>ERZ795056.1168-NODE-1168-length-30935-cov-11.421405_pt1 | contig 30935 bp, 31 predicted proteins | sample MGYA00375140_ERZ795056 | MGnify/ENA primary metagenome ERZ795056 (study PRJEB30185, sample SAMN05720227) | activated sludge metagenome | isolation source: Anaerobic digester | place: USA | collected 2015-03-09 ... | reverse complement strand
ATCATTTTGAGGCTGCTCCCAGCGCGCCTTCTTACCTGTGTTGCCAAGGTTCGGCTTCATGCGACCGCCAGGTTAGTAAATCGCAACATGCCTGCCCCTCGTATCATGTTATTCGTCCAGACCAAGCGCTATGCGAATGGCGGCATTTATCTCTGCATTTTGCGCCAATGCAGCCTTCAAATCAGCCGGGTCGGGCAAGGGCAATTCATTGATCTCTCCCACCGCTACGTTTGTGGCACCTGATATTGCCCTGTATAGACGATTGACTAAATCAGAGTTCACTAGGTCCGCCATAACTTGCGGACTCCAAGTGCTGTTGTCCTTGGCGACCAGCGCAATCACATGATTTTCTGCCACAAAGCCCCCTTCTTTGGCCTGCCACTCGTTCGGTACGGCGCACGCAATAAGGCGGTGAGCCTGATCGCTTGATGTAAGGCGTTGAAGAACCACGCTGGGGGCTCTGATAACACTGGAGTGGGTGGGGTCCGACACCTCCACAAAATAGTCCACCCGGTCAAGTTTGTGAGCTCTGCCGTGCTCAAAGCCCGCAACCGTAATATCCCCGGCCCAAACAATAGGCACGACACGAGACTGATCCTTGCGCTTTGGCCGCTTGGGAAAGCGTCTGCGCTCATCCCGATAAGCAACCAGATGCCCCACTCTAGGTGCATACCCGTAGTCACAGAGCCTGCTCGTCCACTGTTGTGCAGCCAGCAGCAGGGCTGCATCAGACACGGAGCGCGGTATTGGCCAAGGCATCCCATTTGCCGACAATTTGCTGTTACCAACGGGGAGGTAGGCACCTTCTGGGCTCAGCACACAAATTTCAGTTAAGAATTCCTGCTCCAATTCGGTAGCAACATCACGCTTACTTATCGGCAGCTTGGATTGAAGAACCGTAATCACGGCCTCCTGTTCAACCGCAATAAACATCGAAGAGCGCTCGCTCAGCATGTCAATTTGGAGCACATCGCTGTGTTTGACGATGCTGCTGCGCAACTTGGAAAATGAAGCGCCAGACAGAAAACTAGTAGGCGTCAGCAACCCTATGAGCCCGCCCGGGCGCACCATGTCCATGGTCTTGCGAATAAACAAGCCGTAAATGTTGGGTTGATTGCGAATCACCTCACCAAAGCCAGCGGCATATTTTTTGGTTTCAATGGCATTGAGTTTTCGGTAAGGTGGGTTGCAGGCAACAACATGCGCTTTGGGCTTTTCGCCGGCCTCAACCAACAAGCCGTCGCCCTTGGTAAGTGAAAAGGTCGGCGTAAAGCCGCTCGCGACAATATGCTCAGACAGAGCCATCAACAAGAACTGCGTCGAAATGCCCAGAAGCGTTTCATTCAGGTCAGTGCCACTGATTTGCTTTTCGACCTTTTTGAGGATCTTGATGGACGGCAAACCTGTTTGCGCCAGCGCTGCTGCCATACGCTTTGCAACTGGCACCAAAAAAGCGGCGCCTCCGCACGCCGGGTCATGCCAGTGGTGCTCGGTGAGTGATGCGCCTCGCGCCACCAGGTCGTCAATCACCCTGTCGGCAAGTTTTGGGGGCGTGAAATACAGAGCCTGCTTGGAACGCACTTCGTCACCAACCCAAGTGGCATAGGCAGTAGCGAGCCAAAAGGCTGCGTCGTTGAAGGGCTGGGCGATGAGCCATTCAGCAAACCTTTGCACACGCGTGTTTTGCAACAGTGCAGTGGTGCCGTATGGCGTGCTTTGGGCAAGATGCGCAAACTCTTTTTGTCGCCAAAGGTGCAAAACGGCTTGGACCATTCGCTGGGCACCTTGGGGGATCGCCGCAGCTTCAACGCCCAGCGCGCGCACGATTGGATAAAATCTGAGTTTAGATGCCGGAATTACCATAGTCGCAGAGTTCGCACGTCAAAGCGGATTGACGGGCGACTACAGCGGACTCAGATCTAGTGCCACTCCTATTTCTGCAACCTTGGGACCGCCCAAGCCTTGGCAGATTAGATTTCGCGTTGTGTGGCAGCGTTGCATTTTGACTCCCGTTTTGTTGATCGCGCCCAGATCGCGCCTCAATGCGTTGTATGTCCGTAGTTTATGTCGTACTCAACCGAAGCGCCGGGATAGTGAAGAGGTCCGATTCAGTCCTTTGAGAATCCTGCCCCACGAACACATTTTGTACACCGTCGGCACTCACAAGACCCACTTTTCAACCTGTTGCGATTACTCAGCATTTATTGACAAATGCCTATATATTGCAACATACTCAGGCAATGAAATCGCAGTCCGATTCGACCCACGAGCAAGCCGTTCTCGCACTGGCCAAGCAGCGTCCGCTGCTGCGCGCACGAGACCTCGCAGAACATCAGCTACCTACGGTCGTGCTAAGTCGCCTGGTTACCACAGGCAAGCTGGAAAGAGTGGCACGCGGTGTCTACAGCCTGCCTGGCAGTGCGCTCAGCGAGCACCGCTCACTGGCAGAGGTGGCACTGCGAGTGCCGCGCGGCGTGGTCTGCCTGCTCTCTGCGCTGCGCGTCCACGGCATCGGTACGCAAGCGCCGTTTGAAGTTTGGTTGGCAATTCCTCATCGCACGCCGGTTCCCCGGCTCGACCAACCGACTGTCCACGCCGTTCGCATGTCCGGCCCTGCCCTGACCGAGGGCATTGACCAGATTCTGGTTGACGGCGTGGAGGTGTCTGTCTTCAACGCCGCCAAGACCGTGGCAGACTGCTTCAAGTACCGCAACAAAATCGGTCTGGACGTGGCGCTTGAAGCGCTGCGTGACGGATGGACTCAACGCAAACTGACGATGGATGCGCTGTGGCACTACGCCACCATTGATCGCGTAGCCAACGTCATGCGCCCTTACCTTGAAAGCGTAACTGCATGAGCCGCAATCTGGCTGCCTCCATCCGCGCCCGTCTGAAACAGCATGCAGACGCGGCAAAACAAGACTTCAACCTGACGCTCACGCACTACGGTCTGGAACGGCTACTGTACCGGCTGTCCATCTCTACCCACGCTCCCAACTTCCTGCTCAAGGGTGCGCTGCTGTTTTCGCTTTGGTACGACCTGCCACACCGGCCGACACGAGATGCAGACTTGCTGGGCTTCGGCCCCGATGACATCGACTCTGCCGTGGCTACCTTCCGCGAGATCTGCCAGATCGCGGTGGAAGACGGGATTTCGTTCGATCCCGCCTCGGTCAAAGGAGCTGTCATCCGCAAGGAAGCTGGCTATGGAGGCGTGCGGATTGATCTCCAAGCCAAGCTCGACGGCGCGCGCATCGCGCTGCAGGTGGACATCGGATTCGGCGATGCCGTAACGCCAGCCCCGGAAGCCATTAGCTATCCCGTACTACTGGACGACCTGCCCGCCCCGCAGTTGCGCGCTTATCCCAAGTACACGGTAGTGGCTGAGAAGTTTCATGCCATATGCCTGTTGGGAATGACCAACACCCGGATGAAGGACTACTTCGACCTGTGGGTGCTTCTAGGCGAAAACACGCTTGATCAAGCAGAACTAAGACGCGCGATAGAAGCCACGTTCAATCGCCGAAAGATGTCCATGCCCACCTCTCTACCCGCAGGCCTGAGCGACGCTTTTGTGGCAGACGCCATCAAGCAGACGCAGTGGAACGCGTTCCTGAAAAAGAATCGGCTCGACGCCATTGCATTGGCTGACGTGGTGACACGGCTGCGCAGCGAGATCCACAAGGTCGGCGTTATCTGAACGGTGATTCAGCCTGGACGGTTTGGATTCGGACCGTGCTCCACCGCTGTTGCGGTGTTATTCCGAGTATTCTTCGCGGATGTACGGCGCGCCCGATACCCACGGTCGGATCGTATGAATGCTTCCAGCATGTGCGGAATCAAAACCACTACGTCCACCGGTTCGTGCAATTTGCTGAACTCCGCAGCATACAGATCCAATTCATCCTTGAGCGCCGCTGGCACTGAGATCGTCAATTTCACCGTCTCGTGCCTGGGTAAAGGACCCAGTCGCAGCTTGCTGACGGTCGTACTCATTGGGATGACCCCCTCACAAAGAACAATGGCTGGTACGGCCGTAGGATCAAGTCCTTGCTCACCATCACCCGCATCGGAAACCCCGGCCGAATCGTCAACGTCGGTTGAATGCTCATGTTGCGCTTGGTCATCTCCTGCCCAACCTGGTTCACCGTGTCCTGCGCACCCTGGCGCACAGCGACAATCACCTTGCCATCGCTACCGCCACGATCCGGTGCCGCCAACTCGGCACCCACGCCCAGCAGCGTGGACAGCGCAGCACCAGCAAGAATCCGATCCCAATGCCAATCAACACCATCCTCCAGCCCGGCATAACCAGCCGGATCGATGCCCGGCAAACGGTCCAGCGCAATTGAAGACGTGTCCGGCAAAATCAACCGCGTCCACACCAGCAGCACCCGCCGCTGCCCGAAAGCCACCTGGCTGTCATAACGCCCAATCAAGCGCGAGCCCTGCGGAATCAGCAAATAACGCCCCGTGGCCGTGTCGTAGACCGCCTCGGTCACGTTGGCGATGACCTGCCCTGGCAAGTCAGAGTTGATACCTGTCACCAGCGCAGCCGGAATGACGGTACCTGCCATCACCTGGTAAGGCGAAACAGGCATCTGAATGCTGGCCAGATTGCGCGTAGCCGTGTCGCCCGCATTCGCAACAAAAGCCGCCTTTTGTTCCTGCCGGTTCTGCGCAGCGGTCGGGTCAGCCGGCTGCGCGGTGGCAGTCGGCGCTCCCATCGAGTTGAACGGCTGATTGCCCGACACCGGTGCCGAAGGACTGCCCGCCGAAGCCGTGCTCACGGCTGCTGCTGGCTTGACCCCATTGCCACTGCTCCTAAAAAACACCGTAGCGCGTGCCGCTTCCTCCGCATCACGCAGCTGCGTCAAACGATCTGCATGCGCTGGATCGTTGTACGCGGCCGATACATTCGCCTGGCGCTGGCGTTCTGCGCTGAGGATGGCCGGCCCCAGATCACCCGGCAGCGGTTCGCCCAACACAGGTATGGCCGGTTTGACCGGCACCGGTATCTTCGAATAATCCTTGGGCAACTGGTCCAGACTCTCGGCCCGTGAAACCCTATCCACGTTGTACAACTCGGTCGCCGGGTTGCGCTCACGCTTGTGCGATTGCAGCGACCACAAGGTGCCTCCAAGCACGGCGGCGGCCAGCGTGCCCGCACCAAGCGCCAGCAAGCGCCGATTCAGTCGAACCACTGGACGCGGCGGCGCACGCAGGGTCATGGTGTCTGGATCAACCTTTGGGGGCACCGGCGTGTCAGCCTGCGGTGTAGCGGGCGTACTCATGCTCAGTTCCTCCGCGCCGTACTGGCAACCCCATCGGTGCGCTCAATCCGAACCATCTGGGCCTTGTCTGCCCCAAGCCGTAACTCGGCGGCACCGAACAAGCGGTCCACCACGTAATACGGCGAACGAAAACGGTAATTCACGAGTTGACCATCACCCTGCGGCCCAATCACAAACAGTGGTGGCAACTCCCCCTGCGCGATACCACCAGGAAACTGGATGTACACCCGTTGCCCGTCATCAAAGGCACGCAGCGGTTTCCATGGCGGGCTGTCACCCGTGATGACATAGCGAAACTTGATCTGCTCCAGCGACAAGCCGGAATCAACCGGTGCAGCCGCTTGAGCCTGCTGCGCCTGCTTCTGCAACGCCAGCATCCGGTCCTTGGGATAATCCCAGGACACCGAAGCCATCCAGGCCTGCGGCGTCGAAGACAGCTCCAGTAGGTACATGCGCCGGTTCGTGGTGATGACCAGATTGGTCTTCAATCCAGTACGGGTGGGTTTTACGAGAACGGTGACGCGCAAGCTAGCCCCTGAGCCACTGCCCGTGTCCCCGACGACCCAGCGCACCGTGTCGCCCGCCGAAACGGTCACCAGTTCCTCGCCCTCCTGAAGGGCAACGACAGTGACTCGGCCCGGACTCGTGTAGACCTGGTACAGCGCGCCATCGGCATACGGCCAGACCTGGATGGCATTAACGTAGCCTTCCCGGCTCGGTGCCACGCGTGCCTCCAGATTAGCGCGTGAGACGCGGACCTTCTCGTCAGCAGCTTCCGGCGCTGCTTTTGCCTCCGCCTCTGCCGATAGCGGCTTCAACTGTGCCGGCAGTGGCAACGGTTCAGGCAGCGTCACCACCTCGATAGGTTTCGGCACCTCCGGCAGCAGGTGCGCCGCCATCATCCCCGACAGGGGTTCATCCAGTGTGATGGCGGGCGGCGGCTTGCCGTGTGTGGCACAGCCGGTGATGATCGCCAGGGTGATGGCCATCACCAATGGCAAAGCGCAAATACGGAAATGTGTCTTCATGGTTTTACTCCTTGTGTCGTTTCGAGTTCACGGCTCCAGGACAGGCCGTTTACGTAAATACCCAGTGGATTGCGCCGCAAGCGCTCCTCGGTGCGCGGCGGTTGCAGCACCACCGATACCACTGCCGTCCAGCGTTCGATGCCTGATAGCGCGCCGTTCGCATAGTTGCGCTCGATCCAGCGCATCTGGAATGACGATTCGCTGGCCCGCACCACGCTCGTAACCTCCACTGAAACAGAGTTCTGCCCTATCCGAGAAAAAGGATCATTGGCACGCGCATAGTCGTTCAGCGTGGCCGCCCCCTTGTCGGTGGTGTACTCATAGGCTTCGAGCCAGTTCTGCCGCACCACGATGGGGTCGATTGACAACGAGCGTACGTCGGTCAGAAAGCGCGCCAGGTGATAGGCAATCTGCGCATCGTTCGGTTTGTACGGCGTGGCCGCTTCCCCGACTGCCCGCACTTGGCCCGCGCTGTCCACCTCCACCACATAGGGCGTCACGATTGACTGTGCGGATCGCCAGACCAGTCCGCCCGCCATCAGCAAAGCCAGAGACAAGCACCCAAAGGCCATCAGCCGCCAGTTCTTGGCTTGCACGCGGGCGCTGCCAATGCGGTTGTCCCAGACCTGCGCAGCAGCCTGGTAAGGGGTGACGGGCTCGGGCGTGTCCGAGTAGCGCACCTGGGGTCGTTTGAATAACATGAAGTGATCTCCTTAATGACTCGATGGGTCGCGCAGGCTCGGACTGGCTCCACCGCCGCCGTGGTCACCTGAGCGAAGCGTATGGGCGGCGGTAGAAACACCGTGTGAAAGGCGCTGGTTGCGTTGCAGGCGCTTCGCCCAGGCCGGTGCAGGAGGTGGTGTGTCGGCGTTCGTAGCGCCCGCGCTAGTTGTGGCACCTGCGGCAGAAGCCGGTGCAGCCACCCCGGCAAACTCTGATGCAACGCGGTCCTTGACGGCTTTGGCACCAGCCGCGACACGCTGGCCGACGGCACTTGCACCACTCTTGGCCATATTGGCGAGGCCCGCGCCCGTAGCGCGAACACCGCTACCGCCCGATGCGGTGGCACCTGCCTGGTAGGCAGACTTCGCACCAGCAGCCATCGTGCTTGCCGAACGAGCGGCACTGGCACCTCCCCCAATCGCCGCACGTGCCGCCCCCGGCACCATGCGTGCACCAGCGGCCACGGCCGCACCGCCTGTCGGAATGGCTGCACCACCTGCCACCGCTAGACCCGCAGCACCCAACACCGTTCCGACCGCAGCACCCGCACCCAACTGCGGTGCCCCCGACACCAGTCCGGTCGCGATGCCAGGGCCAAAGATGCCCAAACCCAGCAGCGTGAGCGAAGCCAACATGATGACCAGCGCATGGTCAATCGAGGGTTCTGTCCCGGGCGGTGTCTGGAATTCTGCAAACAGACCCGAGCCAATCCCGACAATCACGGCCAGCACCAGCACCTTGATCCCGGAAGACACCACGTTACCCAGCACCCGCTCGGCCAGAAACGCCGTCTTGTTCCACAGAGCAAAGGGCACCAGCACAAAGCCGGCTAGCGTCGTCAGCTTGAACTCGATCAGCGTCACAAAGAGCTGAACCGCCAGCACGAAGAAGCTCACAATCACCACCAGCCAGGCCAGGAACAGCACGGTGATGACGTCAAGGTTGACGAACACCTCGGGAAAACCGGTCAGGTCGCTGATCTGCGCCATGATGGGCCGACCCGCATCCACACCGGCTTGCGCGAGCCGTCCTGGCTGCAGCAACTGCGCCTGGGTCATAGAAGAACCAGATGCCACCAGCCCAAGCCCGGCAAAGGAGCGGAACAGGATGCCTGCCAGGTTATTGAAGTTGCCGATGATGAAGGCAAAGGCTCCGACATAGAGAACCTTCTTGACCAGCTTGCCGATCACGTCGTCACCACCCCCACTGGCATGGCTCATGGCCCAGAACAGGCCTGCCAGCGTCATGTCGATACCGACCAGCGTGGCCGTCAAGAACGCCACCTCGCCATGCAGCAGTCCGAAGCCCGAATCGATGTAGCGCGAGAAGACGTCCAGGAAGCGGTCGATGACCGACAGGTCGTTCATGGCGCTCAGTTCTTCGCAGGGGATTCAACGCGCGGTACAGCCGGCGGCGCCGGTTTCGGCACAGGATCGTTCGCGTAAGGTGACTTGCCATCGCCCATGAAGTTCCGTCGCGTGGCTTCGGACACCGCCCCGCAGACGGCATCCCCCACCTTGGCGTGGTCAGCCTTGCACTGGGCTCTAAGCTCTTTCAGGCGGTCGGGATTCGCGACCAGTGATTCGACGGTGTCAGCAGGTGTCGATTTACCGCAGGCCGCGACCGACAACGCGAAGACAATGACAAGAAGCTGCTTCATGGTGATCCCCTCAGTTGCTGTAAAAGTTGACCGTGTACGGGGTGTAGGCCGTACCCTCCCCCTGAAACCGCCGACGCACCTCGCGCGCACGCTCCTGTACCGCCACCTGCCGTGCCTGCTCCAGGGCAGTGGCCCGGTCCTGTGTGATTTGCAGTTGCTGCGCCTGAATCGCCTGGCGGGCTTGCAAGGCCAACAGCTGGTTGGTTGCTTGCGTGGCCTGCAGCGCACCGACAGCCGACTGGCTGCGGTTCACCAAGTCTGTCAGCGTCTTCTCGTCGGACCTGAAGTTCTGCACCGCCTGCGACTGCACCTGCGTCGCAGTCCGCAGCGCCTCCAGCGAGTTGCGCCAGCGCTGCCGTGCATCCAGCGCCATCTGACCGCCTGAGGTGGATCCGGAATATGCATTCGGGTACAGCCGTGAAAACTCCCCTTCCATCTGCGACACATTGAAGGCCATCCCCTGCGCCTGCTGGATCAACTGGTTAGTCGCAGACAGCGCCGCACGCAGGTCAGCCAGTGCGCTGAAATCCAGACCCGTCAGATTTCTGGCCTGGTTCATCAGCATCTGCGCCTCGTTCTGCAACTGCCGGATCTGGTTGTTGATCTGCTCCAGCGTGCGCGCGGCGGTCAGGATGTTCTGGGAATAATTGGACGGATCAAACACAACCCACTGGGCCTGCGCAGCAGGCATGGCGGTCACAAGCAAAGCAGTGGCAACGGTCAGCAAAGTCTTCTTCATGGCGAGTTCTCCTGAGGGATTGAGGATGTGGAAGGAAAGGATGGAATCAGGTCCGCAGCCCAGCCCAGACCTCGATGACGCAGCCATGCACTTGCGAAGTCCGCAGGTGGAACGGATGCCGACACGGCATCCATGGCGCGCTGGTCCTCGGGCTTGGCGGCAGCGGCAAACGCCAGTGCCACCGGCCCGAGCCCCAAGTCAAAGACCCGGTTTCCCAGGCGCGACTGGTAGTAATAGTCCCGCTTGGGCTGCGCCTGCGCAACGATGTTGATCTGTCGGCCGTTAAGCCCGAAGCCCTCGTAGATGACCCTGATCTGCGGCTCGGTTGCCTGCGGGTTCGGCAGGAAGATACGGCTGGCGCAGCTCTCAATGATGGCCGGGGCGATGGCCGAATCCTTGATGTCCGCCAGCGACTGCGTGGCGAAGATCACCGACACGTTCTTCTTGCGCAAGGTCTTCAACCATTGGCGGATGCGCGACGCAAACACTGGATCGTCAAGGAACAGCCAGGCTTCGTCCAGAATCAGAAGCGTCGGTGCCCCATCGAAGCGTTCCTCAAAACGCGCGAACAGGTAGCCCAGCACGGCCAGCATCGCCGCCTTGCTGTGCATCAGCTCTTCCATCTCGAAGCCCTGCACCTCAGCGGAACCCAATCGGTCCGAGTCGGCATCCAGCAGCTTGCCGTGCGCGCCGCCCAGCACATAGGGCTGAAGGGCCTGGCGCAAGGCATTCGATTGCAGCAGTACCGACAGCCCCGTCATGGTGCGCTGATTGACCGGCGCGCTGGCCAGGCTGTTCAGCGCCGACCAGACCGCGTCTTTCTCGGCCGGGCCGACGGGGACGCCTTCATGCAGCAAACGCCCTGCTATCCATTCCGCCGCCCAGGCGCGGTAACCGTCCTGGTCAATGCGCGCCAGCGGCTGGAAGGCGATGGCACCGTCCGCTCCTCCATCATTGCCCAGGTCGTAATGCTCGCCGCCCAGGCCGAGGATGGTGGCGCGAATGGAGCGTCCCATGTCGAAGGCCAGGATGCGCGAACCGGCGTAGCGACGGAACTGCATGGCCAAGGTGGCCAGCAGTACGGACTTACCCATGCCGATGGGGCCGACCACCAGCGTATTGCCCACGTCGCCGATGTGCGTAACGAGACGGAACGGCGTCGCGCCATCGGTCCGCGTCACGATCAGGGGTGGCCCATCCAAGTGCGCATTGCGCTCCTGCCCGGCCCAGACCGCCGACACCGGCATCATGTGGGCCAGGTTCAAGGTCGAAACAATGGGCTGGCGCACGTTGGCGTACGCATGTCCCGGAATCGATGACAACCAGGCGTCCACCGCATTCAGGGTCTCAGGGATCGTCACAAAGCCGCGGCCCTGAATGGTTCGCTCCACCGCGCGCAACTTCTCGTCGGCGGCAGTGGCATCCGCATCCAGCACCGTGACCGTCGCAGTCACATACCCAAAAGACACCTGGTCGCTGCCCAGCTCCTGCAAGGCCGCATCAGCATCCGTCGCCTTGTTCGACGCATCTGAATCAACCAGCGGGCTCTCCTGCTGGAAGATGGTTTCACGCAACAGCGCCACGATGTTCTTGCGCTTGGCGAACCACTGACGGCGCAAGCGCGTCAGCTCCTTCTCGGCCTCTGCCTTGTCGAGACAAAGAAAGCGCGTGCTCCAGCGATAAGCAAAACCCAGTCGGTTCAGGTCATCGAGTAAACCCGGCCAGGTCGAGGTCGGGAAGCCACGCACCGACAGCACACGCAGGTGCTGACTGCCGAGCATGGGCGCAAGGCCACCGGTCAAAGGCTCGTCGGCCAGCAACGCATCCAGGTGCATGGGCACCTCGGGCACGGCCACCGGATGCCGGCGCGTGGACACGCAGCCATGCAGGTAGGTCAACGTCTGGCCATCGTCCAGCCAGGCAATCTCCGGCATCACGCCTTCGAGCAGTCCAAAGAAGCGCTCGGTCTCCGACACGAAGCCTTCCAGCCGTCCCCGCCAATTGGTCCAGTCCACGCCCTCGGTCTTGGTGTTCTCGTACAGCAGTTTGGCGGCCCGCGCCTGAGACTCTTCCGGCGGCAGGTACATCAGCGTCAGGTGATAGGCACTCTCGAAGTGACTATCCGCCTCTTCAAAAGTCGCCCGGCGTTCTTCATCAACCAGCCAGGACAGCGGCTCCGGAAAAGAAGACTCGGGATAATCAGCTGCTTCGCGCCGTTCAGCCTCTACGAACAAGGCCCAACCGGACCCCAGCCGACGTAGCGCGTTGTTCAACCGTGCCGACGTGGCAACCAGTTCACCCTGCGTCGCACTGTCCAGGTCTGGCCCCCGGAAACGTGCCGTGCGCTGGAACGAGCCATCCTTGTTCAGCACGACACCCGGTGCGACCAGCCCGGCCCAGGGCAGCCAGTCGGCCAGCAAGGCTGGCCGTTTGCGATATTCGGCGAGGTGCATCATGGTGTGTTCTCCATGGCTTGCCTCACACGTCCAGCAGCACGCGGTGCTTGATGTGCCGTGCAAAAACGGGCATGAACTGTGGGTCCAGGCGGGCACCCCAAACCGCCAGCGAGTGGCCGATGACCCACAGCGCGATACCCGGCAACCAGAGCTGCAAGCCCAGTCCAACCGCGGCGGCCAGCGTGCCGTTGGCAATCGCCACAGTGCGCGGCGCGCCGCCCAGCAGAATGGGTTCGGTCAATGACCGGTGCAATGGCACCTCAAAGCCTGGCGTGTTTGTCGTAACGGCGCTCATACCAGCACCGCCCCACCCGAGAAGCTGAAAAAAGTCAGGAAGAATGACGATGCGGCAAACGCAATCGACAGCCCAAACACGATCTGCACCAGTTTCCGAAAGCCACCGCTGCTGTCGCCAAAAGCCAGCGTCAGGCCCGTGGTAATGATGATGATCACCGCCACGATGCGGGCCACTGGCCCTTGGACCGATTCGAGGATGGACTGCAGCGGGGCCTCCCACGGCATGTTTGAGCCTGCGGCCTGGGCGGGAACGGCGATTGCCAGTAGCAGCGCCGTTATTGCAGCGGCTTGGAAGGCTGGTTTTACGGAAATGCGTGAATTCGTCATGACGGTTCTCCGGTGGTGGGTAAGTTGGTGACGGACGGAATAGATGGAAATGCAGGCATCAGATCGAGACTGAGCTGGTAGCCATGGCTGTCAAAGCCGACAACACGGGCAATCTCCTGCACGCGTCGATGGTGGCCACGCCCCGCGATGAAGACGATGACGTTGACCGCTTCGGCGATCAGTGCGCGGGGAACGGTTACGGAGACTTCCTGAATCAGTTGCTCCAGCCGGACCAAGGCACCATGGGCTGAACCCGCGTGCACGGTGGCAATGCCACCGGGGTGGCCGGTGCCCCATATCTTGATCAGGTCCAGCGCCTCGCCACCCCGCACCTCGCCAACCACCACGCGGTCTGGCCGCAGCCGCAAGGTGGCGCGCACCAGGTCGGCCATGGTGCTGACACCCGGTTCGGTGCGCATGCAGACGTGGTCATCGGAGCGGCACTGCAACTCCACCGTGTCTTCGAGGATCATGACCCGGTCGCCGGTATCGGCAATCTCGTCCAGCAACGCGTTGGCCAGCGTGGTCTTGCCGGTGCTGGTGCCACCACATACGACGATGTTGAGCCGCTCGCGCACGGCAGTACGAAGAAACCCGGCCTGCGCTTCGGTCAGGATGCCATCAGCCACATAGTGGTTCAGCGTCATGATGCGCAGCGCCCGCTTGCGGATGGCAAACGAGGGTGCCCGCACCACCGGTGGCAACACCCCCAGGAAGCGCTCCCCGGTCTCGGGCAGTTCAGCCGACAAAATGGGGGCCCCAGCACTCACCTCGGCCCGCACGTGCGCCGCCACCAGTCGGATGATCCGCTCGGCTACCGCTGGTGGTAGGGATGTTCCGGTGGGGGCACGGCCCGAGCCCAGCCGGTCCAGCCACAGCGAGCCGTCCGGGTTCAGCAGGACTTCCACGACTTCCGGGTCTTCCAGTGCTGCCGTGATCTCTGGTCCCATGGCGGTACGCAGCATGCGGATGCGGCGCTCCAGGGAGACGGCGGCGCTGCCACCGCTACCGTCACTGCGGTTCACACCATCCTCAGCGTCTTTGTCAGGCTTGCGAATCATTGGTTATCTCCCCTTCCTTGTGTTCTGGTGTGGTCGCCTGCGGAGTCAGGTCATCTGGCGCAACCTCTTCATGGACTTCCCGGACCAGGCTGCGCCCACGCTGGATATGGCGGGCAAGCTGTTCAATAAATTGGGCATAACGGGCACGGCCCTGGGCTCTTGCCGCATCCTGCTGGCCTTCGGGCACGGGCAGAGAAACGGTCAGGAAGTAGCGGATGTACAGCGCCACCGTCTCGATCAGGATGCCTTGATCACGTTCCAGCCGGTCAAACTGGCGCGATAGGCGGTCCAGCCGTTTGCCCATGGCCGCCTCGCGCTGGTCGGCTGCATCGGGCGAAAGGAAAGAAGCCAGGGCAGCGGCGATCACCGCCGACTTGGACACGCCCTTGTGTGCCGCGAGCTGGTCCAGTCGCTTCGCGTGGTCCGGTTCAATGAAGATATTGAGACGGGTCCGACTCATAGTGCAATCCCGTCGTCAGGGTCCAACGCTGCGAGTCGCGCATTGCGCTGCATTCTTTGGTCGGTATCCCCAACTTCCTGCTTATCCCGTTTCAGGCTGTGCAGCTGCAGCGACATGTCGTCCTCGTCATCGAGCACCAGCAGGTCGCCGACATCCATCAAGGGCTGGGCATCCAACGCAAGGTCCAATTCCGGCTTGAGCTGATGACCGCCTTCGTCGGCAAAGCCACCTGAACCAGTTGCGGTCGATGCCCCGGAGACAGCAGGGATCGTCAGTCCACTCCAGTCATCTGGCCGCGACGCTGGCCGATCCGTATAAGCACCAATAGCCAACACCGGCGGTGCCAGCACCCGGCCCATGAAATTCCGGTCCTGGTAGTAGCGCAGCTTGGCGGCTTTGATAGGTGGATGCCCCGACACCATCACGACTTCTTCATCGGGTGGCAATTGCATCACCTCACCCGGTGTCAGCAAAGGGCGTGCAGTTTCCTGCCGCGAGACCATCAAGTGCCCCAGCCACGGGGCCAACCGATGCCCGGCGTAGTTGCGTTGTGCCCGCAGTTCGGTGGCCGTACCCAGCGCCTCGGAAATTCGCTTGGCCGTGCGTTCGTCATTGGTCGCAAACGCAATACGCACATGGCAGTTATCCAGGATCGAATGGTTCTGGCCGTAGGCCTTGTCGATCTGGTTCAGGGATTGCGCGATCAGGAAGGCACGCAGGCCGTAACCGGCCATGAAGGCCAGGGCGGATTCGAAGAAGTCCAGGCGGCCCAGCGCCGGAAACTCATCAAGCATCAACAGCAGCTTGTGTTTGCGTGCGATGCCGTCCGAACCATCCAGTGATTCCGTCAGCCGTCGGCCAATCTGGTTGAGGATCAATCGGATCAGTGGCTTGGTGCGGCTGATGTCGGAGGGTGGTACCACCAGGTACAGAGATACCGGGTGCTCCGCTGAAATGAGATCGGCAATGCGCCAATCGCAGCGGGAAGTGACCTCAGCCACCGTAGGGTCGCGGTACAGGCCCAGGAAGCTCATGGCGGTAGAGAGAACACCAGAACGCTCGTTATCGCTTTTATTGAGCACCTCACGGGCGGCTGAAGCGACGACAGGATGGGTAACGTCGCCCAGGTGCCGTGTCGTCATCATCCGGTGCAGCGTGATCTCGAAGGGGTTGGCTGGGTCGGACAGGAAGTTGGCAACACCGCGCAGGGTTTTGTCGTCACCAGCGTAGAGCACGTGCAGGATGGCACCGACCAGCAGGGCATGCGATGTCTTCTCCCAATGGTTGCGCCGCTCCAGCGCACCTTCAGGATCCACCAAGATATCGGCGATGTTTTGCACGTCGCGCACTTCGTGCATGCCGCGCCGCACTTCGAGCAGCGGGTTGTAGGCCGCTGAGCGTGCGTCAGTGGGATTAAACAGCAGGCAATATGAAAAACGTGAGCGCCAGCCTGCGGTGAGCTGCCAGTTCTCACCCTTGATGTCGTGGATGACGGCGGAGCCGGGCCATGACAGCAGTGTTGGCACCACCAGTCCGACACCCTTACCGGAACGGGTGGGCGCGAAGGCCATCACATGTTCGGGGCCTTCGTGGCGAAGGTAGTCACCTTCCTTGGTACGCAACCTCCCGAGGAACACGCCAGCGGGTTGGGTCAGGCCTGCGGCCCGAATCTCTTCAGGCTCCGCCCAACGGGCTGAACCGTAAGTCGTGACTCGCTTTGCAAGACGTGATCGCCAGACGGCCATTCCAATGGCGGCACCGGTTGCGAGTAGTCCGCTGGAGGCCGCGATGATGCCTCCATGCAGGAACACATCGGGGGTATAGGCATCGAAAAAGTACCACCACTCAAACAGGCGCCACGGGTGATAGATCGGGGTACCGAACAGATCGAACCATGGCAGTCCGAGCCGTACCTGATAGCCCAACGCTACGGCTGTCCATTGGGTGGCTGCCCAGATACCACTGAGCGCGATTCCCAACACCACTGCAATCTGACCAAACAGGATACCTGTCGGCATGAACCCGCCCTTCGTATCGATTTCTTGCGTACGTGCCACCACGGCATCGCGTGCATGAAGTTTCGGTTCGAAGCACGGCACGACCCACCCATTGGGGCGTAGCGCAGCGGGATCCGTCGAAGGGGTTTAGCGGCAATTCGACGCACCGTTCGCATTCACCAGCGGTGGCCGACTACGGGGAGATGCCAGCATGCCTCCAGACCGACATACGAGCTAATTTACGAAAGCTGCCGGCAACGGAACAGTTGCTAACGTGACCGGTAACGTGCCACTCTCGGCCACCTTCACGTACGTCGCCTCCAGGTGGCCGTCAATCAGAACCAGAATTTTCTTGATGTCACGAGCGAGGGCCAGTTCGCACAGGTGACGGTGTTCCGCCAGCGCGTCCCTACTCACGGAAGTGATTGAAAGGCAAATGCGCCTGTATCGTTGGGTGTAGGCGTAGACGCTACTGCGAAATTTCAGGGTGTACGGAGAATCACACGCACCCACAAGTGCCTCATGGAAGGCTTCGTTAAGCACCTCCCACTCTTCGACCGCCCCCTCTTCCTTCGCGGCCAGGCGCTTGTGGGCTTTGGAGAGGCGATGGAATGCGGCCAGGACGTTGGCCTCCCAAGCATCGTCGCCGTTGGCAAGCGAGGACCGAAGCGCTTCCTTTTCAAGCAGCTTGCGCATGTTGGTGAGGTCCCGGAATTCCGCAAGGGACATCGGCGCGACGACGAAGCCCCGGCGATCCTGCGCGATGACGAAGCCGTCTGATACCAGGCGGAACAGCGCCTCGCGCAGCGGGCTCGCACCAATGCCGTAGACATCGCGCAACATGCCGATGCGCAAGCGCGAGCCCGGAGGCAGGCTGCCGGAAATGATCTCGGCGCGAAGCTTCTGCCACGCAAGTTGTGACAGCGGATCCGCGAGGATGATGTCTTCGGCTTTACCCATATGTCACCGGCTCAGTCCAGGTGTCTGGCGGCCGTTCCTTTTGCTGTTGAATTGGAACGAATTATGGGGGCTACTGACCGGCATTCCCCGTTCGCCAACCCCCGCGCGACTCACGCAGCGCTGCAGCCGACGTGGGCAACGGCCTCAATCTCAACGCGGATCTCAGGCTTGGCGAGGGCACTTACTTCCACCAGCGAACAGGCAGGAAAGTCCCCGGTAAAGAACTCCTTCCGGGCCTTCCAGACAAGGCTGTTGTTGGCAATGTCAGTGACGAAGATAGTCATCTTCACCACGTCATCCATGACGCCCCCAGCAGCGACCAATAGGTCGCGCATCTTGCCGAAAATGACCTGCGTCTGGGCATATTCGTCGTCGCCTAGGATGCTCTGGCCGTCAGACGCCCGCGCCGTCAGGCCGGAGACATAAACGTGGTCACCCACCCGCAGACAGTTGGACCACATGCCGGGTGAAGGTTCGCCCACGGTGGGAGCGGTGATACGTTGCTTTTTCATGGTGGAGACCTTGTTCAAGTAGATGGAAATGAGCGAACGCCGTGCTGTTCACTGTCGAATTCGCCGGTAACCGGCTGGCGCCCGCCTGGGCCGGGGAAGGCCTGCTCGCGCAACATGCCCAGGACGCGCATGACGGGCTCGTCGGTGATCGAGAAGAGATAGGACTCGCCCGCGCCGTTCACGAACTCGTGCCAAGACCAATTGGGCACGACGAACACATCTCCCGGGCCCCAGCGGTAGGCGGCGCCGTTGATCACCGTCGAGCCGGTCCCCGAGATCACGAAGTACACCGTGCTGGAGGTGGAGCGATGCGCTTGCGTCGATTCGTTGGCACGCAGGAGCTGGGCCCGGCACGACAGCGTTGGCAGGGTCGGTCCGGAGTTCAGCGGGTTGACATAAGCCAGCACGATGCCGTCATGCGGGGAGCCTTTCGCACCTGAAGCAGCCGCCATGTCCAGCGCCTCTTTCATCTCGGACCAGGGGTAGCGCACAACGGGATGCGGCTCCGGGTACTCCGACCACCCGGCAGGCCGGTACAGCCCCAAATGGCGGCGCGAGAAGTCGTCGGGCCTGGGCGCGCAGGCGTTGCTCTCGCCCGGCTCGAAGACGCTGGCCTGCATGAGGTTCACCAGCGGAAAGTCCAGTGCGTCCAGCCAGACAATGTCGTCGCCCGTCTCGTTGGCATGTTCGTGCCAGGTGCCGGCGGGAGTGAGCAGCAGGTCGTTCTCTTCCATCATCAGGCGCTCGCCCTGCACCCGGGTGTAGACCGGCCCGCCTTTGCTGCGGGCAGCGAAGCGGATCGCAGCGGCGGCATGGCGGTGCGCCGGCGCCTGCTCCCCCGCGCGCACCAGCTGGAAGGCGGTGGCGATGGTGTGGCTGGTGCTGTAGCCCGGCTTGAGGTCCGGATTCACATGCTCCATGGAGCGGCGCTCAGCGCCCCGCTCCGGGGTGATGAGGTCGCCCGCGCGCATGAGCAGCGGCAACACGTCGTCCCAACGCCATAGCCAGGGGCGAAAGCTCACGCGCGGCTCCTTGGCGACGAAGTCGGAGACGTACTTCCAGGTCGGCGCCATGTTGGCGGCCGCCATGTCGCCATGAAGCGCATCGAGCGCGGCGGTGAAAGAATCAGGTGCGTTCATGTCGGGTCCTCGGGTTCGTGTTGGCTTTCAGGCGCCGGCCTGGATGGGCGCGCAAGCCGCTTGCGGCAGGCGACGCAGCAGCCAGTCGTGCAACGGCGAGCCGGCGCGGCCGATCTCGCCGATGACGGTGAAGTGGTCATGGCCGGGCGCCACGTATACGTCCGGCTGCGCGCCGCTGGCGCGCAGCCGTTCCACGTACAGTTCTTGCTGGGCGAGAAAACCCTCCGGCTCCAGCGACCCCGCTGCCACCATCATGGGCAACGCCGCCGCGGGAAGCCGATGGATCGGCGCAAGCCCGGCGAGGTCGTCCCCGCCGAGCTGCAGCCATTCGTTGGCGAAAGAATCGCGCAATGGCGCAAGGTCGTACAGGCCACTGGCCACGCACATGCCCACGATCCCGCGCGCGGCCGCTTCGCCCGCTGAACCGGCCAGCGTTCCGGTGGCGTAGGCGGCCAGGTGGCCGCCCGCGGAATTACCAGCGAGGACGATGGGAATGGAGCGCCCCACCGACGCGGCCAGGTGCTTGATGACCGCGTCCACTGCCTGCGTCGCGGAATCGGCCATGGTGCGCAGGCGCGCCGCCGGCGCGAGCGGGTAACCCACGGAAACATAGGCAATGTCCTCACCGCACAGGGCCTCCGCCAGGAACATGCGGTCCTCCTTGTTGCCTGCCTTCCACCAGCCGCCATGAAAGAACACCACGGCCAGCCGCGTGGCCAGGCGCTGTGCGGGCCAGGCAATGCTGAACTTCTGCGAAGGATGGTCCCCGTAGGCGATGTCGCGCTCGGTGCCATCTGCGGCCAGCACTGCCTTGCTTCGCTTGTAGTAATCCGTGAGGACCGCCTTTGCGCTATCAGTGCTCATGTCCAGCGCGTAGTCAGCGTCGTATGTTCCAGTCATGTCGTGATTTCGCTCGTTGAAGTTGGGAGGTGGTGGAATTCTTTATTCAGGCGCACAAAGGTCTGGTTCAGCCCGAGACGCTCAGCCATCCGCGCACGGCCTGTATCTGCGATTGCAGGTCGTCCCGGTTGCCGGACCAGACGATGCGGCCCTTCTCGATCACGTAGTGCCGGTCGGCCAGCGCCGAGAGCGCCTTCAGGTGTTTGTCAATGATCAGGATGCTCTGGCCGGCCTGCTTGAGCACCGCCAGCGCCGACCAGATCTCCTGGCGGATCACCGGTGCCAGCCCTTCGGTGGCTTCGTCAAGGATCAACAATGCGGGGTTGGTGGTGAGCGTTCGCCCGATTGCCAGCATCTGCTGCTCACCGCCCGACAGCTGGTTGCCAAAATTGCGCCGACGCTCCTGCAGCCGGGGGAACAAGGCGTACACGCGCGCGGTGGTCCAGCTTTCGCGGGCCGTGGCCGGTGGCCGCTGCGCAACCTGCAGGTTTTCCTCGACCGTCAGGTTGGCAAAGATGCGGCGGCCCTCCGGGACCCAGCCGATGCCGCTGTGCGCAACCACGGACAGCGGCTTGCCACTGGTGGGCTGGCCCTGGAACACCACCTCGCCGGCGGTCGGCCGCATGGCACCCATGACGGTTCGCACCGTCGTGGATTTCCCCATGCCGTTGCGCCCCAGCATGCTCACGACTTCGCCGGCACCGATCGTCATGCTGACGCCGTGCAGCACCGCGCTGTCGCCGTAACTTGCGTGGACGTCCCTGATTTCAAGCAATGCCATCGTCGTCCTCTCCCAGATAAGCTCGGCGGACTTCCTCGTCGGCCTGGATTTCGGCGACCGTGCCCGTGCGCAGGATCCGGCCCTGGTGCAGCACGCTGATGCGATCGGCCAGCCGGAACATCGCGCCCATGTCGTGCTCGACCAGCAGGATGCCCATGTCGCCGCGGATCTTCTCGATCAAGCGCACCAATCCCTCTGCTTCCTGCGTGCCCACGCCGGCCAATGGCTCGTCGAGCAGCAGCATGCGGGGCTCGCCCGCCAGCACCAGCGCCAGTTCCAACTGCTTCTGCTCGCCGTACGAAAGCGACTTTGCCGGCACGCCGGCGCGGTCTTCCATCTGCACATAAGCCAGTGCAGCGCGCGCGCGCTGCACTGCGGCGGCGTCGTCCAGCGCCGGGCGCCAGAAACGGAACGCCGAGCCCTGCGTGCGCTGGGCGCCGAGCAACACATTCTCGAGTACGGTGAGGTCGAACCACAGCGAAGTAATCTGAAAAGAACGGCCCAGGCCCAAGGCTACGCGGGCCGACGGCGTTTGGGCCGTCACGTCCACCCCGTCGAAGCATACGCGGCCGCTGTCCGGCCGCAGCGTGCCCGCGATCTGTGCGATCAGCGTGCTCTTGCCCGCGCCGTTGGGGCCGATCACCCCGTGGATCTCGCCCGGCCGCAGCTCCAGCGATATATCGCAGGTAGCGGCGAGTGCGCCGAAGGATTTGTTCAGGTTCTGGATGCTGAGCATGCCGTCATCCCGCCTTGCGCTGGCCGAGCGCGATGAGGCCGTTGCCCGCGTAGCGGCCGAAGATGACCAGCAGGACGCCCAGCACGATGGGCCAGGATTCCGTGAAGCGCGAGGCGATTTCCTCCACCAATACAAGGAACACAGCGCCGAGCACCGGCCCTCCGGGGATCAGCTTGCCGCCCAGGACAATCATGATCACGAGATCCCCCGAACGCGTCCAGTGCATGGTCGACGGACTGACAAATTCGGTGTGCAGCGCCGACAGGTAACCCGCCATGGCGGCGACCACGCCCGAGATGACGTAGGCCGCCAGCCTTACCCGGTGAACGTCGTAGCCCGAGGACTGGAGCCGCACTTCGTTGGAAGCCGACGCGCGCAGTGCCAGGCCAAAGCGCGAGTTCACCAGCCGCGCCATGCCCAGCACGGTCAGCACCAGCACGACGGCGCAAATGCCGTAACGCTGGTAGGGCGAGCCCAGGTCCACCAGCGGAAACCAGGGACGGGTGTAGAGGGTCATGCCATCGTCGCCGCCGAAGGTGGAAGCCGACACCGCCAGCAGGTGGAACATCTGCGAGAACGCCAGCGTGATCATCAGGAAGTAGATGCCGCGCATTCGCAGGCTCACATAGCCCGTGGCCCAGGCGATCGCCGCCGCGGCGGCGATCACGGCCGCCAGCTGGAGGAAACCGTTGGCCAGCCAAGGTGTGCCCGGCGCGTAGAAGGTGCAGATTGCCAGCGCGTAGGCGCCGATGCCGACGAAGAGCGCATGCCCCAGGCTGATCAGATTGCCGTAGCCGACCAGGAGTTGCAGGCCGGTCGCGGCGATCGACAAAATAACGATGCGCGTGCAAAGCGAAAGGATAAAGAGGTTGCCCGTCGCGACGCTCGCCACGGGAACCGCGAGCAGGACGGCCAGGAGAAGGACGAACAGGAGACGATGCCGAGTCATGGTTAGCGTGCCTTGCTAAAGAGGCCTTGCGGCCGGACGATGAGCGCCAGCGCCATCACCACATAGATGAGCATGGACGACAGTGAGGCGGCGATGGCGGACGTGGTCTGCGGTTCGGCGAACAACCCTACCAGCTGCGGCAGATAGGCCCGGCCCAGCGTGTCGAGCATGCCCACCATCAGCGCAGCCATGAAGCTGCCCCTGACCGAGCCGACACCACCGAGCACGATGACCACGAAGGCCAGGATCAGGATGTCCTCGCCCATGCCGACTTGCGCCGACATGATGGGGACCGCAAGCGCCCCGGCCAGACCGGCGAGCGCCGCGCCCAGCCCGAAAACTACCGTGAACAGGCGGTTGATGGGAATGCCGAGTCCCTCGGTCATCTCGCGGTCGTGCGCGCCGGCGCGTATTTTCATGCCCAGACGCGTGCGCCCGATCAGCAGCGCAAGCAGCGCACCCGCCAGCAACGCCGTGCCGATGGACACGAGCTTGAACAGCGAGTAACTCACGCCGGGCGCGATTTCCACCGAGCCGCCCAGGGTTTCCGACAGCGTGACCGTCAGCCCCTGCGCGCCCCATATCTTGCGGCTGCCCTCGTTGGCAATCAGCACCAGTCCGAACGTGACGAGCACGTGGTCCAGGTGGTGGCGGCCATAGAAGTTGCGCAGCAACAGGAACTCCAGCAAGATGCCTGCGGCCATCATGGACAGCACGGCCAGGGCGGCGGCTGCGAAGTAGCTGCCCAGCACCTGGGTCAGCCACGCCGTCAGGAATGCGCCCAGCATGAACAGCGAGCCGTGCGCCAGGTTCACGAAGTTCATGATTCCGAACACCAGCGACAGGCCTGCGGAAATCAGGAACAGCAGGACACCGAGTTGCAGGCCGTTCAGGCACTGTTCGATCAGCAGGCTCATAGGGGGCGTTCCGGGACGTTGGCTGGTTGGTGGATTACTTCATGGGGCAGGACTTGGCGTAGATGTCCTGCACATTGGCTTCGATCTTCTCGATGCTGCGCGCGGAGGCCATGCCGCCCGCGCCGCCAGCCTTGACCTCGATCAGGTAGTAGTCCTGGATCGGGAACTGGTTGTTGCCGAAGTGGATTTTCCCCCGGGTGGTCTCCGTGCCGGCCTTGAGCGCGGCGCGGACCTTTTCCTTGTCGTCCAGGTCGCCCTTGACATTCTTCACTGCCGCGTCGATCAGCAGCATCGCGTCATAGGCGTGCGCGGAAAAGCTCGATGGCTCCTTGCCGTACTTGCGCAGGTAGGCAGTGACGAATTCCTTGTTCACCGGGTTCTCGAGGTTCACTGCCCAGATCAGCGACATCAGCGAACCGACCGCGTCCGCCCCGATGACGGGCAGCGTGAGGCCGTCGAAGGTGTAGGTCGAGTAAACCGGGATGACGCCCTTCAGGCCGGCGCGGGTGTATTGGGCCATGAACTGGATGGCGTGCTGCGGCGGCAGAAAAACGAACACTGCTTCCGGTTTGGCGGCGCGGATCTTGGCGATCTCGGCGGCAAAGTCCAGCTGCGCGGGCCACTTGGTCAGGTCCTGCCCGACGATCTTGCCCTTGAAAGTACCGGTGACGCCTTCGATCATATCCTTGCCTGCGGCGTAGTTGGGCGCGAGCGTGTACAGCGTCTTGACGCCGCGCTTGTTCAGCACCTGGCCGACCGCGCGGGGCGCCTGCCCGTTCTGGTCGCGGACCGCGAAGAAGTATGGCGCGCAGAGGCTACCCGCCATCTGTGACGGACCGGTGATGCTCAGCAGGAAAGTCTTGCTGTCCATCGCTGGCTTGAACGCGGCAAGCAGGATGTTGCTGTAGTTGTAGCCCACGAGAAAATCTACCTTGTCCTCCAGGATCAGCTTTTCGGTTTTCTGCTTGCCAAGCTCGGGCTGCAACGCGTCGTCCTCGTAGTACATGCGCACGGGAATCCCGCCAAGCTTGCCGCCCAGCTTCTCGATCGCGAGGTCGATGCCCTGGCGCGTGGCTTCGCCGCCGGCGCCGGCGCTGGTCGTCATGGTGGTCACCATGCCGACGCGGATTTCGGAGCGAGGCGCGGCTTGTGCCGTGCCAAGCAGGGACAGCGCGAGCGCGGCCGCGCCCAGGGACAGATGAAGCGATTTCATGAGGAACCTTTCGAAGTGATGGACGATGAAGAGGAAAGCCTGGAGCTAGGGTGAACGCTGGCGCGCCGCTACAGCAGCGATTTCAGCTGGAAGGTGTCAGTGACGCGCGTGTACATGCCCGGCCCGGCGATCCGGCCGACGGGGTCCAATGCGCGCATGTCCACGTGAAAGGCAGCGTTGACGACGTCTGCGCGGAAATGCATACGCAGCACGCGGGCGATGACGAGGTTGTACGGAACCTTGCCGAAAGGCGTGATCTGCTCGAGCGCGCACTCGAACTGCACGGGGCACGACGCGATGCGCGGCGGCCGCACAAGGTCAGACGGTACGCTCTGGAAGCCCGCCAGTTCGAGTTCATTCACAGTCGGCGGGTATTGGCCGCTGCAAAGATTCATCCGTGCCGAATTGGCCTCGTCGACGAGGTGCACCACCATCTCCGGCAGCTCGCGCAGGTTTCGCACCGTATCCTTCTCCGAGCCTGCGCGCATGCCCACCGAGAACATCAGCATTGGGGGCTCGACGCCCAAGACATTGAAGAAGCTAAAGGGCGCGGCATTCGGCCCATGCGCACCCAAGGTCGTCACGAGCGCGATGGGACGGGGGATCACCGAGCCGGCCAACAGCTTATATTGCTCGGCGTGAGTCAGCTGGGCCGGGTCGAAGCTGGTCATCTGCGGAGCGGAAAAAGCGCCTAGGGTGGGGCTACTCATTCAAACACCTCGTTGGCACGCGTCGAATAGAGCCAGGCGAGGCCATCATGAAGCTGCTGCTCGCTGCGATTGCCGAAGTAGCGCGCGCGAACCTCGGCCATCACGCCGCCGACTTGGCACAGCTCGACCAGCTGCCGCGCTGAGAATTGCACGCGTGCGGTGCGGTGGTAGCGGCTCTCTGCATAGGCCGTGAAAGCGGCAGGAATGTCGGCGGGCGCGGCTAGCACTTCGCTCGCGAGGCGAACTACATCTTCTAGCGCTTGGCACGCGCCTTGGGCCATGTATTGCAACATCGGATGCGCCGCGTCCCCGATCAGCGTGACGGGCCCCCTGGACCATCCGCGCACGGGATCGCGGTCGGTCACCATCCACCGCCGCTCGGTATTGAGCAACGCCAGCATGCGCTGAACCTCGGGGCGAAAGTCGGCGTAAGGCGCCATCAGATCCTCGCGGCTGCCGGCGATGGCCTCCGGGTTCTGGTCCTTGCCAGCCCTGAAGGTAGCTACCAGATTGAAAAGTTCGCCTCCGCGCAGCGGGTAGTGCGCGAAGTCGGCATTGGGCCCGGTCCACATGACTACATCAGGTGACCATAGATCCTCAGGCAACGACTCGCGCGGAATCACCCCGCGGTAGACGATATAGCGCGGCGGCAGGGGCGGCCCGTCGCCGACGAGGTTCTGCCGCACAACCGAGCGCAGACCGTCGGCACCTATCAATAGGTCGCCGCGCAGCTCTCGCCCATCGGCAAGGCTAAGCGTCACTTGCGGCCCGTCGACGAAGCCGACAGCGCGCGCGCCCGTTTCGAGCCGGATCAGCGGGTTCTGCTTACAGGCATCAAGTAGCACCGCCAGCAGATCGGCCCGGTGGAGGACCATGTAGGGGTCATCAAAGCGCTTCAGAAAGCCTTCGCCCAGGGGAATGCGCAGGATGTCGGTGGCCGCGAAACCATCGCGCATCACGAGCGCCGACGGCCGCCATGCGTAGCTGCGGATGCTATCCATCAGTCCCAGGGCCTCCAACGCACGAATGCCGTTCGGCCCGATCTGCACACCGGCGCCAACCTCACGGAAATCGTCCGCCTGCTCGAGGATGGTGACGCAAAAGCCGAGCCGCGCAAATGCCACCCCCGCCGCCAACCCGCCGATGCCGCCGCCAGCAATCAGGACCTGCCGTTTTCTACCAATATCGATGTTCATAAACGTCTTCCCAACGAGCTACCAATAGGGTGACTCTATGAAATATTTTATCGATAGTCAAGTATTTTATCGAAAACTTTAAATTTAACGATAATGAACATGCAAGCCTACGCGCACCGCTACGAGGTCGCGCCGGGCCGCAATCGCGCCAAGACGGTCAAGGAGGACCCATGACCCGGCGGATGGCGAACGGGTCGAGCGTTGGCCATTTCTTCAGTACGGGGGCGCCACGCGCTGCTAGGCGCCACGATCATCGTGACGATGGCCATAGATCCCAGGGCGACGAAGTACCAAGCTCCGAAACGTGCCGGCCGATCCGTAGCCTGACACCCTTCCAATGACGAGGCGGGGAAATGCCGTGTTCAACCGCTTGGGTGGCAAGCAATTGCCGAACGGCCAACAGGTCGGAGAATGCCGCCGACATTTCCAGATCGTGGGAAAGATCCAGGGTTTGCCCGCTGTCCTGCGGGTATAGGTAACGCAGGGCCACATCAGCGGAATCCGAGCCTCCTGCACATGCGAGTAAATGCCTCAACGTCCACGCTGGCGTCCCAATTCCCACGTGACTGATGTCCCACGTACGATGGCCGATACATGTTGCCCCAGCCGCTGCTCCACCACAGGCCGCCACGGCACCAGACTGAAACCCATACCGTCGTCGAGCATCGCGAAGCGACCGCTGGCAAGCTGGACTGAGCGGCGGTAGATACCGTTTACGCGCTCGCCATCGCGCGGCGGGCGGTGGATCAGTCCGGTCTGGTGTTGAATCACTTTTCCCGCTTCCGCCAGTTCCCGATCGCGCAAGATGGATAGCAGGTTGCGCGCTAAAACCACCCGCTGGCCACGCCGCTCGGCCAAACCTTGCTCCACAAGAAAAACCACCCGATCCTGCAGGGCATCACGCACCTGGGAGCCGAAGCCCAGCGGCGCCAGATTCCTGGCATCACCCACCAAATGATGGTCCAGCCATGTTGTGCCCTGGGCACGCACCTGCTGTTTGATAGACAGGTGCGAGCGCAACTCGATGCCGACTCCTGCGGCTCGCTGCGCGTCGTGCGCGTGGGCGCGGGACAAGAAGTCAGGCGGTACGCGCCAAATGCCATCGACCGTGCGTTCCACGACCCCGGATCGGCGCAGTACTTCGAGCCGACGCACGTGAACATCTACCGAAGTTTGTGGGTCTGTTGCACCTTCATGTCGAAGCTGCACAAGATGGTCAGCGCTGCGGTAAACACCCTCACGCACGATACTCGCGATGTTGCGGTCCACCGCTCGTTCTCCTCCAGCGGCCTTCACTTCCACGATGCCACCCACTGGCAATGCGGTCAGGTCAGCGCCGGCAGACAGGCGGACATAGTGCGCACGGCCATCGACACCATCAACCACCAGATAGCCCCGGTCATTGAGTTCGTCGGCCAGGCCTTTGGCGGCGATGCGGCCGAATACAGGTGTTGCTGGCTCCGTTTCCAGCACCAACTCCCGTTGCTGTCCTTTCAAAGCCTTGTGCATCGTGCGCAGAATGTCGCCACGCTCGCCCATGGCGGTCAATGTCTGCTCCATGTTTGGAGACAGCTTCCATCGGTTAGCATCCACGCGCTCCGCCAGTTCCATAGCCTCCAGCTGCTGCAACCTGGCACGAAGTAGGGTCTGACGCTGTCGGTCATTCGGCTGCTGGATCAAGTCCAGGACATCCACGGTGGCCTGCCGCAGCAGCGCCCGATCCAGACTCGTCAGCCGCTCCTGCTCCACTTCCCGCAGGAGCCCTTGCCGTATTTCCAATTCAGTACGCGGCCCCAACCATTCGGTCGCCAGCTCGCTGGCCCGCATTCGCATACCGTGCGCCATGTAATCCGGCGCAATCACCAGGTCCTGACCTTTCCCCATGCCCTCCCCTGCGTGACCGCGCAACACAATGTGGGTGTGCGGGTTGTCGGTATCCCAGTGGTCAACGGCCACCCAGTCCAGCCGGGTCTCCAGGTCAGTGGTCATGCGCTGCATGAACTCGCGCGTATAGCCACGCAAGTCTTCCAGCTCTACGGCGTCCTCCACCGAGACGATAAGCCGGAACTGGTGGCGGTCACCCTTGCCGCGCTCCTCGAAGGCCTTGAGGTCAGCCGTGTCGGTCTCTGGCCCGTAGGCCTGGCCGCGCTCTCCGTCGCGTGTCACCCCATCCCGTTCGATGTAGCGCAGGTGCGTCGAGACAGATTTGGCCCAAGCCTTCTTCAGTACGACATAGCGGGACTTGATGACCACCCGTCGGGCGGTCACCGTCAATGTTTGCCCAGCCCTGCCCGCTGCGACGCGCCCTCGTCCGAAAGTCGATGCAGGCCTAGCGCCACCCACGCCAGAAGCCTTTGCACCGGACTTCGATACCTGCTTCAACACCTGCGATACAAAGCGCTGCGCACGTTGCCCACTATCCCCGCCAGCAACGCTCTTGGACGCACCAGGCTTAACCCTAAACCGATCATCGTCACGAAAGGCCATGACACAAGCTCCAGCGCAATGTAGCGGATCGTATCCAAGACGGCACGCGGCCAAGCTCGATGCCATGCGGGTTTGCGCTCCTTCGCGGCACACCGGCTGCAAGCCGCCGTGCCGCGCCCAACCCACGTGCAGACTGGCTTTGCGGCCGGGCGCGTGCTGGCCCTTTTATCTTGCCCTCTCTCTTCACCGGTCCCTGAAGCCTTCGACTTCCTGCCCGGCTCCGAGTCCACGCCAGCCGCATGCGGTGCTTGCAGCACTGCCAAACAGGCATCGCCAGTGCAGCTCGCGCTGCACGCTGGCGGCAAGGCATCTGCACGATGGGTGCCATGTTCATGGCATGTCCCAGGTCCAAATCGGCTTCGCACTTCCAATCACATCCGATGCACGGATGGGGCCGAAGTAACGACTGTCGAACGATGTCGGATTGGTACTGCTCAAGAGAAACAGTTCACCGTGCGTCAAGCGTCTGCACTGCTCCCAGGCGGACAGTGGACGATCATGCCCATCCGCACGCATAACAGCAGCCACCGCCACCTCGTCGATGCGGACTGACGTTCCCTCAACGCACACCCGTTGCGGTGCCACGGCACCAATGCGTTTGAGCAAAGGGATGCCAGCTGGCAGGTAGTCGCGCTGCGCAGCCAACACAGCCGCCTGTGCAGGAAGCCGGGCCAGCACGATGCTGCCAACCTGCAGCGAGTCTGCAGGCCCTATGCGGTACCAGCCCCGCGGCACACTGTCGCTGGGGTTGTAGACAATCTGCACCCGGTTCGGGATGGCAAGCGGCATCAGCAGCGCCGCCAGACCAATGTCCATGCAGAGAATCACAGCGGCCCGCTTCATAGCAGCGCTCCGCGCGCAATGTGCGCCGCATGCCGCTCGGGTGTGTACTCGGGCAACTGCTGGCGTGCAGCCAGCCGGTTGCCAACCATGCGCCAATACGTCACAGCAACGGCACAAGAATCGATGCCCGAAGCCTCTACGCAGTCGATCACGGCAAGCACCGCCTTGACCTGCAGCTCGCCATCGGCACGCAGCAGGATGCGCGCGCCCGGCACCACACCCGCGACGCGCTGCGCGCCATTGAATGGCACGGGCGCCTGCAACACCATGAGTTGCCAGAGCGCAGTCCCGTAGTCATTGGCAATCCAATTCACACGGCAGCAGACCGCACCGGATTCGAACACTGCAACACGACGCCAGCGGTTCAATACTGTCTCGCGCACTGGCTTGCCAAAGCGCAACCACACATTCACCCGCTGTTCGACAAAGGCAAGGGAAACCTGCATCGGTATGGGTCTGCGTCTTGGCAATTCATCCTGCATCGTCTGCACCACGACATGCACACTTGACTGCATCATGGCGTCCCCTCCGGAAACTCACGCTCCAGCAGTTCACGCAACATCTCAACGGCAGTAACACCCCGTTGGAACGCCACGACTTTGATACGCCCGCGCATCGCAGGCGTGACATCGATGGTGAGCCGCGCGGTATAGATTGATGCCTTTGCGGTTGCCATCACTGCAACGACCTGCTGCACCCAGGCTGACGCCGGATCGGCACCGGGCCTGCGCCCAATCGGTGCCCGTCGCTGCGAATTGGACGGTTGTAATTTGGTCATAGCAGCATCTCCCGCACCGCTTGCGCCAGCGCTGCGATCTCGCGCGCGGCCACGCAATGCGGTGCCACCTCGAACGCCAGTCGGCCCGCAGCCACGCTGTCGGCAAACACGATGCGCTGGGACACTTCCACCTGTAACGCTGGAAACGGCTGATCCGCGAGCGCAGCACGCGCCTCGCGCCCAATCACCGTGCCCACCACACGCCGGTTGATCACAAAGGCCGCGCGAAGCTGCGGCCGGAACACCCTTGCCTCGGTAATGAGTTGCACCATCTCATGACTGGCCCAGACGTCGTAAGCGCTGGGCTGTACCGGAATCAGCACCAGATCGGCGGCCAGCAGCGCAGAGCGCGCCAGGGCCGCGACCCGGGGCGGACCATCAATCACGACGAAATCAGCCTGCAATGCAATCGCTGGAGCCTCCTGATGCAAAGAGTCCCGTGCCAGACCAAACACACCGTACAGGCGCCCATGGCCGCTTTGTACCCGTCGCTGCGCCCAGTCCAGGGCTGACCCCTGCGGATCAGCATCCAGCAGCGTCACGCGCTGCCCATGCATGGCGAACTCGCCTGCAAGGTGTGTGGCCAGCGTGGTCTTGCCCGCCCCGCCCTTCTGGTTGAGAAGCGCGATCACTTTGCCGGGCGGCTTTTCTGCTTTGGTTTCTGTCCCTGACAAACGGTTTTCTGGAGCTTCGAATGAAGCACTGCCCGTTTTTTGAGCAGCGGTGTTTCCTCTTTTATCCATAGTTATGTCTTTAGTTAGATTAGTTAAGG
>ERZ795056.1166-NODE-1166-length-30982-cov-51.294403_pt1 | contig 30982 bp, 28 predicted proteins | sample MGYA00375140_ERZ795056 | MGnify/ENA primary metagenome ERZ795056 (study PRJEB30185, sample SAMN05720227) | activated sludge metagenome | isolation source: Anaerobic digester | place: USA | collected 2015-03-09 ... | reverse complement strand
CCGACCTGATCGGTCTGGACACCATGCTGGCGGTGATGGAGGTGTTCTACGACGGCTTCAATGACCCCAAGTACCGCCCCGCCCCGCTGCTCAAGGAAATGGTGGACGCGGGCTACCTGGGCCGCAAGACCGGCCAGGGTTTCTACCAGTATTGATACACCGGCCTCCCCCGACCAGGGCGGGGGAGGCACGGCCTATGCTTTGGTAATTTGTCACACCCTGACGGCCCCCCTTGTCGACTATATTGACATCCAGACCCGACTTTCCCCGGGTTTGGCTGCCAGATTGACGACGAAAGAAGCATGAAAGCCGTTTTTCTGTCCCTCTTCGCCTTGCTTCTCCTTTCCCTGCCGGCCCGCGCCGAGATCGTGCTGACCCTTGGTCATGCGGTCACGGTGGACCACCCCCGCGCACAGGCATCCCGCCGTTTTGCCGACTCGCTCAAGGCACACAGTGGCGGGCGCATTTCCGTGAATATCCTGGGGGGTGCCAGCTTCGGTGATGACGTGGCCATGCTCAAGGCCCTCCAGGACGGCAGCCTGGATATCTCCGCCAACAGTCAGGGGCCGATTTCCGCCTTTGTGCCCGAAATCAACGCCTTTGGCCTGCCCTTCCTGTTCGACCGGCCGGAACAGGCCCTGCGCCTGCTCGACGGCCCCCTCGGCCAGCAACTGGCCCAGCGGATGGCCCAGGCCGGCTTCATATGCCTGGGATTCTGGGACAACGGCATCCGCCACTTTTCCAATTCCGTCCGGCCCCTTCTCAGGCCGGCCGACTTTGCCGGGCTGAAAATCCGTACCCCGGCCGACCCGGTGGCGATGGACATCGTCCGTGCCCTCGGCGCCCAGCCTGTCGAGATCCGCTTTTCGGCCCTCTATCAAGCCCTGCAGCGACGCACGGTGGACGGCCAGGAGAACCCGCTGCTCAACATTTGGGCGGCCCGTCTCCACGAGGTCCAGACCCATATCTCCCTGACTGCACACAAGTATGAGATCACCCCCTTCGTAATGAGCCACACGGCGTGGCAGGCCCTCTCCGGGACCGACCGGGAGATCGTCCTGCGTGCGGCCGACGAGGCCACCCGTCTGCAACGTACACTCACCCGCAGTGCCGAGGAGGAAGCCCGACAGGCCTTGATGGCAGCCGGGATCCATTTCACTCGCGTCAAGCGCCAGCCTTTTGTGAAAGCCACCCGGCCGATCCATGACAAGTGGCTTGCCGGTCCTTCCGGCGCCTATGTCCGCCAGGTGGTCGAGGCCGCCGCCCGATGAAGGTCCGGCATGCACTCGTGGTTGGCTTTGGCTTCACCCTGGTGGCCGTGCTGGGCGTGGTGTTGATGGCCTTTCTGATGCTTTCCCGGCTGGCCGGTAGCTGGACCGAGATGTCCACGGTGATTGCCAACCGGCACGAAGTGATGCTGAACAGTGCCCTGCGCCTTGGCTACGCCACCGAGCACTTCAACAACTACCTGCGTGAGGGTGGCGATGCGGCCACCCGCTTTGGCGCAGAGATGGACCACCTGGCTGAAGACCTGGTCACTTATCGCGCCCTGGGCACGCCGGACAACACCGAACGCCCCCTCCTGGACAGCGCCGACCGCTACGTGCGGCTGTATCGCGAAGACATGGCACGCCTCGTCACCCTGCGGGCCACCGGCCACGCTGACCCGACGGCCCTCCAGGCCGCTCTTCAGGGGGAAAACGACAAACTCCTGGCCCTGGCCCTGCGCAAGCTCACCGACATCAACGCCCGGCGCACCGAAGCCGCCACGGCACGGATCAACCACCAGATCGACCTCAACCGTATCGGCCTCCTGCTGGCCGCCGCCGTGGCCAGTGGGGGGGTCATCATCGCGGGCATGCTGGCCTCACGCAGCATCGTGGGGCACGACCGGGCGCGGGAGAGCGCCTTTGCAGCCCTTGAGATCGAGATCGACGAGCGCCGCAAGGCGGAGGCCCAGCTGGAACGCTATCGCGACCACCTGGAGCAGTTGGTCGAGGCACGCACGCTTGCACTACAGGCAGCCAACCGGACGGCGGCCGCAGCCAATCAGGCCAAGTCCGAGTTTCTGGCCAACATGAGCCACGAGATCCGCACACCGCTGAACGCCATCGTCGGCCTGAGCCACCTCCTGCAGCGCCGGGGCACCGATCCCGGGCAGCTCGAAAAGCTCGCCATGATCAGCGATGCGGCCCGCCACCTGCTGGCCGTCATCAATGACATCCTCGACTTCTCGAAGATCGAGGCCGGCAAGCTGGCACTGGAAGCGCGCGAACTCGATCTGCACACCCTCTGCGCAAACATCGTCTCCATGCTCGCCGAGCAGGCCCGCGAAAAGGGACTTGAGCTGCGCACCGAAACCACCCCTCTGCCCCGCCTGCACGGCGACCTGACCCGCCTCACCCAGGCCTTTCTCAATCTCGCCGGCAACGCGATCAAGTTCACCGCCCAGGGCAGCGTGACCCTGCGCATCGTCCCTGAAGCCGAAGATCCCGACGGCCTGCTGATACGCTTCGAGGTAATCGACACGGGGGCGGGCATCCCACCCGACATTCTCTCCAGCCTGTTCGATCCTTTCCGGCAGGGCGACCGCTCCACCACGCGCACCCACGGGGGCACCGGGCTCGGGCTTGCCATCACCCGGCGCCTGGCCCGCCTGATGGGGGGCGACGCCGATGGCGAAAGCCTGCCCGGTCATGGCAGCCGCTTCTGGTTCACTGCCCGTCTGCACCGCATCGCCAATGTCACGGACACCACCTCGCCCGCAGACCCGGAGAGCGCAGCGGAAGCACGTCTGGGTCGCGAATTCGCGGGTACCCGGGTACTACTGGTGGAAGATGATCGGGTGAACCAGGAGGTCGCCCGGGAACTGATCGAGGAGGTCGGATTGCATCTGGATGTGCTCGGCAATGGTCTGGCGGCCGTCGAACGCGTGTGCGGGGCAGAGCATGACTACGCCCTGATACTGATGGACATGCAGATGCCGGTGATGGACGGCCTTGAAGCCACCCGGCGGATTCGCGCTCACCACCCTGCCGAGACCCTTCCCATCATCGCCATGACAGCCAACGCTTTCGGCGATGACCGGGCCGCATGCCTGGCCGCCGGCATGAACGATTTCATCACCAAGCCCGTCGACCCCGAGCGGCTTTACGCCATCCTCGTGCGCTGGCTCGAGCGGGGCACCCCGCCCACCCGGCAAGCCGATCCCCCCTGCCCGCCATCATGACACCGCGGCCGGCTCAAGCCCGGCGCAGGGCCACATGGTTGCGGATGAGGCCGGCAGGATCGGAACGGAAGCGCTCGTCCGGCCGCCCAGCCAGCCAGTATTTGATCAAACCACCGACAAACAGGAAGGTATCGTGGGCCAGATCGGCCGGCGCCGAGCCCGCGCGCAGTGCACCACGCGCCTCGGCCCGCCGGTAAGCCTCGGTCAGCTTGCCAAGGAAATCCAGCTGACCCCCGGTGCATTGCATCATGCCGCTGAATTCTTCCACGTATTCACACTTGAAACTGATGATCTCAAAGGTCTCCCGCACCTCGGCCTGATCGCGAAGGATGTGGAAGATCTCCTGCAGGGCCATCTCAATGCCCTGCAGCGGGTCGGCATCGTCTTCCTTGAAGACCACCCGGTCCACGAAAGGCAGGATGGCCTGTTCACGCATGGCGAAGAACAGCTCTGTCTTGTTGCGAAAGTGCCAGTAGACGGCCCCGCGGGTCACCCCCGCCTCGGCGGCAATTCTCTCGAGGGTCGTGCGCCCAACGCCCCATGCCAGGAACACCCGGCGGGCGGCCGCGATGATATGACGGCGGGTGATCTCTGCTTCTTCCTTGGTCCTGCGAACCATTCGACCCTCCGATGATCAAGCTAAGAGCTTGCTCAACGCTTTACATACATTCTTGAATGTATAAAACTATGCTCCAACAACACCCAAAAATCCAGCCCCGGAGGTCACCGTGACCGTTCGCCCCGCTTCTCCCCCCCCTCGCTCCCTGCACCTCACCCTGTCCGCCCTGGCGTTGAGCGTGGCCCTCCTCACCGCCTGCTCCGGCAAGGAGCAGCCCGCCGGGGGGCCGCCCCCCGGCGGCATGCCGGCCCTGCCGGTAACGGTGCTGACCCTGCAGCCGACCACCGTGGAAACCAGCATCGAGGCGGTGGCCCAGACCGAAGGGGCAAAGGAGGTCGAGATCCGTGCACGGGTCGGCGGCATCCTGATGAAGCGCTTGTTCGAGGAAGGCAGCGCCGTGAAGGCCGGGCAGCCCCTCTTCGAACTCGACAAGGCTCCCTTCGAGGTCGCCACCGCCCAGGCCCGAGCGCAACTTGCCGAGAGCAAGGCCCGCGCCGACCAGACCCTGCGGGAAGCCGGCCGCCTCAAAGGACTGCTCGCCCAGCAGGCCATCAGCCAGCGCGAGTACGACATCGCCACCTCCGACAATGCCGCCGCCCTCGCTGCCGTGCAGGCCGCCCAGGCGGCCGTGCGTCAGGCCGAACTCAACCTGTCCTGGTCCACCGTGACGGCACCCGTGTCTGGCGTCACCGGTCGCGCGGCGGTGTCGGAAGGTAACCTGGTGAGCGCCAACGGGCTGGTCACCACGGTGGTCCAGCTCAACCCCATCTGGGTCCGTTTCTCCGTGTCCGAGAACGAACTTGCCAGCGCTTCTCCCGGAGGTCGCTTCAAGCCCGGGAGCGTGCGGGGTGTGGAGCTTATCCTGCCCGATGGCTCCACCCATCCGGTGCGGGGCAAGCTCAATTTTGCGGCCAGCCAGCTCAACCCGACCCTGGGCACCCAGCAGTTGCGTGCCGAGTTCGCCAACCCGGACGGCCGCCTGATGCCTGGTCAGTTCGTGCGTGCCCGACTCCTCACCGGCGAGCGCAGCGGCGTCTTCAAGGTGCCGCAGAATGCCGTCGTGCAGACGGACCGGGGCGCCATCGTGATGACCGCCGATGCCGACAACAAGGTGGCCCCGCGCCCGGTGAAAACCGGCCAATGGAGCGGCAAGGACTGGGTGATCCTGGACGGCCTGAAGGCCGGCGACAAGGTGATCGTGGACAACATCATCAAGCTGCGTCCGGGTGCTGCGGTTGCCCCCCATGCCCCGGGTGAAGGTCCGGGCGCGCCGGGTGGCAAGGCAGGCGCAGGCGCCGCGCCCGCTGCGGCGCCGGCCAAGAAGGATTGAGGGAGCACCATCCATGTCACGCTTCTTCATCAGCCGGCCGATCTTTGCCTCGGTCATCTCCATCGTCATCGTGATCGCCGGCCTCATGGCCTCGCTCACCCTGCCGGTGGCCCAGTATCCGGAGATCACGCCGCCCACGGTGATCATCTCCGCCACCTTCCCCGGCGCCAACGCCGAGACCCTCTCCAAGACCGTCGCAGCACCCATCGAGGAGCAGCTATCGGGTGTCGAGGGGCTGCTCTACTACAACTCCCAGAGCACCTCCAACGGCACGGTCAGCATCACCGCCACCTTCGAGGTGGGCACCAACCCGGACACGGCACTGATCGCCGTGAACAACCGGGTCAAGGTGGCCGAGCCGCGCCTGCCCGATGACGTCAGACGCACCGGCGTGCTGGTGCAGAAGCGCTCCAACAACATCCTGATGTTTGCGGCGCTGCGCTCCCCGGACAACACCTTCGACGCCCTCTACCTGTCGAACTACGTGTCCCTCAACGTGATCGAGGAGATCCGCCGCATCCCCGGCGTGGGCGACGCCCAGCTGTTCGACCCGATCTACGCCATGCGCGTGTGGCTGAAACCCGACGTGATGGCCAAGCTGGGGGTCACCACCTCCGATGTCGCCGCCGCCATCCGCGTCCAGAATGCCCAAAACGCCGCCGGCAAGATCGGCGCCGAGCCGGTGCTCAACGGCCAGCAGCTCACCTACACCGTCACCGCCAAGGGTCGTCTGCTGACCCCCGAGGACTTCGGCAACATCGTGCTGCGCGCCGAAGGCCCCAACGGCCTGGTGCGCCTGAAGGACGTGGCGCGCATCGAGCTGGGCGCAGACAACTACGACCGCAGCGCCCGCGTCAACGGCTCCCCGGTGTCCGGCATGGGCATCTACCTGCAGTCCGGCGCCAACGCCCTGCAGACCGCCAAGCTGGTGCGCGCGCGCCTGGACGAGATGTCAAAGCAGTTCCCCAAGGGCATGGAGTATTTCGTGCCCTACGACACCACCCGCTTCATCCAGGAGTCCGCCAAGGAGGTCATCAAGACCCTCGTCGAGGCCGCACTGCTGGTGATCGCCGTGGTGTACCTGTTCCTGCAGAACTGGCGCGCCACCCTGATCCCCATCGTGGCGGTGCCGGTCTCCCTGATCGGCACCTTCGCCGGCATGTGGCTGTTCGGCTTCTCCATCAACACCCTGACCCTGTTCGCCATGGTGCTGGCCATCGGCATCGTGGTGGATGACGCCATCGTGGTGCTCGAGAACGTCGAGCGCCTGATGAACGAGCAGAAGATGTCCCCCAAGGACGCCGCCATCGAGGCCATGCGCGAAGTGTCGGGCGCCGTCATCGCCATCGTGCTGGTGCTGTGCGCCGTGTTCGTGCCCGTGGCCTTCCTGGGCGGCATCGCCGGCATGCTCTACAAGCAGTTTGCCGTGACGGTGGCCGTGGCGGTGGTGATCTCGGGCATCGTCGCCCTGACCCTCACCCCGGCCCTGTGCGCCCTGCTGCTCAAACCCACCCACGAAGAGAAGCCCCTGTTCCGGCCCTTCAACCGCCTGTTCGAGCGCTTCACCCGCAGCTACACCAACACCGTCGGCCTGACCCTGCGTCACGGCATCGTCGGCACCCTGGTGTTCCTGCTGACCATCGGCGCCGCAGCCTGGCTGCTGCGCGTGGTGCCGGGCAGCTTCGTCCCCTCCGAAGATCAGGGCTACCTGTTCGGTTTCGTCACCCTCAGCGATGGCGCCTCCGGGCAACGCACCGGTGTCGCCGCGGAGCAGATGCGCCAGCGCGTCATGTCCGACAACATCGAGAACATCTTCTTCATCAACGGGGTGGACTTCATCACCGGCAACAACCGGCCCAGCGTCGCGACGACCTTCATCATCTTCAAGCCCTGGGACCAGCGCACCGTCACCACGAGCGAGATGGCCGGCAAGTTCATGGGTATCGGCATGAGCCTGCCCGATGGCATGGGCCTGGTCTTCAACCCACCCCCCATCCAGGGCCTCGGTACCGCCGGCGGCTTTGAGGTGTATGTGCAGAACCGGGCCGATGGCGATCCCCGCAACCTTGCCGCCGTGACCGGGCAGTTCGTCGAAGCCCTCAAGCGGCGCCCCGAGCTGACCGGCCTCAACACCTTCTTCCGCGTGACCGCGCCCCAGCTCTACGTGGAAGTGGATGAGCCCAAGGCCCTGTCCATGGGGATTCCCCTCGATTCGATCTACGCCACCCTGCAGGCCAGCACCGGCGTCCTGTACGTCAACGACTTCAACCGCAGCGGCAAGACCTACAAGGTCCAGGTCCAGGCCGACGCCGCCTACCGCATGAAGCCCGAGGACCTGCTCAAGCCCTATGTGCGCAGCGCCACCGGCGCCATGGTGCCCCTGTCGGCGGTCGCCAAGGTCAGCATGGTCACCGGTGCCGAGCTGGTGGAGCGCTTCAATGGCTTCGTGTCGGCCAAGGTGCTGGGCAGCGCCGCCCCGGGTTACAGCTCCGGCGACGCCATCAAGGCCGTCGAGGAAGTGGCCCTCGCCACCCTGCCCGAGGGCTACCGCACCGAGTGGGTCGGCCAGGCCTTCCAGGAAAAGCGCACCGGCAGCGCCTCCATCATCGCCTTCGTGTTCGGCATCATCATGGTCTTCCTGATCCTGGCGGCCCAGTACGAAAAGTGGTCCCTGCCCCTGGCGGTGATCATGGCGGTGCCCTTTGCCATGCTTGGTGCCCTGGTGGCGGTGCTGATGCGCGGCATGCCCAACGACATCTACTTCCAGATCGGGCTGGTGGTGCTGATCGGGCTGGCGGCCAAGAACGCGATCCTGATCGTCGAGTTCGCCGCGCAGAAGCAGGCCGAAGGCATGAGTGTGATCGATGCGGCCGTCGAGGCAGCCCGGCTGCGCTTCCGCCCCATCGTGATGACCTCCCTGGCCTTCATCCTCGGCGTGCTGCCCCTGGCCATCTCGTCCGGGGCCGGTGCCGCCGCGCGGCGCTCGATGGGTACCGGCGTGGTAGGCGGCATGATCGCCGCCACCTTCATCGCCACCATCTTCATTCCCCTGTTCTTCAAGTGGCTGAGCCGCAATAAGCCCCGTCATCCCGCAGGTGACCTGCCCCACTCCGGCACCCAGGAGGTGAAGCCGTGATCCGCCCCCGTCTGACCCTGCTCGCCCTGGCCATCCCCCTGGCCCTGGCCGGCTGCGCCCTCGGCCCCGACTACCAGCGTCCCGACGCCCGGGTGGCCCTGCCCGACAGCTACGCCGGCGAACCCGTGGCCGGAGCCCTCAACACCACGCCCGCGGTCGCCGGCCGCTGGTGGACCCTGTTCGGCGACACGCAACTGGATGCCCTGGTGGATCAGGCCCTGACCAGCAGTCCGGACGCCCTGACCGCAGCCGCCCGCGTTGAGGAAGCCGACGCCGTGCTGCGCCAGGTAAATGCGGCCCTGCTGCCCCAGATCGACGCCAACGCCGGCATATCGCGCAGCCGCAGCATCCTGCCCAACGCCGTCGAGCCCACCGGGCTGCTGCGCAACACCAACAGGATCGGCCTGTCCACGTCCTTCGAGCTGGACGTATGGGGCAGGCTGCGGCGTGCCTCGGAGGCCGCCCGCGCCCAGGCCCTGGGCACCCGCTACACCAGCGAGACCGTGTCCCTGAGCCTGGCGGCCAGCGTCACCCAGGCCTATCTCAACCTGCGTGCCCTCGACGCCCAGCTGCTGGTGAATCGCGACTCGGTGAGCAGCCAGGCCAAGAGCACCCAGCTCGCCCGCGTGCGCTTCGACGGCGGCTACGTGTCGCAGCTGGACGTGCAGCAGGCCGAAGGCGCCCTGGCCACCTACACCGCAGCCCAGGTGCAGCTGGAGAAAAACCGTGCCCTGGCCGAAAGCCTGCTCGGCCTGCTGGTCGGCCAGCCCGGCCTGAAGGTGGCCGCGGGTGATCTGCGCAGCCTGCCGGTGCCGCCGACGCCCCCCGCCGGCCTGCCCTCCAGCCTGCTCGAGGCCCGCCCCGATGTGCGCAAGGCCGAAACCGACCTGATCGCCGCCAACGCGAAGATCGGGGTGGCCAAGGCCGCCCTGTTCCCGAGCATCACCCTGACCGGCTCCCTCGGTCGGGAAAGCCGCGATCTGTCGGATCTGTTCAGCCCCGCCGCCGCGGTGTGGTCCATCGGCGCCGGCCTGACCCAACCCATCTTCGAGGGCGGCCGTCTGCGCGCCCAGGTGGAGCAGGTCAGCGCCCAGCAGAAACAGAGCCTCGAGGCCTATCGCAAATCGGTGCAGACCGCCTTCCGCGAGGTGAACGATGCCCTGATCACCGTGCGCCAGAACGGTGACAGCGAAGTCGCCCTCGGCCAGGCCGTGCAGGCTGCCAAACGCAGCCTGCAGCTCGCCCAGGCCCGCTACGACAGCGGCTACTCGCCCTACCTGGAAGTGCTCACGGCCCAGCGCACCAGCAACGACGCCACCCTCGCCTGGGTGCAGAACCGCCAGGCCCGGCTGTCTTCGTCGGTGGATCTGTTCAAGGCCCTCGGTGGCGGCTGGAAGGACGGCAACGCCCCCCAGGCGGCGGCCCGCTGATGGCGTGCCGCTTGACGTGCCGCAGGGCTGGCCGCCAGAATGGCCCCATGCCCTGCACGTCCTACCCCCTCCTGGCCCTCCGTCGTCGCGCCCTGCGCGCCTGGCGCGTGGCCGCCCATCCGGGGCCGGGATCGGGTTGATCGGGTAGTTGCACCGATTTCACGACAGGCCGCGGATTTCCCTCCGCGGCCTTTTTCATTTTCAGGAGTCTCCCATGTCCCTGCCCGCCGCCTACCTCGGCATCATCCTGATCTGGTCCACCACGCCCCTGGCCATCCAGTGGAGCACCGAGGGCGCAGGCTTCGCCTTCGCCGTGCTCGCCCGCATGGCCATCGGGACGCTTGTGGCCGGGCTGCTGGTGCTGGTGGGGCGCGTCGGTTTTCCGCTGCACGCCCGGGCACGACGGGCCTACCTGTCGGGCGGGGTCGGCCTGTTCGGGGCCATGGCACTGACCTACTGGGGCGCCCGCTACGTGAACTCCGGGCTGGTGGCGGTGCTGTTCGGCCTGTCGCCCCTGTTCGCCGCGATCCTGGCGGCCCTGTTCCTGGGGGAGCAGGCCCTCACTCCGGCACGCCTCACCGGCACCCTGCTCGGGGCCGCCGGGCTGGGGGTGATCTTCGTGCATGGCGACAGCCTGGGCGGCGAGCATGCGCTGGCGGGTCTGGTGGCCCTGCTGGCGGCGGTACTGGTGTATTCGGGCAGCCTGGTGTCCCTCAAGCACATTGGTGACGACAGCCCGCCCCTGGCCACCACCGTGGGTACGCTGAGCGTCGCGCTGCCCTTCTTCGCCCTGCTCTGGCTGCTCAGCGACGGGCAGATTCCGGCGGCGATTCCACCCCGTGCCGGCGCCGCCATCGTCTATCTCGGGGTCTTCGGGTCGGTACTGGGCTTTGCCCTCTACTACTACGTGATCAAGCACCTGGAGGCCTCGCGGGTGGCGCTGATCACCCTGATCACACCGGTGCTGGCCCTGCTGCTGGGGAATCTGCTCAACGCCGAGGAGATCGGCCTGCGCCTGTGGGCCGGCACCGGGCTGATCCTGCTCGGCCTGGCCGTGCACCAGAGCGAGATGTGGCGGCCGCTGCTGCGTCGCCTGGCGGGGAGTGGCAGCTAGACGGCCGAGAAGGCCGCGTGATACTCGACGCAGCCGGCCAGCCCCTCCAGGTGGCCGGGCTGCAGCTCGAGGATCATGTAGGCCTCGTCGGGCACCTCGCCGGAGTTCGTATAGGTGCAGTGGATGCCATGGCGCGACGCCGGCACGAAGCCGAAACGCGGGTAATAGCCGGGATGGCCCAGCACCACCACCGCGCCAGCGCCGGCCTCGCGGGCCCGGGCCAGCCCGGCCTCCACCAGGGCCGAGCCCACACCGCTGCGCTGGTAGCCCGGCAGCACGGCCAGGGGCGCCAGGGCCATCAACCGCGCCCGGGGATGGCCGGGCAGATGCACCGGGGTAAACAGGATGTGCCCCGCAATCACCCCTTTGTCGTCGGCCACCAGGGACACATAGGGAAAGGTGTGGCCCCTCAGGGCATCCACCAGATCAGCCTCGGTGCTGCCCTCGAAGGCGGCTACATTCAGTTCATGCACGGCGGTGGCATCAGCCAGGGTTTCATTGCGGATCAGCACGACAGCAGACAGTCTCGGAACATCGGGGCCCGGCAGCATGCACCACGCGGCCGGGCCCCGTCCAGCGTCAGCCCTGCTGGGTCGAGGACTGCAGGCGGTCCTTACGCAGGGACAGCACCACCGACGTGGCAATCAGCAGCGCCACCACGCCCAGGGAGATGCCCACCGGAATCTTCACCACATCAATCAGCAGCATCTTGCCGCCGATGAACATCAGCACGGCCGCCAGGCCGAACTTGAGCAGGGAGAAGCGCCCGGCAAAGTCCGCCAGCAGAAAGTACATGGCACGCAGACCAAGAATGGCGAACACGTTGGATGTGAGCACGATGAACGGATCGGTGGTGATGGCGAAGATCGCCGGGATCGAATCCACCGCAAAGATCAGGTCGGAGATCTCCACCAGCACTAGGGCCAGGAACAAGGGCGTGGCGTAACGCACCCACTTGCCGCCCTCCTCCTTCATCACGAAGAAGCGTTCGTGGTGAAACTCGTTGGTGATCTTCATGTGCCCCCGCAACCAGCGCAGCAGCGGGTTCTTCTCCAGGTTCTGCTCATGCCCGGCAAACCACATCATCTTGACGCCGGTGACCAGCAGGAAGGCGCCGAAGAGATACAGCACCCAGTGGAACTGGCTGATCAGCCAGGCCCCTGCGAAGATCATGCCGGTGCGCATCACGATGGCGCCCAGCACGCCGTAGATCAGCACCCGCTTCTGCAGCTCGGGCGGCACGGCAAAGAAGGAGAACAGCATCAGCCAGACGAAGACGTTATCGACGGCCAGGGCCTTCTCGATGAGATAGCCGGTCACAAACTCGAGCGTTCGGGCATTGGCCACCTCGCGGCCTGCGGCCCCATCCAGATACCACCACAGGACGCCGGCAAACAGCATGGCCACGCTCACCCACACGACGGTCCAGATGCCGGCCTCGCGGACCGACACCTTGTGCTCCTTGCCACCGCCCACCAGAAACAGGTCGATGGCCAGCATCACCACCACCACGGCGGCAAAGCCCGCCCACATCCACCAGGTACCAATACTCTCCATCCCATCTCTCCCAAATCGGAACCAAACAAAAAGGCCTTTCGTCCGGCAACGGCGAAAGGCCTCTGGGTTGGTCCGGCAGGGGAGCCGGCTTGCCTGAAGACGCTTTGCCATCGCGGCAAAGGTCTTGCTCACAGTCGCCTCGAAAACCCGGCAACTGCCCGGAAGCCGGAAACATCACGCAGATCCTGCGGAATGTTTCGTATTGACGGCCTGCCGGCGTGGAGCTACTCCCCCTTGGGACACCTGAACTATAGTGGCTCGCACGGCCCGATTCAAGGACGGATTGCGATCAGCCCTCATCGGGCAGCATGCCCATGAAACGCGTCTCAATGGTGGCCACATGGGCCACCCCCACCTCGGCCGCGATGGTGCGGCACATTTCGAAGGCCTCCAGCAACTCGGCCCGGGTGGTGGCTTTGCGCAAGTGCTCGCGCACGGGCGCATCGCCGGTACGCAGGCTTTGCTCCATGGCATCCAGCAGGTAGAAGCGGGCCAGGGCGAGAGAGCGTCGCCCACCACCCGGCCCGCGGGCTGCCGACGCCCGGCTGGCCGGCTCAAGCACATTGGGAGGGTGGTGCGGCGCAGAAGGCATGGGCGTGACGAGACCGAGTCTGGCCAGTTCCGCCAGCGCCTCACCAACGGAAATGTCCCCCACAAGCTCGGCGAGCTGACGCCCGCCACGCCGGCCATCGACCAGGATCAACAAGGTTCGCAGGCGCGGCGGGAGCCGCCGGGCACGGGTGGCGATCTCTTCCACCCCGGCCGCTGTCTTGCCCGGAATCCACTCGTTCTGCATGGAGCCCTCCGTGTGTTCCTGAAACGGAGGGGAGAGTACGGTATGAATAATTCAACACAGTGACACCGGATCGAATGCACTCACCGCCAGGCTACTGCAGCGGGACAGGCCGGCGGCCCGCATCCACGGGCGCCTGAAGTCGTCCCGCCCCGCGCCGGGCAGGGACGAGCCTGCCCTAATGACGCCCCATGCGGCGATGCCGGAAGCTCGCCGGAGCGTGGGCAAAAATCACCGAGAACACCAGGATGGCCCAGAACAGCAGGCGCTGCGCCCCCTCATCGGCCACCACGAACCATCCCAGCAGGGCAAACTTGAGCAACAGGGAAAGCCCGGCAAGCTCGCGCAGCCATACCGGGTTGGACCAGGCATCCAGCGCCGCCATGGCGACACCCGAGGCCACCATCAGCCACACGTAGCCCCCCGCCGGCCCGCCCGGGAGCGCCAGCAGGCCCGCCCCCACCCCCACCACACCGGCAAGGTGCGCAGCGCGCAGGGCCACCACCAGCCAGCGCCGGCCGGGAAAATCGCGGTAACCACCGGAGGCGTCCTTTGCCACTCAGAGGCTTCCCGCCGGCTCCCAATGGTATGCACGGCGCGTCATCTCTGCGGTGATGAGGGCCATGGCTTCAGCCACCCGCGCAGCCGGTCCCTTCATCCCCAGCTCAATGTGGCGCCGTCCATCCTCCCCACCGACGCTGGGCAGGCTGAACAGTGTTGCGTCCGGAAAGTCGGCGGTGATGCGCTCCATGAAGTCGATGAGCTGCCCCTCGAAGGCATCCCACACGATGATGGAGCGCTCCACGTAGTCGGCCTGGTGATGCAGGTGGGCGAAGCGCGTGTCGAGCACCCACTCCACCATCGGCCAGGCCATCACCGGAAAGCCCGGTACAAAGAAATGGTTGCGGATGGAGAAGCCGGGAATGCGGTTGTAGGGATTGGGGATGATCTCGCTCCCCTCGGGATACACCCCCATCTGCAAACGCTGGGGAGTGGTTTCGTCACCAAAACGGGCACGGATCTCGGCCTCCGCCTCGGGGTGCAGGGCCAGAGGCAGGGCCAGGGCCTCTGCAGCGGCCTGACGGGTGTGGTCGTCCGGGGTGGCACCGATGCCGCCGAAGCTGAACACGATGTCGCTGCCGGCAAAACTCTCCCGCAGGGTCTGGACCAGACGCGGGCGTTCGTCACCCACATAGCGCACCGATGCCAGGCGCAGGCCGCGGGCCTTGAGCAGTTCGAGCACCTTGCCCAGATGCTTGTCTTCGCGACGACCAGACAACAGTTCGTCGCCGATGATGATGGCGCCGAAGGACGGCGCAGTGTGATCAGCCATTCATTTCACCTCGATGATGTTCTCGCTTTGCCGACTCACCCGCAGGGCAGACAGCAGGTAATGGACAAAGGCCAGCCCGGAGAGTGCCGGCGCAAACAGGTTGATGAAGGGCACGTGGGCCATCACCGCACCCAGCAGCCCCACCCCGAACAGGCCGCTGGCATGGCGCGCGGGCAGGTCTTTCATCTCGAAGGCATCCGCATGGGCCATCAGGGCATCGTAGCGAAAGGCACGCTGGTTGAGCCAGGCGGTGAGCACCAGCGAGAGAATCAGCCCGACGCCCGGGATCAACCAGAAGGGCAGGCTGATCACCAGGAGCAGCAGGAATTGCAGCACCGACACCAGGGCATTCCAGACGCTGCCCATCTGGCTCCCACCCCGGCGACGGGCAATGTCGGCGTAGTCCATACCGGCCACCTTATCGGCCATCAGCGGCAGGGCCACCGCCGCCACCAGGAAGGCCGCCGTCACGTAGATGATGGGCAGGGCCAGCACCACAAGGCCGATCTTGTACATCACCAGCGCCACCAGCAGCGCGGTTTCCGAGGCCGCCAGCCAGCCCCCCACCAGGGGCATGCCGGTAATCAGGCGGTTGCCCACCTCCACCAGGCTGCTCCAGCTCGACACCAGCAGCGAGGTCCATACGGCGGCGGCGGCCAGGGTCGGCCACATCAGGTGCCATAGGACGCCCCGCTGGGTCAGGCTACGGGCGGCGGAGAAGTAGGAAAGCAGGACAGTCTTCATGGTCAATCCGGAGTGTCGGGACGTGCGGTTGGCATTCTGGCCGATCCGATCGGCGCGGTCACGGGGCAATCGCCACGCCGCACTGCTGCAGGCCCTGCAACACGGCGTTGGCTGTCAGGGCACGGCGCGCGGAACCGGCCAGATCACGCTCCTCATCCCGATTCACGATCACACCCGCCTCCAGCAGCACGGCCGGGATGGTCGCGGTCTTCAGCACCACCAGGTTGTCGTAGAAATACACCCCGTTGGCCTCGTCAGCCCACGGGCGTTCCACACCGGCCGAGGACACGCCATGATGGGTCGCCACCGGCAGGCCGGCCCGGCGCAGGGCCGCGCCGATGGCACTGGCGCAGGCCAGGCTCTCGTCCAGGCGCGGGTTGAGCCGCGACACGAACAGCGAAAAACCGGCGAAGCCCTCGGCGTGACGCAGGCTGCGGCCATTCCAGGTCCACGGCTGGAGGTGTTCCTCCTTCACCGAGTCATGGTGGATGGACAGGAACAAGCCAGCCCCGGCCGCCTCGGCCTCCCGGGGGCGGGCCCGCAGGTCGGCCATTTCGCCCCGCTGGCCGATCAGGCGCACCAGCACACCGGCACCAGCCAGACGCGCCGCGATCACTGCCGCCAGGGCGTGGTTATATTCAAACTCCGAGACCCCGTAGGCGCTGATGGCCCCCGGACGTTCCAGATAGTGCCCCACGTCGATGGCCACCGGCTGCGCCGCAACCGCCGTGACGCTGCCTTGCAGCAGGACCGCGCTGACCAGCACCCCCAGCCCCCTCATTTACGCACTCCGCTGAAGCTCAGCTCGCCATGGGGCGAGTAGATCAACTGCGGCGGCTGTCTGGCCAGATCCACCGTCAGTGCCGTGTCGCCGTCTGCGCTCAGCACCTGCTCGCCGGCCCGGGTGAGCGACACATCAACGACGGGGATGCGCGGGTAATCGGAGGTGATCCGCACACTGCGCCCGTCAAGGGCCGTTACGGTTACGCTCACGTCACTGCGCGACCCTCCCTTCGAATCGGCTATCACCTCACCACTGTAGATACCGGCGATACGCGCGGCCAGGCTCACCTCGGTCGCCGCCACGGGCGACACCGGCCGCGCCGGCCCGGGCGGGTGAGCGCCGACATCTCCGCCCTCGTGCTGCAGCAGGCGCACGGTCAGCACCAGCAGCAGGACGCCTGCACCGAGCAGCGCCAGCCACGTCATGCGTCGACCTTCCCTCCCCTTCTGCGGCCCCCCTGCGCCGCGAGTAAGGGGCGGATCCGCCAGCCGCCCGGCCTCGCTCAGCACCCTTCCAACGCCTGCACACAAGGACGCAAAGCCCGCGTGTTCCGCCTCACCCTGCCAGCCGCTCAGGTCGGCCGTCTGCTTGCGGCGAAACTCCAGGGGCAGCTTCACGGGCTCGATCATCGCCGGCACCAAAACCCCCCGCTCCGCACCCACAGCAGCCTCGTTCCTCACCCACTCCGAGGCCACCGACGAGGCCGACCACAACACCACCACGCAGCGCGCCGCGTCCAGTGCCTGCTCAATGCGAGTGTCGAAAGCCTCCCCTGGCACGATGTGCCGGTCCCACCACACCGACCAGCCACGGGCGGAGAAGGCCTCGGCAAATCGGCGGGCCTGCTCCCGGTCCTCGCTGGCGTAACTGATGAAGATGTCTTCCATGAATGCCGCTCCCGGTTGCGATCATCACTCCGAGCCGGGGGCCGGCTCCACCTGTTTCAACTGATAGCCCCGCCCGGCCAGCTCTGCCAGCAGCCCGGCAGGCCCGCCGAAATGACCGGCGCCAACCGCAACGAAGGGCCGGTCGCCACTATCCAGGCGACGGACGAGGGTATCCGCCATCTCCCGGTTGCGGCGGTCGAGCATCTCCACAAAGAGCGGCACCATCGCCTCCGTAGCCAAGGCCTCCCTCAGCAAGTGGTCGAGGGCCCTCACGTCCCCCGCCCGCCAGGCGTCCAGCATGCTCCGGAAGTAGACGCGGGCCTCACCCGACTCGATCAGCTCGACCACCTCGGTGAGGCCGGCCAACTGGGCCGCATCGCCACCACCGGACAAGGCCTCGATCTGCCGATCAACGGTCTCCAGCGCCCACAGGGGTTTGCCCGTCGCCCTGGCCGCGCCGGCCAGCCAGAGATCCACCCCCTGCTCGGTGCGAAAGCCCACCGTCTCGGCCAAGCGCACGGTCAGCAGGGTGCTCACCATCCAGGGTTGCAGACGCTGCACGGCCTCGGGTGGCAGCCCCATGCGGGTCGAAGCCAATACCAAGCGCGGGCGAAGGGCCGGCGGCAGCCGGGCGTCGAGGCGTGTCCCGGCGGGCAGCAGGGCCGCTTCGCCGAGGCGCTGCATCACCGCCGGGTCGGCAAGATCCAGCTCCAGGGCCAGACTGTCCGCTTTGGCAAGCGCCTTGCGCACCTCATCGGGCAGTGGAAAGCAGGCCGCATCGCAGACGTGGATGGTGCCGTACAGCCAGGCCCGCAACGCGCCGCCAGCATCCCGCAACTCCCACAGGAACAGCGGCCCCGCCGCCGTCGCCAGCCCGGCCCACAGCAGCAGCCAGACCATCACCAGGGCATGCCATGCCCGCCTCATCCACATGCTCATAGGCCAATTCCAACCGCTACAATGCGCGTCCCATCGAAAGGCGCATCATGCCCCAAACGCCCCCGCTTCCGCCCGCCATCCTGCTGATGGGCCCCACCGCCAGCGGCAAGACAGCCTGCGCCCTGGCCCTCGCCCGCAGCCTGCCGGTAGAGATCATCAGCGTCGATTCGGCCCTGGTGTACCGGGGCATGGACATCGGCACGGCCAAGCCCACGGCGGAAGAGCGGGCCGCCTGCCCCCATCACCTGATCGACATCCTCAGCCCCGAGGATGCCTATTCCGCCGCGCGCTTCTGCATGGATGCCCGGCGTCTGATGGGCGAAATCACCGCCCGGGGGCGCATCCCCCTGCTGGTGGGCGGCACCATGCTCTATTACAAGGCCCTGCGCGAAGGGCTCTCCGACCTGCCCGAGGCCGACCCCGCCCTGCGCCGGGAGATCGAGGACGCCGCCGCCCGGGACGGCTGGCCCGCACTGCATGCCGAGCTGGCCCGCCTCGACCCCGACGCTGCCGCCCGCCTCGAACCCAAGGACGCCCAGCGCATCCAGCGCGCCCTGGAGATCGTGCGTCTCACCGGCCAGCCCCTGGCCGCCAGCTATGGCCGCCGCGAGAGTGCCGTCGACACCCACCGCCTGATTCCCCTGGCCCTGACCCCCAGCGACCGGGCCGTGCTCCACGCCCGCATCGAAAGGCGCTTCGACGCCATGCTGCTGGCCGGCTTTGTGGACGAAGTGGAGACGCTGCGCCGCCACTACCGGCTCGACGCCAGCCTGCCCTCCATGCGCTGCGTCGGCTACCGCCAGGCCCTGGAATACCTCGAAGGCCACTGCAGCCTGGCCACCTTCCGTGACAAGGGCATCTTCGCCACCCGCCAGCTAGCCAAACGCCAGATCACCTGGCAGCGCAACTTTCGCGAAAACTGGGGCGATCTGGTGGAGATGGACTGCCTGCACCCCGAGCTGGAAAGGCAGGTGCTGGACGCCGTCCTCGCCCAGCTCCCGGTGGCTTGAGAAAACACCTGCGGCAGGGCAGAGCATGGCATGAGAGCGACAGCGCGCGTCTGCACGCCACGTCCCCGGGATTTCACGCCGGGGACGTGGCGGCACCGGCCCTGATCATTCATGGAGACGCCGCCCGGACCGTCCCGGTAGAACACGGCCGGCGCATGGCCAAAGCCCTCGCCGGGATCGGACGCCCCCAAGCGTATCTGGCGCTGGCGGACGCCGGGCAAGACCTGGGCAACGCAAGCCATCGCCTGCACTTTCTCGCCACCCATCTGGGACCGGATGCACAGCACTGAGAACCGGCGCCCCTCCGTGGGCATCCGGTCAGGCGCTCACTCTGACACTGCTGCGAGGGGTGTCCTCGTCGTTTCCGTAGGCGCGCATCAGTTCCATCAGCCGGTGCATCAGTGCGCCTTCGCTGGTCACGCTGGCGGTCGTGCTGTCACTGGAGGAGCCGGCACTCGTGTCGGCACGGCTTTCCCGGTCATAGGCCATGGCTTCCGATGCGCTCACCTTGCCGTCGCCATTGGCATCGGCGGCTTCAAAGTTCTCCACCACCTTGGAAATAAGCTCGGACCGCTGGCTGTCGGACGAGCCGATCTCCTGCAACTGGCTGCTCAGCTCCTCCTGGGTGAAGCCCGCGTCATCGCCCTCCGGCGGCGGCGGGGGCGGAGGCATGGCGCCGGCCATGCGGCTACCGAAGGCCTGACTCTCCAGGGCATCGGCGAGCTTTTGCATGCTGCTGGAGAACTCGCTTTCCGTCACCTTCCCATCGCTGTCCCCATCCAGCACCTTGAACAGGGCGGCGCTGTCGCTCTCGGCGCTGCCGGAGGAGGCGCTGGTGAGCTGGCTGAAGGCCGACTGCAGGTCACTCTCCTCGATGAAACCCTGACCCTTGGTATCGAGCTTCGAAAAGACGTTGCTCGCCATCCGGCTCGGGTCGGGGCGCTGCATTCCTGCCATGGAAACCATGCCACTGCTGCCGATGCTACTGACCATGATGCAATCCTCTACATGCGAGACCGGTAAACCCGCCGGTCGATCCGGGCTGGATGCCAGGTCTGGTCTCCAGGCCTTTCATGTAGCAATTTAGCGGCCGATAAGCGCCGATCTTGCAGTTAGCAGACGTCAAGGCAGGTAAAGTCCGGTTAAGAAATCGCGCCGGAAAACGGCCTGCCGGGCCTTCCTGCGCAAGGCGGCACGGGGCGCCATACCCTGCCCGGTAAAATCTGCCGGCGGCATCCGGCCCCGCGGGCCGCAAGGCGCAAGGGATGGATCACCGGTTACGGGGAGCACACGGCAGAAAATGCCGCCTAGACCAGGCCCCCATGGCGACCGGGAGCCCCATCGAAGGGCTCCGGATAGGGATACAGCATGTTGAAGGCTTCGCTGCGACCACCCGACTGAACCAGACGCACATGCTCACGACGGAACTCCCGCGCATGCTGGAGCCCGCAGGCATGGGCAATCATGTCAATTTCCTTGTTCAGATTGCGGGCATAGTTGGCCACCCTCAGGTACTTCTCCTCCACCACCAGACCACGCTGAAGCTTGGCGTTGTGCGTAGTGATACCCGTCGGGCAGGTGTTCTGATGGCAGCGCATGGCCTGCACACAGCCCAACGAGAACATGAAACCCCGCGCCGTATTCACGAAATCGGCGCCGCAAGCCAGGGCCCACGCGGCCCGCGCTGAAGTCACCAGCTTGCCGGCGGCGATCACGCGGATACGCTCGCGCAGGCCAAACTCAATCAGCGTATCAATCACCCGTGGCAAGGCTTCATCAATGGAAAGGGCCATGTGATCGGCCAGCGCCTGGGGCGCGGCCCCGGACCCACCCTCACCGCCATCGACAGCGATGAAATCCGGCGCAGTATCGAGGCCCCGGCGCAGGATCGCCTCGCATAGCTCATGCAGGAAGCGCCGCCCGCCGATGGCAGTCTTGATGCCCACCGGTTTGCCCGTGACGGTGCGCACCCGCACGATCATGTCGAGCAAGTCGTTGACGTTTGCGATGTCCCGGTGACGGTTCGGGCTGATGGAATCCACCCCTTCCGGAATGCCCCGGATCGCCGCGATCTCCGGCGTGACCTTGCTGCCCGGCAGCACCCCGCCCTTGCCCGGCTTGGCCCCCTGGGAGAGCTTGATCTCGAAGGCCCTGACCGTGGGATGGGCTGCCAGCTCACGGAGACGCTCATCCGAGAGCTGGCCCTGGGCGTCGCGCACCCCATACTTGGCGGTACCGATCTGCATGATGATGTCGGCACCCCCTTCCAGGTGAGCCGGCGCCAGCCCTCCCTCACCCGTATCCATCCAGCAACCGGCCTCGGCCGCACCCTTTGACAAGGCCAGCACCGCCGGACGCGACAGGGCGCCATAGCTCATGCCGCTGATATTGATGAGGGAGCGCGCCACGAAGGGCTGCGCGGCGTAGCCATCACCGATGGCCAGCGGCGGTGTCGGCACCTGATTCTCGTCCAGCACTGGAAAGCCGGCGTTCACAAAGATCAGCGCTCCGGGGTGATGCAGATCGTAGGTGGAGCCGAAGCCCACCACGCCCCCCTCGTTCTTGGCCAACCGATAGACCCAACCGCGGGTGGCCCGGTTGAAGGGCATCTCCTCCCGATCCCCCAGAAAGAAGTACTGCCTGAAATATTCGCCAAGCTGCTCGAAAAAGTAACGCAAATGGCCTATCAGCGGGTAGTTGCGCAGAATGGCATGCTTCTTCTGGGTGATGTCCTGCACGTACCAGTAGATCAGCCCCACCACCAGCACCACCACGATCAGCACTCCAAGACTGACCTCCAGCACACCCAACATCGCGGTCATGACGCCTCCCCCCCAAGTGTTAGAATTCCAGGCCGGTACATCTTAGGTGACTCCCGATGGAATTTGCAGAACAGCTTCGCGTTGAAGTCCAGCGCTCCGTGGCCGCTTCCCTGGCCGAAGACATCGGTACGGGCGACCTCACCGCCCGCCTTGTGCCGGCCAGCCGCAATGCCCGGGGTCGCGTGATCACCCGCGAAGACGCCGTGCTGTGCGGCACCGCCTGGTTCGACGCCGCCTTCGCCGCCCTCGAACCCTCCGCCTCCGTGATCTGGCATGCCCGCGACGGCGAGCGCATCAAGCCCGGCCAGCTACTGTGCGAGGTGGACGCCTCTGCCCGCGCCCTGCTCACCGCCGAGCGCACCGCCCTCAACTTCGTCCAGCTCCTCTCCGGCACCGCCACCCTCACGGCCACCTTCGTGCAGGCCGTGGCCGGCACCCAGGCCAAGATCGTTGACACCCGCAAGACCCTGCCCGGCCTGCGGCTGGCGCAAAAATACGCGGTCAAGATCGGTGGCGGCACCAACCACCGCATCGGCCTCTACGACGGTATCCTGATCAAGGAAAACCACATCATCTCGGCGGGCAGCATCAAGGCGGTGATCGAGCAGGCCAAGTCCTTCGCCCCGTCCAACGTCTTCATCGAAGTCGAAGTCGAAGACCTCGCCCAGCTCGAGGAAGCCCTGGCCGCCGGCGCCAAGATGATCCTGCTCGACAACATGGACCTCGCCCAGATGCGTGACGCCGTGGCCATCAACAAGGGCCGCGCCGAGCTCGAAGCCTCAGGCGGCGTCAACCTGGAACGGGTGCGCGCCATCGCCGAAACCGGCGTCGACCGCATTTCCATCGGCAGCCTGACCAAGGACGTGCGCGCCATCGACCTGTCCCTGCGCCACGTCGAGGAATAAACCCGGCTCCACGCTTTTTGATCATGTACATCGATTTCGACGGCCCCACCTCCACAACCAACGCCCACACCCTCCGCCAAGTCATCGAGGCCCTGCTCGAACGCATCCAGGCCCGTGACGAAGACCTCGACCTGGCCGCCCTGTCGCGCATCGTCATCGCCGACGATCTGGCCGCCACCGAACACAGGTTCGGTGTCGCCCCGGCGGGCGCCGAACACCTGTCGCGCATCGTCTCCGACGAAGGCGGGCTGGCCCTGCTCTTCGACGGCAGCAAGCTGTGGCAGATCCTCTCCGGTGACGGCGCCGAGATCGCCCGCCTGATCCATCACCTGCACAAGGAATGCTGGCGCCTGCACGACTCCCGGGCGCCGGTACCCGACAGCAGCGATGCGCCCCTGGCCCGGGCCCTGGCGCCCATCGTCGCCGCCATGTGGCAGGAATACCGCATCAACCGGCGCAGCGCCTGGTCGGTGCCGGCCGATTCCGACCTGCTCCTCAACCACCTGGCGGCCCTCCTCCAGGCCTTCCCCGACGGCATGCAGGAAGAGATCACCCTCTACTACGCCGCGCAGGATCTGGACGATCTCTTCGCCAAGAGCCTCGGCCGCATCGCCCACCTGATGCAGGCCGTCGCCCATGTGCAGGGCTACCTGGACGGCCTCGGCCAACCCCTCAAGGCGGTCAGTGCCGAGATGCACGCGCTTGTGGCGGACTCCTTCCTGTCGCCCATCTGGCTCACCACCGCCCAGCACCTGGCCGCCGGCCATGCCATCGGCGCCGGCGAGCTGGCCGACATCCCCCTGCGCCGCGACGTGCAAGCCGCCTTTGCCACCTTCGGCCTGCAGATCCGCGAGAGCGAGGACGGCAGCGACGTGTGGCTGGATGTCCAGGCCCCCGAACGCCCCGAAACCCTGCACTGACGACTCGCTCGCCAATGGAGCGCGCTGGCGCAGGAGCTCTCCGCGCGCCAAGTTAATGCCAAATGCATTAATATCGACCTCACTTATATTCCATTGGGGTCAAACATGCATACCTCGCAGCGCGGCTTCACCCTGGTCGAGATCGCCGTGGTCCTGGTCATCATCGGGCTGCTCCTCGGCGGCGTACTCAAAGGCCAGGAACTCATCAACAGCGCCAAGGTGAAGAGTGTGGTCAGCGACTTCCGCTCCACCTCCACCTACCTTTTCAGCTACCAGGATCGTTTTCGTGCCATGCCTGGTGATGACCCGGGCGTCGCCAATCGCCTCGCTGGCGCCGTCCGCGCCAGTACCGGAGGCAGCGTGGGCAATGGGCGTATCGAGGGCCTGTGGAACTCCACCACCCCCACCGATGAATCGGTCCTGTTCTGGCAGCACGTGCGCCTCGCCAACCTCGCCACGGGTGACGGCCGCAGCCCGGCTGGCGACGGCATTGCCATCCAGGACTGGCTGCCCCGCAACGCAGTGGGTGGCCGCATCGGCGTCACCGGCACCCCACCCATTGCCGGCTGGGCAGGCACCTTCTTCATCTGTCAGGACAATCTGGCCGGCAACTTCGCCCGACAGATCGACATCGCCATGGACGACGGCCTCCCCGCCAGCGGCTCCGTCCGCCTGCTTCCCGGCGGCGCAGCCAACGGCGTCGCCATCAACCAGACCGATCTGGTGGATAGCGGCATCTACACCGTGTGTGCCGCATTCTGAATACCCCATGCGGAAAACACGTTCGCTCTGGACACGAACGGTCGCGGGAACAAGCCCGGTCGCCCGCACACGCCTATAGGCCCTTGAACAGGCGACTTTCGGCGGAAGCCAGTTGGGAGGGGGTGCCCAGCAGCACCAGGACGTCGTCCAGTTCGATCCGGGTCTCCGGAGTGGGGTCGACGACACGGATACGCTGACGGCGTACGGCGCTGACCTCGACTCCGGTTTCGCGCAGACGCAGCTCTTCCAGGCTATGCCCGATCGCATGGGCACCGGCGGCCATCACCACAGAATGCAGGCGTGGCTGCTGGCGCTCCTCGATAGCCTCCTCATGGAGATGATCCCCGCCCCGGTAAAGACCACGCAACAGGTGATAGCGTTCGGCACGCACCTCGCGAATGCGCTTGAGGATGCGCGGCATGGGCACGCCAAGCAGGGCGAGGGCGTGGGAAGCAAGCATCAGGGACGACTCCACCGCCTCGGGCACCACCTCGGCAGCACCTGCCTGACGGAGCTTGTCCAGATCCACTTCATCGGCAGTACGCACCACCACCGGTACATCCGGCCGACAGGCCCGGATCTGGCTCATAGCGCGCAGGGCCGCATCCGTGTCGGCGTAGGTGACCACCACCACGGAAGCGCGGGCAATGCCGGCGGCCATCAGGGTTTCGCGCTTGGCCGCATCACCGAAGACGACGGTTTCTCCGGCCGCCGCCGCTTCGCGTACCCGTTCCGGATCCAGATCAAGGGCGATGTAGGTAATACCTTCCTGCTCGAGCAGCCGCCCGAGATACTGGCCGTTGCGACCGAAACCGCACAGGATGGCGTGTTTGTCGACGAACATCGACTGGGTGGCGATGTTGGTGAGCTGCAGGGAGCGACTCATCCACTCGGACGGCACCAGGCGCAACACCAGTTTTTCACTGTACTGCACGATCAATGGCGCCAGCAGCATGGACAGTACCAGGGCAGCCACGATCACCTGGGAGAGGGCCGGCGGCAGCAGGCGGGCGGCATCAATCTGGCTCAGCAGCACGAAGCCGAACTCCCCGCCAGCGCACAGCCACAAGCCGGTGCGGGCAGCGGTGCCCTGCGGACTGCCCATCACGCGCGACGCCACCCCGGCGAGCAGAAACTTGACCAGCAGCAGCGCCCCCAGCATGGCGAGCACGGCAGGCAAGCTCAGGATGATCTGCCCCACATCCAGAAACATCCCCACCGTTACAAAGAAAAGCCCCAACAGCACGTCGCGGAAAGGCTTGATGTCCTCTTCCACGTGGTAGCGGTATTCCGTCTCGGAGATCAGCATGCCGGCCAGGAAGGCACCAAGGGCCAGGGACAGGCCGGCACTCTCAGTGAGCCAGGCCAACCCGAGGGTGATGAACAGCACATTGAGCATGAACAGCTCGGCCGAGCGCTGCCGCGCAACCTCGAAGAACCAGCGGCGCATCACCTTCTGGCCGAGGAAGAGTACAAGCCCCAGCATCACAACGGCCTTCACCGTCGCCAGGGCGAGGGTTGTCAGCATTTCCTCTGCGGGCTTGGACAGGGCCGGGATGAGGATAAGCAGGGGCACCACCGCCAGATCCTGGAACAACAAGACCCCAATGGTCTCCCGACCGTGCCTGGAATCCAGTTCCAAGCGGTCGGACAGCAGCTTGGAAATGATCGCCGTGGACGACATGGCGAGGGTGCCACCCAAGGCAAAGCTTGGCCCCCAGCCCAACCCTGCCAATGCGCCGACCAGCGTCACCACAACGATGCAACCCAGCACCTGCATCGACCCCAGCCCGAATACAATGCGCTTCATGCTGTAGAGACGGGGCAAGGAAAACTCCAGCCCGATGGTGAACATCAGGAACACCACGCCGAACTCCGCCAGGTAACGCGCGCCTCCCGTGTCGGGCATGAGATTCATCGCGTGCGGGCCCACCGCGGCCCCTACCATAAGGTAGCCGAGTACGGGCGGCAGGTTGAGGGATCGGAAGATCCCCACCACCAGCACGGCACCGGCAAGGAGAACGAGAACGAGCTCGAAGGTATGCATAGGCAGCAGGCCCGCCGGACGGGCCGAATGGTCGTTCTGATATACTCCGGTGCCTGATTATACCTACGTCAACCATGAGCTCAGCCCCGATTGCCGCTGCCCATGCCCGCGTTATCGCTCTCGCTCGGCGCGTGCTGATCGTCGAGGCCGAAGCGGTGCAGACACTCGCGGAGCGGCTCGACGAAACCTTCACCCAGGCGGTGGATATGATCCTTGCCTCCAAGGGCCGGGTCATCGTCTCGGGCATTGGCAAGACGGGGCACATCGGACGCAAATTTGCCGCCACCCTGGCCAGTACCGGCACTCCGGCCTACTTCGTGCACGCCGCCGAAGCGGCCCACGGCGACCTGGGCATGATCACCGCCGACGACGTGTTGGTGGCCATCTCCTACTCGGGCAGCAGCGAAGAGCTCCTCAAGATCGTGCCCCTGGTCAAGCGCCAGGGAGCACGCCTGATCGCCCTGACCGGAAATCCGGACTCCCCCCTGGCCCGCGAGGCCGACGTACATCTCAACGGTGCGGTACGTGAGGAGGCCTGCCCCCTCAACCTGGCACCCACAGCCAGCACCACAGCGGCCCTCGCCCTCACCGATGCGCTCGCCGTGGCGCTGCTCGACGCCCGTGGCTTCGGCCCCAATGACTTTGCGCGCTCACACCCGGGCGGAGCCCTTGGCCGGCGTCTGCTGACCCACGTCTTTGATGTGATGCGCAGCGGCGACGCCCTCCCACGGGTCGGCGAAGACGCACTGCTCGGTGAGGCCCTGATGGAAATGACCCGCGCAGGCATGGGCATGACGGCCATCGTCGGGGGGGACGATCAAATCATAGGCATCTACACAGACGGCGATCTGCGCCGTTCCCTGGCAAGTGGCTGCAACTTCTCCACCGCCCGCGTTGCCGATGTGATGAAGCGTGGCCCCCGCACGATTCAGGCCAGCGCACTGGCTGTAGAGGCCGCTGAAATGATGGAAAGATTACGTATCAGCCAGCTCCTGGTGGCCGATCCGGAGGGACGACTCGTTGGAGCCCTCAACCATCACGATCTCATGCTTGCCAAAGTCATCTGACAGGGCACCATGAATAGCCGCGGTCACAGCCTCTTCCCTGCCATCGTCCTGATCCTGCTCGCCGGTGTCAGCGTATGGCTCGACCGGATAACACGTCAAGATGAAACGGTGAAGGTCGACAAGAGCCTCCACGAGCCCGACTTCACCGCCGACAAACTCACACTGCGGCGCTACGATCTCAGTGGCAAGACCCAATACATCCTGGTGGCCGACCGCATGATCCACTACAGCGACGATGAGAGCACCGAACTCATCCGCCCACGCCTCGACTACCTCAACCGGCCCGAGCCGGTACGCATGGAGTCTGACTTTGCCACCGTGAGCAAGGACGGCGAAACGGTCGTGCTCATCGACAACGTATTCCTCAAGCGGGCCGCGCAGCCGGACAAGCCCGAGGCCACACTCCGCACTGAACGCATGACCGTCTGGCCGGACGACGAAAGAATGCGTAGCGACGCCCCCGTCACCCTCACCCAGGGCAAAACGGTGATCGCTGCTGAACGCATGGAAAGTGACAACATCGTCGGCAACATCCGCCTTCAGGGTCTGGTCCGCGGCACTCTCTATCGAAACACCCCGACGCCGAAACCATGAAACCATCACTCCGGCAATCCGCCCTCTTCGTCCTTCTGGCCTTGGCGCCCCTCGCCCATGCGGAAAGAGCCGACCGCAGCAAGCCGGTGAACATCGAGGCCGACCGAGTCACCGTGGACGACAAGAACAAGATCCACATTTTTGAAGGCCACGTGGTGCTCACCCAAGGCACCCTCACCATCCGCAGCGACAAACTTGTCGTCGGCCAGGATGCCGAAGGCTATCAGCGCGGCGTCGCCACCAGCGGCGAAGGCGGGCTGGCCCGCTTCCGCCAGAAGCGCGAAGGCAAGAACGAGTGGGTGGAAGGCGAAGGTGAGCGCATCGAGCACGATGCCCGCAGTGAGCTCTCCCAGTTCTTCCAGCGGGCAAAGGTGCGCAGCGGCGCCGACGAGGTACGTGGTCAGTACATCCAGTTCAACGGCATCACCGAAACCTATCTCGTCACCAACGGCCCCAACGCCACCACCGTACCGAGCCAGCAAGGTCGCGTACAGGTCACCATTCAACCGAAGAAGAAGGACGCGTCGGCCTCCCCCTGACGCCCCACGGCCACCCTCTTCCGGGCCGAGAACCGCGTCACGCCTTGATCTCCGGCGGATGCTCACCTTCCGCCCCGGGAGCCGGAAAAACCTATATTTTTCAAGTACGTTACGAATTCGGAAGTTTTTTGTGCGGCGCAGCAAAAAACTGTTGACAGCACTCTTCGCGTGCATATAATGGATTACATGTTGCAACGCACCAATCAGGGGCATTGCATAACCCCGACAGTAATTCGTTAATTCACTCAAGGAGATTGTCATGACCACCCCCGAGCAAATCGTCGCCGCCAACAAGGCCAATGTTGAAACCCTGCTGACCCTGGCCAACACTGCATTCGCCAGCGCCGAGCGCATCGCCGCCCTGAACCTGAACACCGCCCGCGCCGTGCTCGAAGACAGCGTTGCCTCCACCAAGGCCCTGCTGGGTGCCAAGGACGTGCAGGAACTGATCTCCCTGCAGACTTCGCTGGCCCAGCCGATGGTCGAGAAGGCTGTTGCCTACTCCCGCAGCATCTACGAAATCGCTTCCCAAACCCAGGAAGAAGTGTCCAAGCTGTTCGAAGCTCAAGTTGCCGAAGCCAACAAGACCTTCGCCGCCGCTCTGGACAAGGCCGCCAAGTCCGCTCCCGCCGGTTCTGACGTTGCCGTGGCTGCCGTCAAGTCTGCCATCGCTGCCGCCAATTCCGCCTACGACAGCGTGACCAAAGCCGCCAAGCAAGTCGCAGAGATCGCCGAAGCCAACGTTGCCGCCGCCACCAGCGCCACCGTCAAGGCCGTCAGCACCTCCGCTCCCGCCAAGTCCTCCAAGAAGGCTGCCTAATCAGGCAAGCCCTCGCGGAACGGTGACGCCCCGGCGTCACCGGACTGGCAACAAAAAGCCCGCTCTGCCTCTGCAGCGCGGGCTTTTTGTTGCCATGAGACGTCTACGGCGCATCGCTGTATTGACCCAGTAAAACCCTGCTCAGGTGTTAACCTTGAAAGGAAGGACACATGAGTACGGCGATGGAAGACGAAATCAAACGTTGGACAGCCAAGCGCAAGAGCGCGTTGGTGATGGAGATCCTGCAGGGCAAGACGACGGTAGCGGAGGCCAGCCGTGCGTACGATCTGCCCCCGTCGGAGATCGAGACCTGGATCGATGAGGCAAAGCTGGGCATGGAGAACGCGTTGCGCGCCAACCCGCTGGATATCCGGGAGCAGTACGAGAAACAGATCAAGCACCTCGAGGAAGCCTACGGAGAAGCGATGCTGGAGCTGCGTGCCAGAAAGAACTGCAGTCCCTGCTGGGCGAGGACGAGAAGTGATCGAGACGATCCGCCAGGGACTCAAGGAAGAAGGTGTCGTCGTCTCGATCAGTCAGCTGTGCCGGTGGTTTGAAGTGCCCCGTCGGACGTTCTACTACCAGCCGGTGAAGTCCCCGCCAAAGGTTCAACCCCGCTTTGCCGAACCGATCAAGGCGATGATCGAGGACAACCCGTCCTTTGGCTACCGGACGGTGGCCCACCTGCTGGGGTTCAACAAGAACACGGTGCAGCGGGTGTTCCAGCTGCGCGGCTGGCAGGTCAGGAAGCGCCCGGTCGGGTTTCGGCCGCGGATCGAGGCTCGGCGCCCCGAAGCCGCGCGTCCGACGCCTGCCAATGCGCTGAGCGAGGCCGAGCGCAAACGCGTGCTCGACCTTGTCTGCCGACCTGAATTTGCCAGCCTGCCGCCCTCGCAGATCGTCCCGGCGCTGGCGGATCAGGGAACTTATCTGGCCAGTGAGTCGAGCTTCTACCGCATTCTGCGCGCCCATGGCCTGCAGCATCGCCGTGGGCGGGCCGCCGCCCCGAGCAAACGCGAGCCACGCCGTCACCAGGCGCATGGGCCCAATCAGATTTGGGTATGGGATATCACCTGGTTGCCCGGACCGGTGGCAGGCACCTACTACTACCTCTACCTGATGCTGGATCTGTTCTCGCGCAAGGTGGTCGGCTGGGAAGTCTTCGCCGAGGAGAACTCGGCCTGCGCGGCCCAAGTATTGCGCAAGGCGAGCCTGGCCGAGAGGCGGGGTCTCGAGCCGCTGGTCCTGCATTCGGATAACGGTAGCCCGATGAAGGGGGCCACGATGTTGGCGACGCTCCAGAAACTGGGCATTGCCTCGTCGTTCAGCCGCCCGGGTGTCAGCGACGACAATGCCCAGGCCGAGGCCTTCTTCCGCACCCTGAAGTACCGTCCGAGCTACCCGACCAAGGGCTTCCTGACGCTGAATGCGGCTCGCCAATGGGTGCGCAAATGTGTCCTGGTACAACTTCGAGCATCGTCATTCAGCGATCAAATTCGTGACGCCCGCCCAACGACACGGGGGCGAGGACGTTGCCGTCCTGCTTGCCCGGGACGGTCTCTATCAGCAGGCCAAGGCGGCTCGACCTGAGCGCTGGCGAG
>ERZ795056.1164-NODE-1164-length-31021-cov-6.482368_pt1 | contig 31021 bp, 23 predicted proteins | sample MGYA00375140_ERZ795056 | MGnify/ENA primary metagenome ERZ795056 (study PRJEB30185, sample SAMN05720227) | activated sludge metagenome | isolation source: Anaerobic digester | place: USA | collected 2015-03-09 ... | reverse complement strand
CGTATGCGGTGTTCTGCTCACAGGACGTCGCGCGTTACAGGCCTGTGCCAAGATGGCAGACCAGCGGACCATGGGCTTCGTGATCTGGGACCACGATCCGGGTGCTTGTCTTACACGCGCACAATTGGTGCCTTGGTTGGCCACGATGCTCGGCGGCTGGGCGGCAGAGAAGATCGTGTTCGGTGCGGAGGGGGTGAGCACCGGTAGTCACGATGACCTTCAGAAGGTGGCCGGTTTGGCCCTCGGCTTGGTGAAGGAACACGGCTTTGGAGCTGACCGATTGTTCAGGAGCGAGCATCCATCGGCCCCGATGTCAGGTTTCAGAACGCTACTTGCAAGCGCGGAGGAACAAGCCCAACGTTGGGTGGAGGAAGCGGAAGCTCTTGCACTGTGCACTTTGGAGGCTGATGAAAGCATGCTCCAGAAGATCGCCTCCGCTCTGACCGAACACGGTTCACTCGGCCCCCAACAGATAAATGGACTTCTCGCCAAAGGGTCGCATCTTGCCCTTCAGAAGATCGGATGAACCATGGACGCACGTACATTCTTCACCCACTGGTGCGACTTTATCGATGCGGACATCCTCACCTGTTGGGACATTCCTAAGGAATGGACGCGTCGGACCATAGGTGCGGCCAAGAGTGCGAAAGAGGAGAGTCCATTCGCAGAGAGGTTATTGAGAGTGGCAGGTGGAAACCTCTCGCGTTACTGGAAGGAGGAGCGAGGTTTCGACCTCGTGTTGGCCATGTCCGATAATTTCAGCACCACAGCGCCTGATGCTGATCGGAAGGACTTCTATCCGGTAACGCACGACGTTGTCATCGAACAAGAAGCTGCTGCAGGATCCAGTTGGGTGGAGATGGTGAAGCTTGTGCGTACCCGTGCCCGATTGAAAGTGCTCATTACATACACTTGGGACGTCCCGCGCGAAAAGAAGGAGAGGCAGGAGAGTGATGTACTTGTGAATGAAACCAGAGCGCGCTTCCAAAGGACTATAAGAGAAGCTGCGCAGGATTGGGGCGAGGATCCGCGCACACGATACTTGTTGATCATTGGTCAGAAGGTCGAGCAGAACGTGGGCTGGTACTTCCAGGAGTTCAATACGATGGGCGAATTCTTGCCCGGTGAAGAATGGATCAAGAACGCACAATAGGGCCGGCTTCCCCATGCAGGCTCTGCTAATTGGTCAGGGGTTTAACGCGAATACGATGTTGCCCTAAAGGGCCTTCATGCTACCTTCCAACCGAGCGGACCAAAGTCCGCCAAATGGTCGTCCCAAGTATGGTTGTTGCACACACACAGGACAATAGCAATGAGCGAGAGAGCCTTCATTGAAAAGCTGAACAAGGAGAATTCGGCCTTTCCTTACGAACGGAGCGCGCGGAACATGGCAAATGCCTTGACATCGCTTTCCAGTGACATTTTCACGGAATACATCCGCTTCCTGTTTGAACTGGTCCAGAATGCGGATGATGCAGAGGCTACTCAATTGACGATCAATGTGGGGGCCGGTCACATCACCATCGCCCATAATGGGAAGCCGTTCACGGAGGGGGATGTGGAGGCTATCTGCAGTATCGGGGAGGGCACCAAACGTGGCGACCAAAGCAAGACCGGATACAAGGGCATCGGTTTCAAATCGGTCTTCGGCAAGTCCCGCGATGTGGCGATCTTCTCCGATGGGTTTCAGTTCCGGTTCAGCCAGGCCTTTCGGCACGAACAGTATCCCGATACCCCGATGCCTTGGCATATCATACCGGAATGGGTGGAGAAGAGCGCCTACCCTGCGCCGGTGTTCGAGCTACCAGGCGCTCATCCATGGACCGTCATCACCGTGCTGTCGATGGCCGGTGCCGACCAATTGCGAACAGACCTGTTGGAGTTGATCGGGAACGGTGAGGTGCTGCTCTTCCTTCGGCATCTGCTGAAGATCCAGGTGGTGGGGCTCGAGGAGATGACCATCGCACGCACGATCAAACTGGGCACGGCATCCTACACGGCAGTGGCCTTGGAGAAGAACGGCACGGTGATCAGCGAGTGGCTCACACACACTTTCGATCGGATCGCGATAGCACCGGAAGTGCGCAAGGAACTGTCGCTGGATGAGAAAATGCCAAGGAAGCTGCAGGAGGCGGAGCATGCCGACATCGCCTTTGCAGCGAAGCTGCACAACGGCAAGATCACCCGCCTGCTGGATGAGGAAAGCCTGATCTACACCTACCTGCCCACCAAGGTCAGGAACTTCCGCTTCCCCTTTCTGGTGAACAGCAGCTTCCTGACCAATGCCGGCCGGGAGGAACTGCATGACGACCGCCGGTGGAACGCTTGGTTGATGGAACAGGTCGGGGAGAAGATCGTGGACTGGCTGGCACTGCTGGCCGGAACAGATGACCATAGGGACCACATCCTGTTGCTGCTGCCCACGGACAGCCAATTGGGTGGCAGACTGGCGGTCGAATTTTACCGGGCTTACAAGAGGCAGGCTACTGCGATGGCCTTTATCCCAGCCCGGAGCGGCGGGCTGCTGAAGGCCGGAGAGACCCTGGTGGATGGAACGGGTCTATCCGAGGTGGCCTTCATTCCGCCGGAGGCCGTCATTGAATTCTACAACGCCATTCATGGATGTGCCCTTGGTCCAAAGGCCTTCATCCGCTCTGAGGTTGTGGAGCCCAGAGAACTGAAACGCTTGCATGCGCACTTCCTGGAGCATGACGACCTGGGGGATTTCTTCACACATGAGGCCTTCCGGAAACACCATGGACCGGTGCAGAACCACCTATTGATCCGTTACTTCTTCGAGCGATCTGCGGGCAGTACTGATGCCGGTATCCGGGCCCGCCTGCAGCGTCTGCCGTTCATCTATGGCGAGGGCGATATGCTGCGCCCCCCCATGGAGATCTGTTTTCCATCCAAAGCGGAGGCCACGGACCTGGAAAAGGAGGTGACGGTCATCCATGCCGCAGTCTATCGGGAGATAGAGGCATTCCCGGACATACTGAGATGGCTTGAGGAGCTGGGGGTGAGCGTAGTATCAGAACTGAGCTGGCTGGAGAACGAGGTGTTGCCCCGGTTGAACTCCCTGAACTACAAGGAGCACTTTCTTGACCTGACCATGAGCATCTGTAAGCTACACAAGCGAGGACAACTCAGTGCATCGCATATCATGGACTTGTCAGAGTTCCGGTTGAAGTGCACCAACGGGTCTATTCGACCAGCCCGCGAATGTTATCTATCTGATGTCTACCTGCCGGAGTTGCCGCTCGAGGATACCGTTGATCGTTCCATCGCGGGTCATGGGGTCCATTTTGTGAGCAGGGAGTACCTCGACGAACTGGCGCTGGACAAGGGTGATCTGAAGTCGTTCTTCACGGCGATACAGGTCAAGGAGGACATCAAGATCACATGCCATTCCACCCCAGTGCATTGGCCTTTAGCTGGAAGTGATGAATACCGCTCCTACATCCATGCCACCTACGATAACGGAACTAGCAACTGGCCATACCACACCGGTGGAGCGAAATCTGACTCGCATGCATTTGTGGGACACTGTGATTTCGCAATGCTGAAGCATTGCGTTCGATCACACCGGCTCGCCAAGCTCCTCTTCAAGCACCTGATCACGGCGAACGGGGACGAGGATACGCTTCGGGCTATTGAGAAGCCAAGTGTACTTCTTCATGGCTTTGAGAGGGATAAGAGACTGGCGGTTCCGAACTACGTGAAATGGTCTTTTCAAAGTTCGAGGTGTTTCCCCGCTACGGACGGCGAGGTTTACAAGGCGGAGGATGTATACTTGAACTCACCCGAGAACGTGGAGATCGGCGGGTCGCTACTGCCCGTTTTCGACCATGAAGAGCGCATCACGAACGACTGGCTGAAACTCTTTCGCTTCAAGGAGAAGATAGGCTTGACAGACCTTCTACTGGTTTTGGGCCACCTCGCCCAAGGTGCTGATTCTGGGGGCAAGATTAGAAAGCAGGACATCAAGCGCATAGGCCTGGTCTATACCAAGCTGGCGTCGGAGGTGCCCAGCTTTTCTTCGGCCCAAAAGAGTGAACTCAACTCCTGGGCGCAAAAGAACAAGGTACTAACCTCGGATGGTGATTTCGCTTTGCCATCGGAACTGAAGTGGGTAAAGGAGGCAGGCCGTAAGGTGCCTAAAGGTCGTATCCGAACCCTGGTGGTCCCGGAGGAGTGTCCCACGGATGCAGGCTTTGAACAACTCCTACACGACCTGGGCGTGGAGATCATCGACACATTCAATGTGAATGCGCTTGACGAACGTGAGGATACGGTCTTGATGGAGCGGCTCAAGCCCTTGGTGCCCTTCCTTGCCCTGGTCGCTTCTATTCGTCAGTCCGAAGACCTGAAAGAGGTGCTGGAGCGAATCGAGACGCGAAGAAAGAAGCTGAGGCTTTTCCAATGTACCGACCTGTCACTGGTCTTCAGGGCCGAAGGTGTGGAGATGCCAGGTGAGCTGATGCAATGCCATCGGGATGGTAACACGATACGATACAGGGGGAGCTGGACCAGTAAGTCCACGCTTTACGAGTTGGTACCCGAGTTGGCCAGGGCTTTGGATGTACCCAAACTGAACATGGACTTGATGCGATTGCTGCAGTCCGATCTTGACGAGATCGGTGCCTTTATGGAAGAGCTTGGCGCTGATGTGTCGGCTCTGCCAAACGATGTGCGTGAAGCCGCGCTCATGGGCTTGTTGACCGATGTGGAGGACGAGGAGAACATCCCCACATCATCGAAGAACCATTTGGCGCAGAACCGGAAGCACGAAGCCAATCGGGAGGCGCGTGACAAGGTGCTCAAGAGGTTGAAGGAGCGGGGCTATGATATCACCAAGGCTGATGCGACCCATTCGGTGGTGAACGGGGTCTTCAAGGATGGCAAGGAGTATCCGTTAGTGATCAAGAGCTACAGGAACACGAGCTTCAAGTTCAACATTCGTCCCAATGAGTGGGCACAACTGGACCGCGAGAATGCCATGTTCTGGGTGCATCGGGGCGAAGGCAGCTTGGTGGTATTGCAGCTTGCTGACCTGCTTGCGGCCAATAAGGAGTTCCATGTGCAGTTCGAGACTGAAACGTTCGGGCGGGATGGCATGGCTGAGTTTGCCAGAGCCTTTCGGCAGAGAGATGGTCGGTTCGTACGCAACGTATATTTTCAACTTGATGCGCCAGATTTTAGAATGGAAGATGCCTTGGGCGAGTACAGGTTCAATGTCCGAACAGAGGAGAAGCTGGAGAAGGGGGACGACAATGAAAAGCTGCTTCACTGATGGTACATACGCGAAGGCAGCATTGGCAGTTCTTGGAGGAGGAGTTGCGCGCCCAGACAGAGACCTACAAGCAGAAGCTTGATACCAAGGCAATTTCGCTGCTGCGCGATCGTGAGGAGTTGTTCGTCGCCCAATTCCTCGCCTTGAAGGACGGGGAACTGATCTTAAAGTTCTCTAATACGCGCGGGCTTCCCAGTAAGGTGAATACCTCTATGGGTTCACCGTGCCTATTGAACTGCGTGATCATCGGGCATGGAGCGACAGGACGTACGGAGACCTGATCAAGGCAAAGTTGAACTACTCCGAACTGGTCTGTATCTGGCAGGCACCCGCTGATGACAAGTCCTTCAGCATCGCCGGTTTCCGAGGTGTGGAGTTGGCCTTCGCCCAGCACCTTGAGGGGAGTGAAGGGGCCTTATTGCTCCTTGGGCCGAACAAGCCACCGTTCGAGTATCTCTTGAACCTACAGAAAGTCGTTCAGAACGAGGGGAACGAACGGTTGGTGCCTGTGCTGGATGACGACCTTCGTGAAGCTGACTGGGCCCCTGCTCTGATAGATGCCAAGAAGAGCATCCCGGATTTCATATTGGCACAACTCGCGTTGGAGGATACCCTCATCATCCAAGGCCCCCCGGGTACCGGCAAGACCCATGTGATCGCTGAGCTCAGCATGCGCTTGTGTGCGGAGGGGAAGTCGGTGCTGGTTACCGCGCTCACGAACCGGGCTTTGGTCGAGGTAGCCGGTAAGCCCGCCTTGGGCGAACTGATGAAGGCACATCGGGTCTTCAAGACGAAAGTATCGGTCGATGAGCACCGGCTCCTGAAGGACCTGCAACAAGCGGTCGAGTTGGCTCCACAACCGGGCAAACTGGTTCTATCAACATTCCATGTGGCCAGTGGAAGCGCTGCCCAAGTAGCAAACGAACCGCCATTCGATCATGTGATCGTTGATGAGGCCAGCCAAGCCCTTTTGGCCATGCTGGGTGCTGCGAAATTGTTGGGGCGGAAGAACGTGTGGATCGGTGATGTCCGCCAGCTTCCCCCGGTCATCAGCCTGAACCAGGACATCGTGGAAAAACGCGGCATTGGGTCACTGGTCGATGGACTTCGAACCCTGTCCTCCCGTGGGTCGATCCCGATCTTCCAGCTGACGGAGACCTACCGCCTCACCGAACGCGCTGCCGGCTACACCGGTGTATTCTACCATAACACGTTAAAGGCAAGGGCTTCGAAGCCACTGCGCACAAGCTATCCGGAACTAACGACAGGGATGGCCAAGTTCTTTCATCCTGGCGGAGGTCCAACCTTGGTCTCTACAGCACTCTCAGGGGGCGATCGCAAGCCGAATGACTTAGTGGCGCTCACAGTAGAACTTGTTGGTCATCTACTCGAGGTTGACGAACCGCTGCACATCGCGGTGCTGGCACCATTTGTGGCCACGGCCAAGGCACTTCAACGAGGAGTATTTCAAACATATGGATACCGGAAGAACATTCTGGTCGAAACCGTTTCCAAAGTCCAGGGACTTACTACAGATGTCACCATCTATGCGGTGCCGAACACCCAGTATACCTGGTCCTTGGAGCCGCGATTGTTCAATGTTGCGACCAGTCGTGCAAGAAGGCACACGATCATCATCACGGACAATGACCTTCTCAAGGGTGCACAAATGGACCAACAGGTGCGGAGGTATCTTACACAATTAAGCCAGGATTTTGCGTTCGTGGTTGACGCACCGTCGATGGGCGGCAAAGGACTGCTGGGGGTATCAAGGCAGAACGGTGCACCGGGCATCGTTTGATGACGAGCCTAAGTGTTTCCCCCCCGCTCCACGTCACCGACCCGGTCGCGGCCTAGCCATGGTACCTATGCGGCAGGAGCTTGCTCTCGCCACCCACCAGCTTGCGCAAGGTTTGCACGAACGCATTGGATCACGTGGCGTATTGCGCGTTTTTTCCCATGGCGTGCAGATCCGCCAGCAACTTCAGGGCGATCACGCTCTTGCCCGTGCCGGGTCCGCCCTGGATGATGACCGCGTGCTTCTCGTGGCTGCCCAATCCTCGTTTGACCAGCGATAGCACGGTGTCATAGGCGATGACCTGCTCATCCAGCAGGATGTAATCCTCGTTCACGCCGATCACGTTCAGCTCGCCCTTCAGCTTCTTGCGGATCACCTGGCTCACCTGCTTCATCAACTTCGGCGAAGGCCGGTAGCGGCTGCTCTCCACCTTCTTCATGATGGGCACGTCCTCACCCTCGCCAACCCGCTTGATCAGGTAGTTGCTCAGGGCATCATAGTCCTGCAGCGTGTACACCGGGTACTCATCCGTGTAGGTCTTGAAGCGCGGGTCGAAGAGCGGGTCCGCGGGGTCGAAGCTGTAGTTGTGCAGGTAGCTGCAGGCCTCCAGGCCGATCGCCTCCCCTTCGTAGAAGGCCGTCAGGTTCTGGCGCAGGTAGTTGCAATAGCCGCCCACCTGCACGGCTGGGTGCAGCACCTCGCGGTTCCCGCCCGCCACCCAGGTCAGTACCTTGTCCGAGTCATAGGCCGAGAGCTCCGCGCGCTCCCACTGTTTCAGTTCGATGATGACCGCGTTGCTCTTGCCCGACTCGTCATGGCCGAACACCAGGCAGTCCAGCCGCTGGCTGTTGGTGGGCAGCTGGTATTCCACCATCACGCCTTGGTGCTCAAAGCCGCTGGTCTGCAACACATCGGCCATGCGGTTCAGCGAGTTCCGCCAGCTCATCACCTCCTGTGGGCTGGGCGTCCGCCCCAGCTTCTGCAGGAAGGCCTCCTGCATCTGCCCGGCCATCAGGTTCCGCTTGTTCAGGTGAATGAACTCAGTGGAGGTGCCGGCGTAGAGGCGCATGGGGGCAAGCTAAGGGATGGAGCGGGAAAGCGTCGCGCTGCTGGAGAACCTATCCTACATTGCCGTTCGAAAACCGATCCATTCGAAGACATGGCCAAATTCATCAATACCCGCGAGGCGGTTTCAACGATAGAGAAGCTGATCCGCAATGCCGGTGAAAAGCTCACCCTGATCTCTCCTTACCTGAAGCTGAGCAAAGACTTCAAAGAGTTGCTCACATACAGGAACAGTCAGGACAAGATCACCACCATCATCTTTGGCAAACAGGAATTGAAACCCGATGAAATGACCTTCCTTCAGGGCCTTCGTTTCGTGGTGCTGAAGTACAACGAGGACCTTCATGCCAAATGCTACCTGAATGACCAGCACATGGTCATCACCTCGTTGAACCTCTATGAGTTCTCGATGGCCAACAACAAAGAAATGGGCGTGTTGATCGACAGGGCTGATGCGGCAGATACACAACTGTTCGAGGACGCATTGAAAGAGGTGGATTTCATTTCGGCGACCAGCGTCCGTTTCGACCTGACCTCCGGAGCAACACCGTCAAAGCCGGTAGAAACACATAAGACCGTAAAGCCGGTCGCGGCACCAAAGCCTTCATCAGGCAAGGCCACCGGCTACTGCATCCGCACCGGAGTGGAGATCCCCTTCAACGTGGAGAAGCCCCTCAGCTATGATGCCTACAAGAGCTGGAGCCGATATGGAGACCTCGACTATGCTGAAAAGTTCTGTCATTTCAGTGGCGAGCCATCCCACGGAGAGACCAGCGTGGGCAAGCCGATCCTCAAGAAGAACTGGAGCAAGGCCAAGGCGGCACACGGCCTGTAGTGCTCGTCAAGCAGCGGTCGACACGGTCATTTTAACCCGGCGGTCAGGACCGCGGTTCGGCCCGCCGTCCGTTGTCCTTCATCAGTTCGTCGAACTTGGCCCAACTGACCTTACATCCGTAAGTGGTCCCGGTAGGGTACCACACGACGGCGCCTTTGGAAATGGCCAAAGTGCCGAGCAGTGTGCCGTCCTCCCAGACCTTGAACCGAACATCCGACTTCCCGAGCTCGCGGCTGGGCAGTTCAACGTGGACTTCATGTATGGCCATGCTGTTGTTTTTTGCACAAGTAAGCAATGGTCGCCTGATCCATCAAGGGTTGGTGTGGAAATTTGACGGGGATCCCCACACAGTTCGCGACACTATCGATCAGCGAGGGTCACTGCCCTTGCACTGCGGGAATATTTTCCGCTCCGCATGAGCTGCCGTTCAATACCTTGCCTCAACACAGCGCAGCATGTGAGGTCGTCTTGGTCGCTGTGTTTCCCTTGAACTATTGAAGTTGCAGATCACCATCAACCAAGCATGAGCAACAAGGTCCAGAACTACCAGAAGCGCTGTTGGAAGCAATACAAGGCTGCGATCGGCTATCCCGAGAAAAGGACCTACCTGTATGGCACCCCCATCAAGGTACAGGTGCCCTTGGATACAGGGACGGGCGGCCTGTTCATCGTAGGGGCCTATCCAACGGCCCAGTTCAACACCATCGGCAGCTTGCGTGATGTGCCTGTGGGCGATCACCTCTATCCCTTCAGCAACGAGTCCTACTTCGATGGGAGCTCGGTCCGCTCGGTCCGTTCCGGTGCCGAACTGGAGGACCTCTACTTACGCCCATTGGGTGTCGCGCGGTCGCGCTGTTGGATCACGGACCTGGTGAAGGTGTTCCTGTTCAAGGAAGGCCATGTGGACAAGTACCAGGCATTGGGTGTGGCGAAGGGGCTGAAGGAAGATCGCAGCAAGTTCATCCACTATGCTTCTCATCCAGGGTCCTCGGCGTTCCTGGCCGAGGAGCTCGAGCTTGCCGCTCCGAAGGTGGTCGTGTTGTTGGGTAGTGAGGTTGCGGGTGTCCTGCTGGGCGGTGGCGCCAATGGTACCCGGTGGTTGACCGAGCAGGAGCATGTGTTGGAGATGAAGGGCGCGCAGTATCGCTGTTTTGCGTGCCCGCATCCCGGCATACTGATGCGCAATTCCGCAGGCTCGATCAAATGGAAGAAGATGCTGGACAAACAGTTGCCCTTGATCGCCCGGGCCTTGGCGTGAGGGTACTGGCTTGCTGACCGATCCCACTAAAGGCCAACAGGCTGGCAAACACGGAGCCCCCGACGCTTGCGCCGGGGGCTCCGCTCCTTGTGGTGCCGGTCAATTACTTCTTGGCCGGTGCATTGCTCCGCCCGCCACCGGACGACTGTCCCGGCGTGGTGCTCGGCATATTCGCGGGGTAGGCTGGTCGGGAGCTTCCGCCGCCCTTGTTGCCTCCGCCTTGGTTTCCTCGGTTGCTCATGTTGAACAAGTTGTTGAGGTTCATGATCCGGGTCACATACCCTCCTCCCTGCGCCCGGTCCGTGGGTTGAGGGGGCATCTTAAGCCCGTCACAGACACCCGATCGTCCGAGTGAGGTTGCGGGGCAGAGGTGGATGTCATTTGCTGGAGCACTCGTGCCAGCAGCGGCCGCTACAGTCGTGCCAGCAGTCGGTGGCATCGGGTGCGGCCATTTCCTGGCCAAAGGCTTCCCTGTACAGGCGAGCGGTGCGATTGAAGCCCGCCTCCAGCTGGCGTTCATCCTCTTCCCCACGCATGCCCAGGTAGGGGAAGTGGTGCAGGTAGTAGCCGAACACCAGCTGGCAGTCCTCGTGGTAGGCGCGGGTGTCCAGGATGTGGTAATGCCAGAACTGGTCGATGTCCTTGGTGGGCACCATACCCTTGCCGTGGAGCTTGCACAGGTGCAGGTAGCGCTTGTACTCCACCTCGTTCGCTTCGCATTGTTCGCGGCTCCAGCCCAGCCCTTCGTCGGTTTCCATCAGCTTCGTCTTCACCATTTCCAGGTCGATGGCGGCGATCGCGGGGTCGATGCGTTTGTCATGGATCAGGTGAGAGATGCGCTCGGGCTTCAGGGGCTCGGGCAGGATCACGGCATAGGCTTCTTTCAGGTGTGCTTTCATGGTCATTGGGTGTTTGGGGCTTGTGCCCGTTATTCGTTGCTTGGTTTTTCCTTTCTCGGTCCTTGGGCTCATGCTGTTTCCCCAACTGCCGCCATGGTGGGCAGTGAGCCATCGGGGCACCGGATTTCAACTGCTCATGGAGTGCTTGTTGGTGTTCGCGGTTTCACTTGGTCCAGAATCGCTCCAGGTAGCGGTCGCCTTCAGCGCCGATGGCCTTGCGGCCGTGGAGCATGCGGTGGTTGTCGATGATGAGGGCATCGCCGGGATTTAGCTTCATCTCCATGGGTGGCATCGCGGCCAAGGCTTCGCGGAAGGCGAGCAGTGCGGGTTCGTCGCGGTCGCCGGGGTTGGCCAGCCAGAAGGAGTAATAGAAGCGCAGCCTGCCGCGGTCGTACAGCACAAAGGGCCAGCTGCCGGGGTCGTCCGGAAAGACCCTGTGTTCGTTCAGGTGGAGGTTGAAGAGGCGGTCGCGGTGTGTGGGTAGCAGCCGGTCGAAGGCGGCTTGAGCATCGGCAAGGAGGGTCTCACCTCCCTCCTCGCTCTGCCGGTGGCAGTACCAAGCGATGTAACGGGCGGCATGGTGATCGCTGTGCAGGTCCAGTGAGCGTGGCGAGGTCACCATGGCTTTGCTCTCGGGCCGCACGCGGACCTCGGTGCGCTGGATGATGGTGCCGAGCGCCGCTACGGTTTCCCGGAAATCGCCATAGGTCAGGGCCGGCACGTGCTGGTACCCTTGCTCGGCAAGCGTGGTCCGCAGGTCGGAAGGCAGATCGATGGTGTTCATGGTTGCTGTGGGCTGTGGGTTTTTGGGAAGGATGGTCGCTCAAGCGCTCTGGCGTTGGGCGATCAGCGCATAGCGGCGGCGGTCGATGAACTCGTGCAGCTGCACTGCCGCGCGGTAGGAAGGCAGGAGGACCTGGAAGCTGTACTCGCCACCCCGGTGCTGTACGCGGAGCACCCGGTTACGCACGCACATTACCTGCACGATGTCTCGGATGTAGAGGAAAACCTCGCGCTTGACCTTGCCCTCCTCATCCAAGCGGATGCGCACGATATGGCGTGGTGTGAAGAGCAGGATCACCACCAGGCTTTTCCGCACGGCACCGGCGCCGAGGCGGTGACCTTTGGTCTGGTAATGGTTGTCGGGCACCGCGAAGCCCTGCTCAAGCAACTGGGTGCCATATTTCTTGCCAGAAGCATCGAGGTAGCGCTCGCCGACGTTCACCACCACATGGCGGACGTAGTTGAGCTCTTCGGCCTCGAGGGCCTTCCCGGCATGTTCAAGGATCGATGGGATGCAGGTGGCGTTGGGGAATTCCTGCTGGAGCTTGCGCTCGATGGTCTGAAGGATGTTCGGGTACATGGCCTTGGGTTTTGACCAAAGCTGTACCCAACGCCAGGCCAATGCCCGGGTTGGAGCAATGAACGCCCTGAACGGGGTAATGAAGTGTCTTCGACCCTCAGGCCATTCCCTTCAAACGGGCTTCAACGGCATTCTTATAGGCCGTTCCAACCGCCAGCACTCTGGTCCCAACGACCTTGTTCCCATCAACACATTCTACCTGAATGGAAGCCGGAGACCAGCGCATGACCCGATAAGGATTTACGCATGCGGACTTGGAGATCCTGAGCATACTCTGTTTGGGGAAGCCGCTGGCTACTAAGGCTTCCTCGGTCATGGAGAGATTGGCCGCTAATACAGGAGGCCGGTGGGTGAAATAGACCCAACGGTTGTTCCCCTGTGCTTGCGCCTTATCGTCCGGCGTCTCGATCGCAACGATGTCCTGCAGCCTTATTGGTAGATGCTCCCTATTGAGCAGGGCCAGATTGACTATTGTTGGTGCTTTGGTCGCATCGATCAACCGGATGAACCGGCTCATCGCCATCCTGAAGTCCAGTGGGTCAAACCTCTTGCTCTTGGATAAGTGTTCGACAGGCACTTGCTCCCTCAGGCGCTGTAGCTTCTCGATCTTAAGTAGATCATCCGCTATCCGTCCACTAATGAATATTACCGGTAACTCGAAGTCCCGGGCGATATCCAATCCGGCTTGTTCATTCCCATGTATCTCTATGTCGAGAATAAGGGCATCCGGGGCGGTGGCCTGCACCCGCTCCCTGAACTTCATCGCATCTTCTTGGGCTGTGACAACGAGCACGGTGTCAAGAGCCTTCAAGGAGCTGACCAAGTGATCCAGAATTACAGGATCATCTTCCAAGACAGCTATCCTCAACCTGCTCATGGCTTGATTCGGACGGTGAGCACCGCGCGATACACCTCCGCCGACACCGGTCCATGCGCCAGCTCGAACGCACCGTCCAGAATGGTCTCCAAGCGCTCGTTCATGTTCTTGAGTCCGATGCCGCCTTGTCCGTCGCGGTTCCTCCTACCGATCCGGTTCGTCACCTCCAAGCGGAACTCATCGCCTGCGAGGGAGATCACCACACGGAGGAAATCGGGATGCTCCACATCACCATGCTTGAAGGCGTTCTCCAGCATGTAGCCCGTGACCAGGTGTGGCAGGCATGGCTCATGGTACCAACGCGAGTGCTGGTCAACCCCATCGGTGATCACGTCCAGCCCATCGCGCTCCTTGCGCACCAAGGCTTGCATGTCGACATAGCTCTTGATGAAGCCGACCTCCTCACCGACGCCGACCTTGTGCGTGGACCCCTTGTACAACACATAGTCCATGGTCTTCATCATGGTGTCCATGCCGTTGCTCAGATTGCCAGCGTAGCTCTGCAAGCGGGCCATGATATTCTTCATGGTGTGCGGCTCCAGTTGGATCTTCAGGTTGTCAGACTGAAGCAAGGCGTTCTCCACTTCCAGCTGCGTGTTCTCCTTGATCAACGCATCCCTGTGGGCCGTGATGCGCTCCTTCTCTTTCTGCAGGGCATCCCGTTCCTTCCGGGTCCGGCGCAGCTTGATGAACAGCCAGACCAAGGCGACGGGGACGGCGAAGAAGAGCAGGGCACCCAGGAACTCACCGCTGTTCATTTGCGTGTTGTTGTGTGGTGAAAGTAGAAAGAGATACGTTCATGTGCCTTGCATTCCGGCTCGTTGTCCGGTTCGAAAGAGCTGCCGAAGATCTCTTGTCAGATGTGATCCTGGTGGGGCTGGCATGCTGCGTCTATTCCCAAGCCCGCTGCACCAGTTCCACTTCATACGCATGTGCATCGCGGCCAACGGCCTTGGTGCGGTGCCTGAGGTTGGCGTGGCGCAGGCTGGGATGGATGAGTGAGACCACAGTGCAAGCGGGTGCGTCCGGCGTAAACTGCACTGCAGTGCGATGGGCCGCTTGTTGTCGGTCGATGTCGCCCAAGCGTGCGCCGAGCCAGGGGCTGAGCTGCGGCGAGAGCGGGGCGATCAGTGAAGGCACCTCACTGCCCAGCACCAGGATGCCCCGTGGTTTCATGTGGCGCAGCTGGGTGAGGAAGAAGGCACTGCACTCCGCTACGAATCGCGAATCCTTGCGCCCTGGGAATACACCGGTGGTGGCCGAACCGGCCCGCAGGCCCATGAAGAAGTTGGTGAAGAAACACTGGCGTGGCGCCACTCCGGCCTCCTTCAGCAGGTTCAACAGATTCCGCCAGGTCGGTGACTTCAGGTTCTCCATCTTCTTGTCCTTGGACCGGTGATACTCCACCTCGGAATGGAAGTCGTGTCCCAGCACCATGATGCCCCCGACCGGGAAGCTGGGGGCTCCCTCTTCCATCCACAGCCCATGCCCGCCCGGGAAGAACGCCGTTCCGGTTATGGCCTCCGGCACGGGGATCACACCGCTCGGATAGGTGTCGGGGTGGGGGAGTTCTTGGCGGAGCAGCAGGGCTTGGTTCATGAGGGAGAATTAGGACCTGCAATAAAGGCAACAATGGCTCATCCTTCCAGCTCCCAAGGAGTCGAGGTTCTTCAGCCCCGCTTATGTTCCCGCAGATTCACGCCGCCCATCGTCTTCCGCACCTGCTTGGCCATGTCCCGGTTGTAGAAGGTATCCGCATCCACTTGGTGTGAGCTGTGCATTGCTGCTCCGTGTTCCGCTTCGATCTTCACGCGCTTGAGATAGCGCCACCAGGCCTCGGCGTGTGTCTCTTTCGGCGGGCTTGCACCATGAACGAGGTCCACGAAACGCTTCTGCTCTTCCGAGATGGGTTGCAGTGTGCCGCTGGACAAGCCTTGGTACCAATACCCCCAGCGTTTGACGAGGGCATACTGCTCCTCACTGAACAGGCGCGGGTCGCATGCGAAGGGGAAATCCTTCATCGCCGCCATTGCGCGGTGCTGCTGGCCAATGTGGTTCATAGAGGCAAGATAATGTACTGTCCGATCGCTTTGTTGTATTCTTGGATGGATGCGGACCCCGGAGATCATCCTGGATACAGAGCAGAACCACGTGCTGGTGGCGGTATTGCCGTCACCCAAAGACCTTGCCCTGGCCTTGCAGGCGGGTTGGTACCGCATCCCCCTGGCAACGGCCCCACCATTGATCAGGGAGGGCAAGGCCACGCACATTGCGTTCTACCAACCTCTTGCCTTCGGCGAGGACCGGTATACTGTGCGGTGGTATTCGGCCATTACAAGTCTGGCGGTCCGTAAGCGCATCGAGATCCTCCCGTTGGAGGTGCATGATCCGAACGCCCAGAAGGAATACTACGTCGTCGGTTGCGCTGCCATGCGTCAGCTGGATCAGCCCATACGAAGTAAGCGGCCCCGGCGGTCCGTATTCTTCCCCACCACCTTGAAACGCCTCTTCAACGCGACAGACATCAACCACCTGTTCAATGACAGTCCGCTGGAGAACCTGCTTTGGTCGGCGTTCATTGAGGCGGATATTCCCGGCGAACGACAATTCGACGTCCGGATCGGCAAGCATTGGTTCAAGCTGGATTTCGCCATCTTCTGCAAGGCGATGAATTTGGCGATCGAGTGCGATGGTGACGAATACCACATGACCAACGCAGGCGTGGAGCGGGACAAGTGGCGCCGGAACCTCCTAAGTGCTTACGGCTGGCAAGTGATCCAGCTCACCTCGTCGAAGCTGCGTTATGAGATGCCCGAGTCCTTGTCCATTGTCCGTGAGGCCATCAACCGCTATGGCGGGCTGCAGGATCCTGATAGTGATGGCGGCTTTCGGTATACCCATGATCCGGAGGACCCGCAGCCTCGATTATTCGACTAGCATCCCCGAGCCTTTTTGCGTGAGGTCATTTGATCCTCACTTCCGTGCTGCCCAGAGTCCCACCTGCGGTGTATTCGAAGGTGCCGGTCCAATGTTTCGGGTCGTCCTGCACCATCGTCAACCATAGGGTTCCGGTGAACTCCCGATTGCCCTGGATGGTGAAATGGGCCTTGATGCCCTCCTCGGTCAGGTTTCCGTCAGTGATCTGGATCGGGAAGCGGCTCGCAGCGACCTTACCATTGTAGAGCGTCTGCTCTCCGTTGCCTTTCAAGCCTTGGTTTTTGTCCTGCATTACACCCACACTGTACACATACACCTCCCCATCGAACTTCCCCCCATTGGATCCGGTCACGGTGTTGGAGATGGTCCAGCGCCCGCTCAGGTCGGGGTGCTCATCACCCGGTTTGAACTGGTCCCACAGGGCAACGGTTCCGCCGACCAGGGAAACCACGGTAGCGGCGATGCCCACTTTTGAAGCGATAGAGGAGGAGCTCTTTTCCATGAGGGGTTTTGTCCCTTCGAATATCGCGCTTCTCCGGAAATGCTCACAGCTCCCACTCCACCACCAGAAAGTCCTCCAAGCTGCACCCGCAATGCAGCGCCGCCTCCAGCCAGCGCAGTTGCGTGCCGCGCATCGCGTCCTTCTTCCGCTTCTTGCTTTCGGCGAAGACCAGGCGATCGTTCTTCCACGCCACCACATCCCAGCAGCCGCTGAAGCTGTTGCCGTTCTCGGCGGCGATGGCCTGGAGGCGTTCGTTCACCCACGCGTCGGTGATGGGCAGTTGTTCCTGTGCGCGCGGTCCGTGGGGATGCCAGGCGTTCCAGAGGCCGGGGTTCATCTTGGCATTACCATAGGTCTCCAGCCAGCGGCCCTGCCAACCGGCGGCCTGGAAGGCGCGCAGGATGGCCACCTCCGCGAACTGCGGCAGGCCATCAACCAGGAGGAGGTCCTTGCCGCCGAAGGTGTGTGCGCTGTGCTGCCCGCTGTATGCCGTGAAGCACGCCCGGCACAGCGCCACGTGCACGATGGCGTGGGAGAGGGGGAGCGGGAGCGTGTCGGTGGGGTGGAGGGCGGCGGGGAGCATGGCGCAAGATGGAGAGGGAAACGACATCCATGACTCGTACGGGCAACTGCGTGCTTGTAGCTGTTCGAGGTGTAGGCGCCCTACGGTCCCTAGCCGCAGTGTCCGATCATGGCCCTGCCGCACCACGGCCTTCAGGGGAGTATATCAGGGAGTGATCGAAATGGAGTTCGCATGATTACAGCGAAGCCCATGATCACAAATTCAGTATGTTTACGATATGTGTATATGGTACCATTGTTCGGCGCTGCATGAAGAGATCTACACTATTCAGTATTGACCACTTGGGTATTGGGAACGTGAGGCAAAAGGACTGGCAGGTTGCAGCCTTGGTCCTCTCCTTCATCCTGTTCGGGCAGTCATTGCTGGGTCAGTCTCCTGCACCGGATTGGGTCCTTCCGGCCGGGCGCCAGGCAGCCTTTCCCGGCGCTGATGGATGGGTGGCTCAATACAGCACGGATAGCCTGTCGAAGCGTGAGGTGAAGAAAAGCCCTCAGCGGGTGGACGCCCTGCTGGCGACCATGAAGTCCAACGCGATGGAGCGCCTTACCCAGTCCATGATCACGGAGATCACGTCGGACCAGCGCTCCAAGGTGCTTGAAACGGAGGTGGGTGGCAGCAAGATGTTCACGGGTTCGTTCTCCTCATCGGTGGATGTGCGCTCCGCCTTGACCTTGATCGGCCTGGAAGAGCGCAAGCATTGGGACAAGGAGCGCGGCATCGCCCATGTCCTTGTGGCCGTCAATAAAGGCCGCATGGCAGAAAGCCAGACGGCGGAGGTCATCGGTACGCTGCGCATGATCACCATGCAGGCCACCCAATTGGCACAGCAAGGAGAGAGCGTGAGGGCCTCGGAACAGGCACGCTTGAAGGAAGCGTTCGACAAGGTGAAGGTGCGGATCACAGTACTGAATTACCTGAGCGGGTCAGTGAGCGAAGAGGTGCTCGATGCCTTCGGTGAATGCACCGGCGCCTTGGCGCAGTTGAGCGCCGCAGCGAGCCGCTCCCGGTACCAAGAGGCCCTGGAGCGTGCGACCATGGCGAACAACTCCGGTGCATTTGAGGATTGTGTGATCCTGTGCGATTCCCTCCTGGCCGTTGACCCGCGCAACGAGCAGTCGGCCCGGCTCCGGCAAAGTGCGTTGGACGGATGGCGAAGTGATCTACAGGTGAAGTATCACAATTCCATGAGCCAGGCCGATCACCAGACGGCACTCTATCAGGTGGACCAGTACCTGCGGTATGTTCCCGGGGAACCGGTGTTCACCATTCTCCGTGAGGATGCAGCCAAACAGCGCTTCATGCAACTGGCGACCGCGATGGAGCATGCACTTGCGGTGGATGACGTCCAGCATGCCCGTGATAGTTTCTCCAAGCTACGCCCCCTGGCCCAGGTTGACCAGAACCGATTCGAACGACTGGACGAGAAACTTCAGGACCTGGAGACCCGCATCATCCTGAAGGAATGTGAACGCATGGCCGATGACGGGAGGCATGAGGCCGCGTACATGAAACTGATCGCTGCCAAGAGACAGTACCCGCTGAAGGCCAAAGAGCTTGGTGGCCAGGAAGAGAAATACCGCACAAGCCTCTACCGTGAATACCGCAGAACGGTGAAGGATGCCAAGCCACCCTTGTACTGCATCCAACCGGCCATCACCCTGCGCACCCGTTACTTAAGCGACGAGGAGCTGTCGGCGCTGGGCGTGGATGGCATCCCGGAAGTGGTCCCCTCGTTCAGTCTGGGGCTTTACCGCAAGTTCGGCATCAAGCACCTCACCACGGAGAAAGGGAAGGACCGCTCCCATGCCACCTTGTTGGGCCTCAAAGGGATGTATACCGATGAACGCTATCAATCCATGCCCGAGGCATTGTCCCTGGCCCCCAACCCGGTTGGTGAGTCGCGGCTTTTTCTGGGTGTGAGCAGTCAGTTCCTCCGTGTCTTCCTGTTGGATATGGGCGTCGAGAATTCGGCGGAGTCTTACTTCAGCTGGGAGAAGGGTACTTCGTTTTTGAGCACCTCGCTCGCTCTTCGCATGCGTATTGCTTTCTTTCGCCTGGACCTGGGTGCACGCCTATGGCACGACCCACTGTCCACCTGGACCAGCTATGGTGCATTCGCATCGGTAGCGGTGAACATCAACATGTACCGGCACTTCAGCAGCCGCGATGCCCGCGATGTGAACGCCCGGATAGATAAACTGGCGGGGCGCACCTGGTGAGTTGTTCGCAGCTCCCGCTCGCCATCCGCCCAACACCGCTCACACCCCTTCGCTTACAGGGCAACGGCAGAATGCCAGGCCGCTGGTCAGCGCACCAGCGTCACGTGCCCGATGCGTTCCATCTCATCGTAGCCGCAGCTCATGCGGGCCTTGAGCTTCCAGACATACACATCGTTCTTGGCGAGGGTGCCGTTCACGCGGCCGTCCCAGCTGGGCGTGGGTCCTTTTGATTCGTGGATGAGCTGTCCCCAGCGATCGAAGATCGAGAGCGTGGCAGTGGCCAGATCGATGTCGGCACCTTGGATCACGAACGACTCGTTCAGGCCGTCATCGGTAGGCGAGAAGGCGTTGGGGGCCCAGATGCGCAGGTCACGAGGCACATCCAGAATGCGCACCACGGTATCGCGGCAGTTGTACTGGTTGATGGCGATGAGCGAGGGAGAGTAGGAGCAATCCCCGCCGATCTGGTACACATGGTCGGGGTGCACGAAGGTGGATGTACCGCCGTCGCCAAAGGCCCACTGATAGCCGGTGGCCCCTTCGGAGAGGTTCTCGAAGGCCACCGGGAGGATGGGCTCGGGCAGCGTGTCCATGACGTAGGTGAAGGAGGCGACGGGGACCGGGAACACGGTGATCACGACGCTTGTGGTATCCGCACATCCGCTGAAGTTGGATGCGATGACCTGTGCCGTATAGGTGCCTGCTCCCTCGTACCCATGCAACGGCAAGGAGTCCGAGGAGGTGTTCCCGTCCCCCAGGTCCCAGATGAAGAATCCCGCATCCGTGGAGCCATTGCCGAACTGGACCCACAGGGGTGCACACCCCTGGCTGGGCGTGGCCGTGATGGAGGCCACCGGGGTGATGAGCACCTCCACGGGATGGACCACGGTGGCTGGGCAGCCGGTGGTGGTGGAAAAAGCCGTGAGCGCCACCTGGTATTCGCCCGCTGCGGCATAGGCATGGGTGGGGGTGGTGAGGGTACTGGTCGCACCATCGCCGAAGTCCCAGGACCAGCCGGTGATGTTGTTGCCCGAGGGGGTGAAGGTGGTGGGCTGCAGGATGCACAGGGTGTCCGGCTCGGCTACAAAATCGAAGACCGGAGGGCTGAGCACCGTGACCTGCTGCGTCATGGTGTCCCACGCACAGCCATTGCTCACGATGAGGTTCACGGCATAGGTGCCTTCTTCATCATAAACATAGAGCGGGTCCTCATCCTGGCTCGTATTGCCGTCGCCGAAGTTCCAGGTCCAGAAGGTGATGCCCAGCAGGCTCTGTGTGAATTGAACGGGCAGCGGCGGACAGCCGACCAGCGGTGCCGTATTGAAGAATGCGGTCACCGTGTTGGGATACACCACGATGGAATTGGTGGCGGTGACCGTGCCGCATACGTTCTGTGCGCTCAGTGTCAAGGTGTAGGTCTCGGGCACCGTGTCCGCCGTGTAGACATGGCTCACCAGCAGGTCCTGTGTGTTGGACCCCGTGCCATCGCCGAAATTCCAAGCATAGGTGGTGGCCCAGGCACACTCGGTCTCGTTGTAAGCTTCGAGGTTGAAGGGTGAACAGACCGTGTCCGCACTGACCACGAGCAAGGGTTGTGGCGGCGAGAAGACCTTCACGGAGTCCACCGCGGTAACGCTGCCGCACTGGTTGGAGGCGCTCAGTGATAGGGTGTAGAACGTACTGTCGCAGGGCGCTGCGGGAAAGGTGATGGGTCCTGGGTCTGCCAGTGTGGAGGTTCCAAAGGTCTCGATGGTCCACAGGTGGTTGATGGGCAAGCCCAGCGAGGTATTGGTCAGGTCCACCACGAGCGGCCCGCACCCGATCTCGGGGGTGAAGGTGAATCCCACTTCGGGCACCTTGATGATGCGGATGGGCCGGGTGATGGTATCGCTGCAGCCGAAGCCACTTCCCGCGATGAGCCTCACCACGTACAGCCCTGTGTCGGTGTAGGTGTACTGCGGGGAAACGAGCGCGCTGGAGGGGCTGCCATCGCCGAAGTCCCAGGCGTAGGCGATCCCGGTGCAGGTGGGACAGCTGCTCTGGTTGGTGAACAGCACGCTGCTGTTCACACAGGCCGTATCAGGGCTGGTGAAGTCGGCCTGTGGCACTTCGTTCACGGTGACGATCAGCTCATCCGTGTTCGTGCAATTGTTCGCGTCCGTGTAGCTGTACACGAAGGGATTATTCCCGAACGCCAGCACGGCGGGGTCCACGGTGCTGGCCGGGTCCCAGGTGCCGCCGATGGGATCACCGCTGAGGTCGAAGGGCGGGTCATAGGCACATAGACTGGTATCCGCACCCACCACCACCACGGGCAGCGGATGCACGGTCACCGTCAGGGTGTCGGTATCCGCACAGCCGAAGGCATCCACCACCTGCAGAACATGGGTGAAGAGGGAGTCCTGCGTCAATGGCAGCGCGTAGGAGAAGGCTACGGTGGCGCCGATGCCGGTGGGCGGGGTGAGGTAGGCCGCCGGGGTCCAGGTGAAGGTGTGCGGGGCCAGTCCGTCGGTGGCATTGCCTTGCAGGTCCACCGCATCGAAGAGACAGACCTCCACGTCGCTCGTCTGGGCCATGGTCTCCAAGCCCGTCACGGTTACTTGCACGCTGTCGGTATCGATACAGCCATTGGCATCGGTCACCAGCAGGGCATAGGTTCCCGAGCCGGTGACGGGCGTCACGGCGACGTTCGGTGTGATCAGCCCCGTTGTCGGGCTCCAGCTGTAGGTGTAATCAGGTCCTGCACCCGCCGTGGCCGTACCCGTGATGACATCGCCGCAGGCCAAGGTGAGGTCCAGCCCGGCATTGGCAATGGGCAAGGTGTGGATGAGCAGCTCCGCCGTGTCCGCCGCATCGGGACAAGGCCCAGGTCCATCGGGGTCGTTGGTGGTCCAGGTGAGGGTGATGGTGTTTCCGAATTCGCTCGGGTCCGCCGTATAGGTGGTGATCACGTTCTGCGCATCACCGAACGAGCCCACGCCCCCGGACCAGGAACCGGAGCCGTTGGCGATGGCGTTGATGTCCACAGGGTCCGGCCCGCAGGTCACGTAAGGTCCATTGGCCTCTGCGCTCGCTGCCGCCAATACGTTCACGGTCACGGCGGCGCTCACTGCCGGGCAGGGCCCTCCATCATCCGGGTCGATGGTGGTCCATGTGAGGATCACTGTGTTGCCGGCCTCAGCGGGTGCTGGGGTATAGGTCGTGGTCGGGTTGGTAGCGTCCAGGAAGGTTCCGCTGCCACCGGTCCATGATCCCGTTCCGGGGGTGGTGCTCACCGATACCTCCACGCTACTGTTGCTGCACACATCGTACGGACCGTCCGGGATGGCCGTCGCCGGTTCACTGATGGTGAGCGGCGCGCTATCCTCGGCACCCTCACAGGGTCCGGGACCGTCCGGGTCGAAGGTGCTCCACGTGAGCTGTATGCTGGTTCCGACCTCGGGGAGCGAGGGCGTATAGGTCGTGTTGGGGTCGCTGGCATCGGCGTAGGTGCCACTGCCACCGCTCCATTCTCCGGTTCCATTGGTGGTCGCTGCAAGGCTGATGGCTTCCGCGCCACAGACGGCATAGGGCCCGTTGGCAACAGCAACGGCAGCTTCCAATACATTGACCGTCACATCCGCCACTTCCGGCTCACAGGGTCCAGGACCATCCGGGTCCACCGTGGTCCACGTGAGGATGACCGCAGTACCGGCCTCAGCGGGTGCCGGGGTATAGGTCGTGACGGGGTTGACCGGATCAAGGATGGTCCCTGTTCCTCCCGACCAAAGGCCCGCGCCGGGGGTGGTGGTGACCAACACGTCCACGGTACTGTTGCTGCACACGTCGTACGGGCCACCGGCCACAGCGGTGGCCGGTTCCGTGATGGTCAACTCGGCCTCATCATCAGCTCCCGGGCACGGTCCGGCCCCATCGGGGTCGAAGGTCTCCCAGGTCAGGGTGATGGTGCTGTTCACCTCGCCCGCCGCCGGGGTGTAGGTCGTCGTCGTGTTGGAGGCATCGGCGAAGGTGCCTGCTCCGCCGGTCCATTGGCCGGTCCCATTGGTGGTCGCGTTCAGCGCGATCGCTTCGGTACCGCAGGTGGCATAAGGCCCGTTGGCTGCTGCGATGGCTGCTTCAAGCACATTGACCGACACATCTGCGGACACCGCTGGACAGGGCCCAGTGCCGTCCGGGTCCACAGTGGTCCAGGAGAGCAGCACCGTTGTGCCCGCCTCGCTGCTGGCCGGGGTGTAATCCGTCAAGGGGTTGATGGGCGTCGAGAGTGTGCCCAGACCCCCTGTCCAAGCACCTCCACCGGGTGTGGTCACAACGCTTATGGAGGCCACGTCGATGCTGCAAATGGTGTACGGTCCTCCGGGGATGGCGGTGGCCGGTGTGCTGATGGTCAGCTGGGCTTCATCCTGTGCTCCCGGGCAGGGACCGGCTCCATCCGGGTCGAAGGTCTCCCAGGTCAGCGTGATGCTGGTGTTCACCTCGCTCAGGTCCGGGGTGTACGTGGTAGTGGTGCTGGACGGATCTGCGAATGAGCCGATCCCGCCGGTCCATTGGCCGGTCCCGTTGGTGGTGGCGTTCAGCGCGATCGCATCGGTACCGCAGGTGGCATAGGGCCCATTGGCCGCTGCAATGGCGGCTTCAAGCACGTTGACCGTCACATCGGCGGATACCGCCGGGCAGGGTCCTATACCATCCGGGTCCACGGTCGTCCAGGTCAGCACTACCGTATTGCCGGCCTCGCTGGGGTCGGGGGTATAATCCGTCGTGCTGTTGTTCGGTGAGCCGATCGTCCCAGCACCTCCTGTCCATGTTCCGCCACCCGGTGTCGTGGTCACCTGGACGTTGGCCTCATCGCTACTGCAGATGGTATAGGGTCCACCGGGCGCAACTGTCGCTGGTGGGTTCATGGTGAGCAATGCGGTGGCGCTCGCGCCGGGGCAGGGTCCCGTACCATCAGGGTCGAAGGTCTCCCATGTCAGGGTGATGGTGGTGTTCACCTCGCTGGGGTCAGGGGTGTAGGTGGTGGTGCTGCTGGAGGCAATAGCGAAGCTTCCGGCTCCACCGGTCCATTGTCCGGTCCCATTGGTGGTGGCGTTCAAGGCGATGGTGGTGGTGCCACAGGTGGTATAAGGCCCATTGGCGTTCGCGGTGGCCGCGTCGTTCACCGTCACCGTCATCGCGTCACTGTTGGTGCAGTTGTTCGCATCGGTGAAGGTGTACGTCAGGTCGAACACCCCGACCGTGACCGGGTTGAATGCACCACTTGGACTGACGCCGGTACCGCTCCAGTCGCCATTATCCGGAGTGCCATCAAGGGTGATCGCTCCGCTGTTCAGGCACAGGGTGAGGTCAGAGCCAGCGCTTACGGTCGGTGCCGTGTTCACGGTGATCAAGTTGCTGGCGGTCGCCGGTGTACAGGGTCCCGTTCCGTCCGGGTCGATGGTGGTCCAGGTGATGGTCACCGGGTTGTTCGGTTCACTCACCCCCGGCGTGTAGGTGGTACTGGCGTTGGTGCTGTTGGCAAATGTCCCTGCTCCGTTGGTCGTCCAGGTCCCGTCGCTGTTCGCAGTGGCAGCGATGTTCACGGGCGCATTGCTGCAGGCGATGAAAGGGCCATTGATGGTCGCCGTGGCCGGTTCGTTCACGGTCAGCGTGGCGGAGTTCGATACGGCTGCACAGGGTCCGGACGCATCGGGGTCGTTCGTGGTCCAGGTGAGACTGATGGTGCCGGGCGTGGCACTGGCCGGTGTGAAGGTGGTGGTGGCGTTGGTGGTGCTGGCGAAGGTTCCCGCTCCGGGTGTGGTGCTCCATACCCCCGCTCCGCTGCCCGTGGAAGTGATGCTCACTGCCCCGTTTCCACAGGTGGTGTAAGGCCCTCCGGCGTTGGCCGTGGCAGCAGGGTTGATGGTGATGGCCGTGCTAGTGGTCGCTGGTGTGCATGGCCCTGGTCCGTCCGGGTCGATGGTGGTCCACGTGACGGTCACCGGGTTGTTGGGTTCACCGCTCCCAGGCGTGTAGGTGGTGTTGGCGCTGGTGTTGCTGCCGAAGGTCCCTGTTCCGTTGGAGGTCCAGGTCCCATTGCTGTTGGTGGTGGCAGCGATCGTCACCGGCGCATTGCTGCAGGCTGTGTAAGGTCCTGTTGTGGCAGCTGTGGCCGGTGCGTTCACGGTCAACGTGGCGGAATTCGATACGGCCGCACAGGGTCCCGGCCCATCGGGGTCGTTCGTGGTCCAGGTGAGACTGATGGTGCCGGGCGTGGCACTGGCCGGTGTGAAGGTGGTGGTGGCGTTGGTGGTGCTGGCGAATGTTCCGGCTCCGGGTGTGCTGCTCCAAACTCCTGCTCCGCTGCCCGAGGAGGTGATGCTCACGGCTCCGTTGCCACAGGTGGTGTAAGGTCCGCCAGCATTGGCCGTGGCTGCGGGGTTCACTGCAATGGTGGTACTTACTGTTGCCGAGGTGCAGGGTCCGGCGCCATCGGGGTCGATGGTGGTCCAGGTGATGGTCACCGGGTTGTTGGGTTCACTGGCCCCGGGCGTGTAGGTGGTGGTGGCACTGGAGGCGTTGGCGAACGTTCCTGAGCCATTGGTGCTCCATGTTCCATTGTTGTTGGTGGTGGCCACGATGTTCACCGGGGCATTGCTGCAGGCAGTGTAGGTGCCAATGATCGTTGCGGTTGCTGGTGGATTGACCGTCACACTTGCTGTGCTGCTCACCACGGGGCAGGGTCCCGGGCCATCAGGATCGGTCGTGGTCCATGTCAGGGTGATGCTGTTGCCCGACTGGCCGGGTGCCGGGGTGAAGGTGGTCCCTGCGTTGGTGGCGTTCAGGAAGGTTCCGGTCCCAGGCGGTGCGGTCCAGCTACCGGCGCCACTGGCAGTAGCCGTGATCGCAACCGACGAACCGGCACAGACCGCATAAGGTCCTCCCGCACTCGCCGTGGCAGGGATGTTCACGGTGACCACCACTTGATCGGTCCCGATACAACCTCCCGCATCGGTGACCGTGAGGGTGTAGGTGGTTGTAATTCCAGGGTTGGCTGTGGGGGTGGCGATGGCCGGGTTGCTCAGTCCCGCGGCAGGCGTCCACGAAAAGGCGTACGGTGCGGTTCCACCTGAGGCCGAACCGTTCAACGTAGTGCTGCTGCCGGTACATATCGTGGCATCCGCCCCCGCATTCGCTATCGGCAAGGTGGATACCACCAGGTTCACCACATCCGTTGCCGTGCCGCATGCATTGGTGGCGCTGGCGGTTACCGCATATGACCCCGGCGTGGAATAGCACACCTGTCCGGGGCTCTGTTGGTTTGAATTGGCGGGCGCACCACCCGGGAACGTCCAGGCATACGCCGTGATCGGCGAACTGCAGTTCTGACTGACCGCCGTTGGCGTTACGCAGCCCTGTCCCGCACAGATGATGGGAAGCGTGGCCTGGTCCAGGATCGGAGGCCCGTTCACGGTGATGGGCGCGATCGTCTGCTCAAACTCACCACATGTATTTTCCAAGGTCAGCGTCACTTCGTAAGTGCCTTGCCCAGTGAAGGTGAATTGCGGTGCATTGGCCTGTGCATTGAAAGCGATGCTGCCCGGTTGGGGTGCACAGCCTTGGGTGAGCTGGGTGGCCTCCCAAGTGCGTGTCACATCGCACCCGTTGAGGACACTATTGTTGGTGCTGTTGACGACCAGAGGTGAACAACCGACCAAGGGGCTCAAGGTGAAGTTGGGCTCTGGTGGGCCCTCCACACATATTGTCAGGCTCAGATCGTTCGTTCCGCAACCATTTCCCACCATGTCATTGATGGTGTATGTTCCCGCGGCATTGAACTGCACGGTCAGAGCATCAGACCCGCTCGTCCATTGTCCCGGCAGGACGGGGAACCCGTTCGTGGAACCCAGCGTGCCGCTCAGCAGAGAGTAGGTGCCGGGGCTTATGGTCCAGATGTGATTCGGGTCGGCGCATTGTGGGGCTTGTTGGCCGGTGCTCAGGTCTGTCAGTGTGACCGGTGTGCCGATACAAATGGTGTCGTTGGGTGCGATCGAGAAGTCCGCTAGTGGTTGCTCCGAAACTCGGATCTGGTTGATCGACCCCGTCCGTTCATCACAAGGATTACTGATCTCCCATTCAGCAGTGTACTCTCCGTTGGGCTGACTGCACGAAGACTCTGTGTAGATATGTTGAATGATCGGCGGCGGCGGGTGAGGCAACGTGTCGATATTGCCGTCTCCATAGTCTATGATATACAGCGTGCCTGGCGGGTTGGTGACATATCCGGACCAGGAAAAATCAATGGCCCCGCCCGTGCATATGGAAGGAGTAACGACCGCTAGCCCACCGAGTGGCACGTCCCCGACAAAAACATAGAATGGCGTGGTCGATATGCAGCCGTTCAGTTCGGTGATCGTATACACACCCTCGCTTAGGCCGAGCGAATAGGTCTGTGTCGCACTCCAGTTTGACGTAGAGTAGGTTGAGTTGTTGCCATTCCCCCAGCTTACAGTATGGATAGCTCCGGGGATGTTCGGACCAGCACCATTGAAAGTGAAATCAAAGCTCTGCACCCCTGGTGCACATATCGTGAATGCGGGCGCGCCGTTGTACTCCGATTCGGGTGCATTGCTGCTGGACAGATCGGGGGTGGTAGAGGGCGTGATGGTCACATTGACAACATCCGTTGCCGCGCCTGTGCAGTTGGTGCCAGTTACGGTCAGGGTATAAGTGCCACTGGCGATGACGACAGGGTTGGGAATAGCGGGATTGCTTAAACCAGCCGCAGGGCTCCAAGCGTATGTGTAAGGCGCGCCACCACTTGCTGTTCCATTCAGTGTACTTCCGCAGCTCAGTGTTTGGCTGGCTGCGCCTCCAATTGTGACCGCACAGGGCTGGGCAAGGACGGATCCAGCTGAGGCAAGGATCAGAAATAGGCCAAGTAGTACTCCGGCCTGTGGGGAAAGCCATCGCAGCAATAGCTTCGGCCGGGATCTTTTCGGTCTTCGGTTATCCAGCTTACAGTGGGAGGGAGGTAGTATTCGATCCACTGGAGTAAACTGTTCGCCGACTTGACCAAGTGTACAATAATAGCATTTACCCAACAAAGGTTACTGCTTTGGAACGGATCAGCATACGAACTGGAACGGCCTTCAACAGTTCCCGGTTGCGCAAAAGGTCGGCGCAAGGTCTCACATTCGAGATGCGAACACTGGGCAGGGTATTGATCTCTCAGGTGATTAAGGTTATAGAAACTCTCACACGGGTCTCTCACGGTCTCTAGAATTATGCTCAGCGCGGCAATAATTCAGTCACGTCTGGGTCAGTTTCATCGCTGGCAATTTTTTGGCTCATGTTGGTCCATGCCTCATCGCACCGTTGAATCACTTGACGGCCTTCATGGAAAGAACACGCCTATGCCATGTGCATAAGACCAACTGGCCTTAGGCGGGCAGGGGCCGATCCAGGCCCCGCTCGACGCCGGCCTTCCTTAGGTTTGGGCAATGAACACCGTCCCTCCCGTCCCTCCCTCCCTCGACCTCATCGGCGACATCCACGGCCATGCCGCTGAGCTGGAGGCCTTGTTGGCGAAGCTGGGCTACACCCGGCGGGGCGGCAGCTACGGCCACCCGCAGCGCAGGGTGATCTTCCTGGGCGACAATCGACCGCGGCCCGCGGATCAGGGAGACGCTGGCCATCGTGCGCGGCATGGTGGAGGCCGGGAGCGCCGTGGCGCTGATGGGCAACCATGAGTACAATGCCCTGTGCTACCACACGCCGGACGGGCGGGGCGGCTACCTGCGCGCCCATGAGCACGAGAAGCGGAAGCAGCATGTGGCCACCTTGGAGCAGTTCAAGGGCCTGGAGCCCGAGTGGGCCGATCACCTGGCGTGGTTCCGCCAGTTGCCGGTGGCCATCGAGGGCCCCGGTCTGCGGGCCGTGCATGCCTGCTGGGACCCCCGCCACATCAGCCTGCTGAACGCGGAGCTGAAGAAGGGCGGGTTCACGGAAGAGGTACTGAAACGTGCCACGGTGAAGGGCACTGCCCTGTGGACGGCGGTGGAGGAAACGCTGAAGGGCAAGGAGCTGCGGCTGCCGGCCGATAGCGCGTTCCAGGACAAGGGCGGCCACGCGCGGCGCGACGTCCGCATCCGCTGGTGGGAGGACCCCGCCGGCAAGAGCTACCAGGAGCACAGCGTGACGCAGGAGGAAAGCCTCACCCGCGCGCCCGTGCTGGACCGCAGCCATGCTGACGGCTTCATCTACGGGGAGGATGCACCACCGGTGTTCTTCGGCCACTACTGGCTGGAGCGCCACCACCCCGCCATCATGCGTCCCAACATCTGCTGCCTGGACCACAGCGTGGCGAACCCGAAGGTGGACGGCCGCCTGATGGCCTACCGTTTCGATGGGGAGGCGGTGCTGGATCCCGCCAAACTGGTGTGGGTGGATCGGATGGACGTGGCCGGGTGAGCTTGTGCGTTGGGGGTTTCGCTACTGGCCGCTAGCTACTGGCCATTAGCCGATCGTCATGGCATCCGCCCTTGATACTTGTTACTTGACACTTGAGTCTTGACACTTGAGTCTTGACACTTGAGTCTTGTCACTGGATTCCCGGTCGATCATGCTGCCTCTGTTGCTAAGGCCCTGTTGACGGTCATTCGCCCTTGGCTGATCACTCCCGCACCACCCGCAGCCCCGTTCCTTGTCCCACTTCCCGCAGCACATACAGCCCGGCGGGCAGCGTGTGCAGGTCCACTTCTCCCTGCATGCCCTGCACCACTGCGGTGCGCAGCAGGCGGCCTTGGGCATCGCAGAGCAGCAGCTGGTGCGGGCCATCGGTGGTGAAGCGCAGGGTGATGTCGTGCTCGGTGGGGTTGGGGAAAGCCACGAAGGAGGCTGCGGCGGCCTCCGCCACTGCGGTGGTGATGACCTGCACCGGGGCCGAGGCTGCGCTGGTGCAGCCCAGCGCATCGCTGATCTGCACGGTGTAGCTGCCGGGCTCGGTGGCGGTGATGCAGGGCCCCGTGGCATCGGGCAGGGGCTCGCCGTTGCGGTACCATTGGATCTGCGGGCGGTAGGCGGTGCACAGGGTGCTGCCGCTCTGCAGCACCGTAGGGATGTGCGGCGTGGTGGGGCACTGCAGCGCGGCGCGGAACACATCGCCGTGGTCGCCCACGGCCAGCAGGGCCCCGTCCACCAGCGTGGCGTCGTTCATGCCCACATCGAAGGGCGCGGGCACCAGCTCGTCCCAGCTGTCGCCGCCGTCGGTGCTGCGCAGCACGTAGCCGCTGTACTGCACGGCATAGCCGGTGTCGGGGTCGGTGAAGAAGATGCTCATGGTGAACTGCGGCAGTTCGGGGATCAGCGTCCAGGTATCGCCGCCGTCGGTGCTGCGTGCGCCGCCGTTGCC
>ERZ795056.1162-NODE-1162-length-31033-cov-8.462457_pt1 | contig 31033 bp, 24 predicted proteins | sample MGYA00375140_ERZ795056 | MGnify/ENA primary metagenome ERZ795056 (study PRJEB30185, sample SAMN05720227) | activated sludge metagenome | isolation source: Anaerobic digester | place: USA | collected 2015-03-09 ... | reverse complement strand
AATTTAACAGGTGCGGCAGTGAGACTATCGTTCAAGTAAGTGTAAGTGTGACCAGCTGAGATTGAATCAATAACATGGATATTAAAGGTATCTTTCGCAACACCCCCGGTCACACAATTGTTTCGTCCTGCAAGGATGTATCGTGCTGATATTTTAGGATAAATAGTAAGGAAAGGTGTCAGCGAATCAGAAAGATTAACCGAATTGTCTGAGCTAGTCCATGAATACAAAGTACTAAGTGTATCGGTCAGCTGGGCAGGTATAATCCTGTATGGCGCACGGTAACACACGGTATCCACTTCCGGAAGTTTGAAAATCGGACGGGTTATGATCCTCACTTCAATGGAATCCAGCATTTTGCATCCCAGTTCATTGGTGGCGGTTACTTTATAGAACTGATTGAGATTGTGTGAAATAATCAACAGCTGACGTTCTTTCAGACTATCCGGATCGACCCCTGTATTGTTGGCTGTCAGCGGTTTAGTCCATACATATTTCCAGGCGGGGTTGATATCTGTGGCATTTGCGAAAAGCCGTATGTCATCTCCTTTACATACAGCGTTACTGATGCGGTTATTGGACAGGCTGAGAGTTGGCACATTGAACACTTTAATCTTGACTGTGTCAGAAGTCTGGCAACCAGACAATGAGTCATTCACGAAGAGTACATACGTGGTGTTGGTATCGGCTGAAGTACGTGGATTGGGACAATCGGTGCACGACAAAGAAGTTGTGGCGGCTGTATCCTGATTCTCAGTCAATTCCACCCAATGAAAGCGGTCACGTGTATCAAAAGGCGTCAAAGGCTTCATTGTAGAATCTGTTCCCTGGCAAATTGAAAATCCAGGATTGGCATTGTAGGTATACCGACGTTTGATAGTCAGTGTTGTAGAATCACCTCTGTAGTTCGGAACGCCATTGATATAAGGTTTAACAGAGCTCAGAAATTTGATCACAACAGTTTTGGTTGGCTGTGTTGCCCAGGTTGGATTGTCCACACCAATCAGAATGAGACTGTCAAGTGCAGTTCCTGAATTTAATGTAAAACTGTCTGCCAGCAATTGGGTTCCACCACCAGGTAGTTGCTGCAGGTAATCGAAACCATTAACAGCAGTACCAGACAATTTGTAACGGGCAGTTAATGGATCGATTGTATTGGCAGCGCAACGCTCAAAAATGAACTTACCAGGATTGCAATCTACGATGGCATAAGGAAAGCGAACATCAAATACGGAAGATTGCACAGCAGTTACACCAGATGACCGAAGTGATCCTTTTTCAATGAAAACACCTGAATCCCATGACCGGTCAGTTACATCGGATATTGTCAGGGTCAATGTGTAGGTTTGACAAGGAATTACTTTAACGCCTGCAGTCAACACCTGAGTTAACCCGTTAAATTTTAATCGGTTGTAAATTTGAGGATGATTTGCAGCCACTGTGTTATCAATGTAAGCAGCAATACCTTCAGGAGTAAACGTACAGTTTTCAGCCGGTGTTCCTGTTCCGTTGTTCACTGTGTTAATGGCTACAGGCAAATCTGTTCCTGGGATCAGAGCGATGTTTTTTGTATTGTCAAATGTCGGGGAAAGGCTGACATCACCCGGAATTCCTGGTCCCTTAATAAAGAAGCCGAAAATATCATTGAAGTTTGAACATACAAACGTGTTGTATTCTTCTGATGCAAAAACATAATTGAATTTGATAGAATCGGTAGCAGGAATAATATCAAACTGAATAGTGGCACAATCAGTTGCCGAACGGGTTGCAGTACCAGTATTGTTGTAATCCAGAACTGAATTTAGCATTTGACGACCTATGGAACATTGATCTGTTGTATCTTCATAGGGTATCTGGTTCGACATAGTGGGAGCGGTATTGGCGCCAGCGACAGTGTCTGCAAAACCGGTCACCATTACCAGACCCTCTTTGATCCCAAACAAATTCTGAGGTGCACGAAACGTTCCGATGGCACGGGATGTTTCCACAAGATTGGTTCGGATGTTCTCTACAATCACTCCGGATCCAACCAGAGAACCGACCAATGAATCAACCAATGGATTGGTGACAGGATCGACTCTTTTTACTACCAGATTATTTTGAGCGAACGTACTGTTTATGCAAAAAGCAAACAATAAAACTGAAAGTAATTTTTTTATCATTTTAATTTTCAACGACTTAAGCCTTTAACCTACTTTTTTTTCCCTAAATTCAAAACCAAAAGAACAAAAGATTCTTTTGTTAATTACATTTTTGCGGAAATTTTCTTAAACATTTCGACTAAACATACATGCATTTTCTGAACCCCGGATTCCTTTGGGCACTCCTGGCTCTGGCAATTCCGGTTCTGATTCACTTATTCAATTTCCAAAGAACCGAACGTGTTGTATTTGCAAATACCCGACTTCTGACTGAGGTTGTCCAGCAAACCAACAAAGCCCGGAACCTGAAAAACCTGCTTCTGCTTCTGATCCGCCTGGCTGGGCTTACCTTTCTGATTCTCGCATTTGCTCAGCCTGTCCGAAATATTGGCACTGGAAACCAAACTGGTGGTCTACCAAAAGTGTGCGTTTATACAGATAATTCTGCCTCCATGTTTTTACCTGATGAGGGCAACAGGGCGTTCGAAAAGTCAGTTGCTTTTGCGAAAGGAATTCCGGGACAATTCCAGAAGAAAGGTTGGTTCGAATTGATTTCAAACGACTTCTTATCCCGGCATACATGGACGTCTTCGTCCGGTTTTTCTGACCAACTCACTGAAATCAACGTTTCGAACGAGTCAAGATCTGCTTCTGCTCTGCTCAACAGGGCAACAAGGCAATTCGATTTCCAGTCTGGTGAAGGACAAAAACATCTGTTTATATTATCTGATTTTCAGAAATCTGCTTTTGGGAATCTGGCTGAACTCTCTTTCGATTCCAGCATCCGGTTTCATCTGGTCGCCATGAAGCACGAAAATGCTTCCAATGTGTGGATCGATTCTGTCTGGTTACCGAAACCATTATCGTCTGATGTACGGCAAAATGAAGTGAAAGTTAAAATTTCAGCACTTGGCACAGGTAAAGACAAATCCACCCGGATCCAGTTATTTGCCAATGGAAATCTGCTGAGTGGCAAAGTAATCACAGTGGTGGAAGGAGGTTCTGTTATTAGTTCTCTTCCATTCCAGATCAAGCCCGGAGTCCGGTTGAATTGTTCATTACTTCTGGATGACGCGGATATTGCTTTTGACAACCGGTTTTACTTTACACTCCAGGCTCCCAAACCGACACAAGTTTATCTCCTCTCAGGAAAACCGAAATCTTATATATCCAATGTTTTCTCGAATCCGGATCTTTTCCGTTTTCAGCGTTCTGACTATTCAAGTCCTGACTACAAATCTCTTCAGAATGCCGGTCTGGTAATTCTGGAAGAACCTGGTTCTCCGGGAGCGGCAATGGAAGAAAGTCTGATAAAGGTTTTGAAAGAAGGAGGATCGGTCTGTGTGATACCAGGAAATGACCAGACCTGGGTTTCATCTTTTTGTCAGAAATCCGGAATAAAGGCCACATCAATTCAGGACAATTCAAAACCTCAGGACTGGAAAATAAACTTGCCTGATGCTGGAAATACGTTCTTCCGGGATGTTTTTGAAGAAGGAGGACAGAATAAAATCAAGCCTTGGGCTAAGGCAAAACTGGATGTTTCCGGCGGTACTCCCATTTTAAAGTATGAATCAGGGAAGCCATATCTGACAATGCGTACATCAGATAAAGGTTCACTCTTTCTGATGTCTTCCTCACTCGATGAAAAAAACAGCAGTCTTTCCTCCCACCCACTAATGATTCCGGTTTTTTACCGAATGGCATTTTCATCCGCTGATTTGGGAAATCAAACACTGTATCTTTCTCCAGGAGCTAAAGAATACAATCTGCCTTTCGACACACTTTCCATGGGAAGCGAATCAGCAGTTGAATTGGTTCAGGAAGGAAAAACATTCCTGGCCAATCTTAATCGTTCTGATAAATCAATCAAACTGGTCTTGCCGGAGACTTCATTGTCTGCCGGATTCTGGGAAATAAGAAAGGACAAAAAATCTCTAGGCTTTCTGGCTGTGAATCCGGCTAAAGGAGAATCGGTACCGGCCTTTTATTCAGAAGAAGAACTTAAAGAGATATTTAAAGATAAACCCTGGGTCGAAGTAGCGGGAGTGAATGCCAATTCATCCCACGAACACCTGGCCGGAGAAAAAATCAATGAAATTTCATGGTGGAAATACTGCATTTGTCTGGCAATTCTGATGTTTGCACTCGAAATACTAATCATCCGGTTCGGAAAATCCGGCGCTATACACTGACATGAAACTTCTCATTCAAAATTGCACCTGGATTCATCCGGGGGAACCATATTCGGGTGAGACAATTTCCATCCGAATCCGGGATGGAAAAATATCGGAAATCGGGCAACAACTAAAGACTACACACGATGAAGAGTTGATAGATGCCTCCGGCCATTTCGCATCCCCAGGCTGGATCGATCTGAAATGTGGAAAAGGATCACCAACTCAACCTCAGAATGAAACAGCCACATCCCTCAGCGTTGCAGCGGCAGCAGGTGGTTTTACTTCGGTACAGATTTCTCCTGAGCAGAAAACAATAATTCAGTCTGTTGAGTCGGTTTCCTACTTCAGGAATTATGCCAACGAAAACGGAGTCCGGTTTATTGTTTCGGCCGCAGCCACGCAAAATCTTCAGGGCTGTAAAATGGCTGAAATCCTGACTCTTGCTGAAGCGGGAGCTTCTTCATTTTCAAGTGCATTTCCCATCACAAATGCCCGGTTTATGACCAATCTGCTTTTGTATATGCAACATGCTGATACCGTTCTTTTTCACAGCAGCTGGGATCCAATGCTGGCGACAGGTCAGATCCATGAAGGCAATGTAGCGCACAACCGGGGTTTGGAAGGAATCCCATCTCTGGCAGAAGAAATCATGGTGGAAAGGGATATTTCCATACTTCACTATACACAAGGAAAACTTCACATTCCCTGTGTTTCAGCGGCAGGGTCTGTTCAGAAACTCGTGCAAGGAAAGAAACAACTTCCCGGATTGAGTTTCAGCGTGGCTGCGCACCAGTTGCTTTTCACAGATAACGAACTGGATTCCTTTGAAACTGTTCACAAAGTTTTTCCTCCTTACCGACTGGAAACGGACAGGCTGGCATTGATAGAAGCTGTAAAATCCGGAGAAGTGGATACCATCGTTTCCGATCACACACCTCTTCATTCAGACTTCAAAGTCATCGAATTTGGAAATGCATCCTTTGGTATCAGCAGCCTGGAAACAACCTATTCGGCACTGATGACGGCAATTCCGGATCTTTCAGTTGAAACGCAGGTCAATCTCCTTGTTAATGGCCCCCACAACGTTTTGGGCATCGCACCTTATAAACTTCAGGAAGGGGTACAAGCAGACTTCACGATTTTCTCACCACAAAAAGTCTGGACTCCCAATGAAAACAACTGGCAATCCCGTTCACGCAATTCTCCATTTTTTGGACGGCCATTGAACGGAGCAGTAATTGGAGTTATTACATCAACCGGCTATCACCCAAATCCACATCTGGCAGAACCGACATCATGAGTTCATTAAAAAGTATTCGATTTATTCTGGCTGGCGCACTGATTATTGGTATTGGTTGTGCAGCCTTTTTTTATTTCACTTTCCGAAGTGGTCTGATTCCACCACAGGTGCGTTTTTTTGACATCTGGATCCCTTTGGTGGTGGTGGTATTTATGACCATCCTGATCAGGGCAACAAAAACGGAACGTACGTTTCACTTCTGGGAAAGCCTGATTGCTGGCAACCTGATGTGCTGGACCGGTGGCCTGCTCTCCGGTTTATTATTGTGGCAACTCTCCTCAATTGAACCCACCGCGTTTCAAAATTTTCTGCAATCCAGTATTAAATATCTCATCGAAAGCGAAAAGAATGGTCCGGAAAACATGAAGATGAAAAATCTCCCGTTGGTCATCGATGAAATCCGCCAGACACAACCTTCCTTCCTGATTTGGGATGAAATGAAAATAAAGATCGGCTATTCTTTAATTTTGGTGCCGCTTGTGTCCTTAATATTCAGACGGAAATAGTTCTTTTGCAGCAATGAGTAATTTACGTTTAAAAACGGGTGTCCGGTTTGGTTTCGTTTCCAGCCTGTTATCATCCATGATCGGCCTGGCATTGTTCTTCACCGGACTGGCGGATTATTCCGGCTCAACAAGTGGTTGGGTGGGAACCCTGATCTTGATTCTGGTTATCTATCTGGCCTCAGAGGATTATAAAAAGAAAAACAATGGCTTTATGACTCATTCCGATCTGGTAGTCACTTCCCTATGGATGGGACTGGTAGCAGGTCTGGTCTCGGCTGTCATTGTTTTTGTGCATCTCCAACTGGATCCGGATTTGTTCACTACTCAATTAAACCGGGTGGAAGCAGATATGGAAAACAAGGGCATGGACGAAGCTTCCATCGAACAAGCCATGAGTATAACCCGCAAAATGATGCAGCCAGTACCTATGGCCTTAATGGTTGTTTTCTCTTCGTTCATATTTACGTTGATTCTGGCTTCTATTATGGGGTTCTTCCTGAAGAAAGAACAAGGCATTTTTGATCAGTTTGATCAGGACTAATTTCAACTACTCATTCATCCTATCTTGAAAAAAGATTTGTCCATCATCATTCCTCTCTATAATGAGGAAGAATCCTTACCGGAGCTTTGCGCCTGGATCAGTAAAGTAGTGAAAGCCATGGGTATCAGCTATGAAATCATCATGGTCGATGATGGAAGCAGCGACAACAGCTGGAAAATAATCCAATCACTGTGGGAACAGTATCCGGTTGTAAGAGGTTACCGTTTTGGCCGTAATTATGGGAAGTCAGCCGCATTGGACCTGGGATTCCAGCAATGCGAAGGAAATGTTGTGATCACCATGGACGCTGACTTACAGGACAGTCCGGATGAAATTCCAAAGCTTTACGATATGATCGTAAACAAAGGCTACCATCTGATATCTGGATGGAAGCAAAAGAGGCACGACCCCATTTCAAAGACTCTACCAAGCAAACTATTTAATAAAGTAACGAGTATTTTTTCCGGAATCAAGCTCCACGATTTCAATTGTGGTCTGAAAGCCTACCAGGGAAAAGTGGTAAAAACCATTCATCTGTATGGTGAAATGCATCGGTACATCCCGGTGATTTCGAAACAGAATGGGTTTTCCAAAATTGGAGAATTGGTGGTCGAACACCGGGCAAGAAAATATGGTGTCACAAAATTTGGTTTGGAGCGGTTTATCTATGGGTTTCTGGATTTACTCAGTATAAGCTTTGTTTCGCGATTCCAGAAGCGTCCCATGCACTTTTTCGGAAGTCTGGGCACACTGTCCTTTATGATGGGATTTTGTATTACCGTGTGGCTGATCTGGGAAAAACTGCACAACTTAAGTCTGCATATCCAGACCCGCGATATTGTGGACCAACCTTTGTTTTTCCTGTCACTTGTGGCCATTGTGGTTGGTGTTCAACTATTTCTGGCAGGATTTCTGGGTGAAATCATGGCCAATACCAACAAGAAAGAAGAATATATAATTACAGAAGAAATCTGATTCAGGTTGAATCCCTGAAACCTGTTAGTTGTCCTGCTTGTGGATGAACTTCCGGGTAAAGCTGGTTTTGTTGTCTTTCCAGATCACAAAATAAACGCCTGACTTCAGGTTTGCCAGAGACCAGTCGATGTTATCATTGGCTGTTGATTCCAGAATTCTGTTACCCAGGAGATCGCAGAGATATACATTGCCACTATGGAATTCCTGAGCAAGCTCGATTTTCAGGCGACCATCTCTAAGAACCAGATTCAATGGATTCACCTGTGGCTGAAATCCGTTCTCCGAATCAACAGAAGCTGAATTTGAATAGTTGTTGATTTCTGCTCCTAAAGAAGAAAAAGAAATGAACAGGGCGGCGGCGAAAAGGAATGTTTGTCTCATAGTGGTTTTGATTTTGTAAAAGTATCCAATCTCAGGTGGTATATTCAAATTGTTTTCAGTGAGAATCGCACTTCCTGATGTAAGTCAAAGCAATCTGCGGATAAGCGGACGGAATCACATTCCAGGAATCAGTGCAATCTCAGTCTGTAGACAATGAAAATGGAATTTAGGTTGGTTTCCGATCTGATAAAAAACAGTTTTTTTTTGTCGTGACTTTTCCATCACTCGTTGTTCACTAAAAAACACATGAATTTCTTGCTGTTTTGCCCGGGTTTGGTACACGAACAATCGTTTGTTTTTTGATCATTACAACAGAACAATTGTCTGATAAACCCATTCGTCACCTGTAAAAACTTCAATCTGATATTTTCCGGATGACACTCCGGATACATCCAACCGGCAGGTTCCGTTTTTGAAAGTTCCTTTTTCAACGGTTGATCCATCTGCTGCCAGTAAGCGAAATCTGGAGTTAGCCATTTCACCATCGGCTCTCAATTCGATCCATTCAGTTGAATGTGTATTGATGGATTGTATTTCATTGCTACTGAGAAGGCGGGCAGAAATCGTGTGTGAAACAGCCCCGGATTTACTTGTCACTCCCAGACCTTTTGCCTGAGACTCATGACCAATTGCCAGACTAATGAACAGGATCACACTGGCTGAAGTGAAGAAATTTCGCATGGTTTTCATAGTCATACTGGTTTTGATTTGTATTTGATTTTGATCTTAAGATGCAGATCAGGACAGTTGCGTTGCCGGTTTGTGGCAGAACAACTCATTCTTTCCTCAGGCGGCTGCATGTTTGGATCAATGGTAGTGCAGATTTCCAATTCTTTTCAGGCACTGTTTGTTTGGGTTTGGCAATTCAAGCCGGAAACAGGTTATTTGACCTTTCTCCTCTGGTCAATATTTGAAAGTTCTCCCGACAAAACTTTATCTGCCTGCTGCATTGCTGATGCACATTGTAGCCGCCTGGTTTAGCCTTGGCTGGCAGCATCCGGATGAACATTACCAGCTGATTGAATTTGCCCGCTATCTATTGGGTGAATTCCCTGCGGATCATCTTCCATGGGAATTTGGTGCCGGAATGCGGCCAACATTTCAGGTATTTCTGGCAGCGGCCTTTATGAAAGTAACATCATTCATTGGAGTTGCAGATCCATTTGATGTGGTATTCCTGCTCCGTGGCATCACAGGAATTTCGACCACTTTCGCCATCTATTACTGGCATAAACAACTTACCTTCCGTAATCAGGCTGCATCGGACCTCCACCTTTTTATTTCAATATGGGCTTGGGGACTTGTTTACACCCATGTCCGTTTTTCATCCGAAACCTGGGGAGGGATGTTTCTTCTTCTGGCTCTGGCTGTCAGGTGGAACCAAAGTCAATGGAAACGGAATTTGACGGCTGGAATATTACTTGGCTTTGCATTTATTACCCGGTTTCAGACAGGTTTCTTCATCGCCGGATATGGTTTGTTTGTACTTCTGAAAGAAGAATATCCGTTTCGAACTACCCTTCAATTGGCCTTCGGATTTCTTACTGTGCTTGCCCTGGGAACGGTTTTGGACGGATATTTTTACGGATACGCAGTTTTTACACCATGGAATTACCTGGATCAGAATATATTCAAAAACGTCGCGGCCAGTTTCGGGACGGAACCATGGTATTGGTATGCACAACAGGGATTTGAAAAGCTGATTCCTCCTTTCAGTCTTCTGGTTTTGGGAGGATTCATTTGGCTGTCTATGCAAAAACAATATCAGGCCGCCGGCTGGGCATGTTTGGCATTTATTATTGGTCATTCATTGGTGGGGCACAAAGAATGGCATTTCCTTTTTCCACTTGCCTTCTTTGTTCCTCTGGCTGTCACTGGATTCTGGTTCTGGATCAAGGATCAGTTTCCTTCAGCTTTCGTTGCCAAAACAATGCGGGGACTGGGGTTGGTTTTTATTGGAGTAAACACAGTATTACTTTTTCTTGTCTCCACACAGCCGGCTTATGAACTCGTGAAAGCTTACCGTTTTTTATACCGGAATGCCCCACTTCCTGCATACCTTCTTTCAGAAAGAGAAGATCCCTATTGCAGCGGAAACAATGTGGCTGGATATTTTGTGAACCCGAATTTTGTCCGAATGCCGTTGCAATCAATTGCCTTTATTGATGGTCTCAAAGATGGACGAGAGATTTTTGTTTTCACGAATTCCCACAAGGAAATGCCTTTTGTGAAGGAGTACAACGCCGTCCTTTTATACAGTAGTTTCCCGGAATGGGTTGAATACCTGAATGTAAACCACTGGTTGGACAGAAGCAACTGGTACCGGGTATACCGGATTCCTCCCAAAAACACTTGGGATCCGTCCCGAATGAAACCGGAAGAATAAAATCAGGCCCCTTCTTTCAATCGAAAACGATCTTTAAGGAAGTCGTCCATGGAATGAATTCCCTTTTTTCCAAGCAACCATTCGCCGGCACGGACGGCACCATCCGCAAATCCCATGCGTGAATGGGCGGTGTGGCTCATTTCGATGGTATCAATGGCAGAACTAAAGGTAATGGTATGTGTTCCTGGAACGCTGGGTTCTCTCAATGCAGAAATTTGAATCTGTCCTGCTTCCGGTTTATCGTTCACGACCCAGGCAGTTTTCCTGGTCACCTCGTGGATCAGTTTTTCAGCCAGTGTGATGGCAGTGCCGCTGGGAATGTCTTTCTTCTCTGTATGGTGAATCTCTGCTATGTCAATATCATAATCTGGCAATTCATTCATAAACCGACCTGCCAGTTCTGCCAGTTTGAAAAGCAGATTCATTCCCATGGAAAAATTTGAGGCATAGAAAAAGCTGCCGTTTTTTTCTTTCACCAAATGGGCTATCTCATTCCATTGTGACAGCCAACCGGTCGATCCGCATACTGTTGGGATACCAGCCGATATCAGACCTTTCAGATTCTGGACAGCTGCCTCCGGAGAAGTAAATTCAAAGGCGATGTTGGGTTGATACGACCGACAGATATGTTCTACATCCATCTGCTTATCACTCACAATCGCTGTAATAGAATGCCCCCGCTGAGTAGCAATGGTCTCGATGGCTTTCCCCATTTTGCCATAGCCGATAAGAAGAATGCGTAGTTTTTCCGGTTGAATATCTTTCATTTTCAAAAATGGTTAATGGAACTGAAACGCAAGGCCAAGACCGATTACAGGCTGATTTCCTGCCATATACAGAACCGGTTGGTATTTCATACTCAGGTCGTCGCTCACATCAAATGAGCTCAGATGGGCATCCACTGCCGCATCGGCAATATTGAGGAGATAGGTAAATCCTGAAATGATAATGAGCAGATCCCGATTTCGTCTCCAGTATTCTCTCAGTTGTACCAGTTGCTCTTTCGAATAGGATCCTTTGTAATAATCCGGAAGACCGGCTTTCACATTGATGTAACTGTCCCGTGAAAGCACATATTGGTCATGGTTGAATTTGATAAAATAACCGAGAGTGAAAGCACCACCATACAAAATCGGCAGTTTCCAGTATTTGCGGTTGTAGATCTGTCCGGCACCAGGTAAAACCGCTGATAACATGGTCGCCCTTCGGGGATCCCGGTTCTTTTTTAAGGCTTTGGCAGAGGCCAGAGAATCGATCCGGCTTTTGATAATGAGAGAATCCGTCTGGCCATATACCAGTGAGGACAAGATAAGGCCAATAAATACCAGAATCTTTCTCAGCGTCATCTGATCAAAGCTTGAGCAATTCCAGGATTCGGTTAAGGTCATCATTGGAAACAAACGGAATCCGGATTTCTCCTTTTTCATCCTTACCGGTTTTCACCTGAACCTTTGTTCCGAAATGAGTGGCAAGCCGTTGCCTCAGGTGGCTGATCAATGCAGATTCAGGCGCCACTGTATCCGGGCTACCCTGCGGCTTGATTCCTTCTGCGAGTTTACGGACGGCCTCTTCAGCCTGCCGTACAGACCATTGTTCCCGTACAATTTTATTGTAGATATAGAGCTGATCCTCAATAAACTCCACATTAACCAGAGCACGTGCATGACCCATGCTCACCTGACCATCCCGAATACCCGCCTGGATTTCCGGTGGCAGTTTGAGTAGCCTCAGGTAATTATTGACAGTAGCCCGTTTTTTTCCAACCCGGTCGCCCAGTTCTTCCTGTTTCAGATTGCACTCTGCCAAAAGACGCTGATAGGAAAGGGCAATCTCGAGGGCATTCAGATTTTCACGCTGGATGTTTTCAATCAGGGCCATTTCAAGCATCTGCTGATCGTTGGCCTTTCTCACGTAGGCAGGAACATGTGTAAGTCCCGCCAGTTTGGAGGCCTGCAAACGCCGTTCACCCGATATCAGCTGGTACTGATTGGCAGATAATTGCCTCACCGTAATTGGCTGAATAATTCCCTGAACCCGGATGCTGTCGGCCAGTTCGGCCAATGCTTCCTGATCAAAATGAGTTCGGGGTTGAAAAGGATTGGTCTCGATCGTATGAATATCAATCAGATCCACACCTGACTGGCGGGGCGCTTCTGCCAAAGGCTCAAGCGAAACCGGGGCCGATTCCTCTTTGCCACTGTCGCTCAGCAATGCATTCAATCCTCTTCCTAAACCGGTTCTTTTTTTCATCTGCGTTTCCAATGCGTTACTCTCTTTTCGTTCTGAAACACTTCAATATGATCTTTTGAAGATTCCGGAACGATCCTCAAACCTACGTGAGAATCTGTTTCCGGACAAGCCCCTCTCCTTCTGCACCTGATTGTCAGGATTTTGAAGCTGAATTTTTGCGGACAATTTCTTTGGCAAGGTTCAGATAACTGATGGAACCCTTGCTTTCCGAATCATGCATGATGGCAGGCACGCCATAACTTGGTGATTCACTCAACTTAATATTCCGGGGAATGATGGTATCAAACACCATGTTCTGGAAATGCTGGCGAACTTCCTCCACTACCTGATTGGACAGGCGGAGCCGGCTATCGTACATCGTCAGCAAAATTCCTTCGATGGCCAACTCCGGATTGAGACGTGCCTGGATAATTTTGATGGTATTGAGGAGTTTTCCCAGACCTTCCAGAGCAAAGAATTCACATTGAACCGGAATGATCACCGAATCTGCAGCTGTAAGGGCATTCACTGTGATCAGACCAAGAGATGGAGAACAATCGATGATGATGTAATCGTAATCATCCTTAATCGTAGCCAGGGCCTTTTTCATTTTCTCCTCCCTCTTTTCAAGGTTGATCATTTCCACCTCGGCACCGACAAGATCGATGTGACTGGGAAGTAGATAAAGTGATTGAATTTCCGTTGGAAGGATGATTTTGTCCATCGGGACACCATCCACCATTGACTCATAAACCGAGTTTTCAATTTCGCGGGGATCGAAGCCAATTCCGGAGGTGCTGTTGGCCTGGGGATCTGCATCCACAAGAAGTGTTTTCAAATCCAGAGCCGCAAAACTGGCGGCCAGGTTTATGGCGGTGGTGGTTTTTCCTACGCCTCCTTTCTGATTGGCTATTCCGATTATTTTTCCCATAAATTTTTTGTTCAGACAAACTGCATTCAATCTGCTGATGTGTGGTTGACGTTTTTAGATTTCAAATGGCTTTCCGATTTCTGGCAGAATCAGTTCAGCCTCATTAAAACTGGCAATCATCATGGCCTCTTTGTGGTCAATCTGAATATAGGGGAAGGTATCGAAATGCATGCCAATGATCTTTTTCACCCCAACAAAACGGGATGCCATCACCGCTTCTTTAATACCCATTGTAAAATTATCCCCGATTGGCAGGAATGCAAATTCCGGTTTGTAGATCTCCCCGATGAGTTTCATGTCTGAAAACAGAGCTGTATCGCCACTGTAGTAGAAGGTATGCTCATCGTTTTCAATCACAAAACCGGCAGGATTCCCACCATACGATCCATCCGGAAAAGAACTGGAATGAATTGCGGGTGTCATAATGACGGTTCCAAATTCAAAAGGCCATTTGCCGCCAATGTTCATCGGATGGGTTTTCACTCCTTTTTGTTCAAACCAGGCATGAATTTCCCAAATCCCGATGATGGTCGCTCCTGTGTTTTTCGCTATGGCCTCGGCATCATAAATATGATCCTGATGGGCATGCGAAAGCAAAATGTAATCAGCTTCAATCTTGGTAATGTCAATTTCCTTTGCAAGTGGATTGGGTGTTATAAAGGGATCAAATAAAATTTTGTACCCGCCAATGTTGACCTGAAAACAGGATTGTCCGTAATAGGTGATTTGCATGCTGATCGAAATATTGAGAGAGAGGCAAAGGTAACGGAATGCAGGCAGGTTTCAAGTCAGAAAACAACAGAAAGCGCTTAAGAATCTGACGCCCTGATCATTATTTTTCTTTCTTCATGACGGTACCGAAATGAGATGAAAAACATGTCCGCGACAAAGCACCATAGCTCACTACCGAAAGCTCTGAATCAGAATGGTCTGGACTGGGAAAGAATGATACCGTCCGTTTATCAAGCTGCTTCCGGATGAGCACCTTCCGGACAAGAGATTATGCCTTTGATCATTTCATGTTTTGGATGGATGCTGCCAAATCTCACTTTCGCTCAGACGATTCACCAGCAAAAACACCGAAGAACAACATGCTCAAAACTACTTTCCGATTTCTCTGGCGCAACCGATTTGTAAGCGGCATCAATATTTTTGGACTGGCGGCCGGCATGTGTTCCTGCCTGCTTATTTACATGTTTGTTGAAAATGAACTGAGCTACGACCAGCACCACAGCAAAAAGGACCGGATTTTCCGTCTGGTTTCGGAGATGAAACTGGGCGGCGAAGAAGATAAAATGGGTCTGAGCTCTTACATGCTCTCTCCTACTTTGAAAAAGGATTATCCCGAAATCGAAGAATCTGTCCGCCTGATGTCGGTGAACAAACAAACGGTCTGGATCGACCAGAAGCCGTTTCAGTTCGAGGACAACTTTATGACCGATCCGGGATTCTTCCGGATTTTCGACTACGAATTTGTGGAAGGCGATCCAAAGACAGCCCTGGCAGAACCAGGGACAGCCGTGATCAACGAAGACGTCGCCCGAACTTTGTTTGGCACAACGACCGGAGTACTGGGAAAAACCATCCAGTATGCCCGGCTTCCATACAAAGTAACCGGTGTGGTTAAGGAAGAAAAAAACAATTCTCACCTCTATTTCAATACGTTGCTTTCCATTTCGTCGCTCAATCCGGTAATGATAAACCAGCTGAGCAACGACTGGTTTTACATGGCGCAAACCAATTATGTGCTTTTGAAAAAGGAATCGGATATCCCTGGATTCCAGGCAAAACTGGATCAGTTACGAGATACTTACATTGTTCCCTGGCTTAAAACGGTGAATTCGGAAGGTGCCATCCGGTTCAAGGCACAACCCATAACAGAAATACATCTCGACAAGGAATACAAGGCTGGCTACAGCCGGACTGGCAACGCATCCTACATTTATATCTTCTCAATAGTCGCCATTTTCATTCTGGTGATTGCCTGCATCAATTACCTCAACCTGGCGACAGCAACTTCGTCCAAACGAGCCAAAGAAATCGGAGTCCGGAAAACGGCTGGTGCCGATCGTGGCATGCTGTTTCGTCAGTTTATACTGGAGTCAATGGTGACAACCGGTTTTGCTATTTTGCTGGCTATGATTCTGCTGGTGTGCCTGATGCCTCTGTTTAACTCTCTTACTGACAAATCTCTGCACATTCCTTTTTCGATGCCATTCCTTTCACTGATTGTCTTCCTTCTTTTGTTCATTGGTACAGTGGCTGGTTCGTATCCGGCTTTTTACTTGTCCGGGATGCAGGCGGTGCAGGTGCTGAAAAGTCAGAATTCGCCGGGAACTGGGGCCAACCGTTTGCGGAAGGGACTGGTAGCTCTGCAGTTTTTCATTTCGGTTTCGTTTATTCTTGGGACGATAGTGGTGTTTGCTCAAATGCATTTCATGAAACACACCAACCTTGGGTTTGCCAAAGATCAATTGCTGGTGGTTTCGGTTCCCGTGGCAGACAGTTCGTTTGTCAACCGTTTTGAAGTGGTAAAATCCGAACTCAAACAACATCCCGCCATTCTTAAAATCGCCGGTTCAGGCAGTATTCCCGGAAAGTTTTCAGGAATGCTCCTTCATGCCATTGAAGAACCCGGAAAGCAAAGAATTGAGAAAGGAATTGACATTATGACCATCAGCTACGACTTCCTTGACATCATGGATATGAAACTTGTGAAAGGGCGGAATTTCTCTAAAGAATTCAAATCCGACGATACAGCAGCCTTTCTTGTGAACGAAACAGCTGTCAGATCCTATGGATGGAAGGATCCGTTTACATGCACACTGGCAAATGGATTTGGCTACAACGGGAAAGTGATCGGGGTGGTAAAAGATTTTCACTATGCATCCCTGCACCAACCCATATCGCCATTGGTGATGATGCTTGACAACCGCATTTCGGGAAATTTACTGGTGAAAATCAAAGCCGGGAAAGAAAAAGAAGCAATGAACCATGTTGAGAAAGTCTGGGGCCAGTATTCCCATAAGTATCCGATGGAAGCATTTTTTCTGGATGAAACCTTTGAAAAACTGTACCGGAATGAAGACAAGATGATGCAGATTTTTGCCTACTTCTCCATCCTGAGTATCATCATTTCCTGCCTGGGATTGTATGCACTGGTCACGTTCAGTCTGGAACAGCGGGTGAAAGAAATCGGTATCCGGAAAGTTCTGGGAGCAGGACTTCCCGATATTTTTATGGTGATCGGGAAAGATTTCCTTCTGCTGGTCGGACTGGCTTCTTTGCTGGCCTTTCCAGTTGCCGGTTATGGTTTGTACCATTGGCTCCAGGATTTTGCCAACCGTATTTCCCTCGAATGGTGGATGTTCGCAGGTTCCCTGGTCACCGTATTCTTAGTCGCCATACTCACTTTGATTTCCCGTATTCTGCCGGCTGCCAGTGCAAATCCGGTGGTTTCATTGCGGACAGAGTAATCAGACAAATTTGCATGGTGTTTGAAAACCGACTCATTGTTGATTAAAAGTGATTGACTCTTTTCAGTGAATTGTGTGCAAAAAACTGATTGATTGGTAGGCTTGATACAGAACTGATTGCTGATTTTGCATTTTAACATCCAGCAATCTATGAAGCACCTGTTTACCTTTATTTTAGTACTGCTATTATCCCATCAGGGATTCTCATCACGAATCACCATCATCAGCAGCCAGCAAGGTGGCTCGTATGCTGTTCAGGATACAGTATGGAAACACAATGCTGTTTTGATGGGTCACAATGCTTCCATCGAACTCAATGCGTTCCTCTCGTCTTACAGCAATCTGGCCGAAACCGATGTTCTCATAGTTTCATCGGCAACCGTGGCAATTTCACAAGGTCAGATTCAGGTATTAAAACAATTCGTGATGAGTGGAAGACCGTTGTATCTGCAGACCGAATACGTTGCTTCACTTTCGGGAAATATAGCATATGACACCCTTACAAAAGCGGTTGGTGCTGATTTTCAATGGGTATCAAGTCAGACCGGACTTCTGGCTCCGATGGCTATCAGCGGTATATTATCAAACATCCCCAATACAGTAACCCATTTAGATTATTTCAATTCAGGACGTGCCGGAGAGGGCACAGGTGTTGAAAAGTTCCTTGAATTCAATGGAAAATTTTATGGGTTTTATTACTCAGATCCGGCAGGTGTTAAGGGAAGTATTTTGACTACTTCCGATCAGGACTGGATTTGGAACGACGAATCTCCTGCTTTGATACAAAATATGTTGTTTCGATTGGTGGACGACATTCCGACATCTGTGTCTCCAGTTAATAATTCTGGAGAGATTCTCCGGATTTTTCCGAATCCGGCAACAGAAGAAATTTTCCTGGAAACAATAAGATTAACAAATGAAACCGTCCGTTTGGTGGCCGTTTCCGGTCAGGAATATGTACGCCCTGTATTGAAAACCAATTCGGGTATAACCATCCGGCTGGATGAATTACCGGCAGGATTGTATGCATTGAAAGCCGGAAGCCAATTCATCCGTTTCCGGAAAGATTAACATCGCTGGATAAAAAAAGGGCCTGAAGCTAATCCAGACCCTTTTTTTATCTCATGGTTCGTTGTTAATAAAACCCATCATCGCCTTTTTCGCCCTCCGCCTTTCGAAGAAGATTTGCGGCCTTTTGTCCAGACTGGTTTCTGGTAAATGCTGCGATCTTCTTTCGGCTGGACCTTCCCTCCTGCCAGTTCTTCGAGAACAAAATCGATGTTTCGCTTTTCCAGGTTGGCTGCCTTTACACGGACCTTGACCTTATCGCCAAATGTAATCCGCAGTTTGGTGCGCCGACCCACCAGACAATATTCCTTTTCCAGATGGTCGAAGGTATCGATGTTGAGATCGGTGATCCGCACCATCCCTTCGCAACGATTTTCAATTATTTCAACAAAAATGCCCCATTCGGTTACACCGGAAACGACTCCGTCATAAATTTTGGAAGAATCCTGAAGGGCCATGTATTCCACCTGTTTGTATTTGATGGAAGCACGTTCGGCTTCGGATGCCATTTTTTCTTTGTCGCTGCAATGGAGACACAATTTCTCCAGAGCATCTTTTTCCATCCGGGCTTCCGATTGCAGGTAATTCCACAACAGACGGTGGGTGAGCACATCCGGATAGCGTCGAATGGGCGATGTAAAATGCGAATAGTGATGAAATGCCAGTCCAAAGTGACCCAGAGCCTTGGTGGTGTACCGGGCTTTGGCCATCACACGGATCGCCAGATTCTGCATCAGTTCCTGTTCAGGCGTACCTTCCAGTTTGGCGACCATTGCGTTCAAAGACATCGCAACTTTTTCATCCGACACATTGATTTTATACCCAAACCGACCCGCGAAATCGGCAAAGTTCTGCAGGCGTTCCGGATTGGGAGATTCGTGCACACGGTACACCATCGGGTTGGTTGCCTTTCCGTCATTGTAAAAGAATGCATATTCTGCCACAGTACGGTTGGCAAGGAGCATGAACTCTTCCACCAGTTTGTGTGCGTCTTTCCGGATTTTCGGAATCACTTTCAACGGAACTCCATTGTCGTCGAGAAGGAATTTCACTTCAGTTGATTCGAAGGACATGGCACCGGAAGCCATCCGGCCATCCCGCATTGCGAGGGCCATTTCATTCAGAAGACGCAGATAATCCTGATTGGGATCTGGATTGCCTTCAATTACTTCCTGTACCTCTTCGTATGTGTAACGTCGTTTGCTGTGGATCACCGTGCGGCCAATCCAGGGCTTTTTCACGATTTTACCACGGGCATCCATAAAGACGACACAGGAAAATGTGAGGCGGTCCTCATTCGGACGGAGCGAGCACAAATCGTTGCTGAGTCGTTCGGGCAACATAGGCGAAACGCGGTCGACCAAATAAACGGATGTCGCCCGATCAAAGGCTTCTTTATCAAGGACGGTACCGGGTTTCACAAAATGCGAGACATCGGCGATGTGCACCCCAACTTCCCAGATGCCGTCACCAGCAGGTTCGATGGAAATGGCATCGTCAAAATCTTTGGCATCGAACGGATCAATTGTAAAGGTGAGTACATTCCGGAAGTCACGACGGTCTTTGGTTTCTTCTTCGGAAATAACACCTGAAAATTCGGCCACTTCTCTTTCGGATTCAGCTGAGAAACGAAGTGGAATGTTGTAATCAGCCAGAATCGCATGCATTTCAGCATTGTTCTCTCCAGGCAGTCCGAGTACTTCGCTCACCACTCCTTGTGGTTTGCGGTTGGCAGTTCCCCAATGTTTGATTTCCACCTGCACTTTCTGTCCGTCACGGGCACCTTTCAGATGACCTTCGTTGATCAGGATTTCTTCGTGCATTTTGCGGTAATCGGCCGATAACCAACCGATGCCGGATTTCACCCTCAAGGTTCCCACATAATGCTGGCGGGCCCTCTGAATAATATTGAGCACCTGCCCTTCCGGATTTTTGCTTTTGCGTCCCGCAAAAATGGCGATCTCCACAAGGTCACCATCCTGGGCACCTTTGAGATCTTCGACCGGAACGTACACATCTTTTGTCTGGGTTTCGCCTTCCATTCGGATGTAGGCATAGCGGGGATTGATGAAATCCACTTTCCCCGTGTTGGCTTTCTGCGAAGCTGGATCCGGAAGTCCGAATTTCCCGTTCGAAAACTCCTGAATGGTTTTGGCTTTCAGTAGTTTCTGCAAAGCCAGACTGAGGTCTATTTTATCTTCTCTTGATCGGTAGTCCAGTAAATCCGCGATTTCATGAAACGAATATTCAAATCCTCCTTCTGGAAAAAGCTCCGCAATTCGTTGCGCAAGCGGGTCCTGGTTGTTGTGTTGTTTAGCCATTAGCGAATTCGGTCCATACTGCGGACCAGGTTTTCATCCTTCCGGATGAGGCGGTTGCTGACGATGTTGGCGAAAAGTGCGACAAACAGCGTATAGAATCCGGGAAGAAACTTCCCTTCTTTGGTGACATCAAAAAAGGCTTCTCCTTCTTTAATACCAAGCATCATGGCGACCAAAGTGAGCGCCAGTGACAATGAAATACCGAAACCCACCATCATCTGGCGTTTGCGGTTTTTAAACTGTGAAATGGAATAACCGGCCAGGGCAGCCACCAGACAAATGGCTCCGGCGAGATAATACCGGGAGCGGGCATCAGATGTGGCTTCGGTTCCGGTTCCTTTGGTAATCAACAGTTCAAATGCGGTCTGACGGGCAGTTTGCGTGCCATCCAGGCTTATTTTCTCCCAGTTGGGAAGGAACAAAGCGGCGATCATCAGAATAAGAATGAGACCCAGCATGAGGGTCTGAGGACGTTGAATCATTTTCTAAAATTTCGAATTAATTATCATGAATACAGACCGGGATTTATTCATCATACGCCCAGTCGATGCGTGTTTTCAGGTCCCGGATCACGAGGCCCTGCGATTTAAAATACGACCGGATTTCATCGACCTTGTCGTATTGTTTGGCTTCTTTAAACTCTTTGTACAGGTTGAGCATTCCTTTCAGCATTTCATCGCCGGTCGGTTGTTCTTCTACCAAACCCAACAGATCCTGCATGAAGGAAACAAAGCTATCTTTCAATTCTATGAACAAAGTTTCACCTAAAGCAGACGGATGTAACTGACCGGTTTGCAGCATATTAACATACTTCAGCAGCGTAAACAATTCAGCAATAGCAACGGCGGTATTAAGGTCGTCACCCATGGCTTTGTAAAAACCATCAAGTGCATTGCGGATTTCAGTTGCCTTCTTTTCATCCAAAGGCTGATCTCCGTTTTCAAACTGAAGTGTCTTGGCTATTCGCAGGCCGTTCACCAGGCGACGGTATCCTTTCTGGGCTGCCTTGAGGGCTTCATTTGAAAAATCAAGTGTGCTGCGGTACTGCGATTGCAGCATAAAAAACCGCACCGTCATTGGAGAATATGCCTGATCCAGAAGTGGATGATCACCAGCAAACAACTCTCCCGGAAGGAAACTGTTCCCCAATGATTTCGACATTTTCTGCCCGTTCACTGTCAACATATTGGCATGCATCCAGTAGCGGACCGGATCGACACCGTTCAGAGCTTTTCCCTGTGCCACCTCGCATTCGTGGTGAGGAAACTTGAGGTCCATTCCCCCGCCGTGGATGTCAAACTGAGGGCCCAGATATTTGGTGCTCATGCAGGAACATTCGAGATGCCATCCAGGAAATCCTTTTCCCCATGGCGAATTCCATTGCATGATGTGTTCCGGAGCGGCTTTTTTCCAGAGAGCAAAATCGAGAGGACTTTTCTTTTCGTCGGTCCCTTCCAGATCTCGGGTTTCGGTGAGAAGATCATCCAGAATACGGCCAGAAAGTTTTCCGTATTCGTTTCCCTGTTCGTTGTAACGGGCGATATCGAAATAAACAGAACCATTCGATTCGTAGGCGAGTCCTTTATTAATCAGATCCTGTGTGGCCTCAATCTGCTCGACCAAATGGGCTGTGGCGGTGGGCTCAATGCTGGGTGGAATCAGATTAAACTGAAGCAGAACATTATGAAAATCATTTGTATAACGCTGAACGATTTCCATTGGCTCCAGCTTTTCGAGCTTGGCCATTCTTCCGATTTTATCTTCTCCTTCGTCTCCATCTCCAACAAGGTGGCCCACATCGGTAATGTTGCGGACATACCGTACAGTATATCCCATGAAGCGCAAATAGCGAACCAGAATATCGAATGTGAGAAATGACCGGACATTTCCCAGGTGAACATTGTTGTAAACCGTCGGTCCGCAAACATAGAGTCCAACGAACGGAGGATTAATAGGCTGAAAATCTTCTTTTTGCCGGGTAAGTGTGTTGTAAATGCGTAGCGTGTGCTGCATGAGGCAAAGGTAGAAGGAAATGGCTAAAGGTCAACCCGTACGGGGTTTCAAATTTCGAAGTGGCCTTCAAATACAAAACGGGCAGGTCCTTTGAGAAAGACATTGCGAAAGGTAGATCCTGCTTCACGAATGAACTCCACTTCCAGCATTCCACCGGGTGTTTGCACCTGAACCGGACTGTTGTATCCGTTTAAAGAGGCCACCAACGCACTGGCAGTGACGCCGGTTCCGCAAGACAGAGTCTCGTCTTCCACGCCACGCTCGTAGGTGCGGACGTAAATTCCATCGGACTGTTTTTCCACGAAGTTTACATTGATACCGTCCGGCATATTGTGGTCCATCGTACGAATGCGGCGACCCTCTTTGTGCACATCTGTCTGGGCAACATGGTCTGTAAACACCACGAAATGTGGCGATCCGGTAAAAAGTTCATAACCATCCAGAATCGTTTTCACTTCTGTCACATCCCTCATTTTCAGACGGACAGCACTGCCGTGGAATGTAGCCTGGTGCAGACCATCTTTGGCTTCAAACTGTGTCTTTTCCTCAACCAGATTCAGTTTTCGGGCAAAAGATGCCACGCAGCGACCACCGTTTCCACAGAAGGTACTTTCGCGTCCATCGGAATTGTAGTACACCATTTTAAAGTCGTGTTCAACCGATTCTTCCAACAGAATCAAACCATCGGCACCGATGCCAAAGCGGCGATCACAGAGCAGGCGGATGGTTTCTTCCTTTTTCGGAAACGACAAATCCCGGTTATCGACCATGATGAAATCGTTTCCGGTGCCTTCGTACTTGTAAAAGTGGATGTTCATTTGGATGCGAAAATACAACCAGATTTGGAAACAATGGGATGCCTGTTCGGCAGAACCGGGGTCTTGGACATGAACTAATAATTCTCATTGATTTTATTCCGGACAAAAACTGAATCCTGCCCTAATTTTGCTGCATAAAATCCGGCATGCAGTTTCCTGTTGAACAGGGAAATCAACTGCCCCCAAACATGCAGAAAACCATTACTCCCCACAATAAAATTGCCATTTTCGGAGCCGGGCTTGTCGGTTCATTGCTGGCAATCTTTCTGGCAAAAAAAGGATTCAAAGTTGAGATTCATGAAAAACGGCCTGACCTTCGGTTCAAATCGTTTGCCAATCTACGTTCCATCAACCTGGCATTAAGCCACCGTGGATGGCATGCGCTTGAAAAAGCCGGATTAGCCGATGCGCTCCGGGAACTGGCGATGCCTATGTATGGTAGAGTGGTGCATTCTGAAAATGGGGAACAATCGTTTTTCCCTTATGGAGAAAAAGACCAGGCGATATATGCTATTTCCCGCTATAAACTCAATTGCTTCCTGCTAGATGAGGCTGAAAAATTACCCGGCATCAAAATCTATTTCGAAAGCAAAGCAGAAAAATTCTCCTTCGATAAATCGCTGTCTTACGTGTCGGATATTGAGGGACTTCGCCACCGCATCGAGGCAGATGCTTTCATTGGATCTGACGGAGCCTTTTCAGCTCTTCGGTACGAAATGATGCGGGAGGATAAGTTTTTTTATCAACAGGCCTACATCGAACACGGGTACAAGGAATTTACAATTCACCCTGGTCCCAATGGTGGCTGGGCAACCCGAAACGACGGACTCCACATCTGGCCACGTAAGTCGTTTATGATGATCGCCTTGCCTAATCAGGACGAGACCTTTACGGCCACTCTTTTCTATCCGTTTGAAGGGACTTCATCATTTGAAACCATTCGCACTCCGGATGAGATCAGGCGCTTATTTGAAGAAGAATTCGCAGATCTTATTCCATTGATGCCCGATTATGTTCAGCAGTTTCAGAACCATCCGGTGGCATCGCTGGTGACCATCCGATGTGCACCCTGGAACAACCAGAACTTCCTTTTAATCGGTGATGCAGCTCATGCAGTGGTTCCGTTTTATGGCCAGGGCATGATTGCCGGATTTGAAGATTGCCGGATACTGATGGACATGTTAGAAGAGCACAGTACCTGGGAAAGTTTGTTTGAAGATTTTTCGCAGAAACGGCGTCCCGATGCAGAAGCGATCAGTCAACTGGCACTTGATAATTTTATTGAAATGCGGGATCTCGTATCGGATCCTGCATTTCAACTGAAAAAGAAACTCGAAAGCCTTCTCATAAAAAGTGGAGTATCTGACTGGATTCCGCTTTACACAATGGTGACTTTTTCAGATCTCCCCTATTCAGAGGCCCGTAGGCGTGGACTTCACCAGGCAGCTATACTGGAAAAAATCAGACTGGCTGAAAACTGGAATTTTCTGCCAGTTGAAGAATGGAAAGACAAGTTGTTGTTTCACTACGATAAGTGGAAAGACGATAAGAATCTGGCTTAAGGATGAAAATCAGACTTTTCGTTTCCTGGTGAGAATATTCAATCCATAAGAAACCGGAAAACAGGAAGAATCCTTCACTCCAAACTCCATAGTGGCCCTAAAAAAAACAGGTAAGACTGTTAATAATCGGTAATCTCATCTGCCAGTTGCCTCAGGACAATCGCCAGGATCTTCTCGACTTTCTGAAAAACAGGTTCAATCCGGGCTGCGGAAACATTCAGAGTGGAAGCTTTTTCCAGAGTCCGGATATCATCCTTCAATTCTGAAATACCCAGTGTACTGATCATCGACTTGAGCTTATGACCGATTTTGGAAAGCCGTGAAAGATCGTGCTGGTCAATGGCTTCTTTCATTTCCAGCACCAAAAGGGGTGTTTGTGAAAGAAACAGATTCAACATTTTTGGAATGAACTCCTGATTGCCAATGGACATTTCCTTCAGTATTTGCAGGTCATAGTATTTCGGCTCCTCTTTTTTCATTTCCAAAGTGGTATTATTGGATAGCACCATCGACAGTAAATTCACCAGGCCAGGTTCGGTGAAGGGCTTTGAAAGCACAGCATCCATTCCAGCCTTTTTATAGATTTCCACATCCGATTTCATGGCATTGGCCGTGAGGGCGACAATTGGAATTTTGTTACCCATCCGTTTGCGAATCAGTGCCGTAGCTTCAATTCCATCCATCACCGGCATCTGAATATCCATCAGAACAATATCAAAACCAGCGTCTTCTGTAACAAGGTTGACCGCCGCCTGCCCATTCACCGCTTCCGTTACCACGGCACCCAGATGATGAAGAAGGGTATTGGCGACAAGACGATTCATCTCATTGTCATCGACCAGTAAAACCTGGAGATCTTTAAAAACCACACCGACGTTGTCTGCTTTCAGTTCAGCAGGAAGGTCGCCTTTTGTTCCGGTTTCAAACGGAAGTATGCAAGTAAACGTACTGCCTATACCCTTCCGGCTTTGAACGGATATTTCTCCTCCCATGAGAGAGATAAGTTCCCTGGTGATGTTCATCCCCAGTCCGGTTCCGCCGTAGGTTCGCGAAGTGGATTGATGCTCCTGCGAAAATTTCTCAAACAGATGTGCCATAAATTCCGGATCCATTCCGATTCCGGAGTCTGAGACCTCAAAACGGAGAAACTGCCTGTTTTCTTCATTGTGCTCCAGTTGACAATGAACCTTTACCTCTCCCATTTCCGTAAACTTGATGGCGTTGCTCATCAGGTTGAATAAAATCTGATTCAGCCGGTACGGATCTCCTTTGAGAACACCTGCGATTCCATCCAGTTTAATGTCGAGTGAAAGATCCAGTCGCTTTTCCCTGGCCTTGATTTTCATCACCTGAACCGCTTTCCTAAGGACGGGTTCCAGTTCAAACCCCACTTTCTCCATCACAAGTTTACTCGCTTCCAGTTTCGATAAATCCAGAATATCGTTGAGAATGATGAGCATGTTTTCGGAAGCCGTCCGGATGACTTCCAGGTTGAATTTCTGGGTTGGGGTCAGTTTTGTTTTGAGCAAAAGCGCCACCATTCCGGAAATGGCATGCATAGGCGTCCGGATTTCATGGCTCATGTTGGCGAGAAACGTCTCTTTGGCTCTGGATGATGCCTCTGCGAGTTCCCTTGCATCCAGCAATTCTTTCTGCAACTCCTTCTGGTCGGTAATATCCAGATGAATACCAATGGAGCCAATCAATTCTCCCTTTTCATTGTAACTGGGCGCCCCGGAAACCAACCACCAACGCGGCTCACCCCGCTTGTTTTTAATTGCAATTTCGTACGCATCTGACTTCCCTTTGGTCCGGATGGCGACTTTTTCTGTCATGAGGGCATCGCTTTCCGCAGAGGTTAGAAATGTCCGGGCGTTCATTCCCAGTAATTCTTCCATGGCATAACCACACATTTCAACGAAACTGGGATTGGCATACTGAATCCGGTCCTGAAGGTCTACTTCCAGAATTCCCAGGTTCATATTGGCAATAATGTTCCGGTATTTTTCTTCCTTGAATGTGAGTGCCTGTTCGGCTGACTTGCGTTCGGTGATGTCGCTGTGGGTGCCGATGATCCTCAAAGGCTGGGCATTTTCCAGGCGACTTACCACCATGCCACGGTCCAGTATCCAGATGTATTGCCCTGCCGCATTCCGCATCCGGAATTCCCGTTGATGATGACTCATCAGACCACTTTTATACAGTCGTTCTGTCTCGTCCAGAACCGTGCGATCATCCGGGTGAACACGGCTTTCCCATTCGTTAAAATTATTAAGAAACTGCCCTTCCTCAAAACCCAGCATTCGCTTGTATTGCTGAGAGAAAAAGACCTCTCCTGTCTGGAAATTATATTCCCATACGCCATCTCCGGCTCCTTCCAGAGCAAATTGCCAGCGTTCTTCGCTTCGGCGCAGTGCTTCCTGACCTGCCCTTTCAATGGTGATGTCTTCCTGAAGGGCAAAATAACTGGTCAGTTTTCCTGCTTTATCCCGGATCGGCTGACCTTGAATCCGCACCCAATATTCAGTGCCTGTTTTGGTGTAGTTGAGAATTTCACACTGGAAAGTGGATGCAGTTGAAATCTGGTGCGACAAATAGCGGATCGTTTCCGGATCGGAATTCGGTCCCTGAAGAACATCGCCCGGTTTCTTTCCTTTTAAATCATCCAGACAATAACCCGACATCTGTTCAAAGCCTTTGTTCATCCAGGTGACGTTACCTTCCGGATCGGCGATGATCACGCCATTCTGATTTTCTTCCGCGATGAGCGATAAAATCCGGAACTGCTCTTCCCTGGCTTTGGCTTCCGTAATGTCTTCGATGATGGCAAAATACTCAATCAGCTTGCCGGAGCGGTTGTAAACCGCCTGACCTTTGCAACGCCCCAGAAAATGGGTACCGTCCTTTCGGTAGCAGGTAAGCTCCACCTGAAAGTTCTTGCCCTCATAAAAGGCAGTGACCATTTCACGGAGGAGTTCTTTCTCAGTGCGTGGACCTCGCAAAACAGAAACAGCGGTCCGGCCCTGAATTTCCTGCGGTTCATAGCCCGTGAGCCGCGAGTAGCCCTGGTTAACCCAGGAAATATTCCCATTGATTTCAGTGAACAGCACTCCGTATTCATCGGAACTGGCGACGAAAGACAACCGCTTCAGTTCATTTTTCTGCCGGTTGACCCGGGTGAGTAAGTCCTTTAATTCGATGGCATTGATTTCCTGGTTTTTCAGGACATGAAGTAGATCGACCAGCGGATCGTGGAGGGCAAAGTCGTGGTAAGAAAGGTTGAGCTGATTTACTTCATCGGGTGAATTGAACCAGGGGCTGCCAAGAAACAGGAGTCTATTGTCACCGGCCATGAACTCCAGCTGGCCCCGTAGTGGAATCAACGTGGATCCTCTGGCCAGGTGTATCACCATCAGCTCCTGAATACGGTCTTTGAGCAGGCCAAACTCCAGGTTTTCAATGGTGGGTCGCATCAGCTTAAAATGATCCTGAAATGGTGCACTGACCAAACCAGGCTTCATTTTCAAAATGCTGGAACCGGCATCCACGATGGTGAGGTGCGAGTCGATTAAAACGAAAAACGGGAAAAGGCGATTAAATTGTTCCCGATCAAAATTCAGATTGAGTTTGCCCAACATCACCAGGAGATTTTATAGATTTCATGGTCGGATCCGGTATCACGACTCTGAACCAGTTCGATGGTGGCAGGTGTTTCATAGAGCGCCGACAAACCGGACAAGAGGCCAAACACAAATTCCTGCAGTCCTTCTCTTTTCGACCGGTAGTGAATCCAGATACTGGAATCTTCGATGTGGCTGGTGGAAAACTCCGGTGGTGTTAAGCGAGGGTAAATCAACATGACCCGGTTGTGAAACTGGGGCAGGTTTTTAAGGAACTGCATGAGGTTGGAACCACCTGCTTCCATCATTCCGCTGTATTTTTGCTTTGCCGTATGGAGTACCCACCATTCGCCGAAGGCCCGGAAAACCTCTCCGATGGTCAAGGACATTTCTTCGGCCACAGCGTTGGCAAGGAGAAAGGTGATTTCGTCGTCGTAGGGTTCGATGCTGACAAAATAGTCGATGTCGACCCCACTTCGTTCTTTGATGGCTTCCCACTTTTCCTGGCCAAATTTTTGAATGACCAGTTCTTCAATTGCCTTGTTTACAATACCATACATAAAACACGTTGATTAATGCGTTTGTGTTTTACACTGAAAAAACAGGCGAATTGACGGCCTTGCATCCGCCGATCCAAAACAAGACGGGCTGCACAGGCATGGTTTTTTCATATGTAAATCGATTTTTTGTTTCAAAAAACAAGCCCGAAAATCAGGTTGCTGATTATCAGTTCATTCCGGAATGAAGACCGGAATTTTCAATCCGGATTCTGGAAAAACTGTCCGGATATTGGAAAAGTTAAGCCGTAAATGGTTTCATGTCGGGAAATGGCTATCCGGCCATCCATGTGAAACAGAATAAACGGAACATGGCCCGAAATCCCAATTTAGTAATTCAGGATCATGCTCAGATCTCTCCAGCTCACAAAGGATCCATTTGAAACGGACAGAGAAGTTTCTCCTCCAAAAATGACGTTCATTTTAGATTCTGAATCACCCGATACAGCTTTCCAATAGGCAAGGTTTTCAAAGAACAGAGTTGAAAAGGTTTTGGAGGATTTAATTTCGAAGGAATGAACCCGACCACCACTTTCTACCATCAAATCAATTTCCTTTCCATTTTTTGCCTGCCAATAATACAGATTCATTCCCCGGCCTGAATTGAACCGGGCTTTCACGAATTCATTCACAATAAAGTTCTCAAACAATCCTCCCCTTAGAAAATGTGAATTGAGCTGCTGGAAGTTTTCAAGCTCCAGAAGCCGGCATGCCAATCCTGTATCCGTAAAATACAGCTTTGGTGATTTAATGATCCTTTTGTTGAAATTCTGATGGTAAGGAGGAAGGAGATACAAAATGAAACTGGCCTCCAGAACGGACAACCACGATTTAGCTGTATTGGCAGAAATGCCCGCATCGATGGCCAACGAATGGATGTTCAAAACCTGCCCAATCCTGCCGGCACACAGTTTTAAAAAGGCAGTGAAAGCCGACAAATCTCCTACATTTTTAATCTGACGGACATCCTTTTCCACATATGTTGTGAGATACGATCCATAAAAATCTCCTGCCGCGATGTTCCGATCGTAAATCCGGGGATACATGCCGGTAAAAATGTATTCCTCAGCGGTCTCAAAACGAATGGCAGCTATGTCCAGTTCGGCCTTGCTTAATGGCAACAATTTTAGAACAATGGTTCTTCCTGCAAGACTTTGGGTAATATTCTCCATCAGAGTAAAATTCTGAGAACCAGAAAGAACAAAGGGAACATTCTGAGCATCCACAATACCTTGTATGTAGGAGAACAACTCCGGTACATTCTGAACTTCGTCGAGAAAAACACCATTCGGATAGTTTTTCAGGAATCCGCGGGGATCGCTGCGGGCAATGAGACGAATGTCGACATCCTCCAGCGTTACGTAAGGAAGATCCGGAAACTCCGCTTTAAGTAGAGTGGTCTTGCCGGATTGACGGGGCCCAATGACCGTTACAATCGGGAACTTGCCCCGGATTTCCTGAATTTTTTGTGAGAGCTGCCGATTGATCATAATGCGAATGTAAGCACATTTACCGGACAAATCTGCATTTCAATTGCAGATTTGTCCGGTAAATGTGCCCTGAAATTGAATAAAGAGGATCAGACTGATTTGAACGTGTCGTCCACAGAAAGAACGCTGCGGCCCCGGGCGAAGCGGTTACCCCGCAGTGGCGCCCCCCGGCCCCCGAAGGGGGAGCAGGGGGGCCGCCACGAGGAGTAAAAGCGAAGAACGGGACCAGCCGCCCAAAATCAGATTCCGGACTGACGGCGATCAAATCTATTTCAGATGCTTCCTCAGAATTTCGCAGGAAACACCTGCCTATGCCAATTTATCGAAGGGAAGGACTCGTTCCGCCCAAAAGACACACTGTTTTCCGCCAGCCGAATGGGGATTTGTACCACGAAGAGCTGTTTGGAACGGAAGGTTTCTCAGGGATTTCGTCCCTGGTGTACCACCTCTACCCACCGACGATGGTGAAAGAACACGGGAAACCGTACAGCGTCCGTCCGGAAGTCGCCATTGAGGACAACCTCCAGGCCCGCAGCTA
>ERZ795056.1154-NODE-1154-length-31197-cov-12.975178_pt1 | contig 31197 bp, 28 predicted proteins | sample MGYA00375140_ERZ795056 | MGnify/ENA primary metagenome ERZ795056 (study PRJEB30185, sample SAMN05720227) | activated sludge metagenome | isolation source: Anaerobic digester | place: USA | collected 2015-03-09 ... | reverse complement strand
CGATCCCGCTGATCTCCACGTTCACCCCGCGTGGCAGGCCTTTCACGGCATAGGCTTCGCGGGCGGGAGGCACTTCGGCGAAGTAGCTTCCATACACCTCGTTCACTGCGGCGTACAAGCTCATGTCGCTGAGCAGGATGGTCACCTTCACCAGGTGCTCGTAGCCCAGGTTCGCGGCCTGCAAGAGTTTGCCGATGTTGTCCATCACCTGCCGCGTTTCGGTGGCGATGTCGCCCATGTGCAGCGCACCGGCTTCGTCCAGCGCGATCTGCCCGCTGAGGAACACGAAACCACCAGCGGCGATGGCGGGGGTGTAAGGCGCGATGGGCTTGGCGGCGTTGGGAGGGAAGATGGGCTGTTTCATGGGGCGAAGGTGGGATGGAAATGGGAAATGGGGATGGAGCGTGACGTATGGAAGCACAACTGGGACGTTGCTCGTATTCAAGTGAGCATTCCCATGTGTAAGCCTGGGTATACGTTCACTCCAGCTTGCGCTGATGGACGGGCCGCAACGTACACGTGTAGTGCGACAGCGCTGTGCGATGCACGCAGCCGCTGATGTGCCGGAATTCCCTACTGCTTCACGAAGCGGGAGGACTGCGTGCCATCCGTGCCGGTCACCTGGAGCATGTAGGCGCCTGGGGGCAGTGCCTGCACGGACACACGGCCGTTCACCGCTTGGCCTACTTGCACGGTGCGCCCACTGGCCTCCACCACGGCGTAGGCACTGTTCGGGGCCACTCCGGTGAGGGTGATCACATCCTGCGCCGGATTCGGGGCCACGGTGAAGGAGGACGGAGCGGGATCGGCGACCGCGGTGAGGGTGTTCTCCACGATGGTATGCGTCGTATTGATCGCGAGGTCCTGGAACGTTTCCACGGTCCCATTGGGCCACCGGATGCTCACCTGCACCACCTCCGTATCGGTGCCCAGGCCGAAGTGCGCGCCGATGAAGCTCATGTGCGAGAACCCGTCGCCGCTGCGGATGTCGCGGATCTGGGTGCCCAGTGCGCTGGTCACCGTCACCCGTGCGCCGATGGCGTCGCGGTTGCTGATGGTGCCCTGCGGGTTGATGCGGATCCAGTTGTTGTCGTTGCCCTGATTGTTCCGGAAGCCATCGCCACTGGCGATGTCAAGGAAGCCGTTGTGGTCGAGGTCGCCGATGGGGCCGTTGCCGGGGGCATTGGGGTCGTGGCTGAAGGTGCCATCGCCGTTGTTGTAGTGCAGCGCACCACCTCCGAGGATGTCGATCCAGCCGTCGTTGTTGAAGTCGTGGGCCGTCCATTCGATGCTCAGTCCCGCCCACAGGTCCATGCCGTTACCGGGGGGCGCATCGCTGAAGGTGCCGTCGCCGGTGTTGTAGAGCAGCTTGTGTACCGCGCCACTGCTGGCCCCGATGAGCACGTCCATGTCACCGTCGTTATCGAAGTCGCCCCAAGCACTGCTCCAGCTTTGGTGTCCATCGGCCAATCCCAGCGCGGGCGCCGTGTTCGCGAAGGCGCCGGTGCCGTTGTTCAGCATCAGCAGGTCCTCCGGATCGCAGCCGCACTTGGCCACGAAGAGGTCCATGCTTCCGTTGTTGTCGATGTCGGTGAAGATGCTGCCGTAGTTGCCGCAGGTGTTGCCGTATCCTCCCTGCGTGTACACCAGCTGCCCGGCCCCGTTGTTGATGAAGGCCACATTGGCATCCACATCGTGGCACGAGAAGGCATCGAGGTGGCCGTCGTTGTTGAGGTCCACGAAGTTGGTGCGCTGGCAGAAGATGTACTGGGGCGGACTGAACTGGGTGTAGGCCGTGCCGTCGCCATTGGCCGTCATGAAGGTGGCGCCGTTGCCACCACCGTAGAGCAGGTCGCGGTGGCCGTTGCTGTCCCAATCGCCCACGGCGAAGCTCCACGACGCACTGTTGGTGGCCGGACTGGTGGGGAAGTTGGTGACGGTGAACGCCCCGCCCTCGGTCTGGTAGGCCACGTTGAAGCCGGGCACGCCGGGTGCCACCAGGTCGTCCAGACCATCGTTGTTCATGTCGACCGCGCCCCGCACACCGCTGAGGCCCGCGATGGGATTGTTGGCGAAGAGCACCACGTTCTCGGGCACCCACGACTCCAGCACCGAGAAGGTGAATGCATCGCCGGACCAGAAGTTGTCCCATGCCAGGGTGTAGGTGGTGCCGCCCGTGGCATTGAAGGTGGCGATGGAGGTGTATCCCGGCCCTTCATCATCGCCGCCGGAGTAGCACACCAGTGCATCGCAGGTGCCGGTGTACACGTGCAGGCGTGTGTCGATGTAGGGATAGCCCGTCACATAGCTGCTTACGGCCACCACCATGTCCGTGGCCGGGGTGAAGGCATACCACAGGCCGGCCGTGGCCACCGTGTTCTGGCCCGCACAGATGGAAGCTGGTGCCGTACCGCTCACCGCGGGCGCCGTGTGTACACCCAAGCCCACCGCAACGGCCGTGGCACAGGTGAACTGGGCGTTGGACACCAACGGGAGAAGGGAAGCAAGAGCAAGGGCGTGGACCAGTGGCTTCATAGGGAGCAGGTGTGTTGGGGGCTGGGAACGCCGTGAAGGTAGAGGACATCCCCATCAATGACGAGGTAGGGAGGGCGTGGCGTAGGGCAGCTGGTGCCTAGGGAGCCGCGCGGTGAGGCGGGTGGCCGTAGGTCGGTCAAGCCGCAGCACATGTGCGTTCGGGTGTGCGCCAGGCCGGCACCTGCCCTGCGCGATCTGGAATGGCCTTTAGATTTGCCCGCCTTACCCATGCTTTTCAACTCGATCCACTACCTGTGGTTCCTGCCCACGGTGTTCGCGCTCTATTGGTGGGTGTTGAGGACCATGCGGGCACAGAACGTGCTGCTCATCGTGGCCAGTTATGTGTTCTACGGCTGGTGGGATGTGCGATTCCTGGCCTTGCTCTTCATCAGTTCGTTCAGTGATTATTGGCTGGGGCTCTGGATCGATAGCAGTGACGATGCCCGGGTCCGGAAGCGTGCGCTCGTGCTGAGCTTGGTCTTCAACTTGGGGATCCTGGCCTACTTCAAGTACAGCAACTTCTTCATCGCTTCGGCAGTGGATGCGCTTCATGCATTGGGGATGCAGGCCAACATCGGGACCCTGAACGTGATACTGCCAGTAGGCGTGAGCTTCTACACGTTCCAGAGCATCAGTTACACCATCGAGGTGTACCGAAGAGAGATGCGGCCGGTGCGCGACCCGATCGCTTACCTGGCGTTCGTGAGCTTCTTCCCGCATATGGTGGCGGGTCCCATCATGCGCGCCGTGGACCTGTTGCCACAGATGTCCATACCGCGTCGGTTCACTTACGCCAACGGTGTCAGTGGCTTGCGCCTCATCGTGCAAGGGTTGTTCAAGAAGGTGGTGATCGCCGACAGTCTGGCCCCGATGGTGGATGACGTGTTCCGCCAGTATGCTTGGGAGTCGGGCCCTGATCTGATGTTGGGAGCGATCTACTTTGCCTTCCAGATCTATGGGGACTTCAGTGGGTACAGCGACATCGCGATCGGGTCGGCGAAGCTGTTCGGGATCGAACTGATGACCAACTTCCGGACGCCCTACCTGTCGCGTGACATCGGAGACTTCTGGAAGCGCTGGCACATCAGCCTGAGCACGTGGTTCCGCGATTTCCTCTACATCCCGCTCGGTGGGAATCGGGTAGGCAAGGCAAGGCGCATATTCAATACGCTGGTCACCTTCATCGCCAGCGGTTTCTGGCATGGTGCCAACTGGACCTTCCTGGCCTGGGGAGCCATACATGGCCTGCTCTATGTGCCGTATATCGGCAAGAAGGATGTTCCAGCCGCTCCGCCAGGCCGGCTTCGTGTGTTGGTATCCACCTTGCTCACCTTTGCGGGGGTTACCATCGCGTGGGTCTTCTTTCGGGCCAAGAGCATCGGCGAGGCGTTCGGCTATGTGAAGGGCATATTCACGCAGAACGTCATCAGTGTTCCCGAACGGATAGAAGGTATCCCGTTCGTTGTGCTGCTGGTGCTGCTCGATCTGCTCAATCGGAACAACATTCGTGATCCCTTCGGCCAAGTGCCTCAGCGTTGGCTGCGCTATACGCTCTATTTCATCCTGGTGCTTGCGGTGGTGCTCTTCAGTCGGCGCAACGATGTCCAGTTCATCTACTTCCAATTTTGATCATGCGTACGTTCCTGCGGAAGACCCTGGTGGCAGCCGCGCTCTGCGCGCTGCTGGCCATCCTGCTCGATCTGGGCCTTACGTGGAGGTCGAAGGGCAACCAGTACGAACGGTACGCGGACCTGAACGTGATCCGTGCAGGGAAAGCCGAGGCCGAGGTAGTGGTGATCGGTAACTCCCGTGCACGGTATCACTATGATGCGCGTGTGCTCAGTGACCGCCTCGATCGCCGATGCTACAACCTGGGCATGATCGGTTATCCCCTGCAGGACCAATTGGGGAAGCTGGAATACTACTTGGAACATTCGCCGGCACCCGACCTGGTGATCGTGAATGTCGATATCGCATCAATGAAACCGTTGGCCCGTGATACCATCATCCAGTACGAACAGTTCCTGGACGATATCCGGGACCCTGCGGTGCTGGGTATCGTGTGGGGCAAGACCGGATTCCGTCCGACGGATGTGTTGCCATGGGTGCGTTATGCGGGATTCCCCGAATACGTCTGGAAGATCGTTACCAAGGACACGGTGACCAATGTTCACGCGGGATTTGCCGCTTCCGACAAGGTGCTCGACCCCTTGCGTGCCCGCCAGGTCAGTATTCCGAAGGAAGCTTTGGAGATGCTCGATGTTTACCTGGCCACGCTGAGGATCCATCGCCAGCGATACTGGCCGCATGCCAAGGTGGCTTTCGTGGAGACCCCCTATCACGACTCGGACAGCCTTTGGATACTGCAGGCCATCGCCCCGAAATTGGATGCCCGTTCGGAGCTGTTGGTGCCCGTGGACCTGGGTTGGACCCATGACCCGACCAACTACATGAATCGCACCCACCTCAATGCCAAAGGAGCGGCGCTGTTCAGTGCGTTGGTGGCTGATTCGCTTCGAGCGAAGGGGTGGTGATGCGCGATCGAAGGAGCTGCTTGTATCTCCTTTCCCCGAGTAACGAGCTGTGCGATCCTCCAGTCGGGTCACCGATCTTCATGATCATCCGATCGCCCGGTACCTTTGCGCCCCATGAAGCAACTCCCCCTCATCCTGGTCACCAACGACGATGGCATCTTCGCACCGGGGATCCGCACCTTGGCCGAGGAGATGATGGCGTTCGGGCGGGTGATGGTGGTGGCACCGGACAAGCCGCAGAGCGCCATGGGGCACGCGATCACCATCCATAGTTTCCTGCGCCTGCAGAGCGTTCAACTGATGGACGGCGTGGAGGCCTGGAGCTGTAGCGGAACGCCGGTGGACTGTGTGAAGTTGGCGATCTACAAGTTACTGGGCGGCAGCAAGCCGGACCTATTGGTGAGTGGCGTGAACCACGGCGCCAACATCAGCATCAACGTGTTGTACAGTGGTACCATGAGCGCGGCGGTGGAAGGGGCCATGGAGGGGATCCCCAGCATCGGCTTCAGCTTGATGGACCACGCCATGGATGCCGACTTCAGCCAGGTGCGTCCGGTGATCCGAAGCGTGGTGACCAACACCCTGAAGCACGGTATGGCCACCGGTACCTGTTTGAACGTGAACGTACCCCGCAACGATGGTGCACCACTGAAGGGCATGCGCGTATGCCGCCAAGCGAAGGCCAATTACAACGACGAGTTCGAGACGCGGCTGGATCCAGGTAACAGGGAGTACTACTGGATGCGCGGCGAGTTCGAGAGCATGGACCACGGCCACGATACCGACGTGTATGCCGTGAACAACCGCTACGTGAGCATCGTGCCTACGCAGTTCGATATGACGGCACACCACGCGATCGCGGAACTGAACACCTGGGACCATGCGCTGGGATAGCCTGGGCGCGGGTGTGATGATGGGCTTGCTGGCGCCGTTGCTGGGCTTCTTCGGCTATGCGGCCATCTACGTGGGGGCCATCCGTCCACACCTTGACCTGGACTTCTTCATCCACGACCTGTTCCTGGGCACCCGTGAATACCAGGCGCCGGTGCTCACCCTATCGCTCTTCGCCAACCTGGCGCTGTTCTTCACGCTGGATCGTTGGTCCTTGTACAAGGCCATGCGTGGTGTGATCGCGGCCACGTTCGTGTATGCAGTGGTCATCGTGCTGTTGCTGTACGTGTTCTGATCCATGGCGAAGCGCATCTACATCATTGCCGGGGAGGCGAGCGGCGACCTGCACGGGGGGAACCTGGTGCGGGAGTTGTTCCATGTGGCAGGGGCAGGAACAGGGGCAGGAACAGGAGCAGGGGCAGGAACAGGAGCGGGAACAGGAGCAGGGGCAGGAGCAAGCCCGGAGGCACCTGTAGCGTCGATCCCATCGGGTCGACCTATGGTGTCGACAGGTGCTGGTGCATTGCAAGTGCGTGCCTGGGGCGGTGATCGCATGGCCGCCGCAGGTGCCGAGGTGGTGAAGCATTACCGCGACCTGGCGTTCATGGGGTTCACCCAGGTGATCATGAACCTGCGCACCATCCTGCGCAACATCGAGGTGTGCAAGCAGGACATCCTGGCGTTCAAGCCGGACGCGATCGTCCTCATCGACTATCCGGGTTTCAACCTGCGCATCGCGGAATGGGCCCACACGCAGGGCATCCCCGTGCACTACTACATCGGTCCGCAGGTGTGGGCCTGGAAGAAAGGACGCGTACACACCATCAAACGGGTGGTGGATCACATGTACGTGATCCTGCCCTTCGAGAAGCCTTGGTACGCGCGCTATGGGATGGATGTGGACTTCGTGGGCCATCCCTTGTTGGATGCCATCGAACAGGAGGGGCGGAGTACGCTTCAACCCTTGCCCGGAGCGGATGAGCGTCCTGTGGTGGCCTTGTTACCGGGCAGTCGCCAGCAGGAACTGGCGCGGATGCTTCCGAAGATGGTAGCCGTGGCCCGTCGCTTCCCGCAGTACCACTTCGTGATGGCCGCAGCACCCTCCGTGCCGGACGCGACGTATTCCGACGCGGTCGGAGATGCCCCGATCACGGTCGTACACGGCCGCACCTATGATGTATTGCGTTCCTCCCGGGCCGCGCTGGTGACGAGTGGGACCGCCACGTTGGAGACGGCCTTGTTCGGTGTACCCGAAGTGGTGTGTTACAGCGGAAGTGCCGTCAATGTGTGGATAGCCAAGCGTCTGGTGGACATCCGCTACATCAGCCTGGTGAACCTGATCATGGACCGTGAGGTGGTCCGGGAACTCATCCAGAGCGATCTGACAGTGACCAACCTGAGCACGGAATTGGAGCGTCTGATGGCCGATGGTCCATCCCGCACAGCGATGGTGGGCGACTTGAAGGACCTGCGTACACGGCTCGGTGGTCCGGGTGCTTCGGCGAAGGTGGCTTCGTCGGTGTGGAAAAGTCTGCACTAGTCGGGCCGTTCGCCCCGTCCACCCCGGGTACTTTTGGCGGCGTTCCCATGGTCTCTCGTTCGCTGCCCTTGCGCCTGCCCCTGACCCTGCTCCTGATCCTGGCGCTGTGCCGTTCCGCGTTCGCGCAGGAGGTCACGGTGGACCGCATCATGCGCATCGGGATCTTGCGTGACCGGACGGTGAAGCAAGTACTGGTGATGCCTGTACGTGATGTGTGTTCGATCATCGTGGATGGCCAACGCAAGGGTGATCTGGCGACCACGGATGGCTTGAAGGTGCAGGTGGTCGGGGGTAAGCTCGATGCGCGATCGTTGAACATGGTGATCACCGGTGCGCGACAGATCGAGGTGCGCCCGGTCAGCGCCAAGGGCCATTTCCGGCTGCGGGTTCCTGAGACCAAGATGGCCGAGCGCACCTATCCGGGTTCGTTGGGTGTGCAGGTGGTCGGCGGTGCCCTACAACTCATTGACCGCGTGCCCCTGGAGGCATACACGGCCGGTGTGGTGCAGGCCGAAGCCGGCAAGGAACACCACTTGGAGTACTACAAGTTGCAAGCGGTGAGCTGTCGGACCTACGCGCTCACCAACCAGCGCAAGCACCTGCCGGAAGGCTTCGAGCTGTGCGACGGCGTACACTGCCAAGTGTTCCATGGCCGCAACCGCGACGATAGCATCCGCATGGCGGTGGATGCCACGCACAGCTTGGTATTGGTGGACCCGGACATCCGCATCATCCACGCCACCTTCCACAGCAACTGCGGCGGTGAGACGGTGAACGCCGAGGACCTGTGGAGCAAGAGTGAACCCTACCTGCGCGCCACCGTGGACACGTTCTGCACCTCATCACCGCATGCCACCTGGCAGAAGACCCTGTCGCGCACCGAATGGCTGGGCTACCTGAAGCGCCGCTACGGGCTGGGAGAGAGCGATAGTGCGCAGTTGCAGGCCGTGCTGGACTACGAGCCCCAGTGTCGCGACCTGTACCTGGGCAACACCTGGCCGCTGGTGCCACTGAAACATGTGCGTGAGGACTTCAAGCTGCGCTCCACCTACTTCTCGGTGAAGGCGCAAGGCGACAAGGTGGTGTTGAGCGGGCGTGGGTTCGGGCATGGGGTGGGCCTGTGCCAGGAGGGCGCCATGCGCATGGCACGAGCCGGGCGTAGCTATACGGACATCCTGCACCACTACTTCACGGACGTTCACCTGGTCGACATCACCACGCTGGACTTCTTCCGCGACGAGGATGCTGAGGTGCCCGTGGCGCCAGGCGGGCCGAAGCGCTGAGGATCGATCACGTCGTCAGACCTCCGCCTGCCCTTTTGGGAACGAAAGACCCTGCGGCGACCGGTGGTACCGCAGGGTCCTAAGTAGTTCGATCAGTGTGCCATGCCGCGTGTTTCACCACGCGGATGGCAGGGTCGTTCGCGCGTACCGAACAGGCTTCTGCTGCGGTCGCTGGTCGGGTCGTGAACGGTCAGGGTTTCACGAAGGGCAGGTTCACCACTCCCGTACCATCGCTGATACGTAGCAGGTAACTACCCGCGACCAGGTCGCTGATGTCCCAGTTGCGGTGGTCCGTACCGCTCACCGACCACGCGGACAGGCTGCGGATCACGCGCCCCTGCGCATCCAGCAGGTGCAGGTCCAGTTGTTTGGCTTCGGTGGTGCTCAGGCGCACGCCCAACATGTCGTTCACCGGGTTCGGGAAGAGCAGGAGTTCGCTCGTACCGGGCAATTCCGGCACATCCACGAAGCTGTCGAACGAGGTGGTGAGCGGCACGCTCCACGTACCGTTCGTTCCGCTGAACCGGATGGTGATCAGGTGCGCGCCGGTCGGTAAGCTGGTAGGCAGATCGGCGATCAGGTCCACCACCTCATCGGGTCCGATGGTGCTTGTGTAACTGTTCGCGATGTCGTCATCGATCCAATACGCATACCCGTTCACTTCACCGGTGTTCTTCACAAAGTTCCGGGTCATGGGCACGCTCCATGCGCTGTCCCCGTCACGGAACTGGATCGTCACCGTGTTGAAGTCGCGGGGCAGGTTACCCGGATCGATGAGACTGTTCAGCTCCACCTCCATGTTCGGGCCGAGGGTGCCGGTGGTGATCGCCGAAACGTTGTCGTTCACCCAGAACCGATAGCCGGTGAGGGCGTGGTTGCCCCGGGTGAAGTGGCGCGTCTGGGGGACTGACCATATGCCGTCGGTATCCCGCACTTGATAACTCACGAAGTGGAAACCGGGTGCCATGTTTCCGGTGGGCCAACTGGCCCCGAGGATCAGCTCGTCCGTTGCGCTCACGCTGGTGGTCACCACGGTGGACGCGTCATCATCGAACCAGTATCGGTAGCCGTCGATCTGTTGCGCCTGCACGCCGCACATGGCGACGATCGCAGGCAGGAGCATTGCGCTACGCATGGCTCAGTTCGTTTGGGCCGCCACACGGATGTTCACGGGTAGGGCGCCATCGGGGTTGGTGGCCGGAGCGATCGTTGCACTGCGGAAATGCGGGTTGTAGGGAACACCACCCGACTTGTAGGGTGATGAGGTCCCATGGATGCCCAGGTCGGTACCGTCCGTACTGAACGCCAGGCCGGGGCTGCCCGGTGCCATCCGCAGGTCATCGGTCACTTCGTAATAGCCGTTGGTCTCCGAAATGAAGATGGAGTTCAGGTCCGCGTTCTCGATGTTGTTGGTCAATACCGCTCCGGGCGCCGAGCTGGCGATGGTAGCGTTCGGGGTGATGTTGTTCTCCAGCACGCAATTCGCACACCCATAGGTGGCGTAGCCTCCGTTCGTGCGGATGAACGAATTGCGGATGGTGGCGCCGTAGGTGTTCTGGATGGTCCCCAACACCACACAGTTCTCCACGGTCAGGCCACCTGCGAAGAAGGAGACGACGGAGATCTGATTGAACCCTGTGGCAAGGATGCTGCGCGTAACGGTCGCCGTATGGTTATCGCCGGAAAGCACGCCCAGGAGCACGCACTCGTCGATGATCGTGTTCGTGTTCACCGTTGGGGTAAAGGCGCGGCCCAGTACCAGATGACGCTGGAACCAGCAGCGCTGGAAGACGACATCCGTAGGGGCGTCGTTGGCATTGGAGGTGCCGAATATCACGCTCGTGGTGTTCGATGACCCATCCCACTGCGTACGCGTGAAACGGATGCCCGTGAAGGTGCTCCCCGAAGCCGATGTGGTGATCTGCAGCGGTTCGTTCACGTCAACGCCGTTCAAGGTGGTCACGCTGGTGGTCTGCGAACTGTCCGGAATGATGCCCGCGCCGATGAAGTGCAAGGGTTTGTCGATCACCAGGCCGCCGGTGTACGGGAAGGTGCCGCCGCTCAGGTAGAGCTTGTCGTTGTCCGCTGCCGCGGCCACGGCTGATGCGAAGTCGGTGAAGACCTGCGGAGCGCCGCTGCCCTGCAGCACGATGCGTGGTGTTTGGGCGTTCATGCTGCCCGCGAAAAGCAAGCCGCCAAGGAGAAGGTAAAGGTTCTTGTTGAACATGTGGGTTGGTTTGGGTCCAACAGCACATCGGGAAGGGTATGCGGATGTGAACGATCGACCTGATGGAAGGTGCCGGACCTCGGGGAACGGGATGCTCATGCGCGCACCGCACGCTTGCCCTACACGCTCCAAACGTTCACACCTCCCACGGCTCTCTGAGGACGGTGACCCGGCGAATGGCTCTGGGTCCACAGGGTAGCGAAGCGTACTGCCTCACATGTCCTCGGGACGCCACCACGATGCGCCTTTGCGTGGATGGAGCAGCGCGCTGTAGGTGAAGGCTCCGATGAGGCAGCCTGTGGCGATGCCGGAAAGGGAGAACAAGAGGGTCATCACCTGCGCCCCGGTATCCACCCCGCTGGCCATTCCCGCCAAGCTCACCAGTCCGAATGAACCCGGCGCCAGCAACCAGAACCCGGGTAGGAAGGTGACGATGGCAGGGGGACCTTTGAAGCGGAACTCGATGACCAGCGCGGTGATGGTCATGAGTGCGGCACCGAAGAACGCGGTGGACGCACCTTCGATCACCAGACCCGATAGCGTCTGTCCCACATAGGCCATGGCCGCGGTGATGAGCATGAATACGAAGGACCGGCGCTTGCTGCTCTGGTAGATGTGCAGGCCGAAGGTGAACATGAGCACCCCGAACCACGGCCACCATGGCGCGATGCGGTCGTCCATGGATTGGGAGAGGTGCCAGGCACCATGCTCGAACACCTTGAAACCGCCCAGGATGCCGAACGCCAAGAGGATCAAGCGGGTGAAGCCCGCCACCATACGGCTGGCGCCGGAGATGATGCTGTTGTAGGCGAGCTCGATCACCGACACCGTCAGCGTCATGCCGGGCAGGAAGGTGATCAGGGGCGGGATGAGCAGGGTGAAGGCCGGTTCGGTGAGCCCATAGCGGTACCCCAACGATACCGCAGCGGCCAGGAAGAACGACACCACCACAGGGAGCATGACGGCCAAGGAAGGGCGTCGTCGGGCGGCCACGAGCATGAGCGCACACACGAAGGCCATGAGCGCAGTGACCAGCAAGCCGTTGGGCGAAGGACGCAGCATGACCGCCACCCCCATGGTCGTGAGCAGGTATCCGGCCACGAAGCCAGCGTTGCCGTAGTAGTGCGGCGTGCGCCACATGGCCTCCAATTGCTGGAGTCCTTCGCTGGGTGGGATCTCGCCCTTGCGTGCCGCGCGGGCGATGGTGAGCACCTCCTCGATCTGATCGAAGCGGAGGGTGGGTACGCGATAGGCGCCGTGGGCCATGTCCACCTTGTGCTCCTCGCCATTCTCCCACTTGAGGAAGAGCACCGTGGGCAGCACGAACACTTGTACATGTGTTTCGCCGTTGGCCTTGGCGATCATGGCGAGGTCGCGTTCCACCAGTGGCACGGCGTTGCCCGCGTTCAATTCGGCCTGCCCCAGTTTGGCCAGGAAGCGCAGCAGTACGGCACGCTCGGCGGCATTGGGTTCCCGTTGTTCGGCCATGGCGCGAAGGTAATCCGCGACCAGTCGGCACTGTGTGCTGATACACGTGGCTGGACACACGCATCCACCCATCCATATCCGTTGCGAAAGGAGCTGACGGAGCGCCATGTTACCTTGACCTCCAATGACGAACGTCGGTATCGAACACATGCTGCTGGTGGGGGCCTTGCTCCTGTTCGCCAGCATCCTGGCCAGCAAGACGAGTGGACGGCTGGGTGTGCCCACGTTGTTGCTCTTCCTGGGCATCGGCATGTTGGCCGGGTCGGATGGACTCGACATCATCGACTTCGACAATGCGCAGCTGGCGCAAGGTCTAGCGGTGATCGCCCTGGTGTTCATCCTGTTCTCCGGTGGTATGGACACCCAGTGGCAGAGCGTGCGTCCGGTGCTTGTGAAAGGACTCTCCCTGGCCACGGTAGGGGTGCTCATCACAGCGGTGGTGGTGGGTGTGGGCGTGCCTTATTTCACGGACCTCACATTGATGGAAGGCCTGTTGTTGGGGGCGGTGATCTCCAGCACCGATGCCGCAGCGGTGTTCACCATCCTGCGGTCGCAGAACATCAAGTTGAAGGCCAACCTGCGGCCCTTGTTGGAACTGGAGTCCGGGAGCAACGACCCGATGGCCTTCTTCCTGACCACCGGCCTAATCCAAGTGATGATGCACGAGGGTACTTCGCTGTGGAGCCTGGTCCCGCTGTTCTTCGTGCAGATGGGGATCGGTGCCGCATTGGGGTGGTTGATGGGGCGTTTGATGGTCCGTACCATCAATCGGATCAAGTTGGGCTTTGATGGGCTCTATCCGGTGCTCGTCCTATCCATGGTGCTATTCACCTTCGGTGCCACACACGTGGTGCAAGGCAACGGTTTTCTTGCGGTGTATGTGGCCGGCGTGGTGCTCGGTAACAACGACTTCCTGCACAAGAAGAGCCTGATCCGTTTCTACGATGGACAGGCCTGGCTGGTGCAGATCGTCATGTTCCTCACGTTGGGGCTGCTGGTGTTCCCCAGCCAGGTGGCACAGGTGGTGGGCCCGGGTCTGTTGATCTGTGTGTTGCTCATGCTGGTGGCCCGGCCCTTGGCGGTATTCATCACGCTGGCACCCTTCGGCATGCATTGGCGGCAGAAGCTCTTCCTCAGCTGGGTGGGACTGCGTGGTGCGGTACCCATCGTATTCGCAACTTACCCGTTGATCGCCGGTGTGCACAATGCGGGCTTCATCTTCAATGTGGTCTTCTTCACCGTCCTCACCTCGGTGCTGCTGCAAGGTTCCAGCTTGGCACTGGTGGCCAAATGGCTCGGTCTGCAGCGACCGAAGCAACACAAGACCCTGACCCCATTGGAACTGGAGCTCAGCCGTGAAGTGAAAGGTGTTCTCGTGGCCCTGAACGTGCCCTACGCGAGCCCGGCGGTGAACAAGCTGATCGTGGACCTCCACTTTCCCAAGGGTACACTGATCGTGCTGGTGGACCGGGAGGGCCAGTTCATCTCACCGGATGGCACCACGGTGATCGAAGGCGGCGATCGCCTGATGGTGATGAAGCGGAACAACGAGAACCTGGATGAGGTGGTGGGGCGATTGGGCTTGGAGCGACAGGCGATGGCCACGTTGCGCACGGACGGACCATCCGCGCCGGACCTGCTCACCCCGTCGGTCTGACACCAGCGCACGTGGCGGACAGTTACGGGGGCTGTCCATCGGTTCGGCATTGTGCTCCCTTCCACCGCAACTACCTTCGCCGCCATGGCACAGGCCCGCATATTCGTGAACGATACCCAGGACCGCATCCGGCGCGGGCATCCGTGGGTGTTCGCCACCCAGATCGTGAAGGAGGAGGGCAACTATGAGCCGGGCGACATCGTCCAGGTGCTCGATGCCAAGCGACGGCCGTTGGGCCAAGGTTACATCAACCCCAGTTCCATGATCCGGGTGCGGTTGCTCACTTCCATGGTGGAGGACCGTATCAACAAGGCGTTCTTGGAACAGCGGTTGGCCACGGCCTGGAACTACCGGAAGCACCTGGGCTACACCGGCAGCCACCGGGTGATCTTCGGCGAGGCCGACCTGTTGCCCGGGTTGGTGGTGGACAAGTTCCAGGATGTCGAAGGGGAAGGGCACACGGTGCTTTCGGTCCAGTTCCTCACCCTGGGCATGGAGCGCTGGAAGGACGTGGTGGTCGATGCGCTCCAGGAACTCATCACACCCCATGGGATCTACTTGCGAAACGACGTACCCATCCGGGAGAAGGAGGGGCTGGTGCAGGAGAAAGGACCGGTGGGCGCGGGGTTCCGGACCGATCTCATCATCCGTGAGAACGAACTGCGCCTGCATGTGGATGTGGCAGGAGGCCAGAAGACAGGCCACTTCCTGGACCAGGTGGAGAACCATGCCGCCATGCGTCGGATCAGCAGCGGTAAACGCGTGCTGGACTGTTTCACCCACACCGGCGGCTTTGCGCTGCATGCCGGGGCCTATGGCGCGGCCGAGGTGGAAGGCTTGGACATCAGTGCCGACGCCGTGTCCCAGGCCACCCGCAATGCCGCGCTCAACGGCTTGGACAAGGTCCGCTTTCGCGAGGCCAACGTGTTCGACCACCTTACGAACGCCAGCCGCACAGGCCAGCACTGGGATGTGATCGTGCTCGATCCTCCGGCCTTCGCAAAGAGCAAAGGAGCCTTGGAGAACGCCTATCGGGGCTACAAGGAGATCAACCTGCGGGCCTTGAAGTGCATACCACCCGGAGGTTTTCTGGTCACCTGCAGTTGTTCGCAGCACATGACCCCGGAACTCTTCCGGCGTATGGTGGAGGAGGCCGCTTGGGATGCCGGGCGGCGCGTGCGTGAGGTGTATTCAGGCGGACAGCCAGCCGATCACCCGGTGTTGTGGGGCGTACCAGAGACGCACTACCTGAAATGCCTGGTGCTGGAGGTCCGTTGACCTAGCCGATCGAACCGGCCTGCAGATCGGCCTCGAAAAGCAGCTCAGGTGCCAAGGTGCGTTTGGGCAACAGTCCCACCAGCGCGCCAAGGGGTCCCAGTACAAGCCCGATCAGGTAGAAGTGCATGGCATCATATCCCCGGTCACCGGCCCAAAAGGCGGTGAGTGGAGCGAAGATCAACGACCAGAGCAGGAGAGCGAGGAGCGCCATGTTGGGCTGTTTGTAGAATTAAATCTACATGGTGTTCACATTTGGAACACATTCCATAGACCGATAGCTTCATGCGGTCGATGAATGATCCGATCCCCTAGCCGGATGGAACCATGGAATGTTGATCACGGTCCTTGGCGTGCGCTACGGAGAGCAGCGATGGTGCGCTTCGCCCTACCCTTCATGGTGGGCATCGTGCTGGCACGTTGGTACGCGCTTCCCTGGATGTGGATCGCAGCGACGTGGACCCTGGCCACGGTCGTGGTCATCCGCATGCTGTTCTGGCGCGTGGAACGTCCGGTGCGCTGGAGGCGCGGTACGGCGATCGTCGCGTGGTTCCTGCTGAGTGGGGCCACGATCCATACCCTTTCCCGACCGGAGGCGCATCGCTCGCACTTCATCCATGACATCGATCGGTCGGGGCCCTGGTTGGTGGAGGTGGACGCGATCAATGGGTCATCGGGTCGGACGTTGAGGCTGGATGCCACCGTGAAAGGGCGTTGGAAAGAAGGGATGTTGTTTGAACGCACGGGCAGGGTGATGGCCACGCTATTACCGCGCGACACCACACAAGGATTGAGACCGGGTGATCGATTGCTTATGGATGCGCCCCTGGAGCCCATCGACCGGATCGCCGATCCCGGAGGGTTCGATCGACGAGCTTGGGCCGCTTCGAAGGGGATCGCGCATGAGATCTTCGTGTCGGCTGATGAGTGGAAGTTGTTGGACCACCGGCCACATTGGACGGACCCGTTCGCGAATGCCCGTGCGCAGGTGGACCACTGGCTGCGAAGGAGTGGGCTGCCGGATCGGGAACGCGGACTGGTGAAGGCCTTGGTGTTGGGCCAGCGCGATGAGGTGGACCGCGACCAGAACACGGCCTTTGCCCGAAGCGGTACGATCCATGTGCTCGCGGTATCCGGGATGCACGTGGGCCTCATCTACCTGTTGATCGGTCAATTGCTGCGTGGCATGGGTGCATCCACCGGTTGGCGTTGGCTTCGTACGATCATCATCCTACTGGTCTTGTGGGGATATGCTGGGCTCACGGGCGGAAGTCCCAGTGTTCTTAGGGCCACGGTGATGTTCACCTTGTTCAGTCTTGCGCAGCTGCGGGATCGTCGGCCCGACCAGTTGAACAGCTTGTTCTCGGCGGGCTTCCTGCTCCTGGTCTGGGACCCCGGCATGCTCGTGCAGGCCAGCTTCCAGCTCTCGTTCCTGGCGGTCCTGGGGATCCTGCTTTTCCTCAAGCCCATTCAAAGGCTTTGGCAGCCGCGCTGGTGGGTGCTCGAGCAGTTATGGTCACTGGCAGCGGTATCACTAGCTGCGCAGGCGTTCACCACGCCGGTGTCCATCCTGTTGTTCAATGCGTTCCCGGTCTGGTTCCTGCCTGCCAACCTCGTGATCGTCACGGCCATGACCTTCGCGGTCTACCTCTCCATTGCCTTGCTCGTCCTCCACACGGTGCCAGTGATCGGTCCTTTGATCGCGTGGGCCCTCACGGAGTTGCTCACGTTCGTGGGCCATACCGCCGATCTGTTCGCCTGGATGCCTGGTGCCTATCCGGCGATCCGCTTGGGTGGTACCGGGGTACTGCTTCTCTACGCGATCATCCTGCTTGGAGGTGCTTGGTGGGCTTGGCGTTGGCGCTGGGCAGGGTGGGGCCTGGCCTTCAGCCTTATGTTGATATTGACGGGTTGGGTGTTCCAAGCCAGGGAGACGCGCGCGCAACGACAATTCGTGGTATACGATAACCGCAAGGTGCTCGACGCTGCCTTCGTATGTGGTCGCAGCCTGATCGCGGTCGGTACGGATACGACCGAGGAATTCCTACGCGCCAAGGTGGACCGCCATATGCGCTACGCCGGATCGTCGGCCATGACCTTGATACCGCTCGCTGACCTACAGCGGAACACTGCTCGTACCGTCGATGGCACCGCTTACGGTGCGGGGGTATGGGTCAACGATCGGATGTCGGTCGCTTTCTTGACCGGTGACCTGCGCCGACCGATTAGATTCGCAGCGCCCGTGGATGTGGTGGTCATCCATGATATACAACGCATGGATACGACCGCATTGAACGGTCACCTGGAGCAGATGGGACACCTTGTGCTCGCGGGTGGCATGCGATGGAGGCACCGGGCCCAGTGGCGCTCTTGGGCGATGGCGCATGGCATTCCTGTTCACAGCGTGCAGGACGACGGTGCCTTCATCCTTCGCCCATGATCGCGGAAGGCACACGATGGCATCGGTTGCAGGACGCACGAATAGTGACCTTGTCCGAAGGTGCGCTCCTCAAGCTGAAGGTGGGTGGTCGTGCGATGGTGATCATCCGGCATCAAGGGCGTTTGCACGCCATGGCGGACCATTGCCCTCATCAGGACAGGGCCTTGAGCGGAGGATGGGTGGAGAACGGCCATGTGGTGTGTCCTTGGCATCGCATTCATTTCGATCTGGCCACGGGCAAGGCCAAGCATGGTGTGTGCAGCAACGTGGAGGTCTTCGCGATGAAGGAGGATGAGCGCGGTCCGTCGGTGGGTATTCCTTACACCACCTTACGGATCTTCGGCTGGGACCTGTGGTAGGGTCATTCAGTGTAGCATTGCCAACTCAGGATACTCCACCCGTTCGAGCGCGCGTTCCGAGTTCGGCAGGGCGTGTTTGCCGAGCAGCGGGCCCACCGTCCAGGCTTCGAGGTCACTTCCGGTGTAAGGCTGGATCAAGCTGGGGATCCGATCGATGGGCGTATCCACCGAAAGCCATGCTTCATCCAGCGCAGGGGGAAGGATCAGCGGCATGCGTGGGCCGTCCGCCTTCGGGTTGTTGTGGATGCGTGCCATCAGTGGCACCGCTTCCGTCGTAACGATGCTCACGGTCTCCACCACCTCTCCACCGTTCGGGTCGGTCCAGCGGGAGCGGATACCACCCAAGGCCATGGGTCCATCGCCGTGCAGGTGGATGAAGTGCGGGTAGGTCTGTTTGGCAAGATGGAAGAATTCGAAGAAGCCATCGATCAGTACCAGGCAGCGGTGTTTCGCCGCATCGCGGAACGCTGGCTTCTCCAGGATCGTTTCCCCGCGGGCGTTCAAGGTCTGTCTGCTCAAGGTGACCGCCTGCATGTGATCCTTCACCCAATGTGGGATAAGTCCCCAGCGGATCAGGTCGAAACGCGGTCCGTCCTCGCGGGAGAAGCACAGTAATCGGGGGTGTGCGAAGCCGCTGACATGGAACATGGGTGGCTGATCGGCGGTCAGTTCCTCCAGTTGCAGCTCCAGTTCCTTCACCTCACTCTCCGAAGCGCCCGCACGCTTGGCGTATTTCACCTTACGTTGGGTGAGGTAGGCCACGGTATAGCACATGGCTATAGGGCGCTCAGCGGAAAGGTCTCCTTCAGGCGGATGCCCTTCTCGGTGCGTTCCACTGTGGCGCATTCATGCTGTGCATCGTGCTCGAAGAAGAGTACGATGTGCTCATCCGCCGCCACTTCCAGGAAGTCGCGTTTCTCGGCCATGGTCAGCAGCGGGCGTGTGTCATAGGCCATCACCCAGGGTAGGGGGATGTGATGGATGCTCGGGAGCAGGTCGGCCATGAAGGCCACGGTGTGACCCTTGTAGTGGATGTGCGGGATCATCATGGCGTCGGTGTGTCCGTTCACCAGGAACACGTCCATGTTCGGAAGGACCTTATCGAGGTAGACGTTCTCCTCGGCACTCCGCCGGCCGATCTCCACGAATTGCAACTGTCCACTTTGCTGGATGGGCAGGATGTTCTCCTTCAGGAAGGATGCCTTCTCGCGTGGGTTCGGTGAGGTGGCCCACTCCCAGTGCGGCTCATTGCTCCAATAGCGCGCATTGGCGAATGCCGGTGCGAATCCATCACCCTTGCGCACGATGCTTCCGCCGCAATGGTCGAAATGCAAGTGGGTGAGGAACACATCGGTGATGTCATCGCGGGAGAAGCCGAGCTTCTTCAGGGATCCCTCCAGCGTTTCGGAGCCATGCAGGTCGTAATGCCCGAAGAACTTCGCATCCTGCTTGTCGCCGATGCCATTGTCGATGAGCGTCAAGCGGTCGCCGTCCTCCACCAACAGGCAACGCATGGCCCACGTGCATAGGTTGTTCGCATCCGGAGGGTGTTTGGCGCTCCACAGCGTTCGAGGTACCACACCGAACATGGCACCGCCATCCAACTTGAAGAACCCGGTATCGATGGTATGCAGCTTCATGGCCTAAAGGTCGGTAGTAGCCCGAGAACCCTTTCAACAGCAAGTTCCGCGTAACTCCGGCGCAGTGGGACATCAAGGCGTAACGGCCGGGTGCAATTTCGCAGGGTCCGGCTTACGCCCCGGGCGCTCCCCTGAACATGTCCGATCCGAAGCACACCACTGGCCAACGCGTCCACTTCATCGCCATCGGTGGAAGTGCCATGCACAACCTGGCCATTGCGCTACACAATCAAGGCTTCGATGTGACCGGTAGTGATGATGAGATCTTCGAGCCCAGCCGTAGTCGGTTGGATCGACTGGGCCTGCTGCCCGATCGATTGGGTTGGGAACCGCATCGCATCACCTCGGACATCGATGCGGTCATCCTGGGCATGCACGCACGCATCGACAATCCGGAGCTGGTGCGGGCGCAGGAACTGGGGATCCCCGTGTTCAGCTACCCTTCGTACTTCTACGAACGTACCAAGGAGAAGACCCGGGTGGTCATCGGTGGGAGCCACGGCAAGACCACCATCACCAGCATGATCGTGCACGTGCTGCGCCATGCCGGTGTGGAGTTCGACTACCTGGTGGGTGCGCAATTGGAAGGCTTCGACTGCATGGTGAAGGTGAGCGCGACGAGTAGTGTGGCGATCATTGAGGGTGATGAATACCTGGCGAGCGCCTTGCAGCCCGTGCCGAAGTTCCATTTGTACAAGCCGGACATCGCGCTGATCAGTGGTATCGCGTGGGACCATGTGAACGTGTTCAAGACGTTCGAGAGCTATGTGGACCAGTTCCGCACGTTCATCAATGTGATCGAACCCGGTGGTAAATTGGTCTATTGTCGGGAGGATGAGGAGGTGCGAACGTTGGCCGAAGCTCCTGACGTTGGTGCACAGCGGATACCCTATGGAGTACCGACCCACCGCATCGATGACGGCGTGACCACCCTGGTGACACCACATGGTACCCATGCCCTCAACGTGTTCGGCCGGCACAACCTGATGAACCTCGAAGGGGCGCGCCACGTGTGCCACTTGTTGGGTATTGGTGATGCACAGTTCTATCAGGCGATCGGTGGTTTCTCCGGTGCGGCCAAGCGATTGGAGAAACTGGCCGAGGTGCCAGGACGTGCGGTCTACAAGGATTTTGCACATTCTCCCAGCAAGCTGAAGGCGACGGTCCAAGCTGTCCGAGAGCAGTTCCCGGACCGTCGACTCGTGGCCTGTATGGAGTTGCACACCTACAGCAGCCTCAGTGAAGGTTTCCTGGACCAATATGCGGGCAGTATGTCGGACGCGGACAAGGCGATCGTGTTCTATGATCCCCATGCGGTCCAACTGAAGCGCTTGCCGCCCATCCCACCGGAACGGATACGCGCGGCGTTCGGACGCGAGGACCTTCACGTGATCACAGACCCGATCGCGGTGATGGGTGCGGTGCGTGAGGGGCTCACGGACAAAGCCGTTCTCCTGATGATGAGCAGTGGCAATTTCGGCGGTCTCGACCTTCAGGCCCTGAGCGAGGCCTTCATCGCTTGATCACCCCCGACTACCGGTAACGGCGAAGCACCTTGTGGTGCAGGATGGCGATCACAAGTGCTTGCGCACCACCGATGGCCAAGAGCGCGAAGAAGGTGATGCTCGCATAATTGAACGGCGTGAAGAACTTCTCCAGCCTGGGCCTGATGATGTCCTCGGGCTGTCCTTCCGCCATGCCGCGTTGGACCATCTCCTCTACACGAAGTCGGAAGTGTTCGGGCTCCACCAGGTTGTAATAGGCCAAGAGCAGAACTCCGGAGAGCAAAGCATAGAGCGCGGCGCTCTTGAAACCGTCCCGCATCAGGTCAGGAAATGAAACGTTGCGGTCACGACCCAGCGCCTTCTGCCCCGCGAAGAAGACCACGGTGACGATGGCCAGGAAGTGCACCAACATGAAGTCCGTTCCCTCCGGAGGCCGGTCCATGGAGAACAGTACCAGACGAAGGATGAAGACCGCTATGGCTGCTAGGAAGGCGAGTAGCATGGTGAGTTCAGAGGGGCAGGGACAGGAGCAGGGACTGGGGCAGGGGCAGGGGCAGCGGCAGGCGCAGGAGCAGGAACAGGAACAGGAACAGGAACAGGAACAGGAGGAGGAGGAGGAGGAGGGGCAAGGATGGAGTACTGGCTTACGCCTGCTTGGTCACGCCATATTTTCCGGGGTTCTCGATCATGTCACCAAGCATGCGGCCTACCTCTTCGGAAAGCGAGATGATCGGTGCGATATCCTTTTGAGTGACGTATGCGCAAGCGACAGCATGGTCCAGCCAGACCTGGGTCTCGGCGTTCTCTCCATCGCAGTCCGTCATCTTGGAGATGAAATGCAACGGGTATCGTTTCTTTCTGTAGCCTTCTGCAAACTGCGCGGATACCGAACGGGATGATCTGCGGATCTGGTCTGTCAACGAATACCGTTCCTCAACGGGGAATCGCTTCGATAGGAGAAACACCAGGTTGGCCATCTCGAAGGCCTTTTTGTACACGGTCATTTCCTTGAAGCCGCTCATTGCCGATCAGGTTGAAGGGATGTCAAACATACTGGCAGATCGACGATCGCTTGCCCCCGCGCCTGTTCCTGCTCCTTCTCCCTGGTTCAGCCGTTCATGCTCACGAGGAACTCCTCATTGCTCTTGGTGCCTTCCATGTGCTTCTTCACGAATTCCATGGCCTCGATGGAGTTCATGTCCGCCAGGTGCTTGCGCAGTATCCAGGTGCGCTGCATGACCTCCTTGCCGTGGAGCAGATCGTCGCGACGGGTGCCGCTGGCGAGGATGTCGATGGCCGGGAAGATGCGACGGTTGCTGATCTTCCGATCGAGTTGGAGCTCCATGTTGCCGGTTCCCTTGAACTCCTCGAAGATCACCTCGTCCATCTTGCTGCCGGTCTCCACCAACGCCGTGGCGAGGATGGTGAGCGATCCACCGTTCTCGATCTTCCGTGCGGCACCGAAGAAGCGTTTGGGTTTCTGCAGCGCGTTGGCGTCCACACCACCGGAAAGGATCTTGCCGCTGGCGGGTTGCACGGTGTTGTACGCGCGTGCCAGACGCGTGATGGAGTCGAGCAGGATCACCACATCATGCCCGCATTCCACCATGGCCTTGGCCTTTTCCAACACGATACCGGCCACCGCCACGTGGCGCGAAGCGGGTTCGTCGAAGGTGCTGGCGATCACTTCCGCGTTCACGCTTCGGGCCATGTCGGTCACCTCCTCGGGTCGTTCATCGATCAGTAGGACGATCAGGTAGACCTCGGGGTGGTTGGCGGCAATGGCGTTGGCCACATCCTTCAGGAGCACGGTCTTACCCGTCTTTGGCTGCGCCACGATCAGACCACGCTGACCTTTGCCGATCGGAGCGAACAGGTCGAGCACGCGCGTGCTGAGGCTGTGCCCCTTGCCTGCGAGGTTGAACTTCTCGTCCGGGAACAAGGGGGTCAGGAACTTGAACGGTACGCGGTCACGCACCCATTCCGGATCACGGCCATTGATGCGGTCCACTTTCACCAAGGGGAAGAACTTGTCCCCTTCACGCGGCGGGCGCACGAAGCCTTGAACGGTATCGCCGAGCTTCAAGCCGAACTGCTTGATCTGCTGCTGGTTCACGTATACATCATCCGGCGAGGCCAGGTAGTTGTAGTCGCTGCTCCGAAGGAAACCGTATCCCTCCGGCATCACTTCCAGAACGCCTTCCGTCTCTACGAAGGCATCGAAGTTGAACACCTCGCGTTGGGGACGGTCGGGTTGCCGTTCCTGGCGATCCCGGTCGTTGCGTTGCTGGTCGCGGTTCTGGTCGCGGTTGCCATCACGCTGCTGATCACGATCACGCGGCTGGTCCCGTTGCTGCTCCCTGTCCCGGTTCTGGTCGCGGTTGCCATCACGCTGTTGGTCACGGTCACGAGGTTGGTCCCGGTTCTGATCCCGAGGCTGGTCCCGCTCACGGCGCTGATCGTTCCCGCGTTCATTGCCTTCCCGCTCCGGTCGATCACGACGGTCCTGGCGGACCTGTTCACGTTCCTGGCGCGGAGCCACTTGGTCCGGGCGTTGGCCTTCCTCGGCCCTGGTCTCGGGTCCGCGCGGTGTCGGTTCGTCGCGCGAACGATCGCGGTTCTCCTGGCGATCACGGCGTTCTTGACGTGGGCGCTCCTCCCTGCGTTCACCGGGAGCGGTGCTCGGTGAAGGCGAAGCCAAGGGCTGTTCGGGTCGTGTCCCGGTAGCACGTGCATCACCCGCTGTCCGCTCATCCTCCTGCTCATCGTCATCCTCGTCAGTGTCCTCGTCAGTGTCCTCGTCATCGTCCTCATCATCCTCATCATCCTCATCGGCATCCGGACCGTCGATCACTGCAGGAGGTTCAGGGTCCACCTCAAGCGGCACCTCATCATCGGTGGCCATGGCAGCGATGGCCTTTTCATCGCCCACGAAGGCGGGTCCGATGGGTTTGGGTTTCTCCGCCGCACCGCCCTTCTCGGCCTTACGGGCTTGCTCTTCCAGGATCTTATTGATAAGGTCCTGTTTCTTGAGGGTATCGGCCTTTTTCAGTTCAAGGGCCTTGGCGACCTCCTTGAGCTCGGCGAGCTTCATAGCGCTGAGCGCGTTCTGATCAAACATGGACACGAGAATGGGAAGGGTTCGCTAGGGTTGGGGGTCCGCGGAGCGGAATGGATGCGGCCGTTGAGGCGTTCAGTACAGGTACGGGAAGAAATTCCTTTGGGGCGGGGGTACAAGTGGCTCATCCGAATGGATGGAGCGTACCCGCCGATCGCGATCGCGCTGCAATGTTAAGGCCTTGGGATGGAACATGAAGGATACCCGGTGTTTTTTTTGAACCAAGGGCACCGCTGACCTGCCTAATTTCGCGGCCACCTGTTCTCCATGCTGCAGCGTAAGCAATCCCTGTTCCTCGGTCTGGCAGCCCTTCTTTGCCTTGCCACTTGGCTGTTCCCTATCGCGACGTATGAGCGGGATGGGCGGTCCTTCGTCCTCCGCACGGCAGGTCTGGTGACCCAGGAGGGTGATCCCGTTACCGATGTGGATGTGAAGATGCCCTTCCACCTGGTGCTCTCTGTGCTGGGTGTTGCCCTGATGGCCACCGTGTTCATGTTCCGGAACCGACCACGCCAGATGCGTTTCGTTCGCGGCACCTACCTCCTGTTGCTCGGTGTGATCGCGTTCATGTTCATCACCGATCGCTCGGTGAACGGGTATCTATCCGGTGGCGGGGCGGTGGATGCAGGATATGGCTTGTCGTTCGTGATGCCCATCGTCGCACTCGTGCTCACCTTCCTGGCGGAGCGGGCCATCAAGGCCGATGAGGCCCTGGTCCGTAGCATGGACCGTTTGCGCTAGCGTACCACGTCCACCTTCAACGTCTGGTGTTGTTCGCCATCCTCCAGGACAAGGAGGTACATGCCAGCACGTAGTCCGTTCAGCGGTAGGTCATGCACGCCATCAGCAGGTCGGAAGGTGCGGCCCGCTACGCGTACACCCCGGGCATCGAATAGGCTTGCGGTGATCCCCTGCGCGCTGCACACACCCAGGTCCACACGCAAGAGGTCCGCCTGCCGGTCCTGGCGTGCGGTGGCGGCGCACGCACGGGGATGCTCATGCGCATGCACGCCTACCAGATCACCGAGCAAGTAGGAGTCGAAACCCGAATTGATCGGCTCTGCCAAGGTGGCCAAGGTGGCGAGGGTGGCCTGGGCGCTTCGTAGGAAGAACAGCGTGTCGATGGTGGAGGGTGTGTCGTTCGGTGTATGGTAGTTGGCATTGCGGAAGTTGCTGCCATCGGTGAGCATCAGTGCCTGGCGACCGGTATCCCAGAACACGGCATGATCGCTTCGGCGAAGGTCCGGGGCGATCTGCCCGTTGCCCGGTACCGCCAAGGGGATCGCGCTCAGTTCAGGCACATACGCAGCAGTGGCCGCCATGTACGCGTCGATCAGTGGTTGTGAAGCCGTGTTGCCGACCACGGTAAGGAAGTCGCCCCTGAACTCGTTCGCTTCGATCTGAGCCACGGCAGCAGGGAAGAGGAACTCGAAACCGGCAGGCAATTGCTGGCTACCTGGATCCTCACTGTAATAGCCGATCATCTCCATGTTCAGCACGCCGGCGATCTGTTCCCATACAGGGATACCACTCTGTACATAGGTCTGCGCACCGATCAGACCCTGTTCCTCGAAGCTGAATCCGATGAACCGGATGCTGTTACGGAAGCGGTATCCCGAAAGGATGCGCGCGATCTCGAGCGTGGCGGCGACCGCCGTGGCATTGTCGTCGGCGCCAGCCGTGTTGGTCACCGCATCGTAGTGGCCATCCACGATGAAGGTGCGTGTCTCGTCCACCAGTCCTGGTAGTCGCCCGATCACGTTCGGTACGGTGTTGCCTTGGAAGGTCACCGCTTGTTGGGATGTCTGCGTTCCCGCCGCACCGAAAGCGAGCATGATGGTATCTCGGATGGCGGTGATGCCGTCCGGGGCGCTCACATGGTGGCGTGGAATGGCGACGTGAGCAAGTCGTTGCATGAGTCGGTCGGCCTGTAAAGCGTCCACCATGGCTTGGATGTCAGGTACATGTCCATCCTCTGCCATCACTCGGATGTACACGCCTTCGGGATCGATGCTCCCATAGTTCCAGGTGATGGACAGCCCGGCGCTGGGCGCAACACCTGGCCCAATATCACCGGTGGCTCCCATCGTGTTGATCAGGTAGGACGCACCGCCATCCGAGGAGGCGGTCAGCAGCACCTCGCACTCATCCTGTTCCGCATCGATGAGCGTGTAGGTGATCGTTACGGTCTGGGCGCCTTGGTCCAATTCCACGGCGGTGATATCCACACTAGGCCGGATGTTCTGTGCATGGGTCGCAATGCACAAAAGAAGTCCGACAGTCGGGAGAAAGGCGTGAGGTGTCATCGTGGAACGCATATCCCACGAAGGTAGCCAAGGTCGATCAGCGCTTCGCCGCCGCCTCCTTGAACGCTGCGATGGCGCTGCGGGTGAAGTCGCTCAGCACCAAACGTCCGCTGATCTTCGCCCGTTCGATCAGGAGCTGGTCCCAATCCTCGGTACCCTTCCACAGCACGCGCTTGATGTCGGTCATGGCTTCGGGACTGTACGCGGCCAGCTCACGGGCATGAGCGTCCAATCGGGCGTCCAAGGCCTCGGTGGTCTCGAACAGTTCTGCGTAGATGCCGTTCTGTTCGGCCCACTGGGCGCTACGTTTGGTGGCGGGTGTGGCGCTGAGCAGACCGAAGTGACCGGTGCCCACCTTGCGTTCCACGGCCGGGCCCACCACGAAGGGACCGATACCCACAGCGAGTTCGCTCAAGCGGATGGTGGCGTTGGTGGTGGCATAGGCGATGTCCACCGCGCAGGCGATGCCCACACCGCCGCCCACACAATGGCTGTGGATGCGTCCGATGACGAACACTGGAACCGTGCGGATGGCGTTGATCACATGGGCGAAGCCGCTGAAGAACTCCAGCCCGCGCGTGCCGTCCTCGATGGCTACCAGTTCATCGAAGCTGGCGCCCGCGCAGAAGGCCTTGTCGCCCTCGCTCCGCAGCACGATCACGCGCACCGAAGGATCATTGCCACAGGTGGTGATGGCATCGGCCATGCCGCGCAGGATGTGGCCGGGCAGGCTGTTGCTCTTGGGGTGGTGGAAGGTGACCGTGGCGATGCCGTCGTTCACCGTGTGCTTCACATAACCGTCGCTCATGATGGCACAAAGATCGCGATGCGACCGCACATCTTATCGATCACCGAACACCGTCGAGCCAATCCTTGAAGCCTTTAGCGCGCTCCCGGCTCACCATCACTTCCGTTGGGGCGTTGGGCTTCAATTCCACCTTCAGCTTGCCGTTGAAGTGCTGATGGACCATGGCGATGCATTCCACGCAGGCGATGCACTGTCGGTTGAGGCGGTGGAAACTACGCGGGTCGAGCTGCGCTTCGATCTCGTCCAGCGGTTGGTCGATCAGGTGGCGTTTGCCGTTGCGGGTGTGCAGTTCCGTGGTCCCGTCGCTGCTGAGGAAGTACGCGATGTCGGCGGTGGCGATGGGAAGCAGTTTGGTACCCAGCTTCACCAGGAAACGGTCGCGGTAGATGGTCCCACGGCCCTGTACGGCCTCCAGCAGGCGTTGGATATCGGGCAGGGGAGGCGTATTCGTAGTGCGCACCAACCCCATGAACTTGGTCACGCTACGTGCCAGTTCCTCTTCTTCGATCGGCTTCAACAGGTAATCAATGCCATTGGTGCGGAAGGCCTCTAGCATGTAAGCGTCGTACGCCGTGGTGAAGATGATGGGGCAGGGGGGCGGCACCTGCTTGTAGATCTCGAAGCTGAGGCCGTCGCTCAATTGGATATCGCTGAAGATCACGTCTGGCGAGGTGTTCTCGCCGAACCAGGTCATAGCGGCTTGGATGGTGTCCACCACATCCACCACCTCCAATTGGGGATGGTGCGCGCTCAACAGCCCGTGCAACCTGCGATAGGCCGGTGCTTCATCCTCGATGATCAACGCTTTCAGCCTCATCAGACCCGTGCTTCATGTTGTGCGAGTTGCATCAAGGGGAGGGCTACGAGGAAGTGTTCGCGCGTCTCGATCACGTCCACCTGCCGTTCGCTGAGGTAGGCGTAGCGCTGTTTCACATTGCTGAGACCGGTGCCCGTTCCTTCCACGATCCCTTGCTTCCGGTGAAGGCTGTTACGCACCACCAACGTGCGACCGCTCTCGACATGGATGTGCACCTGAAGTGGTTTGGCAATGCTCGCCACGTTATGCTTCAATGCGTTCTCCAGCAGGAGTTGCAGGGTGAGCGGGGCGATGAGCGCGCGCCGGTGTTCGTCGGCCACGTTCACGTGGATGTGCAAGCTGTCAGTGAAGCGAACCTTCATCAGTGCGATGTAGGCTTGTGTGAAGTCGAGCTCGGTGCCCAGGTCCACCACTTCCTTGTCCTTGTGCTGGAGGATGTAGCGGTACACATGGCTGAGGTCCTTGGTGAAGCGCGCGGCCTGGTCGGCATCTTCGTGGATCAGTGCCACCAAGGTGTTGAGGCTGTTGAAGAGGAAGTGCGGCGACACCTGGTTCTTGAGCATGTCCAGCTCGGTACGCAGCTGGCGGCTCTTCAGTGCTTCGGCCTCGATGGCCTGGTGCTTCCACATTTGGAAGAAATACCCGGCTTCATAGAGGGTCCCCACCACCAAGGTGGCACCGAAACACTTCACCAGGTTCATGCGCCACTCACCGGTCTTGTAGGCGCTGGGTTCGAGTTCAAGTGCATCGAGTATCGTACACGCCGCGATGTCCACCGCGATGATGTATGCACTCAGCGAAACAACGGTGATCAGGATGCGTCTTCCGGTGCGCTCGATCCCGGGGAAGCGTTGCCGGAAATGCCCGATGATCATGTAGCATCCTTGCCAGATGACCGCGGTGATGCCCAGTGTGATGGTGAGGCCCAGAACGGTCGGCATCTCCGTATGGAACAAGAAGCTCAGGACAATGGCCAGTAACGGGATCCCGATGATACGGGGCCAGGGTTCCTGAAAGAGGCTGAAGCGTGCCATTGACTTGAACGCTCGAAAGTACCGCGAGGCGTGGGAATGACCATCCCATGGTCGCTGAAGCGTAGCATCCCAGGGCTGAAGTGTAGCTGGTTCCGGCTGAAGCGTGTCGGCAATGAAGAGGCTATACTGGCACGGCCCAACCCATGAACACGGCGATCCATCCCGCCTTTCCTCCTGGTCGACCGATCCATGGGATGCTGGGCGATCGGCGCCCTCCACTTTCGCCGTCGGAACGAACACCACATCCCACTACGCCATGTCCCATAACCTCTTCCGACCCGTGCTCAGTGCAGCAGTTTTGCTGCCCGCCCTGCTCTTCGCCCAGACCCAAGTGGTGAAGGGCACCATCAAGGATGCCGACTCCCAGATCACCCTGCCGGGCGCCACCGTGGTGGTGCTCAACAGCGATCCGGTGATCGGTGCCACCACCGATATGGATGGCCGCTTCCGCTTGGAGAACGTGCCCTTCGGTCGTCAGCAGTTACAGGTCAGCTTCATCGGTTACAAGCCTTCAGTGGTGCCCAACGTGCTGGTCACCGCAGGCAAGGAGGTGGTGCTGGAGATCGCACTGGTGGCCTCCGTGGAGAGCCTCAAGGAAGTGGTGGTGACCGGCGAGCGCACCAAGGACCGTCCGATCAACGAGTTGGCGAAGGTGAGCGCGCGTACGTTCAGCCTGGAGGAGGTGACACGCTACGGTGGCGGCCGCAACGATGTGGCACGCCTCGCCACCAACTTCGCCGGGGTCAGCGCTGCCAACGATGCGCGCAACGACATTGTCGTACGCGGCAACTCGCCCACAGGACTGCTCTGGCGGATCGACGGCTTGCCCATCGGCACCACCAATCACTTCGGCACACTGGGCACCACGGGCGGACCGGTGAGCGCGCTCAATACCAATCTGCTTCGCACCAGCGATTTCCTCAGCGGCGCCTTCCCGGCGGAATACGGCAATGCCAACGCGGCCGTGTTCGATGTGAAGTTCCGCAGCGGCAACACCGATGAACATGAGTTCACCGCACAGATGGCGGCTTTCAGCGGTGCGGAGTTCATGGCGGAGGGACCCATCAGTCGGAAGAACCAATCATCGTACCTCGTGAGTTACCGTTACGGTATCGCTGGTGCAGCGGCCACCGGGACCAGTGCGATACCATACTTCCAGGACCTTGCATTCAAGCTCAACTTCGGGAAGAGCAAGTTGGGCCGCTTCGAGCTCTTCGGCATGGGTGGGCGCAGCAACATCGACTTCATCGGTGCGGAACTGGACAGTACTGACCTCTTCGCGGATCCTACTGTGGACACCTACTTCACTTCGGACGTGGGGCTCATCGGCCTATCACACTTCCTTCAACTCGATGATAAGGGCTACCTGAAGACCACCATCGGTACTACCTACCTGGGTACGTCATTCCTGCAAGACAACATCATCGGAGGTGCTAGCGATCAGAACGCAGTGCGCTACCGAGCCACCGAAGCCTTCGACAACGAACAGCGCTACACGGTGAGCAGTCAGTACAACCGCAAGTTCTCTCCGCGCTTCAGCCTGCGCACTGGTGTGCTCAATGAAACGTATGACCTCGATGTTGACTGGACCGATCGCGACCGCCGCGCCGGGATCCCCGATGTGAACGGCGATGGCATCCCTGATTTCTTCGTCCAAGTGCGCGAGGTGAAGGGCGATATCAACTTGTTCCAAGCCTATGCGCAGGGCGAGTACAAGTTCACCGATGAGCTCAGCTTCAC
>ERZ795056.1153-NODE-1153-length-31198-cov-5.962431_pt1 | contig 31198 bp, 24 predicted proteins | sample MGYA00375140_ERZ795056 | MGnify/ENA primary metagenome ERZ795056 (study PRJEB30185, sample SAMN05720227) | activated sludge metagenome | isolation source: Anaerobic digester | place: USA | collected 2015-03-09 ... | reverse complement strand
CGAGATCTACACCGGCCCCGCCAGCGGCCTCGATACCACCCACCTCCAGCGCATCAGCGCCCGCCGGGCCCTCGGCGCCTCCGACCTGCGCCGCGCCCTCGGCGTCGCCGCCACCGGCACCGTGCACCCGCGCCTGCTCATCGTCTCCGACGGCGTCGGCACGGCCGGCAAACACGAGATCGCCGACCTCGAGGCCGCCGTCACCACCCTCGGCCTCGCCGGCGTCCAGCGCATCGACGCCGTCATCGACGGCGGCATCCAGGACGCCACCAGCCTCGAGACCATCACCACCGCCACGCTCACCCACAAAGGCGTCGTCGCCGACGGTCGCCTGCCGCCCACCGCCATCGCCCACAAGCTCGCCAGCCAGACCCTCGGCGACATGACCGTCAGCGTGCCCGGCGCGGCCTGGGTGTGGCCCGAGACCGTCGAGGGTGCCCAGCCCGGCGACGAGGTGCTGGTATATGCCGACCTGCCCGCCGATATGGCGATGCGCGTGGTATTGACCGGTGATTCGACGATCTCCACCGATATCGACATGACCCAGGTCGAGCGCCCATTGCTCGAGCGCGCCTGGGTCGGCGCGAGCATCGAGCGCCTCAGCGACGCCCGCTCGCGCATCAAGGACAGCGACTACCCGAACGACATCATCGGCAAGCCGTCCCCCGTGACGCCCGCGCAGGAAGCCCGCGACAAGCTCCAGACCGAGATCGTCGCGCTCTCCACCAAGTTCCGCGTGCTCAGCGACTTCACCGCGCTGCTCGTGCTCGAGTCCGAGTGGGACTATCAACGCTTCAAGATCGACCGCACCGCCCTCACCGACATCATGATCGCCGGCCCCACCGGCGTGCTCCTGCAAAACCGCACCAGCGCGCCTCCCGTGCCGCAATCCGGCCCGCCCACACCCGACCCGCGCAACGCGATCCCGCAGATGGCCCGCAACTTCGACCCCGACATGGCCTCGCGCCAGGCCGGCATCCTCGGCGTCATGCAGCAGGAGAGCGGCCACTTCCTCGCCTCGCCCTACGGCGGCGCCTTCGCGGTCGGCAACGACGACTCCGACGTCTGGGGCGGCCTGACCGGCACCGAGGTCGGTGAAGCCTACGGCGTCGGCGGCCTCGGCCTGGTCGGCACCGGTCGCGGCGGCGGTGGCACCGGCGAGGGCACGATCGGCCTCGGCAACACCGGCCTGATCGGCCGCGGCGGCGGCGGCTCCGGCTCCGGTTACGGCCGTGGTGCCGGCGCCGGCTTCGGCGGCCGCGGAACCTCCGTGCCCACCGTGCGCCAGGCCAAGGCCGAGGTCCAGGGCGCGCTCGACAAGGACATCATCCGTCGCATCGTGCGCGCCCACATCAACGAGATCCGTCATTGCTACAACCAGGTCCTCGCCCGCGACCCCTCCGACAAGGGCCGCGTCGCCATCCAGTTCACCATCGGCGCCAGCGGCAAGGTCCTGAAGGCCGTGGTCCAGGAGTCGACCATGCGCAGCACCCTCATCGGGCAATGCATGACCCGGGCCGTGCCCCGCTGGACCTTCCCCAAGCCCGAGGGCGGCGGCAGCGTGATCGTCACCTATCCATTCGTCTTCGAGGCCGACTACAACGGCCCGCCGATCCCGCCGCCCAAGCCCCTCACCCCCGAGGAGCAGGCCCGCGAGAACGAGCTCGCCGCCGTGCGGGAGGCCGAACGCGCCGCCCAGGCCATCCGCCAGGCCGAGGCCGACCGCCTGTTCGAGGCCCAGCAGGCCATCCGCCGCGCCCAATTCGAGGCCGAGGAGAAGATCCGCAACGCCGAGCGCGCCGCCGAGGACGAGGAGAATCGCCGCACCCGCGGTAGCCCCTATCAGGGCAAGTTCTACGACGTGATGGCCCAGCTCAAGAGCGGCGACCCCAAGACCGCCCTCGCCCTCGCCTCCAAATGGCACGAGGAGAGCCCCGGCGACGTGCTCGCATTGATCGCCCTCGGTGAATCCTTCGAGGCCGCCTCCGACCCCGAGTCCGCCGCCCGCGCCTACGGCTCGATCATCGACCTGTTCCCCTCACGCGCCGACCTGCGCCGCTACGTCGGCGGCCGCCTCGAGCACCTCGGCGCCCCCGGCCTCGAGCTGGCGATCGACACCTACGCGATGGCCGTCGAGCAGCGCCCCGACCACCCCGCCAGCCACCGACTCTATGCATTCGCCCTCGCCCAGACCGGCCGCCACGAGCAGGCCTTCACGGCGATCCTCGCCGGCAATCAGCGCGCCTATCCCAGCGGCCGCTTCCTCGGCGTCGACCGCATCCTCAAGGAAGACGCCGCCCTGCTCGCCTCCGCCTGGCTCGCCGCCGAGCCCCTGCGCGACCGCGAGATCCGCGACCTGGCCGCCAAGATCGACGTGACCCCCGACCATCAACCCTCCCTGCGCTTCGTGCTCACCTGGGAGACCGACGCCAACGACGTCGACTTCCACATCATCGACAAGACCAAGGAGCACGCCTCCTACAGCCACAAGACCCTCGCCACCGGCGGCGAACTGTTCGCCGACGTGACCACCGGCTACGGCCCCGAATGCTTCGCCATCCCCGGCCAGGCCAACGCCTACCCCTATCAATTCCAGGCCCACTATTACAGCCGCGGACCGATGGGCTACGGCATGGGCAAGCTGCAGATCGTCCAGCACGACGGCAAAGGCGGCCTGCGCTTCGACAATCGCCCCTTCATCATCATGAAAGACCACGCCGACCTCGAGCTCGGCACCCTCGAAGGCCCCCTCCCGCCCCCGACCTCGAACTGACCGACCAATCCGAAGCAGCACCCCGAACACGATACATATCGCGAGCCGGGGTCGTTGCCCGGGAGTGTCGCGGATGAGGCGGGCGAGCCCGTCTCATCCGCGACTCGGCCACCCCGGCGACCACGCCCTCAAAGCGAGACAGAGCCGGCAAGCGCGCGCTTCACAGACTTTCCGTGCGAGGTCTGGTGCATGCGAGGGCCGCCAATCCGCAGCGCTGTTGCGAGCGAAGCGAAGCACCAGCGCGAGGACTTGGCGGCCCTCGCATGCACCAGACCTCGTAAGGCAAACTCTGGCAAAACGCCCGCATGCGCACAGCCCATCCAGGGCTCATGTGGCCGCGGCGCTACAAAGATTTACGGCCCCTGCGCGCGAGCGCATAGGCGATGCCGGCCTGCAGGGTGCCGCAGGTGGTGAGGTTGGAGAGGTTGGCCTCGATGTGGACGAGCGTCTGGGCGACCTCGGGGCGGATGCCGGTGAGGATGACCTCGGTGCCGAGCAAGCGGGCCGCGTGTGCGGCCTTCAGGAGCGCGTTGGCGACGGCGGTGTCGACCACGGGCACGCCGGTGATGTCGAGGATCGCAAACTTGCCGCGATTTGCAGCCAGGCCCGACAGCAGGCTGTGCATGACCTGCTGGGCGCGGGCCGAGTCCATCATGCCGATCAGCGGCATGACGAGGATCTCCTCGGCGATCGGGATCAGCGGGGTCGACAGCTCCTCGATGGCGAGAGCCTGGGCGCGAATGATCTCCTGCTGGCGGCGCGCCTCGGCCTCCTCGGCCTGCCTGCGCTCGGTGATATCGGTGCCGATCTCGAGCACGGCATCGGGCTGCCCCTTCGCGTCGCGCCGCAGCACCCAGCGACTCGAGACGACGAGCGAGCGACCGTCATGGCGCCGCTGGTTCAACTCCCCGTTCCAGTAGCCGTTGGCGAGCAGCAGGCGCTCGATGTCCGGAAGGCCGGCGACGCTCGTCTGCAGCAACGTGTTGCGATCCTGGCCGAGGGCCTGCTCGCGGCTGAAGCCGAACACGCGCTCGGCCCCACGGTTCCAGTAGGAGATCTTTCCGTCGAGGCCGCGCACGAGGATCGCGTCGTGGGCGAGGTCCAGCAGCTCGGCCTGCTCGCGCAGCGCGACGGTCTGGCGATCGATCTCGTGCCTGGCCCGCACCTGCTCGGTGATGTCGTGGGTGATGCCGACCATACCGTTCAGCTCGCCCGCGGGGTTGCGCATCGGCGTGAAGCGGGTCTCGAGGGTGCGGCCCTCGACCTCGGCGATCGACTTGTGCGGCTCACCGGCCAGGGTCCGACGCATGTTCGCGGCGCTGTCACCGTTATCGCCATACAACTGGAAGGCGTTGAGGCCGACGGTTCCGCCAGGCTCGACGCCGATGGCTCGCAGCGCGGCCCCCTCGGAGATGAGGATCTTGCCCTCGGGGTCGATCGCCCAGGCCATCAGGTCCAGCCCGTCGAACACTGCCCGCACAACGCCCTTGAACTCCCGCAGTTCGTCCATCGTGCCCGCAGTGTATCAGCCGAGTCCCGACACTCACGAGCGTCCAATTCGCCGCCGCCTCGTCCCCACCTTCGCCCAGCTGCGGTCATTAGCGCGCATCAACGAGGCTCACACCAGCCCCCCCGAACACGCCACATATCGTGAGCCGGGGTCGTTGTCCGGGAGTGTCGAGGACGAGGCGGGCGTGCCCTCTCGACCTCGACGAAGCCGCCCCGGCCCCCACGCGATCGAAGCGCGACAGAGCCGGCGAGCGCGCGCTTCACGGACTTTCCGTGCGAGGGCTGGGGCATGCGAGGGCCGCCAATCCGCAGCGGCGGCGCGACCGAAGGGAAGCGCCGACGCGAGGACTTGGCGGCCCTCGCATGCCCCAGCCCTCACAAGGCAAACTCCGGCAAAATGCCCGCATGCGCACAGCCCAGGTCCAGCCGACAATCGCGGCCAGGCCGAGCCTCACATACAAGCCGGCGTCCCGCCCTCACAACTCTCGAAACCGAACGGGATGCACCCCGACGGCACATCGAATTTCGTATCGGGGTCCCCGTTCGGGCACACCGTCGGCACAAACGGCGGGCAAGCCCCCTCCTTCGCCGCGCACGCCAGGAACACCTGCTGCGCGAAGTCGACGCAGACCTTCCCCCCGCCCTCGACATGCGGCGCCCCGAACAGGCCCCGGCACTCCGCCATCTGCGCCAGGCACTCCGCCTCGTTCAGCGTTTCGCACGACCCACAAAGCGCCAGATCCGTCTCGCAGACCGAGAAGCCCGCCGGCAGACAGCCATCATTGTTGAGATAGACCTCGTCGGTCCCCTCGCGGCACACCGTGGTGATCGCCAGGTCGCAGGCCATGTCGGCCGGGATGCAGCCGATGAACGTGGGCTCGGCCGAGCAGCCCTCGAAGTCGAACGCCGACGCGAGGACCTCCCTGCAGGCCGGCGTGGCCTTGCACGTCGCCTCGTCGAGCCCCTCGCACATGCCCGGCTGCACGCCCGTGGTCGCGGGCTCCCCGGAAGTACCGGTATTCCCGCCGGTCTCGGGCTCCCCGGACGTACCGGTAGTCCCGCCGGTCACGGGCTCCCCGGACGTACCGGTCTCCGGGCCATCCGACGACATCCCATCGGTGTCGCTCTCGCTCCCGCTCGTCGACGCACCCGGCAGGTCGCCGACCTTGGTCCCGAGCACGCAGCCCGCCGAGCCCGCCACGAGCGAGGCACAAATGAATGAAGCGCAGAGATCTCGCAGTTTCGAAGTGTTCATATTAAGTCCTTACCCCCTCGTCTCCGCTCCCCCCACCGATCCGTCACCCCGACAAAAATAATTCTCGAAGCGCTGCGCGACCGCCGAGCCCGGGTACGCCTGCACCAGCCGACGCGCCGCCGCCTCGGCCGCCGCCCCTTGCCCGGACCGACACAGCGCCTCCGCGCGCGCCGCCTCGCGCACATCCACCAGCACCCCCGCCGGAAACCGCCGCTCGTGCTCGGCGATCGTGACCAGCGCCGCCGCGACCTCGCCCGCGCCGAGCTGCGCCTGCGCCCGATCGACCACCGCGACCTCCTCCGCCACGCTCCCCGGCGCCGCCCGACCAGGCTTTTGAGACATGTCCTTGACGACAGGCGTCACCACCTCCGTCACGACCTCCGCCACCACCTCGGGCACCGCCACCCCCTCGACCGGCACCACCCGCGGCGCGTCCACAACCGGCACCTCCGGCACCACCGGCACCGGCGCCCGCCCGACCACCAGCCCGGCCACCACCACCCCGATCGCGATCAGCGTGGTCGCGACCCCCTGCGGCATCACCATCCACGCGACGATGCCCGCCCCCGCCGAGCTCTTGCCGAGCGCCGGCAGCAGCAGCACCCACGCCCGCTGCTCGGCCCCTCGCGGCGGCGCCTGCTGCTCGCGCGCCGCGTCGCGCCAGGCCGCGAGCCGATCGCCGTCGGCCACGATCTCCTGCAATTGCTTGCGCGCCAAACGCAGCCGCGAGTACACGGTATTGACCGGCAGCTCGAGCTCCGACGCGATCTCCGGCGCGCTCATGCCGAGCATCTCGGTCATCTCCCACACCATTCGCACGCCCTCCCCGAGCTGCCCGAGCAAGCCACGCAGCTGCTCGGCATCATCATGGCGCTGCTGCGGCGCCCGCAAGCTCGGCCGCGCCAGCTCGGCGAACGCCGCGTGCCGGCGGGCCAATCGCGCCGCCCCACGCCGATAACGAAACGCGACCCTGCGCGTGACCCCATACAACCACGCTCGCGGCGAGACCTCGAAGCACAAATGATCGAGCCGGCGATACGCGGTCAAGAACACGTCCTGCACGACATCGGCCACCGCCCCCGAGGGCACGCCCAGGTGCTGCGCCGCCGACCACACGAAGCCGAACTCCCCGCGATACAGCTCGCGAAAGCGAAGCTTCTCCGGGTCCTCGGGTCGGGCAGTTTCGAGCGCTCGCATCACAGGTCCTGCCCACGATTCTCCGCGATCCGGCCGATCCGTCACCACGGATCCGCGAATCGCCACTCGACCCCCAGCCACAGCCGCCCCGAGACCACCGGCGGCCGAAACAGCGTCTCCGTCCGCTCCGCACCCACCAGCTCGAAGCGCGGCCGCACCACCGCCAACGCCAGCTCCAGCCCCGCCCACAGCCCGATCCGCCGCCCCGCGTGCCACACCAGCCCCGGCGCCACCGTCACCGCCAGCCACCCCGCGAACGCAGGCCGCCCCGAGGCCACCCGCGCCTCCCCACGCATCGCCCCCGCCTCGAGCCCCGCACACAGCGGCACCTCGAGCGCGCCGCGCCCCAGCCGCCCACAACCCTGCACCGCCCCCGCATAGAGCCCCGCCTGCAGCGCCCCGAGCGGCCGCACCACCGTGCGCGGCGCGACAAAGCTCCCCCGCAGCTCCACCCGCCAGCGCCGCCCGAGCAACCCACCCGCGAGCCCCACCGCCCCCGTCGGCCCCGGCGTCACCCCGACCACCCCACCGCCGAACAGCCGCACAAATCCACCTGTCCGTTTGACCATGTCCCGTGGGACATCCTCAATATCCGCCGTCACCACCGGCACAGGCGAGGTCTCGGCCCCGACCTCGGGCGCCACCTCGGGGACCGTCGCCGCTTCACCCGACTCCCCACTCACGCCCGCATCGACTTCACCACGCACCTCCGCCACGGCCCCACCCGGCTCGAGCGCGGCGACGACCCGCAACACCGCGAGCTCGGCGAGCGCGACACACGAGGCGTCCGCGAGCTCCCGCGTCTCCGCGCGCGCGCCCACCGACAGCCGCAGCTGCAGCACATACCCGCGAGCCCCATCCCGCACGACCCGGGCCACCAGCGTCGCCTCCCCCTCCGCGAGCCCCCGCCCCAGCCGCCTGGAGATCTTCGCGCGCACGAACTCGGCGTCCGGGCACTCCGGCGGCGCCGTCCACTGCACCGCCGCCGGCAACGGCGGCTCGGGCACCTGCGCGCCGCAAACCAGCGACGCGAGGGCAAAACGCGCGGGCATCGGGCGCGGACCATAACACGGCGTCCACGACCGACCCATCCCGCATAGAATCCCGCCGTGAACCGCAGCCGCCGACTCTCCGCGCTCCGGGCCCGCGCCGAGCGCGGCTCCACCGAGGGCGAACGCGCCGCGGCCCGCAAAGCCCTCGAGGTCGAGGAGCAACGCGCCTCCACCCCCGAACACGACCCCGACCTCCCGGGCCCGGACCTCGAGGTCGGCGAGGTCGAACCCGGCGAGTGGCCGGCCCGCGACCGCGACGGCCGGGGCACCAACTTCCAGGTCAAGGTCCCGAACGCCGACACCGCGCGCGAATGGTTCAACCGCGGCGCGATGTGCATCCTCAGCGCCGCCGGTCGCCGCTTCGTCGCCAGGGCCTCGGGCTACTCGGTGCCCAACACCAGCAGCGGCCCGGCCCCGCTCGCCTACTTCGTGCGCTGGCGCGACCTGCCCGACGACACGACCTGAGCCCGGCCCCGCTCACCCACGCGCCCAAATTCAAGCGCGCCCCACGCAGGATCCCCGATCACCGAGGGATCGCGCCCCCGTATCTATCGCTCACGGGGCGACACATTTTCCTCGCCATCAAACGCCGCCATCCCCGTGGCGCCGATCCAGTCGCGACCGTGCCGCCATATGCCCACCACCCATTCTTGAATCTCACGGTGCATTCGCCAGATTGAACCCCATGCGGCAGCTTTCATCCCTACTCGCGCTCGTGGCCGTCACCGCCTGTCACTCGACGGAGACGGCCCAGGAAACCGACACGGACGGCACGAATGGCGGAGATAGTGGCATGAGCAGCCTGGGCAGCCCCACCACCACCGATCCCACGACAACGACGATTACGACCACCGGCCCCGGCACGACCACCGACCCCGGCACGACCACCACGACGGATGCTTCCTCATCTTCCTCCTCATCCTCCTCCTCGACCGGCGACGACACCACCACGACCGGCAACCTGACGACCGACCCCCTTGAGACTACCGGAGCCGACGAGTCCACCAGCACGAGCACGACCACCGACGATTCGACCACCGGCGATTCGACCACCGGCGAACCCGAGCCCTGGAAACCCAAGGGCTGCCCGGCCATTTACGCGCAGGAGCTGCTGCCCACCTTCGAGATCGAGATCTCCGACGCCGAGCTCGCCGGGCTCGAGGCCGAGTGGCTCGCCGCCGACGACTACAACACCCCCGAGCACCCCCTCATCGCCTTCAAATACAACGACACCATCGTCAAGGACGCGACCGCCCGCCTGCGCGGCAACGCCACCTGGTGGCCCGATCAGAACAAGATGCAGCTCGAGATCTCCTTCAACACCTATAACGACAAGGGCCGCTTCAAGGGCCTGCGCAAGCTCGTGTTCGACGCCGCCGCCGCCAATACCAGCTTCCTGCGCGACCGCCTCGCCATGACCATCCTGCAGGACGTCGGCCTCCCGACCCCCTGCGCCAACAACGCCCGCATCAACCTCAACGGCGAATATTACGGCCTCTTCACCAGCATCGAAAAGGTCGACAAGGAGTTCCTCGAGCGCCGCTTCGAGGACCCCGAGGGCAACCTCTACAAGCGCGCCAAGTGGGAGAAGAAGACCAACGAGAGCGACAACGACGAGAGCGACCTCGAGGACCTGCTCGACGCCGACAACGTCGACGAGCTGCTCGCAGAGATGAACCTCGAGCAAGCCATGCTCGAGTGGGCCGCCGAGGCCGTGATGCCCGACGGCGACGGCGCCTGGGCCGGCGGCCTCAATTTCTATCTCTACAACGACTCGAAGACCGGCTTCAACGTCATCCCCTGGGACATGGACGCCACCTTCACGCGCCTGCCCTTCGACACCGACCCCTACGTCTATCTCAAGCCCAACGACTGGGGCCGGCCCTTCTACGCCATCGCCACCGCCGACCCCGAGTGGTTCCAAAAGTACATCGAGAAGCTCGCCTACGTGCTCGAGCACGGCTACAAGGTCGACGTCCTGCAGGCCCGCATGGACGCCTGGGGCGCCCAGATCGCCGACGCCGCCGCCGAGGATCCAAACAAGCCGTTCTCGAACACCGACCACATCAACGGCGTCAAGGCCCAGCGCTCCTACATCGCCAAGCGGGCCGCCTTCGTCAAGACCTGGCTCAAGTGCTGGCAAGACGGCGGCACCAAGAAAGAAGACGGCACCTGCCTGCCCGCCCCTCCGTGATCGTGTGACCGCCCGCCTGTCCCGTGCTCATCACCTCATCGCACGGGCAAGAGCCGCACGCACTTGTCCGACTTCACCGCGAGCCACGCGCCATCATCGGCCCACGCGAGCCCCTCCACGCGCTCGCCGGCCGGCGCCTGCCAACATAATTGCAATCGATCACCACCGGCGCGCACCAGCCGAACCCCGCCGTCTCGACAGCCCGTGGCGACATCACCGCGGGGCGTCATCACCAGCGCCGTGATCGTCCGCGGATGGCCGTCGATGCGCATCACGCCGGTCGGCCGCTCGATCCACAGCACATGCGCCTCGCCCTCGGCCGCGGCCTGGGCCCCGTCGCGGGTATAAACGAGGGAGCGGCGAAACCGCTCCGTGATACTGGTCGGCCGCGCCGCCAGGCGATCCGTCCCATCGCTGAACAGCGCCTCGAAACCATCGGTCCAGCCGACATAATCCTCGTCACCGATCGAGCCGACCACGACCGTACTGCCGTCCGCCACGGCGCACACCCGAAACCCGCCGAGCGCCCCGCGCCGCGAGCGGGCCCGCAGCAGCAACCAGCGCGAGCTCGGCGACCAGACCACCTCATCGACCTCCTGGCTGCGCTCCAGGGGCCACAACCGGAGATGCAACGCCCCCGACGCGGCATCGAGCACGAGCACATCGGACCCCAGCGCGGCGATCCATCGACCATCCGGCGACCAGCGCAGCTCGTCGATCGACTCCCGCCCCTGCACATACGACCATAACAGCGCGCCATTCTCCGCCGAGATCGCGCGCACCCCAGGAAATCCGCCATCCTCCGCGCTCATCGCCAGCACCCGCGCATCGGGTGACCATCCGAGCTCGTGCACGCCGTCATGCCCCGCGAGCGCACGCACGACCCCACCACGCCCCACGAGCGTCACCCCACCCGGCGTGCCGATCGCAAGCTCCACACGATCGGGCGCCCAGCGCAGCGGCACATACCCGGGCCCAGCGCTGACGAGAACCTCGGCCGACCCCCGGCCACGCTCCGCCAAAACCTGCTCGATCCCCATCAGTCCACCTCGAGCTGCACGGATACAGTGCAAGGTTATCCGCCGCCCCCGAACGAGTCAATCAAGGGCGCTCCCCGAGTAGCGCCACATGCGCGGCAGCACCGGCGGAGCGATCGACGGCCCACAGCGACACGCCCCCCTGATACCCTGCGCGGGTGCCATCGAACCCGCACGCCGAGGCCCATCACATCCTCGTGCAGACGATCGCGCGCCTGGACCACGACCCCACGAGCGCGGCCCGCCTGCACGCGCTCGGACTGCACCTGACCCACGTTTGCTGTGAAGACAGCGTTCACACCCGGGGCCCCGCGCGCGGCACCAGCATCAGCGACACGACGATCCAGGTGTCGAGCCGCCGACAGGGCCAGCACTTTACGACCAGCATGCCGGCCATACGCTTCCCCGACTTCGCCGATCGCAGCGTCGACGTACCGCTCGCGGCGATCCGTCTCCAGGTCGGCAACCACCGCGGCGAGCCCCTGCGCACGATCGGCCTGCACGAGTACCTCGGCGATCTCCGGTCTCAGCTCGGCCACCCGGACAGCTGGGCCGGCGCGGCGACCTCGCTGCTGGCCGCGAGCGACAGCCACGTCCAGCTCAGGGCCCAGGCGTGCCCCTTGCCGGTCTCACGAACCGGCCTCACCACATTCACGCCCGTCGTCTTCAACGCCCGCGCCCGCCCCGGCGCGCCCGCGGTACTGGCGCTCCTCGCCACCCCGGAGGGCACCAGCGCAACGATCGTCGACAATCAGCGCAACCGCATCCGCCTCGGCCAGCGCCTCTTCCAAAACAATCACGGTCAGCGCAAAACCTTCACCAGCCCGCTCTCACCGGCCCCGGATCACCCCGCCCTCGTGCTGATCCAGGTCCCTCTGCGCCAACCGCCGCCGCCCCCGGCTCCGCACTCAAACTGGGACATCCTCCCGATGGAACCGGAGCGAGGCACCCGAAAGGTCGACCCCATCGTGCTCGACCCGCGCACATTCGAGGGCCCATTCATCGAGGTCGCCGGCCTCACAATCGAGCGCGACGAGCGACACCCCATCACCGTCACCGTCCAATTCTACCAGCCCACCGACGAGCCCGAGCTCCACGATGAAGCCTTGCTCGAACTCGCCGCCCAAATCGAGCGCATCTACACCACCAAAGACCCCAACCCCATCACCACCCTCATCGCCCCCACCTGAACACCAAACACGCCCGAACGCGCCCCCCGAGAGCCGGGGTAGTTGCACGCGGGGGTCGGGGATGAGGCGGGCGTGCCCGCCTCATCCCCGACTTTGGCCCACCGGCGACCCCACCGTCGAGGCGCGACTGAGCCGGCGAGCGCGCATTCCACGGACTTTCCGTGCGAGGTCTGGTGCATGCGAGAGACGCGAATCCGCAGCGGCGGCGCGACCGAAGGGAGTGCCGACGCGAGGACTGAGTGTCTCTCGCATGCACCAGACCTCGTAAGGCAAACTCCGGCAGGATGCCCCCATGCGCACAGCCCAGATATCAAGCCAACCGAGCAAGCGCAACGATCGTCGATCCATGCCAAACCGGCACCCCGACCGCCCCGACCCGCCGAGCGACGCCAACCGCCAGCGAGGGCGAAGCCTCGAACGTACGCAGCAGCTTCATCACCCCATTCGCCGCCGACACCCAGTGCATCCAGATGCGTCGCCACCCGACCACCCGGTACCCCGCGCGCTCGAGCGCCATCCCGAGCGCCACCTTATTAAAATACACGCAGTGATCCGGCGGCACCAGATACCACCAGCGGCGCCCGAGCAGCCGCGCCACCGCCGACGCATTATCACCGGTCCCGACCGCGAGCAGCCCTCCGGGATTCATCCACCCGCGCAGGGCCGCGAGCGCCTCGACGGGTCGCTCGATGTGCTCGATCGTCTCCCACATCGTGACCACATCGAACTGCCCCGGCGGCTGCATCTGCTCGACCTGGCCCGCCCAGGCCGCGCAGCCGAGCCGCTCCTGCACCGCCGCGATCGCCTCCGCCGACACATCGACCCCTGCGACGCGATCAAACATCCCCGAGGCCCGCGCCCCTTCCAAAAAATGCCCGGACGCGCAGCCGACATCACACAACGCCCCCGCGGCCCCATACTGCCGCAGAATCTCCACATTACGGGCAAAGTTTCGCAGATGCAGCCCGCGCTCGGCCTCATAATCATAATATCCGCGGGTCCCGTCGGCATCGCTCGCACGCCGCAGATATCCGCCCGCATAAGCCTCCCCGTCGGCCGCGGCCTCGCGCAGATACCAGCCGGTGCAGCGCCCACACGCGAGGATCCCAAATCCACGGATCCGATACCGAAGCCGCCCCTCGCTCGCCCCACAGATCGGGCACGCCTTCATGCTCGCCTCCGAATCGTCACCGGCAACAACACCAGCGCCGGCAGCACATTCGCCGCGAAGAACAGCGCCGCCGCGGCGACCGCGGCCCCGGCCGCCGGATAGGCGATGGTCCCGAACAGCCCCATCGCCGTCAATTCCCGCAGCCCGAACCCGCCGATGGTGACCGGCAGGATATTGAGCAGCGTGATCATCGGGATCCTGAGCAAATAGTCCCCCACCGATAATTCCCCGAACGCGCGATAAATGACCAGCCCCGCCGCGAGATTCAACAAGTGCGCCCCCGTCGTCGCCGCCAGCAAGCGCAACTGGTCCCCCGCGGTCAAACAACGCTTCGCCGCCGCGAGCACCCCCAGCACCCGGCCCCGGCCCCGCGCCCGCCCGAGCACCAGCCAGGCGATCCCCGCCGCGAGCCCCCACGCGCCGAGACTCACCGCCGCCGGCATCCCGCTCGCCACGGCCCCGACCGCGAGCGTCACGAGCACGACCAGCAACTCATAACCTTTATCGAGCAGCACCCCCGCCGCGGCCCGTCCGCGCGCCTCGCCAGCGCCCGGGGTGGCCGCCGCGATGCGATAAAATTCACCGGCTCGCAGCGGCGTCACGGCCCCGAGCAGCACCCCGAGCAAGAAGCCTCGCGCGATTGTCGACGCCGGCACCCGGGCGAGATCCATCGCCCGCAGCTGGACCTGCCACTTCCACAGTCGCAGGCCCATCGCCGCGAGCACGGCCACCAGCACCGCGATCGCCTCCGCTACCGCGACGCCGCAATAACTGGCCACCACCGCCGCCCACTGGATCTGCCGCAGCAGCGCGGCGACCAGCACGACGAGGCCGAGGACCTGCAGACCGGCCCACACGCGTCTGCTCTGGTCCGGCGGCGCCACGCCGCGAGAACATACCAGAAGGTCACAGCAGCCCCTCACCGGTCAACTTCGGGCGCGACCCGCTCGCTCTCGAGCCTCCTCAGTTTTGTCGCGCACACCCCGTAACACCGCGAAGCATGCGATCGTTGGGCCACGATGAGGACCCGACCAATGCACGATGCACAGCGAAGGATTCGCCGCGGCACCCTGGCCGCGCTCGCCCTGACGCTCGCCGGATGTGGCAGCGAGGCGGAGGGCCAGGACCGTGACCTCTACGACGAGGCCATCGCCGGCGACGTCTACAAGAGCTGGTCGCAGTTCCCGGGCGCCTCCCCGGACCTGATCAAGAGCGGCCTGCACAACGGCGACTTCGTGCGCAGCTACATGAACGACGTCGCCCTCGCCGCGATCGCCAACTTCGACGGCACGTTCCCCGACGGCACCATCTTCGTCAAGGAGCAGTACAGCGACGCCGAGGGCAAGACCAAGACCGGCCACACCGTCATGCTCAAGGTCGACGGTTACGACAGCGCCCACGGCGACTGGTACTGGGTCGCCTACAACGCCAAGGGCGAGACCACCACGCACAACGGCATGGCCCCTTACTGTTCGGACTGTCACACCGCCGCCAAGGCCAACGACTGGGTCTACACCGCGTTCAAGTAAGTGGACCCGGCCATGACGATCCTCGTCCTCGGCGGCGACGGTTACCTCGGGTGGCCGCTCGCCCTCACGCTCGCGCTGCGCCGGCCCTCCACGCGGGTCGTCATCGCCGACAACCTCGTGCGCCGCCGCCAGGTCGCCGCGCTCGGTGCCAACAGCATCACGCCGATCGGTGAGCCCGCGGCCCGCCTCGCCGCCTTCGCCCGCTTCGCCGGCCGGACCAACCTCGAATACGTCGACCTCGACGTCGCCACCCCGGCGCTCGGCGCCCTGGTCGCGCGGCTACGACCCACCGTCGTTTATCACCTCGCGCAGCAGGCCAGCGCCCCCTACTCGATGTCCGGCGTCGACGAGGCGGTCTACACCCTCGTCAACAACGAGGTCGGCAACATGCGCTTGTTGTGGGCGCTACGCAGCTTCGTGCCGGACGCCCACCTGGTCAAGCTCGGCTCCTTCGGCGAGTACGCCCAATGCGGCCTGGAGATCCCCGAGGGATACTTCGTGCCGAGCCACGCCGGCGCGCAGGCCAACCGCCCGGTGCCGTTCCCGCGCGAGGCCGACGATATTTATCATATCACCAAGATCCACGACACGAACTACAGCGCGCTCGCGTGTCGCAAGTGGGACCTGCGGGTCACCGATGTCATGCAATGCACCGCCTTCGGCGCGACAGTATCGGCGGCCGGCGGCGTGCCGGCGCTCGACACCCGCCTCGACTACGACGCCGTGTTCGGCACCGTCGTCAATCGCTTCGCCGCCCAGATCGTCGCCGGCCAGCCGATGACCATCTACGGCAGCGGCCACCAGCGCACCGGCCTCATGGCCCTGGGCGACGCCGTCGCCTCGCTCGCCAACCTCGTCGAGCATCCGCCCGCGCCCGGCGAGCACCGCGTCATCAATCACGTCACCGAGCGCGACCTCTCGATCAACCAGATCGCCGAGGCCCTGCAGCTCGCCGCGGCCGCCCGCGGATTCACGGCCACGATCTCGCGGATCCACGACCCGCGCGGCGAGACCCCGGACAGCAAGGCCGAGCACACCGTGCGCGCCGATTATGTCGACGCCCACGTCGTCGCCACCCCCTTCGAGACCGCGATCGACCATTTGTTCGCGGCCGTCGCCGAGCACCGCCACCGCATCGACCCCGCCCTGTTCCCGCCGCAGATCGCCTGGAGGCCCGATGAGTTCAGCGGGCGCGCCGCAGCCGAGTGAGCCGCGCATGCGCACCCTCGACGCGGACGAATGGGAGCAGCTACGCCTGCGCGAATTCCCGGGCGAGCGCTGCAACCTCAACGCCGGCACCCTCGGCACCCCCGCCCGCTCGGTGCTCGCCGCCCAGCGAGCCTTTTGGCAAGACGACCTGCACGCCTGGCCGCTCGGCCAGTATCGCCGCGGCCGCGAGGACCTGCACCGCGCCCGCGCCCTCGCCCACGCCCTCTGGGGGCCGACCGCGGTCGCCCTGTGCGGCGGCGCCAGCGAGGCGATGACGCGCCTGACCCTCGCGCTGCACGCCCGCCTCACGCCCGCACCGATCCGCGTGCTCACCAGCGGCCTCGAGCACAGCGGCGGTATCCAGGGCTTCGCGCGCCACCCCGATTTCACCCTGCAATACCTGCCCGACGCCGCCCTCGGCGACCCCGCCGCCCTCACCGACCACCTATTAAAATTCCGCCCACAAGTCCTACTATTATCCCAGGTCACCTATTGCACCGGGCAGGTCCTCCCGATCTCCGCCCTGTTGCAGGCCGCGCGCGCGGTCGACCCGACGATATGGACGATCGTCGACGCCGCCCAGGCGCTCGGCCTGGTGCCACCCGCGCTCGCGCACGCCGACGCCGTGGTCGCCAGCGGCCACAAGTGGTTGTTCGGCCCGCCCGGCACCGGCCTGATGTGGCTGTCCCCGCGAGCCCTGCACGAGCTCGCGCCCGGCTGGGCCGGCGAGGCCCTGGACGCCGAATCTCCCACCGCCGCCTTCGAGCCCACCGGCGGCCACGACTTTTCAAGATACGCCGGTTTGGCCGCCGCCCTGGACCTGCACACCACCCTCGGCCCCGCGCAGATCCTCGCCCGTTGTCAGCGCCTCGCCGCATGGTTCGCCGCCGAGCTGCACGACCGCCTGCGCAGCCATCACATCGACCACACATTCCACGACCCACCGACCGGCACGCAACAATCGACCCCCCCGACCGCGGATCGCCTGCTCGGCGCCATCCACGTGCAATTCGCCGACCTCGACCCTTACCCCGCCTATGCCGCCCTCGACGCTCAGGGGCTCCACCTCAAATGCATCAAGGGCCGGCGCCCGACCGGCGCCCACCAGAACCTCCTCCGCTTCTGCATCCCGCCCCATGAATCCTTCCTCCGTCTGACCCTCGCCCTCGACCGCATCACCGCGGCCCTCGCCCGCCCGTCATGAGCGCCCCCGTGAGCGACGAGGACCTCGTCAGCCCGTTCCCCTGGCGCCCCTCGCGGCTGCTGCTCGAGCGCCTCGTGCTCGCGGCGCTGCTGCTCGGCCTGTTCGCGCTCAAGCTCTCGCACGCCGCCCACGAGCCCGACTACGGCCCCGACGCCTCCTATTATCACGACATCGCCGCCCACGTGCGCGACGGCGACGGCCTGGTCACCGACGTCTCGCTGTTCAACGCCGGCTACACCGATTTCCCGCACTCGACCTCCGTCTATCCATTGTGGCCGCTCGTGCTCGGCCTGAGCGCGCGTGTCGTCCCGATCGACCTCGCCGCGACCTGGCTCCCGACGCTCTTCTTCTTCGCCGGCATCATCCTCGTTTATCGCCTCGCCCGCCGCCTCGTGCCCGGTCCGCTGTTCCCCGAGACCTGGTCGGTGCTGCACGCCGGTCACCTCGCCGCGCTGGTCTACGCCCTGACCAACGCGATGTTTTTAAATACCACCAGGCCCTTCACCGAGGGCCTCGCCTATCTCCTGCTGGTCATCGCCCTGTACCGCGCCGAGGCGATGCTTCGTGCCCCGAAGATCTGGCGCGGCCTCGAGCTCGGCCTCTGGCTCGGCCTCGTCATGCTCACCCGCAGCCAGCTGGTGCTCGCCGCCATGGCCGTGCTCTGCACCCTCGCCTGGGCCACCCTGCGCCTCGGCTGGCGCCGCTGGCTGCCGCCAACGCTCGCCTGCCTGCTCGGCCTCGCCGTGCCGCTCGGCCTCCAGCTCGCCCACCTCGCCAGCTTCGCCGACGCCCCACGCCTCGCCTATCTCCTGCGCTTCGACCTCGTGCGCGACCCCTCTGACCTCGCCCCGATGCAGGTCATGGTCGAGACCGACGGCCCACTCGCCTGGCTCGCCGACCGCGCCCGCGGCATCCCGCTCGCGTTCGGCACCGGCAACTTCTCATACTTCCATTGTTTCGGGGTCTGGAGCGCCGCCCTCACCCTCAGCGTGCCCTTCCTGCTGCTCGACGCCTGGCGCGCGCTGCAGCGCCGCAGCCTCGGCCTGGGGCGCTGGTTGCACGAGCCCGCCCACCTGTTCACCCTCTGCTTCGCGTTGCTGGCGATCGGCGGGGTCTTATCCTTGCACACGGTCCACAAGGCCGTCTTCACGCCCTGGAATTTCGGCACCCGCCACGCCCTGACCGCCGGCTTCGCCATCTTCGCCGCGATCCTTTATCTCGGTCGGCGGCCGGCGCTCGGCCGATTGCTCGCCCTGTTTATCGTCTGCGCCGGCACCTTCTTCGGCTTCTATCGCATCGACCGCAAGATCCGCGACACCTCGCACGAGCATGTCACCTGGACCACGGCGCACAACCGGCCCATCGTCGAATGGTTGCAACAGCGCGCCCTCGCCGAGCCCGGCCTCGTGGTCGTCGGCCCCGACATCGAGGTCCAAAAGCTCGCCCGCTTCACCGATGGTGTCGGTTATCACTGGCTGTATCACACCACCACCTGGGACGACCTCAATTACCTGTTTCGTGAGCGCGGCGCCAAATACCTGCTGCTACGCAACGACCGCGTCAGTAAACTGAAGATCGGGCGCGACCGCCGGACCTTCACCCGCACCTTCATCGCCGAGGCCAGTGACCTCTCCGGCTTCACCGTGTTTCGCCGCCGCCGACCCGGCGACCCGCGCGGCACCTGGCCGTCATCGACGCCCACCGCAAGCACCCAGGCCGACGCCGCCGACGACAATTGACCGCCATGGGGACACCACTCCTGCACGGCGCGGCGCCCACCTGCCGTGCAAGCGAGCGGGTCTGCGCAGGCGCTACTCGCTGACCTGATTGTTGCGCTCGGCCGCCCGCAGCCGCTGCTCATCGCCGGCGCTGAGCTTGGGGCGGTCGATCGTCAGCGTGAGCTTCTTGAGCCCGCCCGTGAACCGGAATGGCGTTTGATAGTCCTTGTCGTCGACCGGCGTGCCGGTGTCGGCGCCGACGTCGAAGTTCTCGTCCCATTGCAAGATCAGCGGGATGGTGCGCTTCATCGCCTGGGTGGCCACGACTTTGCCGTCGACCTTGAGCACGCCCGTACCGCTGCGACCGATGCCGCTCAGGTCGTTGAACGCGAGCGTCCCGATGCCCAGGCCGTCGTACTTGAAGTCGAACTCGAGGGTGTGCTTGCCCGGCGCCAGCACCTCGGGTCCCTCCCAGCGGATCCGCTGGGTGTCGACGAGGTTCCATAAAAACACCGGCTTGCCCTTGTGGAGATAAAATCCGTAGCCGCCGAACCGGCCGCCCTGGGTCACCAGCATGCCCTCGGCGCCGCCCTTCGGGATCTCGAGCTCGGCCTTGAAGGTATACGAGGCGTTGAGGATGCTCGGCGCGTCGCCGTTCGGCGTGCCCGTGAGCTCACCGCGGTATGTGAAGACGTTGCGCCCGGCGGTGAGGCTGGGGCGGGGCGTGACGAGACGGGGCGCCACCGAGGCGTCGAGCGGTAGGACCTGATGTTTGGCCGCCTCGCTCCAGAACAGCGCCTGCAGCTGCTTCAGCTTCGCCGGATTCTTGGCCGCCAGGTCCTTCGACTGCGTCCAGTCGCTCTTGAGGTCGTACAGCTCCCAGGGCAGCTTGCTCGGCGCGACCTTGACCGGACTGAAGGTGACCCACGACGGGCGAACGACCTTCGTGCTGGCGATCCATCCGTCGTGGTAGATCGCGTGGTCGCCCATCATCTCGAAGTATTGGGTCCGGTGCCGCGACGGGGCCTGGGCCCTGGCCTTGTCGAAGCTGTAGACCATGCTCACGCCCTCGATCGGGCGCTGCGAGATGCCGTCGACCGCGCGCGGGGCGGCGATGCCGGTGGCCTCGAGCAGGGTCGGCGCGACGTCGATCACGTGATGGAATTGGTTGCGGATGCCGCCCCTGTCCTTGATCACTTTGGGCCACGAGATCGCCATGCCCTGGCGGGTGCCCCCGAAGTGCGACGCGATCTGCTTGGTCCAGGAGAACGGCGCGTCGAAGGCCCAGGACCAGGGCACCGCCATATGGTTGTAGGTCCGGTCCGAGCCCCAGACATCGTAGAAACGCGCGAGCTGGTCCGCGACCGGCACGTCGACCCCGTTGAACATGGCGATCTCGTTCGGGGTGCCGACCATCGTGCCCTCGGCCGAGGAGCCGTTGTCGCCGCTGATATAGATGATCAGGGTGTTGTCGAGCTCGCCCAGGTCCTCGACCGCCTGGATCACCCGGCCGATCTCGTGATCGGTGTAGGCGAGGTATGCGGCGTAGACCTCGACCTGACGGATGAACAGCTTCTTCTCGTCGGCGGAGAGCGCGTCCCACCGCTTCAGCAGATCGTCGGGCCAGGGGGCGAGCGTGGCGTCCGGCGGGATCACCCCGAGCCGTTTTTGATTGGCGAAGATCTGCTCGCGCAGCGCGTTCCAGCCGCGGTCGAAGAGGTGCATGTCCCGGATCTTCTTGATCCACTCGGGCGTCGCGTGGTGCGGCGCATGGGCGCCGCCCGGGACGTAGTAGACGAAGAAGGGCTGATCGGGCGCCAACGCCTCGGTCCGGTTCATGTACGCGATGGCCTCGTCCGCCTGGGCGGTGGTCAGGTTCCAGCCCGGCTTGCCGACGTACGGATAGATCGGCGTGGTGTTGCGAAACAGGTTTGGCTGCCACTGGCTCGTGTCTCCGCCGATAAAGCCGTAGAAGTACTCGAAGCCCATGCCGACGGGCCACTGGTCGAAGGGCCCGACCTGGCTGGCCTGAAACGCCGGCGTATTGTGGTCCTTGCCGAACCACGAGGTGCGATAGCCGTTGTCCCTGAGGATCCGTCCGATCGTCGCCTTGTCGCGCGTGATGATGCTGTCGTATCCGGGGTAGCCGGTCGCTTGCTCGGAGATCACGCCGAAGCCGGCCGAATGATGGTTGCGTCCGGTCATCAGCGCCGCGCGCGTCGGCGAGCACAGCGCGGTCGAGTGGAATTGCGTGTACCTCAGCCCGCTGGCGGCGATCCGGTCGAGGGCCGGCGTCGGGATGACGCCGCCGAAGGTGCTCGGCGCCCCGAAGCCGACGTCATCCGTCATGATCAGCAGAATGTTCGGGGCGCCCGCCGGCGGCACGACCCGCGCCGGCCACGAGGGCGTCGACGCGGCCGCGTCGCTCTTGATCACGCCACCGAACTTCTGCGGCGGCGGGGGTATCTGCGCGCCGCCGCCGAGGGTCTTCGTGGCGGCAGCTGAGCCGGGAGGGGCCGGTTGCTGCGCCTGTGCCGGGACCTCGGCGCCCAGCGCGAGCAGGCAGGCAGATACGGCGACGGGGTGACGGAGCTTCATCGCCCGTCTATGGGGGTGATAGGACCGGCGAGCAACGCAGCGCCACGCATATCCGGGGTCCTATTGCGGTCATGCGAGCAGGCGGCTGCCACGCCGCTCCAGGGCGTACCCGTCACGCGCAGGCGCCCCGGCACGGAGCCTTCGCCGGGTTGCGCATCGCGAGGTCAGTGTCCATGAAGCCCATGAGATTCCACCCGCGTGCGCCCGATCGGCGCTGCGAGTCGGAGAGGATCGCCGCATGCGAATCACGCCGCGCCGAATCGGGTCTTGTACGAATACGCTGCGGGTGAAGCTCCGGCTCGGCGCGTCCGGGCTGGCGCTCGCCGGCCTGCTCGCCGGCTGCGCGGCGCCGACGAGCAGCCCCGCGCCGGGCATGGTCTGGATCCCGCCCGGAGAATTCTGGATGGGGTCGACGGATCCACGCATGACGGATGCCTGGCCGGTCCACCGCGTCGCGGTGCGTGGATTCTGGCTCGGCGCCACCGAGGTGAGCAATGCTCAATTCGCGGAGTTCGTGCGCGCCACGGGTCACGTGACGCTCGCCGAGCGGGTCCCTCGCCCCGAGGATTACCCTGACGTCCCCCCGGAGCTGCTCGTGCCCGGCTCGATCGTGTTTGCGCCGCCCCGGCGGCCCGTGTCGCTCGGCGAGCCTCTCGCCTGGTGGCGCTTCATGCCCGGCGCGAACTGGCGCCACCCCGAGGGCCCCACGAGCGACATCGAGGGTCGCATGGACCACCCCGCCGTGCATATCGCGTATGCGGACGCGCTGGCCTATACGCGCTGGCTCGGCGGGCGCCTGGCCACCGAGGCCGAGTGGGAGTACGCCGCTCGCGGCGGCCTCGACCGCAAGCGCTATGTGTGGGGTGATTCGCCGCGGCCGGACGGCGCGGCGCCGGCGAACACCTTCCAGGGGGTCTTCCCGGGCCACGACACCCGCGAGGACGGCCACGCCGGGACTGCGCCCGTGGGTTCCTATCCCGCGAATGGATATGGGGCGTTCGATATGTCCGGCAACGTCTGGGAATGGACGGCCGACTGGTATCACCCCGAGACCTACGCCCGGCGCGCCGCCCTGGGGCCGCTGGCCGTCGACCCGCAGGGCCCCCCGACCAGCGTCGATCCGGACGAGCCCGGGGTCGTCAAGCGGGTCCAGCGCGGCGGCTCATATCTGTGTACCGACCAGTACTGCGGGCGCTACACGCCCGACGCGCGCGGCAAAGGGGCCCCGGACAGCGCGAGCAATCACATCGGCTTTCGCGTCGTCATCGACGGGCCTGCGCCCTGAGCGTGCGATGTGGCGCGCAGTCGAGGATCGAGAGTCCACGGATGAGGGTCATGTGGTGACCCCGAACCGCTGCTTCGCCCTGCTGGTGATCGGCGGGGTACTCTGCTTGAACACGGTCCTGAACTTTCGGCACCCGTCACATGTGGACACCACTCCTGCACGCCATGGACCTCGCCGCCGACGCGGCCCCCGACCCCTGGACCATCGAGCACGTCGTCACGCTCATGCACCGGCTCACCCCGCACGCGCGCGCCAGCCCTGGTGCGACGAATGCCGAGCTGCCCTGGGGTCGTTACCTCGTGCACGCCGACCCTCGCGGCCGCTACAACCTGCAGCTCGACGTCTTCTCGCGCGCATACACCGGGCAGATCCACGCGCATGGCACCTGGGGCGTCTTCTGGGTCCTCCAGGGCGAGCTGCTGGTCGAGGATTACGCGCTGCATGACGGTATCATGCAGCTCCAGCGCGGCGCCCGGGCGCCGGCCGGCGGCGGCGCCTGCTTCTGCCCGCCCACCTCCGACTGGCACCGCGTCGCCACCCCGGAGCACGGCCCCCAGACCCTCAGCCTGCACCTCTACGGCCCCGGCTTCGACCTCGACAACGGCATCTATTTTTCACAAGCGACCGGCGTGACCCCCTACCGCCGCGGCCCGCTCGGCGACCTCGGCCATATCCACACACTCCTGCAGCCCTGACCCGCACGCCACACTGCCCACATTCACGGATCCACCAGCTCCCCGCCCGCACTCATGACCTTCTCGTGGTTACGCATCTCCGGCGCCGTGATCGCGCTCGCCGGCCTCGCAGTGGTGCTGCTGCGCCGTCGCGGCCTGCTCGGTCGCGGTGAGGCCCTCGCGGCGCTCGTGCTGTTCACGCTGCTCGCCCTCGCCGTCGCGCCCGACCTCGCCGATGCGCTGCCCCGCCTGACCGGCTTCACCGGCGAGCTCGCGCGTGTCACCTCGCTGCTCGCGTTCGCGGTGCTCGCCCTGACCGCGGTGGTGCTCGCGCTCGCGGGTCGGCTCACGCGCCTGCGCAGCGACGTCGACGAGATGCACTGCGAGACCCTGGTCGATCGCGCGTGGTCTTCGCGTCCGGCCGCGATGCAGGGCCCGATCGATCTCGTGCTGCTCATGCCCGCCTACGACGAGGCCGACAATCTCCGCGCCATCCTTCCGGCCCGTCCGACGCAGCTGCTCGGCCTGGACGCGCACCTCGTGGTGGTCGACGACGGCTCACGCGACGGCACCTCCGAGGCCGCCGCGGCCCACGGCGCCTGGGCGATCCGCAGCCCGCACAATCGCGGCGGCGGCTTTGCGCTCAAGCTCGGCTTCATCGCCGCGCGCCGCCTCGGCGCCCGCTATGTGCTCACCCTCGACGCCGACGGCCAGCACCGCTTTGCGGACCTCCCGACCGTGCTCGCCCCGCTCCTTGCCGGCACCGCCGACCTCGTGATCGGCAGCCGCCGCCTCGGCGCATCCGTCGATGCCACGCTCGTGCGCGCCCTCGGCGTGCGGGTATTTTCGGCCCTGCTGACCTTCCTGACGCGCCAGCGGATCTCGGACTGCGCCAGCGGCCTGCGCGGGCTCCAGCTCGAGCGCCTCGGCGAGCTGCGCCTGCATCAGGCCCGCCATCACACCGCCGAGCTGATCATCGAGGCCGCCCGGCGCCACCTCACCATCGCCGAGGTCCCGATCACCATCGTGCCGCGCCACACCGGCCACAGCAAAAAGGGCGGCTCCGTCGGTTATGCCCTGCGCTTCGCCGGCACGATCGTCACCAGCTGGTGGCGCCACTGATCGACATGGTCAGCACCCGGGGTCAAGCCGCGCGCCGACGGCGGCGAACGTGCAGCCCGAGCATTGCCAGCACGCCGAGCAGCAGCGGCCCGCCCGGCGGGTCCGCCTCACGCAGGACGCAGCCGCAGCGCTCCGGCTCCGCGCTCGTGGCGATGCAGTCGCAGGTCTCGCAGGCGTCCGCGCCGCGCAGGTCGACGCCCGTCTCGGTGTTCAACCAGCACAGCGCTCCATAAGGAATGCCATAAAAGCCGCCCTTGCCGCAGTCGGTGTAGCCCCGCGAGGTGACGCCCGCGAGCAGCGTCTCACCCGAGGCCAGGGTCACGAACGCGGGGCCGCCGGAGTCGCCACTGCAAGTATCGAGGCCCATGCCACCGGCCTCGAACTCGAGGCCGCTGGGGCTGAACTTGACGATCGGTGCCACGACCTCGCGCTTGATGCCGGGCAGCATCTTCTCGTTGTATCCGAAGCCGACCAGCGTGACCGGCGCCTCGGCGACCATCGCCTCGTCCCACGCCTCCTGGGTCACGAGCGGGCGCGCCGGTGCCACCCCCTGGACCGGCTCCGTGAGCACCAGAAAGCCGAAGTCCCAGATATCGACCTTGCATACTTCCGGATCGTCGCCGCAATACTTCGGATGCGTGCCGGTGCGCTCGACCTCGTAGCTTTTGCCGCTGTAGATGTCATCGCCGATGTGGACCTGATACAGCCCCGGCGGCTCGCCGTCGTCGAGGCAATGCGCCGCCGTCAGGACGACCCGGTCGCTGACCAGCGTGCCGGTGCAGATCTCGTTCGGGAGCAGGATCGCCACCACGTTGGGCCAGGCCCCGGGCGCGCTGGTCGTGCCGCCGTAGATCGGCGTCGGCCCGGGGGCAGGCCCGGTCAACGGAAGCGACGCGAGGACTGCGACCAGAGCGAGGTTCAACATCGACGCGAGCATAACGCGCCCGCGCCCGGATGTCCGCCTCAGCGCGGTGCCAGCCCGAGCAGATCGTCGGCCAGCCGCGGCAGGTGCCGGTCGGGCACGTGGGGGCAGCAGTGGTGCAGGTAATGGTAGCGAATGCCGTTGAGATTTTCGCGCCCGAACAGCAGCGACCACACGGCCGCGACCGGACCGGGGAACGGCGGCGGCCGGGCCTGATAGTGCTGCGGCCGATGCGTCACCCAGCTGAACACGAAGAACGCCCCGGTGTTCCCGATCCTGCTCATCAGGTTGTAGAGCAGCGCCCCGGACCAGCCGCCGAGGCCCATCAGCGCGGCGTAGATGCCCGCGCGCACCGCCATCGCCCGGGCCAGGCGTGGGCTCAGGCCGTGCCGGCGGATGTGAAACACGGCCGACATCTCCGGCTGGAGAAACGACGCGAGCAAGGCCCGCCACGGCGAGTCGCTCAGCATGTCGTGATCGGGATCGCGCGACGTGCCGCTCTCGCGATGATGCGCGAGGTGCAGTTCACGCAGCTCGTCGTAGCCGAGGTAGACCGGCCCCACGACCACCAGCAACCACCGCACCGGGTGGGCGCCGCTGTTGCCGCGACAGTCCGCATGCAGAGCCTCGTGCACACGATTGAAGTAGCGGAGGAAGCAGACCACGCCCGGCAGCACGACCGCCCACATCGGCACCACCGCGGCGATCGCCGCGAAGTAGCAGGCGTAAAATCCGAGCGACCAGCCCAGCGCCGGCGTCTCGTAGTGCCGCACCTTGTCCGCCGAGTAACACACCCCCAGTCGACGCACGCGATGCTCGGCGGTCGCGGACTGGTCAGCGAGGCCGAGGTCGAAGGGCACATTGCGGTCATAGCGGGGATCCGCGCGGCCGCCAAGCGTGCACCGCGGCGCCGCCGCCAACCCCCGCCTGCGCTGACGCACCAACCCCCTGCTCGCGGACCGGCCCGCACCTGCGCGGCCCGCCACCGCCCGCCACCCCCACGCGCGCCCTTCGCCGCAGGTCCGCGCGCGAGGACGCGCGACGGCGCTAATCCAGGCAGGTCGCCGGCAACGACGGGGTGCCCGCGCCACGCAGGAACGGCCGGATCTGCTTGATCACCAGCGTGCCCGTGCTCGAGACCTTGAACTCGAGGTCGAGCAGCACCTCCTCGGGCGCGTGCTCGCCGGGGTCGATGGGATAGCTCGCCGCAATCTCGGCCAGCAGAGCCCCGAGCTCCTCCAGCTGGGCGTCGCTGAGCACCACCTCGCCGGGCTTCACCAGCGACGAGGCCGCGACCCGGTCGATCGCCACCACCTCGCCGTCGGTGACGGTCACGCGGTCGAGCTCCGCGATCGTGCCAGGCGGCGGGCTAACGACGTCGACCTCGCCGAGCTGCACGTTGATCGTGTAGCGGCCATCCATCACGTCGATCGGGTTGCCGGTGAAGGCGACGCCGTTGGCCCGCTCGTCCTCGTAGCGAGTGCTGACCAGCACGCCCATCGCCACGTCGCGGTGATCGATCTGATAGTACTCGCGCTCCTCGAACGCGCCGAAGTCCCACAGGCTCGCCCACACCAGCTTGAGCGCACGGTCGAGCGGGCGGCGGCCCTTGTCCGGATCGCAGGCCGAGGCCCCGCCGCTGCCGCCGTCGGGGTCCCCGGCGCAGGCGCTCTCGGACACATAAAGCCCGGCGCCGTTGAACTCGAGGCCGTCCTCGGCGTTCGAGGACGAACGAAACCGGACCATCTGCCCGGGGTCGCCGAACACCGCCGGGATGCGGCCGCGCAGCTCGTCCAGCAAAGCCGGGGCGACCTTGCCGTGCTGCACCATCTCCGCCGCGAGCGCGCCGAGCCAGGCCCGGCGCACCGCCGTGTCGGCGCGAAACTTCGGGTCGGCCAGCCACGCCGCGATCGTGTCGGCATAACTGAGGGTCTGCTGCGCACCGCCGACCACCAGCGTCCAGCTGTTGTCCTGCATGAAGCGGAGATAGTGCGCGGTGGGGATCCCGAAGGCCGGGGTCTGGTGGCTGCCGTCCAGAGTCGTGTACAGCGTCGCCAGGCCGGTGACCTTGCCGCCGAAGCGTCCGACCGCGAGGCCACGCTCCTCCGCGGTCATCGCGGGGATCTCGAGCACGCCGAGGGTCGCCTCGAAGTCGGGGTCGGGCAGGTGCTCGACCGTCACGCTCGGCCGCTGCGTGGCCCAGAACTGCTCGGCCTCGGCGAGCTCGACCTTCTCGATCGAGTAGATCAGCTCCGTCGCGGTGAGGCGCACCAGCTCGCCGTCGAAGGACGCGAGGGTCGTCAGCGGCGAGGCGACATACACGTTCGGGGTCCCGCGGCGCGCCGCGAGCACGTTGAGGTGACTGAGCACGTCCTGGCGCGCCCCGGTGATCACCCCCGCCATCACGCCGTCGAGGTCGCTCGGCGCCGACTCGAGCACGAGGATGTCCTGCCAGCCGAAGCCGGCCGCCCCGTTCGCCAGCGCCGCGCTCGTGTAGCTGCGCATGCGCCCATACGTGACGCCCGTCGAGTAGGCCTCGTAGTTGACCTTCTCCGCGCCCGCCACCGCGAACGGCACCCGCGGCTTCACCCACGCGTCCGCGGCCGCCTGCTGCGCGTCGCCGTTCGGCACATAACCAAGGTTGCCGAGCCCGAGCCGGTCCTGGATCTGGCGATAGATGCTGTACGCCTCGGGCTCGGTCAGCAGCTCGTCGGCCTCCTCCGGCGTCTCGACCGTGAAGCCGAAGCTGCGCTCCGGACCCTCGCCGCTGAACTCGTAGATGTTGCCCGCGTACATCTCGCGGTCCGCACGGTAGTAGGCGAAGTCGTTGTACTCCGGGTGCGTGAAGCCCGGGAACAGCGGCTCGAAGCCCTGGCTCAGCATGCAGAAGTGCAGGCGAAACGCGTTGGTCTCGTTGAACACGGTCGGCAGGCGGGCATCGGGCCGCGCGGGCACCAGATACTTGCCGAGCTTGCGCACGTCCTTGCGCTTGCTGTAGCCGACCGAGATCGCGTCCCAGGTCGCGGCGTCGTCGAGCTCGTGCACACACACGCGCTTGCCGGCGCGCACGGCCGCCTCGCCGCACATGTCGCCGTGTTCGACGCAACCCGCCTGCGGATCGCCGAGCGCACCGGCGTCGCAGTAACAGCGCGCGTCGGCCGGATCGCAGTGCGCCAGCTCGCCGCAGGGCGTGCCCGCGGCGGCGCAGGGGTCCGGCCCTTCCGTCTCGCTCGCGGCCGTCTCACCCCCGCCGCCGCCATCACCACAACTGGCGAACGCCACGAGGGCGAGCGGCAGCGCATAAAGGTTTTTAAGGAGCATCCGAAAGCGTAGGCAAGCCCCCGGAGGTCGTCAACCGGCCGCTGCCGACGCGCGATCGGACCCACTGCCACGAAGTTCCGGTATACGGTCGCCCGATCACCATGCTGCCCGACGCGCTCGCACTGCCGACCCTCACGACCCCGCGACTGCGCCTGCGGGCCATGACCCCCGCCGACGCGCCGGCCCTCTACACGATCTTCTCCGACCTCGAGGTCGTGCGTTACTGGAGCGCCCCGCCGCTGGCCGACCTCGCCGCGGCCGTCCAGTTGCAGGCCGAGATCGACGCGTATTTCCAGGCCCGCACGCTGCTGCAGTGGGGGATCGTTCGCGCCGACGAGGACCGCGTGCTCGGCACTTGCACGCTCGCCGAGATCGATCTGGATCACCAGCGGGCCGCGATCGGCTTTGCCCTCGGCCGGTCCTCGTGGGGCCAGGGCTTCGCTCGCGAGGCCGTGCAGGCGCTCGTCGACTTCGGCTTCCAGACACTCGGTCTGCACCGCCTCGGGGCCGACGCGGATCCCCGCAATCATCGTTCGATCGCCGTGCTCGAGGGCCTCGGCTTCGTGCGCGAGGGCTATCAGCGCGAGTCCTATCTCGTCGGCGACGAGCGCCAGGACGCCGTCATGTTCGGGCTGCTGCGCCGCGAGTGGCAAGAACGTCGTTAGAGATCGCGTGCGTGTGCGCGCAACTTTATCGGCCCTCGCCGCGGCGTTGCGTGTACCTTCCGCAGATGCGCATCGCGCCACGAACCCTCCCGCTCGCGCTCCTGGCCATGCTGGCGCTCGGCTGCTCGGCGAAGGCCTCGCTGAGCCTGACGACGCCAGACGGCGGGCGCTCCGGAGCGACCGCTCGCGGCGAGGTGAAGACCCGCGGCGTCACGGGACCGGCCGTCCGCATCGTTCGCAGCGGCGACCGCCTCCACTACGAGAACGGCGAGATCGAGTTCGAGACCGGCTCGGCCGAGCTCAAGGGCGACACCACCGACCACGTGCTCGACGAGCTCGCGCTCGCCCTCAATCGCTTCCCGGAGCTGGTCGTGCGCGTCGAGGGCCACACCGATTCGCGGGGCAGCGTCACCGCCAATCAGCGCCTGTCCGTCGACCGCGCGCGCGCCATCCAGGCCGCCCTCGTCGAGCGCGGCGTCAAGGGTTCACGCCTCAGCGCCGAGGGCTTCGGCGAGACCCGACCGGAACGACCCGAGCCGCCGACCTGTCACAACCGGGCCGAGTCCAACATCGCCGCCGACGAGCTCCCGCGCTGTCAGGCGCTGTGGAGCGCCAACCGCCGCGCCGCCTTCGTCGTCACCGAGGGCGGCGACACCTTGCCGGCCGAGGGCACCGTGGTCAGCGAACCGCGCGAGGCGGTCGCGGAGGCGGGCCCGACCCCGCCGCCCCCGCCGCAGTCGAAGCGCCCGGACTGGGCCCTGCGGATGTTCGGCGGATATTCGCTGGCGCTGCCGGACGGGGCCTATCACGGCGGCCACATCGGCCTTGGTTTTCACGCCTCGAAGCGCTTCGGCAAGCGCCAGCGCGGCTACATCGGCGGCGGCCCGCGGCTGCACTACCGCGGCCTGCGACGCGGCGAGATCGCCAGCGACAGCGCCTACCAGATCTCCATCCATCAGTTCGGACCCGAGGGCAACCTGCTGGTCGGCGGCGGCTCGAAGCGGGTCGTCGGATTATTCTCGCTGCGCCTCGGCCTCGGCCTCAACGCCACGCACGGCACCCGGACCGAGGCCGGTGTCGTCACCGACATCGACGGTCGCGACCTCGGTGGCTGGCTGCTCGGCGGTGTGGTCGTGCTCGGCAAGCTGAGCCCGCGCTGGAGCCTCGGCGGCCATGCCGAGCTCGGCATCGCGGGGATGCCGACTCTGGCCATCGCGGCCGAGCTCGGCCTGAACCTGGCCTGGCACTTCGGCCGCGGCCGCCGCGACGGCATCTGAGCCGCTCAGGACGCCCGCATGCGCAAGGGCTTGAACGAGAAGCCGCTATCCGACAGCACCGCGAGCATCTCGGCCGGCTGACCCGGCACCAGCATCCTGGCGATCGCCTCGGCGAGCTGACCCGGCACCATCGGCCTCGCCATCAGCGTCACGCCCGGCCCGAGCACCCGCATGCCGGTCGCCGCACACGACACGATCGCCACCGGCATCGCCGGCCAGCGCCGCGGCAGGTGCAGCGGCGCTGGCCGGCGATGCCGGGGGCGATCGTGTCGTGTGCGGCGACCGGCATGCGGGTG
>ERZ795056.1152-NODE-1152-length-31200-cov-11.480430_pt1 | contig 31200 bp, 19 predicted proteins | sample MGYA00375140_ERZ795056 | MGnify/ENA primary metagenome ERZ795056 (study PRJEB30185, sample SAMN05720227) | activated sludge metagenome | isolation source: Anaerobic digester | place: USA | collected 2015-03-09 ... | reverse complement strand
ACAGCACCACATCGCTACCCAGGTCGAACACGGGAATGGCGTTGACCTGCACGTTGAGGGCATCGGTCACGCTGCATGCGCCTTGGAAGATCTCCACGCTGTAGGTGTTGGCCGTGCCGACGGTGATGGTGGGAGTGGTCTCGCCCGTGCTCCAGAGGTAGGTGGCGCCAGGCACGGTGGCGTCCAGCACAGCGGTGTTACCCTGGCACAGGGTGATGTCGGATCCGAGGTCCACGGCGGTGGGAGAGGCATAGCTCACGCTGATGGCATCACTATCGGCGCATCCATCCGCATTCGTGGCGATCACAGAGTAGGTGCCGGCCACACCGACAACGAGGTTGGCGGAGACAGCACCCGTGTTCCAGGCATAGGTGAGGCCTGGTCCACCAGCTGTGAGTGCCAAGGTCTGTCCCGGGCACAGTACCGTGTCCGATCCAAGGTCCACGATCGGTGGCACGGAGATATCCACATCGACGGCATCCGTCGAGGAGCATTGTCCCTGTACAACGATCACACTGTAGCTCCCCGCCGTATTCACCGTGATGCTGGGTGCGGAACTGCCGGTGCTCCATGTGTATGACCCACCCGGTACGGAGGCGTTCAAGGTCAGCGTGGCGCCCGAACACAAGGTGGTGTCGTTCCCCAGGTCGATCACCTGCGGGTTGGCATATTGTACGATGATGGCATCCTGTGCAAAGCACCCATTGGCATCAGTAAGGTCCACGTCATAAGTACCAGGACCGCTCACCGTGAACGTCGACCCGATACTGCCATCCTGCCACACCGTGGAAGCCCCAAGTTGGTTAGCGTTCAGCACCAGGACCTGGCCCGGGCAAAGCGTGGTGTCATTGCCCAGGTCCACGCTGGCGGCAGGATGAGCGGTCACGGTGATGGCATCCGTGGCTGGGCAGTTGTTCACGGTCACCTCCACACTGTAGGCGCCTGGGCCAACGCTCAAGGTGGGTGTGTTCGCACCCGTGTTCCACACATAGGTACCCCCCGCGAGTGTCGCATCAAGCGTGACCTGGTCACCAGGACATACGGCCTGATCAGGCCCGAGATCGAAGGCCGGAGTTGGTGTCACCAGCACATCAACAGCGTCCGATACCGTGCACCCGTTCAACGTGACATCCACCGTGTATGTGCCGGTGGCATTCACGGTGATGGTGCTGTTCGTGCTTCCAGTGCTCCACACATAGGAAGCACCGGGCACGGTAGCGTCAAGGACAACATCATTCCCTTGACACAGGGCGATGTTGAGTGGTAGGTCGAACACGGGCAGGCCGAAGTGGTCGATGGTGATCGCATCACTCGTGGTACAGTTGTTCACTGTGACATCCACCGAATAGGTGCCTGGAGTGGTGGCTTGGAAGGTCGCGCCGGTCGAACCATCCTGCCAGAGGTAAGCAGCTCCAGGGGTGGTGACATCAAGAGTCACCGTGGTACCCGGGCATACGGTCACATCAGGGCCAAGATCAGGTGCGGGATAGGGCGTTACGGTGAGCGTGGCCTGATCACTGGTGGTACAATTGTTCACGGTCACGTCCACAGTGACCGGTCCATTGCTGTTTGCAGTGAACGTGGGGGCTGTGGATCCATCGTGCCAGGTGTATGTCGCACCCGGCGTGGTGGCGTCGAAGGTGAATTGGTCGCCAGCGCAGACCGAAACGTCAGGTCCGATGTTCACGGTCGGGAATGCATTGTACGCTACATCCACCTGATCGCTGGCGAAGCAATTGCCTTGGAACACGGTAACGCCGTAGGTGCCAGGACCGGTGACGGCCAACGTGGGTGCACCGCTGCCGTCGGACCATCCGTAGCTGGCATTGGGTTGTGTAACATCCAGTACAACCGATTGGCCGGTACACAGGCTCAGGTCGGGCCCCAGGTCCACAACGGGCAATGGGTTGAAAGCCAGATCGATGTCGTCCGTGGAGGAACATCCATTGGCGGAAACGGTCACGTTGTAGTTCCCTGCGGTCGAAGCCTGCACGGAAGGGTTGGTGGAACCATCCTGCCAGAGGTAGGTGCCGCCCGGTACAGCCGCGTCCAAGATCAGCGATTGACCCTCGCACATGGTGAGGTCAGGACCCAGGTCGAAGGTCGGTAGTGGGGTCACGTTCACGGTGATCTGGTCATTGAGCACCACCGTGGACCTGATGTCGACATCGTCGAAGCCAAAATCATTCCCGGTACCCCACCCCGAGGATACTTGGATGCAGAACTCTGCGGAAGTGGTACCGGCAGGGGCGGTCCACGCAAGGTTGAACGTTTGCCATTGTCCTTGGGTCGCTGGTGGTGTGTGTTCCAGACCGGTCCATGAGTTGTTCACGAACCAGGCGAGTACGGGCGGGTTCACCGTGGCAAGTGATGCCGCCCGGAAACTGATCACATAGGTCTGTCCCGGGCACACGTCCAGCGTCTGGCACCAGAACCGCCAACCGGTGTGCATCCAGCCGGCGTTCACCATCATGAATTGCCCGTTACCTGTGCCTTGGAATTGCGGATGGTACAGGGCCGCGTTCGTGCCGATCCAATAGTTCCCTTCGTTCGTCAAGGGTGTCCCGTAGTTGAACATGGTGTTGAAACCCATGTTGCCGCCACTGAAATTACCGTTCGTGACCAGGTTCCCTGTGGGATAGGTGACCTGGCAACTGTAGCTCCCCGCGCCGGCCACGGTGATATTCTGGGAGACCTCCCCGGTGCTCCATAGGTAATTGGGGAAACCGGCTGGGCCTTCCAGGGTGACCGTGTTGCCCGCACAGATCGTGGTATCGTTGCCCAGGTCGATGGAACAGACCGGTTGGGCTTCCAGCAGCCCCCACGCGGTAACCCCCGCAAGTCCGCTAAGGAGCAGACGCGCGAGGCGGGAGATACCAGGGAACTTGGGGTTCATGGACATGCAGGGCCAAAGCAAAATTCGGACCTATCCGTCAAAGGACGTTCCAGAACCGCCATTCGTTGTTCATTCAGCGACGAATACCCGGTTAGCACCCTCGAACGTCCATTCCTCGACGTGGAGGAACGCTTTGGACAGGTGCTGTCGGACACGTTGGCAGCGTAGGTTGGAAGCAGCGTCATGGGCAACCGTGTTGAAACAGACGATCCCGTCCTCCGCGCAGCGATCGCGCAGTGCATGTGCGAAGCCGTTGGTATCCACCCCACGCGCCAGGTCCAGGTCATCGAACAGGTCAACAAGGATCAGGTCGAAGCGTTCGTTCATGCCATGCACCGCAATGGTGGCATCGCCTTCGATGATCCGCAGGTCAGGGCCTTCGTGAAGCGCAAAATGGTCTGCGGCCAGTGCTATCATCACAGGGTCGATCTCCACAGCGGTCATGTGCACAGCAAGGCCCAATTCACGGCGTAGGATGTGATGCGCACTGCCTCCGCCCAAGCCCAGGAGCAGCACGGTACGGGGGGCGGGACGAAGCGTGAGCACCTTGCCAAGTACGCCCTGCCAAACCCGATGAAGACTGCCGAAGGATTGATTGCCATGCTCGGAGTTCAGCACCTTGCGTCCCAGTTCCCACCGGACCTCGAGCGGTCCATGCCGGCCTTCCACACGCTCCACCGAATTCGGCCATACCCAGCTCAGCAGGTAGCGTAATGCATTGGGCCACATACTGCAAAGGTCGGTCCTGAGCTTGGTCGATGTACTTTCGCGCGCCCTTGACCGCGATCACCCGATACAAGCTCCGCAAGGTCATCAAGTACGGTCTGGTGGCCGCGTTGGTGGCATGGGTTCTTACCCTGTTCAGTGGCGAACCGGTGGGCTATGAACTCGGTGCTTGGGCGGTTCTGGGCATGTGGACCGGTATCCTGGAGGAATTCTTGTTCGGACGGAGATTCCGGTCCTTGGCGATACCACTACAGTTCCTGGGCAAATTATTGCTGGTCAGTTTGCTGACCATCCTGCTCATCGCATTGGCCTTCGTGGTGAACAGCGAGCAGTTCATCCTGCTGGACAGTGATCGACCGTTCAAGGTCTATGACATCTTCGGGATGTCCCAGTTCTATCGTTTGGTTCTACGCGTGGTGGTTGTCACCTCCATAGCCCTGCTGGTGGTGCAGATCGAGGAGTTGATCGGTCGGCGCACCTTGTTGGGGGTCCTGCTGGGTCAATTCGAACGTCCGAAGGCAGAGGAACGGATCATCATGTCCATGGACCTGGTGGGCTCCACGGGTATTGCGGAGCGCATGGGCGATCTACGGTACTATCGGTTCCTCAATGTGATCTATTCCTTGATGACGGATGCGGTGTTGCGGAACGAGGCGGAGATCCACAAATACGTGGGTGATGAGGTCATCTTCACGTGGTCCATGCGAACGGGCGTCCGGGAGGAGAACTGCTTGGACCTGTATTTCGACATCATGGAACGGATCCGTACCCATGAGGATGAACTGCGGGGTGAGTTCGGGGTGGTTCCCCAGTATCGGGCGGCCCTTCATGGAGGGAGGGTCATCGCCGCACAGATCGGTCACATCAAGCGGGCGGTCGACCTCAATGGTGACGTGATGAACAGCGTCTCGCGAATGCTCGGTCTGGCCAAGAGCATGAAGGGGGATATGCTGGTCTCCGGTGAGTTGCTTCGCCGAATGCCTGCTGTGAGCCAACGATTCATCGTCGGACCGGAGAACCTGGTCCCGGTGAAAGGGCGTCGTCGTGAAGTGCGCGTACATACCATTGAACGTCGAAGCACATGACGCGGATGTCCCTCATCATGCTCTTGTTCATGCGGTCATTCCTTGCGGCGGCACAAGTACTTGTGCCCTTCGTTACGGATGATGGACACTTCATGGTACATGCCGATGGTCGTTTCGAACGGTTGGAGCGAGAGCCACCCATACGCGTCATTGCCCAAGAGGGGCAGGTGGTCTATGTGGATGGCCAGGGCCGGTTGAAGGTGTTCCTGCAAGAAGGGCGTCGCCTCCATCTTTTGCACGATACACCGGTGGATCACCTTCAGGGCGCGGGGCAACGGGTGGCCTGGTCATCGGGCGATTCGCTCTATGTGCTCCGGGAAGGTCGTGCGGTGCTGGCAGCCACCCAAGTGGAACGATTCGAGGTGGCGGACAGTATGATCGTGGTGCATGATCGCGAGCATCAGTCGCTGGAAGTGCTCTGGCGAGGGCAACACATCCCCATAGCGGATGTTTCACTCGGTACAGAACGACCTCAGTGGCGATCGGGGAGCAACGTCGTCACCTTCCTGGACAAGTCCTCACGTAAGCTGTTCCTGTATGAGGCGGGGCGCGTGACGGTGCTCACGGACAGTACGGATGTCGGGATCGTTGCCACCGGTGGTGGGGTGGTCGGTTACTGGGACGATCGCGCGGACCGTTTCATGGTCCATGAGCGAGGCAAGGACCACGTGGTCTCCGAATTACGCCCGGTGTCGGTCAAGACCGGTGAAGGCGTACTTGCCTTTGTGGACGGCATTGGTAAGCTCCGCTGTTGGCAGGGTGGTCAGTTGCACACGGTGTCAAACAAGCCACCCACCGATTATTGGGTGGAGGACAGTCTGCTACTCTATGTGACCGAAGGGAATCTCGAGTTGTTCGGCCCTCATGGCACGATGACGGTGGAGAGTTATGTGCCAGAGCGCTGGCTGGTCAACGGAGGCCTGCTCGTCTACCTGAATTTGGATCGAGAACTATACGCCATCGAGCTGGGAAAGCGAAAGCGTGTTGGCAACGAAGGCGCCATTCCTACGTTCGATCTCTTCGGGAACGCGGTACTGTATCGTTCTCCAAGTGGACCGTGGACGATCATTCGTAAGGGGAGGAGCGCGCTCTATTGAGCGATAGCGACACCTTGTTGCGCAACCGCCTCGGGCAGGTCGGGTTGATCGATCGTCCAGAGACTTGTCTCCTGCTTCTTGCCGCGCAGTGCGATACTCCCGATCTCGCGGGTATGGAAGTTCGAGGGCAGGTGAAGCACGTCCATGAGTTCCTTGGAGAGGAGGTTGTCCACCCCTAGTTCATTGCAGCTGTTCTGGATGCGTGCTGCGGTGTTCACCACATCGCCACTATAGATGCGTTCACGTTTCAATAGCCCCACCTCGCCCGTGGTCACCGGCCCATAATGGAAGCCCGCCTTGAACATGGGGACGATCCCATAACGTTGGGCGTAGTGCTTCGACCTGCGTTCCAGTTTACCTCGTATGTCCAGGAAGCAACGTATGCAGCGTTGTTTGCGAACCCCGTTTCGGAAGGTCCAACTCACACTGATCTCGTCGCCTACGTATTGGTAGATCTCGCCGCGAGAGTACACGATCGGGTCGGTGATATCGGTGAACAGTTCGTTCAGGAGTTGGAAGTACTTCACATGCCCCAATTCCTCGGCAATGGCAGTGGATGAACGCATATCGAGGAACATGAAGATGCGCATCTCCTGACGGGGTTTGTGGTACCGGCCGGTGAGGTAGGAGAGGTTGCTGTTCCCATACTGGTCGTTCAGACGTACCATCAGCATGGTCGCTCCCATCAACAATGACCAGAAGAGGAAGTGCCCCAGGAACGACAAGCTCAACAATCGGTGTTGTAGTGCGGTCGCCAGCTCGGGATCATGCCTCACAGGCCAAAGGCCATAGGCGATGGACATGACCAACAGGATACCCCCGACCATGGCGCCCAGCGCCTTGAAATAGGGCAACTTGCGCAATTGGCGCCGCAGCACGAAGATGTAGAGGCCTCCGCCAAGCAGGCCTGCGAACAGCGCTTGGAAGAACCGCTCATCCACGCGGTCCAGGTAGCTGCTCGCAACCCCCAGGTCGATGCGCAGGTTATGGTCGAACAACGCGGCCACCAGCGCGACCAGGACCCAAGCGAACGTGATGCGCAGGGTACGGCGCAACTGGGTCCGAAGGCGAGCGAGGTGGTCCATGAGGTCCCTGGGTATGCTGTGAAGCAGGGCGCGAAGTTAACCGCGCTCCTAGAGCCCATGTGAAGCCTGCGTTAAGATCGAGCGCGTGAAAGCCGAACCGATCCGTAGTGCCACCCCAGGATCCAGAGACCTGCGACGAAGAACACGACAGCGACCGGTCTGGTGGAATCCTCCATGAAGAACTCGCCGATCATCCACGTGGAGTTCGCCAGGATCCAGCAAACAACGGCGGCGGAATGGAAGAGGTCGCTGCGCTGGTCACGGGAACGCCAACAGATCCAGAAGGCCAGCCACACCGTGGGCACCACCAATGCCAGGCCGATGACCCGAAGATCCATCACCCAACACAGGTCCTTCAACAACCAGAACAGGATGTGGAGGTTCTCCCCCCCTCGAAGTGAGCGCATTGTGGTCATGATCGATCGTGCAAAAGTGATCGTCCTCCTCCGATCATGGGGTGCGGGACCGGTCTATTTTTGTTCCCATGGCAAGTAACGCGGGCCGTGTGTTGGTGGTGCTGTGTACGCTGTGGTGCGTCCCACGCGCATCAGCTTTCCACATCCACCTTCATGGTGTGGTCACCGAGTATTTCACGGGTGATCACATGAAAGGCGTGCAGGTGCGCTTGGTGAAGGACAGTATCGAACGCGAGACCATCATCACCAGTGGGAACGGGCAATACGAATTGTTCTTGGAGCGCGGCTACGACTATGTCATCTGGTTCCACCGAAAGGACATGGTCACCAAACATGTCCGGATCGATGCCCGCGAGATCCCGTTGTTCCCCGACGTACCGTTCTATGACATGGACCTGCAGATCACCCTGTTCGAGTGGATCGCGGGATTCGATTTCACGGTTCTCGACTCACCTATCGGCATGGCGGCCTACAAGCGTACCGTGCGGAACTTGAACTGGGACATCTCCTATACCGACGCTATGCGGCCCCAGGTGCAACGCATGATGGTGCTGTACGAACGCGAACTCATCGCCCGACGGAAGCCACTGGCCAAGGCTGGGAGCACCACCTCAACGCGCAAGCGACGCGAAGTGGAGTTCTGACCCCTCTGCAGCGCTCAGGGCCTGGTGTAGGAGTACTGCTTGTTTGGCAGGAAGCACATCATGAACGCGTAGGATGGCCGCACCGCGCTGCAAGGCCAGTGCGTTCAGGACCGTGGTACCGTTCAACGCTTCCTGCGATGTGGTACCGAGCACTTCGTTGATCATGCTTTTCCGGGAGATGCCTACCAGCAGAGGAGCTCCAAGTGCCGCGAATGATGTCAAGCCATTGAACAGGGCGAGATTGTCTTCGGTGGTCTTTCCGAAGCCGAAGCCCGGGTCGATGATCACATCCGCGATACCAGCATCGCAAGCTGCCGCCATGCGCTCGCTCAAGAAGTGCACCACGTCGTTCACCACATGGCGATAACCAGGTGCCTGCTGCATCGTGGCAGGTGTGCCGAGCATATGCATCATCACATAAGGAACGCGAAGTGCAGCCACGGTGGAAATCATGCGTTCATCCAAGCGCCCGGCGCCTATGTCGTTCACCATGCGCGCCCCGACGGATACTGCTGCCTCGGCGACCACCGCCCGATAGGTGTCCACGCTCAATAGCGCATCCGGGTGGCGTTCGTGGATAGCCGCGATGACGGGTATCACCCGATCCAATTCCACTTCCGTGGGTACCTCTTCCGACCCGGGACGGGAACTCATCCCGCCTATGTCGATGATGTCAGCCCCTTCGGCAAGCATCTGCTCAGCCCGCGTCACAGCATCATCCAAGGTGGTGCGGCTTTCCGCATGGAACGAATCGGGGGTGGCATTGAGGATGCCCATCACCAAGGGTCGCTCGATGGAATACACCCTGTCCTTCAAGGTCCAGAATACCATGGGGCGAAGGTATCGGCAACTATCGTGTGGCTTGGATCAACATCGACGTTGGCCTTCACGTCATGACACGGTCAAAGGTGTCGGTGCAGGAAGGGGTGATCACGATCTCCCGTACTTTCGATCGTCGCTTCGATGCCGGATCGTCCGATATCGCCTCGATGCCACTTTCCATCCCAGCCCATGCGTCACCTGTACTTCTCGTTGTTATCCCTCTTCCTGGTCGGTACTACGCTGCAAGCCCAGCAGGAGGTCCGGTTGATCCAGGCCCACCTGCAGGAGAACCGTTCGACATTGGGACTCACCGGAGCGGATGTACTGGACTGGCGGGTGGCGGATCGCCCTGGTTCCAAGGCCAAAGGGGTCACCATCGTTCACACCATACAGTCGCTGGATGGCTTGGACGTACACAACGCCATCGGCACGTTCGTGATACGCGATGGGCGTGTCGTGCATTTCACTGATCGGTTCCTGCGGGATGTTCGTTCCCGCGTGATGGCCGGTGGTTCCGGGATGCAAGCGCAGGACGCACTGCGTCATGCCGCCGTTGCGCTGGGACTGCCTACTACGTTCGATGTGGAGGTCATGAAGGCCGAGCGGGATGGTAGGATGGAGCTCAAGGCGGATGCCATCGCTCGGGGAGTTGTCAAGGCGCGTCCGATCCTACAGCCTATGGAGGATGGTCGGATCCTGCGAGCGTGGGACCTCTCCATTCGTACACACAAGAGCACCGAGTGGTGGTTGGTGGCGATCGATGCTTCCACCGGATCGGTCTTGCGGGCCAACAACATTGTCGTGGAGTGCCTGTTCCCCGATACGCATCAACATGTTGGTCAGGACGCGTTGGAATTCCACGAGGATCTGGAGGCTTCGTCAGGAGGTGGAAGTGTGGGCTATCGCGTCTTTCCCATGCCCATTGAGAGCCCTAGCCACGGCACGCGCAGCCTTGAGGTGGACCCGCATGATCCGACCGCATCGCCCTTCGGATGGCATGATGTGGATGGTGTGGTCGGTGCGGAGCACACCATCACGCAGGGCAACAACGTGCTGGCAGCCGATGATATCGATAATGATGATGTGCCAGGCTACAGCCCGGATGGTGGGTCTGCCCTGAACTTCGATTTCGCACTCGACCTGTCCAATGATCCCATTGACAACATCGATGCGTCGGTGACCAACCTGTTCTTCTGGAACAACGTGATGCATGATGTCTGGTACCAGTATGGGTTCGATGAACAGAGCGGGAATTTCCAGGAGAACAATTACGATCGTGGAGGGGTGGGCTTCGATCCGGTCTTCGCTCAGGCCCAGGACGGTGGGGGTACCAACAATGCCAACTTCGCCACACCTCCCGATGGGGAGGCTGGTCGCATGCAGATGTTCAATTGGACGGGCACTTCCATCGGCAATAACCTCACCATCAATGCACCCGGAGGGTTGGCAGGGAGCTACTTCAGTGCGGAAGCGGGATTCGGTCCTGGATCACCGTCCATACCCTTGACCGGCGACGTCGTTGCCATGGTGGACGATGTGGCACCCACCGGGGACGGGTGTGATGCCATCATGAACAGTGGGCTCATCAGCGGTCGTTATGCCTTGGTCGATCGCGGTACATGTTCGTTCGTACAGAAGGTGGAGGCGGCACAGAACGCGGGTGCCATCGGGGTGCTGGTGGTGAACAACCAATCGGGCAACCCGACAGCGATGGGCGGCACATCGGCCTTCGTCACGATCCCTGCGGTGATGATCTCGGATGTTCTGGGTGCGCAGATCAGGGCCGCATTGCAGGCGGGGAGCACGGTCAATGTCACCTTGCAGGACCAGGGTCAGACATCCGATCGGGATGGAAGCTTCGACAATGGGGTCGTGGCCCACGAATACGGGCATGGCATCTCCACGCGCCTCACCGGGGGGGCGAGCAATGTGGAATGCCTTTTCAATGCGGACCAGATGGGAGAAGGCTGGAGCGATTGGGTCGGATTGATGCTCACCATCGAACCTGGGGATCAGCCCGAGGACGTACGTGGCATCGGGACCTTCGCCACTGGTCAGCCCATCACCAGCACCGGCATTCGTCCGGCGCCATATACCACCAATACGGCGATCAACGGGTTCACCTATGCGGCGACCAACAATGAAGGAAGTATCTCTCAGCCACACGGTATCGGCTTCGTGTGGTGCACCATGCTTTGGGACATGACCTGGGCCTTGATCGACCTGTACGGTCTCGATCCGGACGTTTACAATGGTGATGGTGGCAACAACATCGCCATGCAATTGGTCATCGAGGCCATGAAGTTGCAGCCATGCAACCCCGGTTTCGTGGATGGTCGTGATGCCATCCTCTTGGCAGACGAATTGTTGTACGGCGGTGCGAACCGTTGCCTCATTTGGGAGGCCTTCGCTGCCCGAGGCTTGGGTTACAGTGCGGAGCAGGGGAGTACCAGCGACCGCACCGACCAGCTGGAAGCGTTCGACCTGCCACCGATCTGCCAGTTGCCGACTGCCGAACCCACGGCCGCCTTCGATCTGGCTGTAGCCGGTTCGTGCAGTGGTACGGTCAACTTCACCGACGCCTCCACGGACGTTCCGCAAGCTTGGGCCTGGCAATTTGGTGATGGAGGTACCTCCTCCCAGCCGAACCCCACACACACCTACACGGCCAGCGGTACCTTCACGGTCACGCTCACGGTCACCAATATCATCGGCAGCGATGTGGTGACGGGCACGGTCACGATCGAGTTGCCGGATGCCCCACAGGCTGCGGATATCGATGTGTGTCTGGGCTCCTCCGGCGTGTTCCAGGCCGATGCCACCGGTGAGGCGGTCTGGTACGATGCCAATGAGGAAGAACTTGCTTCGGGTGGGACCTATACCACCCCTATCCTGAACACCACAACGACCTACACCGTGCGTAATGTGATCGCTGCGGAGAGCGTACAAGTCGGGCCGCTGACCAACGCGTTCGGGACAGGTGCCTACCATGGGACTTCGTTCATCGGAACGGTCAACTTCACCGCGTCCCAAGCATTGACCATTGTTTCCTGCTGGGTGGATGCCGGTTCCACCGGCACGCGTACCATCAACCTCTGGAACGGTCCGAATGGATCCGGCACAATGGTCCAATCCGTGCAAGTGGTGATACCCTCGGGTCAGGGTCGTATCGCGCTGGGGCTCGAGGTGCCCGGTCCGGGGGATTATAGCATCGGCACCAGCAACGCTGACCTGTACCGCAACGATACCGGGGCACAGTATCCCTACACCATCGGGGGGCTCATCAGTATCACGGGTTCATCGGCGTCCTTGGGCCATTACTACTACTGCTACGATCTGGAGGTGAACGGAGCCCCCTGCATAAGCCCCGCGACCGAGGTCACCGCCAACGTGGTGGAGGCGGACTTCACGTTCGAGGCGAGTGGAGCAACGGTCACCTTCAGCGATTCATCCACCGGAGCGACCAGCTGGCTTTGGTCCTTCGGTGATGGGGCCACTTCCACGGAGCAGGATCCGGTCCACACCTATGCCCAGCCTGGCAACTACATCATCACCCTCACCATCAACGGCATCGCCTGTACGGCCTCCCAAAGTTGGGAACTGAACACTGCCGTGATCGGGGTGGCGGTGCAGGACCCGGTAAGCATCTTCCCGAACCCTGCTGCGGACCGTGTCACCATCGACCTTGGAGCCCCGAAGAACGAACGGGTCACGGCGGAGGTGTACGATGCCGAAGGCAGGGTGGTCGCTCGCAGCATGATCCTTCCGGGACAAGAGCGTATCGACCTCGATGCCGGAGCTTGGTCCCCAGGAGTGTACCAGGTGTGTTTGCGATCATTGGACGTGTTGGAGCGCCAAGCACTCATCATCACGCGATGATGGGTGGTCGGTGACCGGGCCACCAGCTACCTTCGGCCCCGCGATGGATCGGACCTTGACGCAGTATGATGCCGTGGTGGAGGAGTGCATGGCCCTCTTCTCGAAAAAGGCGCATGATTATGGAACGGCGTGGCGCATCCTCAGGGTGCCTTCGCTCACCGACCAGATCATGATCAAGGCCCAGCGGATCCGCACCTTGCAAACGGTGGGGGAGAGCAAGGTGGGTGAGGGGATCCGTCCTGAACTGGTGGGCATCATCAATTATGCGGCGATGGCCTTGGTGCAATTGGAGCATGGCGTTGTGGATGTCCCTGACCTGGATGCCGATAAGGCCATTGCACTGGTGCGGAGAAGCATCGAACAGGCCCGTTCCTTGATGCAACGCAAGAACCACGACTACGGTGAAGCCTGGAGGAGCATGCGCGTCAGCTCGTTGGTGGACCTCATGCTCATGAAGCTCCTGCGCATCAAGCAGATCGAGGACAACCAAGGTGCGACCCTCGTGAGCGAGGGTATCGATGCCAACTTCCTCGACATCGTGAACTATGGCGTGTTCGCCATGATCCAGTCGGGTCCTTCAGAGCAAGCCTGAACGCTCGGTTCGCGCCGTGATGAACAACAGGGCGTTGGTAAGTGCGGCGTGCGGTAGGCATCCCGACCTTGATCCCCGGCTCCCCGGGAGATAGTTTCGCAGCCTTGTTGACCGCGGCTTACCCCGCAGTAGCGATGCGCATACTCCTCACCGCCTTCCTTGTAGGTCAGGTACTCCTGTCCCACGCTGTGCAATTGCGGGTCTTCGGCCCAGTGACCGATCTGGAGACGCGTGCCCCCTTGGCCGATGTGCTGGTCCGTGTGTACAAGGATGGGGTGAAGCAGAAGGTGCTCCAAACAGGGGTCAATGGCCATTACTCCTTCGTGCTGGACAATGGATCGAGCTATGTCCTGCGCTTCAGCCTACCCGGACGTGTGACCAAGTGTTATGCGATCGATACCCATGGTCCTTCCTGGGAGGACGATAACCGTATCGTCGATCTCTCGATCGAGATGACCTTGTTCCCGACCGTTCCCGGGTTGGACCTCACCTTCTTCGATCTGCCCATGGGCATTGCCCGTTTCACTCCCATGACCGGTTACCTGAGTTGGAACGATACCTATGCACAGGATATCCGCAGCGAGGTGGATCGGTTGATGGCGGAGGTGGCGCACCGCAGGCAGGCGATCGCCGCCGTGGACCAGCGCACGCTCCACCAGTGATCACGGACCGACAGCGGTCGATCGTCATCCCACTGTAAGATGCTTTCCGGTCAGGCAATGGAACCGTGAAATGATGTGTCTTTGGGACATGCGGCTCACACCTTGGTCTGAACGCTCACTCCCTTTCGGCAAGGGTACCGAAGAACTTCCAGTGCTGGTGGAGCGGGCATTGGGTGCACCGGCTCGAGCGGTATTCCTCACGCGATATGAACCGGCAGAACGCCTTTCATTGCGTATCGCAGGAAGCTGGTCCGTCAAGGAGCATATCGCACACCTGCTCTACCTGGATGAATGCATGGACGGCCGCGTGGAGGACTTCATGGCCCGCAGGAACATGCTCTGTTCCATCGACCTCACAGACCAGGAACGCGTGCTGGCGATCCAACACGATCGTCCGCTCGGGGACTTGTTGGAGGAGTTCCGTCTGCGGCGGGTATACCTCATGGAGCGGGTGTTGAGCATGGATCCCGGCGCGATGCGCCACAGGGCCCAGCATCCCTGCCGCGGCATGGCCATGAGCGTGGTGGACATGGTGATGTACCTGGCAGAACACGACGACCACCACCTGGCACTCATGCGGGGTATCCTTCAGCTTCATCGGGGGCTCCCCTCGTGGTATTCGACCAATACGTGAAGCAGGCTTTGGCTACCACGGCTCTGAACGATCGTTAAGGAGCGGGACAAGGGGTGGGGAGGCAGCTATCTTCGCCGCACCCAAATCGCAGTTGAAATGCGCATCCTCCTCCTCATCTCCCGGCTGGTCGTAGGACCGCTGTTCATCGTCAGTGGTCTCATCAAGGCCAATGATCCACTGGGATTCTCCTACAAGCTCGAGGAGTATTTCGCGGAGAGCGCGTTGAACCTGCCTTGGTTGGAACCGTTCGCGTTGGCACTTGCTGTGCTGGCATGCCTGGCGGAGGTGGTGCTGGGCTTCACGATCCTTTTCGGTGGGCGCATGAAATTGGCGACCTGGTCGCTGCTCTTGCTCACCCTGTTCTTCGGGTGGCTCACTGCATATACCGCCACGTGCGACCCCAATGGCACGTACACGGTGATGGTGGACGGGCAGGAGATGACCCGTTCTGTGACCTGCGTGACCGATTGCGGTTGTTTCGGTGACGCGATGAAGGGTTCCATTGGTCGAAGTCTCACGCCCTGGGAGAGCTTCAGCAAGGACATGTTCCTGCTCGCCTTCATCCTGCCGCTCTTCTTCCGCCGTGCCCATATCGCGTGGAACACCACCAAGGACGATCTGATAGTGCTCCCAGTAGGCCTGTTGTTGGTGGCGTTATGGAGTTGGGTCTTCACCTGGTGGGGACCGGTCTGGTTCACCCTGCTCGGTTTCGCAGGGTATCTTCTTGTCAAGCGGTTCATGCAAGCACCTCGCGCCGAGTGGACCGCTGCCGTCTGGGCGGCGATCATCACGCTCGTATTCAGTTGGTGGAACTATGCCCATCTCCCCTTGCGTGACTATCGCGCTTACGCCATAGGCAAGAACATCGCCGAACAGAAGGTGATGGGCAAGGCACCCGTCCAGCAGATCTTCATGCTCTACAAGGACAAGCGCAATGGCGAGGTGAAGGAGTACGACAGCAAGGGTGCCTACCCGTGGGATGACGACAACTTCGAATACGTGGACCGTCGGATCGTGGAGATCGAACCGGGTATCGATTCACCGGTCCAGGACTTCCTCCTGACCGATGTGGATGGTACCGACATCACCAACGACGTGTTGGCCGAGCCAACGCCTGTGTTGCTCATCATGGTCTACAATGTGCAGAAGGCGGCCACCGGGAACCTGTCGTCCATTGCGGCCCTCGCGCAAGAGGCGTACGCCAAAGGGTGGTACGTGTACGGGGTCAGTGCGAGCCCGTTCGAGCAATGCGAGGAGTTCCGCCACGCTCATCAACTTCCCTTCGATTTCGTGCAGTGTGATGAGAAGACCATCAAAACAGCCATCCGCAGCAACCCCGGGGTGATGGTGCTGCAACAAGGCACGGTGAAGGGGCAGTGGCACCGCAACGATGTGCCCACACTGGCCACGATCAGCGCAGGGCTATGATCGGATGCTGGTGGTGAAGCGGATGGTCTGCGCCACCAGGGTTGAAGGAGCCCGTATCAACGCCCAAGCAAGGTGGAGTTGATCCCGATCGGTTGTTCAGAACTCGCCATGGCGCTGCGGATCGCACTTCCGTGAGCCGCCCATCTTTGTCACACATGCCTACACCAGTGGGAAGCATTTGACCATGAGGACGATCGTAGCAGGCAACTGGAAGATGCATAAGGACCGGATCGAAGCGGCTGACCTCATCGCGGCCGTCATCGCAGGAGCGGATGCCTGGTCGCCATCGGTGGATGTGGTCGTTGCCCCTCCGTTCCCGTTCCTTGCCGAAGCGGTGGAACGTGCTCGTGGAACGCGCTTGGTGGTGGCCGCTCAGAACTGCCACGAGGCTGCTCATGGGGCGTACACCGGTGAGGTCAGTGTGGCCATGCTGAGCAGCATCGGCGTCGGAGCCTGCATCGTGGGGCACAGTGAAAGGCGCCAATACTTCGGCGAGACCGATGCTGCAGTTGGACGCAAGATCGCAGCATTGCTCAGCGCGAACATCATGCCCATCTACTGTTGCGGCGAGGTGTTGGATGAGCGTGAGCAGGGCCGCCACTTCGAAGTGGTCGCTCGGCAGATGGACGAAGCATTCCGCGAACTGGATGTGTCAGCCATCGCCCGCACGGTCATCGCTTATGAACCCGTTTGGGCGATCGGTACCGGGCGCACTGCAACGCCTGACCAAGCGCAGGAGATCCATGCGTTCATCCGCGGGCAGCTCGTGGGTCGCATCGGTGATGCCGGTCGTGAAGTGCCCCTGCTCTATGGCGGAAGTTGCAAGCCCGACAACGCGGGTGGTCTATTCGGTCGGTCCGATATCAATGGCGGGCTGATCGGCGGCGCCGCACTTGATGCGACCCAGTTCACAGCACTCATCACCATCGCCGGTGATGGTATGAATTGACCCCTACTGAACAACCACACGACCGTGCCATACACCGAGGTCACCTTCCTGATCGCTCCTGTGGATCCCTGGCGTGACCTGCTCATGGTCGAACTGGCCGATATCGGTTTCGACAGCTTCGAGGAAGGTTTCACGGACCGGTCGGGGACGCGTGGAGAGCTACGCGCCTATGTGCCGAGCGCGCGCTTCGAACCATCAAGTATCGATCAGCTGCTCGCCGTTCGTGATCCACACGTGAGTGTGAGTTGGACGAGCATGGAGATCGCCGACCGCAACTGGAACGCTGAGTGGGAAAGTAGCTTCCAACCGGTCGAGGTGGGCAAGGATGTGCGCATCAGAGCCGACTTCCATCCATCCGTCCCGGGTTTCACACATGAATTGGTCATTACACCGCGCATGGCCTTCGGGACAGGACACCATGCCACCACGCGCATGATGGTCCTCGGAATGCTGCCCCTGGACCTGAAGGACAAGGCCGTATGTGATCTGGGCTGTGGTACGGGCGTGTTGGCCATCCTTGCTGAGCGCATGGGCGCGGCGACCTGCAGGGCCATCGACATCGACCAAGGTGCGGTGGACAATGCGTTGGAGAACGTGGCCCGGAACGATTGTCACGTGACCACTGTGGAAAAGGGCGAGGCCAGCGCGCTGAAAGGCCATACCTACGACCTTATCTTGGCGAACATCGAACGTAATGTACTTCTTGATGCGATGCCCGTGATGGCCGCTGCCTTGCGGCCGGGAGGCGTCTTGTTCCTGAGCGGATTCGTGGTGACGGACAGGCACATGATGGCACAACGCGCCAAGGAACATGGTCTTGAACTTGCTGAACGCTTGAACGAGGGTGACTGGGCCATGCTCGGTTGTCGAAAACCATGAACCCGTGGATCGGATGAACGCACGGAACGATAGCATCTCCTCGATCGCGAGGCTGGCCCGGCAGTTGCCGCTGATGGTCCTGTTCGGATTGGCCCTTGGACCAGGAGCATACGCACAGACCAAGCCCTTCTCCTCGGACCAAGCCCTCTTTCTGGAGGAAATGACCACGTTCCTCGTCGGAGCGGATAAGAAGGAGGGACGGCCCTTCATGGAGGAGGTGTTCGCACCGGTCTGGAACGGGGCCTACTACACCGAAGTGCAGCGCGTGCGCATCGTGGAGGTGGCCAATTTCATGTTGAAGAAGCGCTTCGAGGCCTTTCCCAACTTCCGTGACTACCTCGCATCCATCGCCGCTTTCCCCACTGGAGGTAGGAGCAGTGCGGAGTTCGACGCGTGGATGAAAGGCTTGAGCGGACTGGTGGAGAACGGGCGTAAACAGAACGTCGTCGCATTCATCAGCACATGTGCAGGTCTCTTCAAGGACAACACCTTGCTTGCAACGCCGAGCACCATCTGGCGAGCGCGCAGTAACGCCTTCACGTTCGCATTCGATAGTGTGCCACTCGTGAAGTTCGGTCGCACGGACCTGGTGTGCATCGCCAAGAAGGACAGCTCGGTGATCCTGGCCACGAGTGGTACGTTCTACCCGACCACAGGGATATGGAATGGGGTGGGAGGTCGTGTGACGTGGGAGCGCGCAGGGTTGAAGCCTACCGCCACCTTCGCCGAGTGGGACCACCCGTACGACCTGCGGATGAAGGGTTCGACCTACGAAGTGGATTCGGTCCAATTCAACGACCCCTACTTTGAACGCACGCTTTTCGGCAAGGTCACTGATAAGGTCCTTGCCAACGTGGATGAGGAGAATGCCAGCTATCCCCGCTTCGAGAGCTATGATCGTCGGATGAAGATCCGGGACATCGTGGAGGGTATCGACTTCGAAGGGGGCTTCTCCTTGCAAGGAGCGAAGCTTGTCGGGTATGGCACCAAGGAAGAGCCGGCCTACATGACCTACTACCGGGACAAGCGTCCCTTCATCGTCGCCGCCGGGTTGCGTTTCGGCATCGAACCCGAGCGCATCACGAGTGACGATGTTTCCGTACGGATCCGCATGGAGAATGATTCACTCTACCACCCGAGCGTGAGCATGCGTTTCCTGCGCGACAAGCGGACACTTTCGCTCATCAAGAAGGACGAAGGCCTGAGCAAGGCCCCGTTCTACAACACCTACCACCAACTGGATATGTACTTCGAAGTGCTCACTTGGAAACAGGGTGATCCCGTGGTGCAGATGGGCAACCTGCAGGGGAGTACGGTCACCAAGGTCAGCTTCGAGAGCTTCAACTACTTCAAGGAGAAACGCTACATGGCGTTGTTGGGGATCGACGCGGTACACCCGTTGGTGAGACTGAACGACTTCAGCAAGCAGAACGGGGGCAATTTCTACGCACAGGAGTTCGCTGTCTTCAGTCGTATGCAGAAGCAGGAGGTGATCCCACTGCTGATCGATATGGCCAACAAGGGCTACTTGGAGTATGATCCCGAGAACGAATGGGTGACGGTGCGACCCAGGCTCAGGCAGCACATCCTCAATAGCGCCGGTAAGCAGGACTTCGATGTGCTCCAGTTCAATTCCAATTCGGACGATGGGGTGAATGCCACCCTGAACCTGTTGAACTATGACCTCGCGTTGAAGGGCGTTGCTCGTATCATAGTAAGCGACTCGCAGGACGTGAAGATCTATCCAGCGGACCGCGCGGTCACCATCAAAAAGGGACGCGACTTCACGTTTGGTGGCAACGTCCAGGCCGGAAAGTTGAGCTACCACGGGAAGGAGTACTACTTCCACTATGACGCGTTCACGGTCGATCTGCTCAATGTGGATTCGGTGAGCTTCATGGCCGACAGCTTTGAAAAGAACGAGGAGGGGCTCACGACACTGGTGAAGGTGAAGAACGTGTTGGAACAGGTGACCGGTACTTTGGAGATCGATGCGCCGAGCAATAAAGGCGGACTGCATCAGGAGGACTATCCGAGCTACCCGAAGTTCAACAGTTCCAAGGAGAGCTATGTGTTCTACGACAAAGGGACCATCCAGCGTGGCGTGTACAAGCGTGATAAGTTCTACTACCGGAGCGATCCCTTCCAGATCGATTCCTTGGACAACTTCACCAACGCCGGTCTCTTCTTCAGTGGTACGCTCGTGTCAGCAGGCATCTTTCCGGACATCAAGGAACCCCTGCGTTTGCAGCCGGACTACGCGTTGGGCTTCGTGCGAAGTACGGGTGATGCAGGCGCACCGCTATATGGTCGCAAGGCGCTTTTCACCAGCACTGTCAAATTGAACAACCGGGGCTTGCAAGGCGAAGGGGAACTCACCTACTTGACCAGTACCCTCCGGTCCGGTTCGCTCGTATTCTGTCCCGACAGTACCCTGGGAAGGGCCGATACCTTGTTCAACCGCTCGGCAACCGCGCCTTCCAAGGTCCCCGAGGTGCAGGCCTCCGATGTGTTCGTGCGTCTGGAGCCAGCGCGTGATGTCCTACGTGCCGAGGAGCTCAAGAAGCCCTTGATCATGTACGGGGACCAGGCCCTACTGCATGGATACACGGACCTGACACCCAAAGGGATGTCCGGTGCCGGCCTGATCGACTTCCGCAACGCCACGCTGCGCTCCGGCCTGTTCGACTTCCAGACCATGCAGCTGCATGCGGATACCTCCGATTTCCGACTCACCGAGGGGGATACTGCGAGCATCGCGTTCAAGACCGACAACGTGAACGCCACCGTGAAGTTGGATGAACGGGTCGGCGAGTTCGTGAGCAACGGCACCGAGACCAAGGTGGAGTTCCCGGTGAACCAATACATCTGTTACATGGACCGCTTCAAGTGGTACATGGACCAAGGCGACATCGAACTGGAGAGCGACCGCACCGCCGCTGCCGGGAACGAGGACCTGCAACTCTCCGGTTCCAACTTCGTCAGTATCCGACCCGACCAGGACAGCCTCAGTTTCATGGCCCCCAAGGCGCGTTACGATCTGAAGCGGCACCTCATCACCGCCACCGATGTGCAATACATCCAGGTGGCTGATGCGCTCATCACTCCGGACAGCATGCGGGTGCGTATCCGCCGCAACGCCGAGATGGACCCGCTCACCAACACGGTCATCACCGCCAACTACGTCACGAAGTACCACCGTATCTACAACGCCACGGCGAACATCAAGGCCAAGCGCTCCTACACCGCCGAAGGGGATATCGATTACATCGATGAGAACGAGCGGACCTTCCGCATCAACCTGAAGGACATCCGGGTGGATACCGCGTTCCAGACCGTGGCCAATGGACGCATCGCCAAAGAGCAGGAGTTCCAGCTCAGTCCAGCGTTCGACTTCTTCGGTGACGTGTCCCTGGCGGCAAGTGTGAAGGACCTCACCTTCAACGGGAGCACCCGCATCCAACATGGCTGTAGTTCCCTTGCGCGGAACTGGATGAAATTCTCCGGTACCATCGACCCCAAGGAGGTCTTCATACCCGTTGCCGATACGCTTTACGACGATCAAAGCGCCATGCTGGGCGCAGGTATGTTCCTTTCAGCGGAGGATCCGTTCAAGGTGAACGGCGCCTTCTTGAGCCCACTGACCGATCGGAAGGACAGCCCGCTGATCACTGCCAGTGGATTGCTCTTCTACGACAAGGGGCGGAAGGAGTACATGATCTCCAACAAGGACAAGATCAGGCAACGTGAACTGCCCGGTGATCTGGTGAGCCTCGCCACCGAGAACTGCGTGTTGCTCGCCGATGGCCGGATCGATCATGGTGTGGACCTCGGTCGGGTGGCCCTCACAACGGTGGGAAGCATGCGCTACGAGCTGGAAGGACAGAAAGCCAGCAGCAGCGGTGTCCTCATCGCCGACTTCCACTTCCTGGACAATGCGTTGGAGCGGATGGCGACCGAGATCCTCGCCTACCCGGAACAGAAGCCATTGGACGTCACGAAGACCTATTATGAGAAGATGCTCCGCGAGCTGCTCGGATTGGAGCGTTCCGATAAATTGATCAGCGAGCTCAGTATCAAAGGGGAGATCAAGAAGTTGCCCGATGAGGTGGTGAAGCCATTGGTGCTCGGCGATGTGCGTATGGTCTGGAACGGTCCGGAGCAGAGCTGGTTGAGCGAAGGGGAGATCGGGGTCGCAACCATCCTCAAGAAGCCGGTCTATCGCTATGTGAAGGGAAAGGTGCACCTGGAGCGAAAGCGCAGTGGCGACATCATGACCATCCTGCTGATGTTGGACGACCAGACCTATTACTTCTTCCAATACAGCCGCAATTACCTTTATGCCTACAGCAGCGACCAGCAGTTCAATACCATGCTGAGCGAACTGAAGGACGACAAGCGTGTACTGGAGACCAAGAAGGATGAACCGGCCTACCAGTTCATCATCACGAACAAGAAGAAGGTGGACGATTTCCGCGATCGATTCGGATTCTGAACCATGAGCTTTCCCTGGATCTACAGCGTGGCCGCGGTGATGGTGGCCTACCTCTTCGGAAGCATCCCGTCCAGTGTCTGGTGGGGGCGCTTCTTCCACGGCATCGATGTGCGCGAGCACGGTAGCCGTAACGCGGGTGCCACCAACACCTTCCGTGTACTGGGCTGGCGTGCGGGCGTTCCCGTGCTCATGTTGGATATCGCGAAGGGCTTCCTGCCGGTTCGCATCCTCCCCAACTTCAGCGGACTGGAGCCGGACACTGCGCCGTGGATGTGGCTTCGCGTGGCATTGGTCCTGGCCACGGTGGTCGGACACCTGTATCCGGTCTTCGCGGGCTTCAAGGGGGGCAAGGGCGTGGCCACATCCCTGGGAGGAGTGTTGGCCGTTCATCCCGGAGCTGCGGCCATCTGTGTCGCCGTCTTCGCACTCGTATTCCTGCTCTCTCGCTATGTATCACTGGGTTCACTGAGCGCCGCCATCGCCTTTCCCCTCGCCATGGCCATGGTCTTCCACGAAACGAGTGTGGTGAAGGTGGGCTTCGCTGTGGTGCTTTGTGTGATGGTGTTCTACACCCATCGGGAGAACATCGGCAGATTGTTGCGTGGTGAGGAGAACCGGATGGACCTGGCAGGTCACGGCCGTGGGACCCGATGAAACCCCAGCCTACATACCGCTGTACAAGGGCCCACTCTCGGATGTCGACCCGAACCTCGGGCATAGTTCTCGCGCTGTTCCTACCCCTGCTATCCTTCGCACAAGGGGGGGATCAACAGCTGCGCGCCAAGGCCGATGCGCTCTACCAGGAACGCAGGTTCGCCGAGGCGATGGGTATGTATTCCCAACTGGTGAGCTTGACCCCAGGCGATCGGGAGCTCAACTACCGCTTCGGTACCTGTCTGCTCCACGGGGGCGAGGACAAGGAGAAGGCCATCGGGCACCTCAAGTATGCCACGGAGGATCCAGCCGGTCCCGCTGCCGCATGGTACTGGCTCGGTCGTGCCTACCACTTGAACTACCGTTTCAAGGAGGCCCAAGTGGCCTACCAGCGCTTCCGGGGTACCGGTGATAAGAAGGCACTGGCCGATTGGCCCGTGGAAGGATTCGAGCAGCAGTGCCGCAACGGGGAGAAATTGCTCTCCAGCCTCAAGGATATCCGGGTGCGCAGCAAGGTGGAAGTGACCGATTCGGAGTTCTTCCGGTTCTACGAGCTTGGCGATATCGGGGGACGCATCGTCGTCGTCCCCGATGAACTGCTCACTTCATTGGACAAGAAGAACAAGCAACGCGGATTGGTGTACCTGCCCGATCGCGGCGGCCCCATCTACTTCAGCAGCTTGGGTAAGGATGGCCGCACCGGGCGCGATATCTATCGCACCGAACTGTTGCCCGATGGTTCGTTCGCCACGCCGGTGAAGCTGGCAGGGTATATCAACACGGACCTGGATGAGGACTACGCGTTCATGCATCCCGACGGGAGGACCTTCTACTTCAGTAGCAAGGGACACAACAGCATGGGTGGGTATGACGTGTTCCGCACCACCTACGACAAGGGGCTCGATGCCTTTGGCAGGCCGGAGAACCTGGATTTCGCGGTCAGTACGCCGGACGACGACATCTTCTACATGGTGGATGGTGAGCATAAGGAGGCCTGCTTCGCAAGTGGTCGTAGCAGCCGGCAGGGCATGCTCCATGTCTATCGGGTGAGTACCGCCCAGGTTCCCGTGGTGATCACCATCCTCAAGGGTACGTATGCCAGTGTGATCGACAAGGAGGACCGGAAAGCGAGGATCATCGTCGAGGATGCACTGACCCGGGAACAGGTCGCCGATGTGCGCACGGACATCAACGGGAATTATGTCCTATCCCTCCCACGTACCGGCCGATTCCGCTTCCTGGTGGAGTGCGGACCCAGCGGTAAGACCCACGCTGGCATGGTCGAAGTGCCCCGCGCCGATGGTCCCCGTGCCTATCGGCAGGAACTCGAACTCACCGCGCAAGGGGATATCGAGAAGCTGGTCATTCGCAATTACTTCGATGTGCCGCTCGAAGGCGATATCATCGAGCTGGCTCTGGAGGAGATCAAACGTCGAGCACGCCTGGATGTGAGCAGCGGTGATGATCCCGTTGTCCAAGCTCCGGAGGAAGTGCCTGTGACCGATGTGCTCACCGCGGCGGGCTTCACCGGTGATGTGGACAAGGCGGCAGCTGTGCGCATGGCCGAGGAGGATGCAGCAGAACTGGACCGGGAGTCCCTCGATCTGGAACTACGCTCCAAGGAAGCACTGGCCATCGCGGTCGATGCCTTGGAGGAAGCGGACCACCATACCCGGGAGGCCGAGGCCTACATCGCACAGGCCAACGCTGCGACACTCGAGGAGGAACGCAATACGCGCATGGTGGAGGCTGCGCGCAGCAGGCAACGAGCACGGGAGGCGGGCATGCGGGCACGCGCAGCCCAACGCACCGCCGAGGACCTTGGGCAGGAAGGGCTCACCACCCGCCAACGGGCGGCTACCGCATCGCGCATCGCTACCGACGTACGAGCCACCATCGGAGCCGGAAAGGACCAGGAGGCCCTGCCGCACTTGATCGCGCTCAAACAACAGCACGATACGCGCACCGGACCCGACGCCACACCGGATGCCGCAGAGCGGACACGCCGCGCGGTGACCGAACAGCAGCAACTGGCCGAACGGGCGATGCGCGTGGCCGTGAGCAAGCGCGAAGAGGAGAGCGAGCTCACCGACCGCGTCAACCGCTTGAAGCGTGACCGCGATGCCACATCCAATCGATCGAAGCAGCAGGAGATGCAGCGCGGGATCGATGAAGGGGAGGCTCAATTGAGCGCGCTGCGTGACGAGACGCGTGCAGCACAGGCCAAGGCCAGTGTCCTCGAACGCGAAACGGCCCTGCTACGCGGCCAGGCCACGCTCACCAAGCACCTCACCACCTCCACCATCAGTGCTGCGCCCGATGTCCCTGCGGACCAGGTGGCCACGTTGCCGCAACGCATCATCGAGGCCGAGAGCAAGGCCAACGCCCTGCCCATCGATGAACGGTTCGATGCGTTGTTGAAGGAACCCGTTACAGCCATGGAGGCGCGCATGTTCAACTGGGACCTCGTGAGCGCTGCCCGGGGCGTACCCTTGGCAGTACGGATCACCCAAGCAGCCGAACGTGAACCGGCGTTCGATGCGGAGCGCGCGGCGTCCCGCACCGTGGCCATGGATGTCGAAGCCGCCGACCGCGGACAGGTGACGGGTGTCACGGTCGCGCAAGTGCCTACCTCGGCGGACCGTGATGCGCTGGTGCCAACGACCACCACAACGGATCAAGAGCCGGCTACTACGACCACGACTGACCTTACGGATGATGCCCCCAAGGGAGATCCGGACCTGGCAGCGAGCGGATCCTCGAATGCGCCGGTCACGCAGCAACGACCGACCACAACGACCACCGCTGCGGATACACAGGGTGGTGCGGATGGCGCTGCACCTACCGCATCGGGTCAAGGTGGTAACGACGATGTGATCGTTCGTACGGATGGTGCCACGGCGCAGGATGGAGCGACCGATACCCGCACCGGAGAACAGGATACGCAAGGTGCCCAAGGTGGTGTTGAACGCAGTGGTACCCAAGGAGCGATCGCCGATCGCGGGACGGAACCCGGTGATACGGCCAAGCGCACGGACAACACACGCGATGGGGGCCAGGGCGTCGAAGATGCGGGCCAAGGAACGGTCGTATCATCGGATGTCGAGCAAGGTGCTGGCACGGAGGCCATGGGCTTGTCCGATGAAGCGGCCACCCAACGCTTCCTGCTGGAGAATGAACGCGCCGAGTTGCAGCAATCCTTGCCGACCGCGCGCGACCGCGCCGATCGTGATCGCATCCAAGCGCGACTGACCGCCATCGATGCCGCCGTGGCGGAATTGGATCGCGCGAATGCCGCGGCCCGGACCGATGTCGAACCGACCGAGGCCGAGGAGATCGCCGAAGTGGAAGTGGATCGCAACCGCATCCCGCTTGTCTTCACCGAGCGCACACCTGAGCAGGTGATCCTCGATTCCCTGTTCACCGACCACGTCGCCATGCGTGAGCGCCTGTACCGCATGCCCGATGCGGATGAGCGTGCGGCAGGGCTCAATGGACTGGAGTTGATGATCGCCGACAGCATCAAGGAGGAGATGGCCGTTCAACTCGGTGTCCTCGAACTCGATCCACAACAGGCGCCCGTGGTCCTGCCCCGTGTGGAACGGCTGCGTCAGCTGCGCGAGGCGCATCGGGCCCAGGCCGAGCGGCATTTGGCCGAACGCAAGGACGAGATCGCTGCCTTGGCCGCAGCGAATACCACCGTTGACATCACCGGGGAGGACGCTCCTGCGCAAACACCCCAAGAGCAGCTCGGCGATCGGCGCACGGGCGATGATCCGATCAACGATCGTTTCGTAGCAGTGGATGTCGAACAGGTGTATACCAGTAAGCTCGAACACCGCGCAACCACGGTGTCCGAGGCCGTGGCCATGAAGGAGGCCGATCTCGCTCGCATGGACGGGCTCTCGGTGCGCATCGATTCGCTGGTCGATCGGATGAAGGGCATGGCCCGCGATAAGGAATACCAGCGGTTGGAGAAGCAGATGGACCGCCTCGTGGATGAACGCTACATCCTGAGCACCGAACTCGGCCAGCGTACCGCGTTCCTCGTGCGGGAGGAATGGTCGCTCGGCATGGACAGCCTGAAGGGGCATACCCGTGTTCTCGCAAGCAAGGGCCTGCCACCCGATGATCCGATGCTGGTCATGGCGCAGGGGATGAGCGCGGATGCCGAACGGCAGTTCAAGTCGGCCAGCGAGACGCGCAAACGGGCGGATCGCAGTGAGGACATCCTCACCCGGGACAACCTGTACAAACAAGCCTATCAACAGGAACTTGAAGCCCTGCGTGAACTCGATCGATCACTTACCGTGCATGCCTACTTGAACAGCGCTGATCATCTGCGCGGCGAGAGCCTGGCCTATGAGCAGGTCGCAGCCAAGGTCCTCGGGCTGGAAACGGAACTGCTCGCACAGCGGAACCCACCGACCTCGACAACGCCCTCAGTAGGCGTGGAACCGGTGACCCCGGCACCCACCGTTGCCACTACCACACAGGACCCGACCGAAGCGGTCGCTGCTCGCGCAGTAGGAGAGGCACAAGGGGAACGTGATGACGCCGCTGCAACACCGACGACCACCGCTGCTACTGTCGGCCAGGTCGCACCAGTGACCAGCACCACCGGGGAAGGTGTCGGTGAGCCTGCTGGTGTCAGCGCCACACGAACCAACGAACCACCGGTTGCCCAAGCGCCAGCGACGACCACTTCCGCTTCGACCGGAACGCCCAGCGTGGATAGCGATGCCATGCTGCGTCAAGCCGAAGCTCGATTGCGTCCCGAGGATCGCGTCCCGGTCGGCCGCTACGAACAATACCTGGGCAACGAACCCACCACACTCACGCAGACCGACTCCGCCACAGTTGATGGGTTGGAACTCCTGAACGAGCGATTGACCAAGGCTGCGGGCGAACAGGAAGCGCTGACCCAGGTGGCTGCTGAACGCGAGGACCGCGCGACCGCGCTCCGGAACAGTGCCGTGGACGCGAAGCGTAAGGACCGCGAAAAGCTCGAGGCCATGGCGGTGTTGGAGCGCAGTGCCGCGGATTCGCTGCGCCGGGAGGCGGAACTGCGGGGGGCGGAGGTCATTCGCTTGGAAGCCGACCGCGATGCGGCGGCCCGCCTGACCGATCAGCGTCAGCGGGTGTTGAAGTTCTACTACCTATCGGCCGAGGAACAGTCCATCGTGCTCAATGACAACGATGCGAGCCGCTACTTCCAAGCCCGCGCCCGCGCCATGCAACAGGCCGAAGCTGCCGATGAGGCCGCCACCGCCGCGCGCAGCAATCGGGAGGTGGCCGCCATCGTGCGCTCCGGCGCCACGGAAGCGCGCCGCACCGCAGGCAACGACCCCGATGAGGCCACGCTCGACCAGATCTCGCGCCTCGAACTCCGCGCCGGTGAATTGCTGGCCCGCGCCGATTCACTGGACCGCGTGTCCGAGAAGCTGCGCAAGGCATCGGACGTGAACGTGCAACAAGCCAGTGTCATGCTACAAGGCATGGACCCCGTCCGCTCCACCGAACTACAGGCCATGGAGATGCGCACCCGCCGCACCGATGCGGTATTGGCCGCCGTGCGCGGCGAGGCCGGACCGACACCGACCACACGCGCAGCGGACCCACGTTCGGAACAGCCCGCCGCGGCCGCTACCGCCCCGCCGCCAACGATCCAAGCACAAGGCTCGGGTGTGACGCCTTCGACCGAGGGGATCGCTACGACCGCTCCGACGACCGCCACCATACCGCCTTCCGAGGGAACGGCTGCCGCTGTACCCGCTTCGGGATCCGTTCCACCTGTAGCTGTGGAGGTCGCTCGTGCCGCGGTTGAACAGCCCGGCGTATCCGACGCGAACACTTCAGCGACACCGACCACCGCGACCATCGACCCGGACATGATCACCTTCCGCATGCCGGATGAACTGGTCACCGACATCTTCGAACTCCGGCCGGAAGGGGTGCGTAACGAAGCGCCCATCCTCATGGACCAGCCGCTGCCCGAAGGCATCGTGTTCAAGGTGCAGATCGGCGCGTTCCGCAAGGCCGTGCCCGAAGAGGCCTTCAGCGATATGACGCCGGTGATGGGCGAGACCGTGAACCCCGGTCTGGTGCGCTACACGGCAGGACTCTTCACTGGCTTCCAGCAAGCCGCGCAGGCCAAGGACAAGGTCCGGTCACGCGGCTACAGCGATGCCTTCGTGGTCGCCTACCGCAATGGCGAACGCATCCCCTTGGGTGAGGCCATGCGTCAGGCGAGCGAGGCCAGCGCCGCCACACGTGCGATCACCACCACGACGACCGGGTCCACCACGCCGGCCGGCACGAGCACGCAGCCCGTGGCCACCATTCCCGCGCCGCGCCAGGAGCCTTCCGCACCGGTCGTGATCACCGCACCGACCACGGCACCGCCGAGCACGGACCCTGCTGTCATCCTCGCTCGTTATCCGGCCACCGCCGAGGAGGTGCTGGCCACCTTCACCGCCACTCCGGAGGCTGCCGCATACTACAACGTGCCGGGTGCTGCACCGGCCCGCCAGGTCGAGACCATCAAAGGCCTCTTCTTCACAGTGCAGGTGGGGGTGTACAGCCGCCCGGTGCCATTGGACAAGCTCTTCAACATCACCCCGCTCAACAGCGAACGGACGGAGACCGCCAAGGTGCGCTACACCACCGGCATCTACACCGATATGGCACCTGCACGTTCCCGTCGCGATGAGGCCGTCACCTTGGGTGTGAAGGATGCCTTCATCACCGCCTACCTCAACGGCAAACGCATTCCCATGCGCGAGGCCGATGCCCTCATCGCCAAGTTCGGCCCGGCCATCATGGCCCGTCCGTGAGCGAGCCGGTCATGAACACGCGCCGGTGTGACCGGTGAGCACGGTCACCGTCCCAAGCCCGACCGCAACGCACCCCGTGGAGCGCTACCTTTGGGACCATGTTCGACGCTTACAGCCCAGAGGAGGCCCTGCTCGAGGAAGTGCTCTGCGAGTCAGGCCCGGTGAAGGAGATCATCCTCCACAACGACGACGTCAACACCTTCGACCACGTGATCATGTGCCTCATGGACATCTGCGGTCACGAGGCGATACAGGCCGAACAATGCGCTCACATCGTCCACTACAACGGCAAGTGCAGCGTCAAACGCGGCACCTTCGATCAACTTGAACCCCGCTGCACCGCGCTTTTGGACCGTGGTCTCAGCGCCGAGATCCAATGAACAACTCATTCTTCCGCGTCGCCATCATCCTGGGTGGCATCGTTCTGGCGCAATCCTGCGCGAAAGTGCCCATCACCGGCCGCCGACAGATGAACCTGGTCGGAGAGGCCCAACTGATGACCATGGCCACCGGTCAGTACAACGAGTTCCTGGGCACCAACCCGCCGTTGCCTGCCAGTGATGCCCGGGTGCGGCAGGTGCGCGGCATCGGTGAGAAGCTCGCGGCCGCTGCGGCACAATACCTCGCGGACAACCGCGCCAGCGACCGTGTGGAGGGCTTCCAATGGGAGTTCAACGTGGTGAACGACAACACCGTCAATGCCTGGTGCATGCCGGGCGGCAAGGTGGTGGTCTATACCGGCATCCTTCCGGTCACCCAGGACGATGCGGGCCTTGCCGTGGTCATGGGTCACGAGATCGCGCATGCCATCGCACGCCACGGCAACGAACGCATGAGCCAGGCCATCGCCCTGCAAGGTGCGGGCATGACCTTGGAGGTGCTCACCGCGCAGAAGCCCGGCATGGCACGCGACATCTTCCTGCAGAGCGTCGGGATCGGGGGGCAACTGGGTATGCTCAAGTACAGCCGCACCCATGAGACGGAGGCCGACAAGATGGGCCTCATCTTCATGGCCATTGCCGGTTACGATCCCCGCGAAGCACCCAAGTTCTGGGAGCGCATGAGCCAGGGTGGGGGACAGGCCCCTCCTGAGTTGCTGAGCACGCACCCCAGCGATGAGACCCGCATGCACGACCTCACGGTCTTCATGGACGAGGCCCTCAAGTATTACCGGCCCTGACCTACTTTCGGCAGGTGCAACGCCTCGCCGACCTTCCTGCCACGTTCGGCATCCTCGGGGATGCCTTCCGCCGGTGGTTGAAGTCCGGGCTGCTCACGTTCGTGCTCCTGCTCGGTGGCTTCGCGCTGATCCTGCTCGTCCTGGCCGGTACGCGTGTTCCCTATGATGCCCACCGTGCCCTCGGTTCCCGCGCAGGCGAGTGCAAGCAGCCGGTGGACGTGCTGGTGTTGCTGGGCGGCAG
>ERZ795056.1150-NODE-1150-length-31233-cov-16.416800_pt1 | contig 31233 bp, 44 predicted proteins | sample MGYA00375140_ERZ795056 | MGnify/ENA primary metagenome ERZ795056 (study PRJEB30185, sample SAMN05720227) | activated sludge metagenome | isolation source: Anaerobic digester | place: USA | collected 2015-03-09 ... | reverse complement strand
GCTACGGAAGACCCGCCCGCAACGCCACCGCGACGATATAAACGTCCCACTCGGAAGCTCATCGCTGGCTAGCTGCCGTCGCATTTGCCGCGCATTCCCAACATCAGCGAGCCGACTCCCGAGGATCGCTGCTGCAAGGAGTGAGGCGGCGACAAGAAGCTCATAGGCACTGAGCACAGCGAGCTTCTGGAGTGGGTGCCCGGCGGCTTCCAGGTCGAGGTGACGGAGCGGCGCAAGTACGCCTGTCGTAGATGCCAGACCGGTGTGGTGATAGGTCCGCTGCCGGTGCGCATGCTGGACGCTGTGCTGCCGGGTCCGGGCCTGCTCGCCGAGGTTCTGTGCCGCAACGCCAACGGTAGAGTCGAGCACTGGCGCGGAGGCTGTAGGAATCGAGACGCTCATCTCAGAATGACCAACCAAGCAGGCATGATTTGGAATCGGTGGTCATTAGGTACGCGGGACATCCTCTATGTGGGCTGTTCAGCTCCCCTGGGTACACCCTGGGGCGGGATGGGAATGTCGGAATATGAACCTCGGCAAGGTGAGCGAACTCCTGACAGAGCGCTGCTGCACTACGGGGGACTGCGAAAGAATGCAGCGCATTTGTCGTTTCCTGCACCGCTCCGAGCGGTTTCGCCGGGAGCTAGGTCGCCAGGCGGGATTTTCATTCGCAGTGAAAGTGCGCATTGGCAGGGCAGACACAACAACCTGACTGAGCAGCGAATCAGGCCAGTGGCCCTGGGCCGCCGCAACTTTCTGTTCGTCGGCAGCGACGCCGGAGCGCCCTCATCTCGCAACTCTATACTCGCCGATGGGCAGCTTGCGACCTGGCTGGCATCGTCGCTCCATGGGCCCATCTACACGACGTCTTGGACAAGCTCAGCCGCGACTGGCCACTGGGTTGCATCGACGAGCTATTGCCACAACCGTGGAAGACGGCCCGGGGGCCGTAGCTAGTGGCAGGGCGAACTTATGTCTGCTGGCGAAGGATTTGGTGGGCAAGAGGTAGTTTGGTGGGCGCGTACGAAACAATTGCACTGACGAAGGGGTTCAGAGCCCCTACCGCAGACAACACAGTAACTTTCGATAGTTACCCGCGAGATGTTCTTGCGATCAACGGAGAGCCCGAGTATTTTCGGTGAGCTAACTGAGTGGAGATAAACAACGGAAATTGCGCTGACCTGTGGCGCTAGATGTGGGGCAGAAGAGTTACTTGGAAAACTCAACACCTCCCATGACAAAATCCGACGCACGAAGTAACAAAATGAACTTGACACTATTTTGCGTAGCGGATACTACTCGCAAACTCGTAGTCGGCGGCAACTGCTGGCGTAGCTCACTTGGTAGAGCGGCTGACTTGTAATCAGCAGGCAGCGGGTTCGATTCCCGCCGCCAGCTCTTTGAAAACTCCAAAAAGAACTCACTTACTACTTGACTCAATAAAGTAGTCTGAGAATCGACAGCAGAGTTTATCTGCATCGGTTATGAACCCTGGCATAAGCCAAGGAGGGGTTCCCGAGTGGCCAAAGGGAGCAGACTGTAAATCTGCCGCGTCTCGCTTCGAAGGTTCGAATCCTTCCCCCTCCACTAGAGTTCCAATAATTAATTTGTGCGGGTGTAGCTCAGCTGGTAGAGCTCTAGCCTTCCAAGCTAGACGTCGAGGGTTCGAATCCCTTCGCCCGCTATCAGTGAAGCAACAAAGCAAATATTTATTGTGCTTTTTGAAAAGTCGTAGAATCTTGCCGGTGCAAAGAATTAGCAGAAACTTTGCCCATGTAGCTCAGTTGGTAGAGCGCGTCCTTGGTAAGGACGAGGTCTCCAGTTCAATCCTGGACATGGGCTCTTTAGTGTGAATGTGAATGTTATAGCCTCTGGCGTAATGGTCAGAGGCTCTAGTTCGTTTTACGAAGAGGTTTACGATGGCTCGCGGAAATCGTGTTCTGGTTACGCTTGAATGCAAAGAATGCAAGCGCCGGAACTACCACACGAACAAAAACAAGCGAACGACTCCAGATAAGTTGGAGTTTAACAAGTATTGTAAGTGGTGCCGTAAGGCTACATCTCACAAAGAAACCAAGTAGAAGCCATTTGTGTAAATTGCCAGATGGCGTTGCTGCTGCAATGAGCCCCACCTGACATTTCCTCTGAGTCAGGTCATCTACTAATAAGTAACCCGTACCTTCTTCGATCGAAGGCCAGTAGCTCGAATTGGTAGAGCGGCGGATTCCAAATCCGCGGGTTGGGGGTTCGAATCCCTCCTGGCCTGAATCATCTTGGCAGTAAGTGCCCTGATCTGGTGGAGCGCAAGAAACCAATATGGAACGAAAGTGGGTCCACCTTCTATTCGCAATGGCTGGTTTAGCAGCCATTTTTCTTTTTGCAAAAACAGGCGAATGGATTTGGGGATATTTCGGCAAGCCAAAACATCTAATCATTTATCTGTTATCGTTCTCCATCGCTGGTGCCGCTGTATGGTGGGCATGGAAAAACGAAGAAATCTTCGGCTTTGCCTCTGAGTGCGTTGCTGAGCTGAGTAAGGTAGCCTGGCCAACTCGTCAAGAAACAGCCGCTGCAACAGTAGTTGTAATCGTTACAGTAATCATTGCCTCGATGTTTCTAGGAATATTCGATGGGCTCTGGGCTTTTTTAACAGGTCTCCTTTACAGCTAAGGTAACGACCTCTTGTCTATGCAGTGGTGAACAATATGGCTCTTAAGTGGTACGTCGTGCATACCTACTCGGGCCACGAGAACAAGGCCCGGTTGTCTCTCCAAGAGCGCATCAAACAGATGGCGATGGACAACGATTTCGGCCAGATTTTGATTCCAACTGAATCCGTTCTTGAGATGGTAAAAGGGCAGAAGCGGACTACAACTAGAAAGTTCTATCCTGGCTATATGTTTGTTCAGATGGAAATGAACGAGCGAACCTATCATCTGGTTCGCAATACAGCCAAGATTACAGGATTCTTGGGTGGAACAAATCCAACATCTGTGAATGAAAAAGACATTGCTCAAATAAATTCGCAGATGTCGGAGGGGGCCCAAAAGCCAAAACCACGGATTTCCTTTGAGGAAGGTGAAAGCGTTCGTGTGATTGACGGACCTTTTGCTAACTTTGCTGGAATTGTCGATGAAGTAAAAGCTGAAAAGCAAAAAGTAAAAGTGCGCGTGAGTATCTTTGGTCGTGCGACTGCAGTTGAGCTAGATTTCGCTCAAGTTGAGAAAGCCTAATTTCTTCAATCGCTACGATGTCAAATGCACTCCCTCTATTAGAGTGAGTATTAAACTAGTTTAGGCGAAAGCCAGTATTGATAACCTCGAAGTAGGTAGAAGCTATGGCAAAAAAAGTAACCGGATTTGTAAAGCTACAGATTCAAGCTGGCAAGGCGAACCCATCTCCTCCTGTCGGACCCGCGTTGGGTCAACACGGTCTGAATATCATGGAGTTCTGTAAGACGTTTAACGCAAGAACTCAGGGTATGGAAGCCATGATGATACCGGTTGTCATAACGGTATTTTCAGATCGCTCTTTTACTTTTATTACCAAGACTCCACCGACTCCTGTTCTGATTAAAAAGGCGGCAGGGTTGTCTTTGGCAAAGAAGCCTGGTTCGGGCTCTAAGCAGCCAAACAAAGTTAAAGTGGGATCTGTAACTGCGAAACAGGTTCGAGACATTGCGACTCAAAAGCTGCAGGATTTGAATACCACTAACATCGAGAGCGCAATGCGGAGCGTCGCAGGAACGGCACGTTCAATGGGTATCGAAGTACACGAATAGCGCAGTTAGTGCCGCGGACCGCAGCGCTTGCGGGAGATATGTGAGTTAGTAGCTTCTCACTGTCGAAAAGGAATTACAGTTATGGCCAAAGTAGGAAAAAAGTTCCAAGCAGCCTTGAAGCTAGTTGACCGAGAAAAACGTTACTCATTGCAAGATGCATTTGAGTTAATTCCCAAGGTCAAGATCTCATCAAAGTTTGACGAGACTGTTGATATGAGCATTCGGCTTGGTGTCGATCCTAAGCATGCTGACCAAATGGTTCGTGGTGCCGTGAATTTGCCGCATGGTACAGGTAAAACAGTGCGCGTAATTGTCTTTGCTAAAGGTGATAAGGCAAAGGAAGCGCAGGACGCGGGTGCCAACGTGGTTGGTGCGGAAGATCTGGTTCAGAAAATCCAAACAGAAAATTGGCTGGATTTTGATGCAGCTGTGGCCACGCCCGATATGATGGGCTTGATTGGTCGCATCGCACGAATCCTGGGGCCTCGCGGTCTGATGCCAAATCCAAAAGTTGGTACCGTTACGACAGATATTGCTAAGGCTGTTCGTGAGCTTAAGGGTGGTCGAGTCGAGTTTCGAGTTGAGAAGGCGGGCATTGTTCATGCGCCGATTGGTAAGGTTTCATTTGGATCTACCAAACTGCAAGAGAACGCTCGTGCTCTATTAGAGCTACTATTAAAGCTTAAGCCGGGTTCTGCTAAGGGTCAGTACGTAAAATCTACAACTGTCTCTACAACAATGGGCCCTGGGATTAAACTTGACGTTAATGAAATTATAGGGTTAACAGCAAAATAACCGTCAATGATGGTAGGTGCCGTTAGGCTTAAATAACCTGCTGAGACATGGAGCTCTGGAGTTATGGACCGGACGAATAAAGAACAGCAAATCAGCGAGCTTAAAGAAAAGTTCGAAAAGAGTGTAGCTGTTGTACTAGCCGACTATCGAGGATTAACGGTTCCTGCTGTAACTGCTCTCCGCGAAGAGTTTCGAAAGCAACAGTGCGAATATAAAGTATACAAGAATACTCTTGTTGTTCGTGCTATTGCGGGTACTCCCATGGAAAATATGGGGAAGTACTTAACCGGTCCGACAGCAGTTATTTTTTCTTGGGACTCCCCATCAACGGCAGCAAAAATTGCTAGAGCGTTCGCCAAGACCAATGAGAAATTCCATCTGAAGGGTGGATATCTTGAAGGTTCCATACTTGACGAAAAAGGTGTACTTGCGTCTGCTGACCTACCAGGCAAAGACGAAATACGTGCATCGCTACTGGCAACCATGGTTGCTCCGGCTACTAATACGGTACGTACACTCAACGCTGCTGTTCAAAACTTCGCATATGTGCTTGACGCGCGGAAGCGTGCGCTCGAAGCCATAGCCTAAACTCTGAGGAGACAAACAAATGAGCACTGCTAACCTAGATCAAATTGTCGAGCAACTATCCGTTCTTACCGTTATGCAGGTTGCCGAGCTAACCAAGAAGCTCGAAGAGAAGTGGGGAGTTAAGGCTGCTCCGGTTGCTGTGGCCGCTGGACCTGCAGCTGGTGCTGCCCCAGCTGCAGAGAAAGCAGCAGAGCAGACAGAGTTTTCGGTTGTCCTTACCGGTGCTGGAGCCAATAAGATTGGCGTCATTAAAGTAGTCCGCGAGATCACCAACCTTGGTTTGAAGGAAGCAAAGGACCTTGTTGATGGTGTTCCCAAGGAACTAAAGGGTGGCGTTTCCAAGGATGAAGCTGAGTCGATGAAGAAGAAGGTTGTCGAGGCGGGTGGTACAGTAGAAATTAAGTAAAGCGCACGGTACTCCGTTAACTAGCTAACACAGATTATCTGCAAGGCGGCCTTCAGGGATAAAATGTCCCTGTTGGCCTCTTGTACTTTGTCTACAAATCAAGTCATTTGATGTAGGACGCCTCGATGTAGAGGCAAAGAAAGGGTTGCTATGGCTTCGGTGATTCAGAATAACTTCCGCGTCCGTAAGAATTACGCGAAAATCACCAAGATCATCGACATTCCAAACTTAATTGATATTCAGAAGCAATCATATGAAAAGTTTCTGCAGAAAGACACTCCGATCGACGTCAGAGAAGAAGTTGGTTTGCAGGGAGTGTTTAAAAGTGTATTTCCGATTAAAGATTTTTCCGAGACTTCGTCCCTCGAGTTTGTTTCCTACCACCTTGATAAGCCAAAATATGATGTGGATGAGTGCCGCCAACGAGGAATGACGTTTGCTGCTCCAATTAAGGTGGTTATTCGCTTAGTGGTGTGGGACACAAACGAAGAAACTGGATATCAATCAATTCGAGATGTGAAAGAGCAGGAAGTATATTTCGGTGAGATTCCGTTGATGACGGAGAATGGCACGTTCATTATCAACGGTACGGAGCGTGTGGTGGTTTCGCAGTTGCATCGTTCTCCCGGCGTTTTCTATGACCATGATAAGGGCAAAACCCACTCCTCTGGAAAACTGCTATACAGCGCCCGAGTCATTCCTTATCGCGGTTCCTGGCTTGATTTCGAGTTTGATCCTAAAGATATTTTATATGTCCGAATTGATCGACGTCGAAAACTACATGCGACAGTTCTGCTTCGTGCTTTGGGGTATTCTACAGAAGACCTTTTAAACTACTTTTACGCCACTGAGTCGATTCATATCGATACAGATCGAAAATACTCGAAATCTGTAGAGTATGACTTACTTCCTGGTCAGCGCGCAGCGCGCGATGTGAAGCATCCGGAAACCAGTGAAGTTCTGGTCAAGAAGAATCGTAAGTTCACTCGTTCGGCAATTCGGAAGCTTCAAGAATTCGGGATTGATAGGCTCTATGTGGAGCCAAGTGAGCTAGTTGGTAAGGTAGCTGCACATGATGTTATTGACGACGTAACTGGCGAAGTTCTGTTGCAGTGTAATGAGGAACTGACCGAAGCTAAGCTTGATGAATTACGGGAACACGGCATTTCTTCATTCAAAGTTCTGTTTATTGATGGTTTGAATGTTGGAAGCTATCTCAGAGATACGCTTATTGCTGATAGGTTGTCAACAACAGAGGAAGCGCTGATGGAGATCTATCGCCGGCTCCGGCCTGGCGACCCTCCGACAATCGATACGGCGCAGTCTCTGTTTGACAACCTTTTTTTCAATGCCGAACGTTACGATTTGTCGAAGGTTGGCCGCTTAAAGCTTAACTACAAGTTCAAGATCGATGAGCGACTTGATAACTGTATTCTGACTAAGCGCGACATTCTTGAGACTGTTCGCTATCTGATTGATCTCAAAAATGGCAAAGGAGCTATTGACGATATCGATCATCTCGGTAATCGTCGCGTTCGGGCAGTTGGGGAACTGATGGAAAATCAGTACCGCATTGGATTGGTTCGGATGGAGCGAGCGATCAAAGAGCGGATGAGTATGTCTCAAGAAATCGAGACACTAATGCCACATGACTTGGTGAATGCCAAGCCTGTGTCGGCAGTTGTGAAGGAATACTTCGGTAGCTCGCAACTATCGCAGTTCATGGATCAAACAAATCCGCTGTCAGAAGTTACTCATAAGCGACGATTGTCTGCGCTGGGGCCTGGCGGGTTGACGCGAGAGCGTGCAGGATTCGAGGTTCGTGATGTGCACGCAACGCACTACGGACGAATTTGCCCAATTGAGACGCCTGAAGGGCCAAACATTGGTTTGATTGCGTCTTTGTCAACCTACGCGCGTGTGAACGAGTTTGGTTTTATCGAGACGCCATATCGAAAGGTTGATAGCGGTCGAGTAACTGATGATGTAGAGTTCTATTCTGCTCTACAAGAAGAAGGCCATTTTATTGCGCAGGCTAACGCAGAGGTCGATAGTAGTTCATGCTTCGCTAGCGCGTTAGTGTCGTCTCGCCATAATGGTGATTTTCTTCTGTCTAAAGCAGAAGAAGTTACGCTGATGGATGTTTCGCCAAATCAGCTAGTCTCTGTCGCTGCGTCTCTAATTCCATTTTTGGAGCATGATGATGCGAATCGCGCTCTCATGGGTAGTAATATGCAGCGGCAAGCAGTGCCACTCATTCGTACAGCTGCTCCCTTAGTCGGAACTGGCATTGAGGGTATCGTTGCGCGTGATTCCGGTGTCACGCTAGTCGCCAAGCGCGAAGGTATTGTTGAGTCTGTAGATGCTGCGCGTATCGTGGTGCGACCGCTGGAGCAAGATGAAGAAGACTTTGTCAATGCAAAGCCAGATATTTATTCGCTCATAAAGTTTCAGCGCAGTAATCAGAATACCTGTATTAACCAGAAACCCATTGTGCAGCGAGGCGACCGAGTCCACCCTGGCGATGTAATCGCTGATGGACCTGCTTGCGAAATGGGCGAACTTGCTCTAGGGCAAAATGTGGTAGTCGCGTTTATGCCGTGGGGTGGTTATAACTTCGAAGACTCGATACTATGCTCCGAGCGACTTGTGAAGGAGGATGTCTATACCTCGATTCATATTGAGGAGTTCGAGTGTATTGCTCGCGATACGAAGTTAGGCAAAGAAGAGATTACAAGAGATATTCCTAATGTTGGTGAGGAGGCGCTCAGAGATCTCGATGAGTCGGGAATTGTGCGTATTGGCGCCGAAGTCAAAGCCGGAGATATTCTTGTTGGTAAGATAACGCCTAAGGGAGAGACGCAGCTTTCACCTGAAGAGAAGCTTTTACGGGCAATTTTCGGAGAGAAAGCAGGCGATGTTCGTGATAGTTCCCTTCGGGTTCCGCCAGGTGTGCAGGGCGTTATTATTAACGCTAAGGTGTTTGCGCGCAAAGGTACCGAAAAAGACGAGCGTGCAAAAGATATCGAAGATGCGGAAAAAGAAAAGCTCATCACGGACCAACGTGATGAAGTGAAGATTGTTTCTGAATCGTACTATGCAAAGATGCGGCGATTGCTGTTAGGGAAGACTACCGCTGCGCGCCTAGTGGACGATAAAGGAAAAGTCTTGTTAGCAAAGGGGCAGTCGCTGGAGCTTAGCGAACTTGAGACAATCCCCTCACGTCACTATAGAGAAATCCGAGTTTCAGAGGGGGATGGGCGCTTAGAGGAGAAATTGGAGCGTCTGGCGCAGAAACTTGAAGATGACATCCATGCAATTGAGTCTATCTATCGCGATAAAATCGCCAGGTTGACAAAGGGAGATGAACTTCCTCCTGGCGTTATCAAGATGGTCAAAGTGTATGTCGCTATCAAGCGCAAGTTGTCGGTCGGCGACAAGATGGCAGGACGTCATGGTAACAAGGGTGTTGTTTCGCGCGTGTTACCAGAAGAAGATATGCCATATCGAGAAAATGGTGTACCGGTCGATGTTGTTCTGAATCCACTGGGTGTGCCATCTCGCATGAATGTCGGGCAAATTCTTGAGACACATCTTGGATTTGCAGCGCTTCAACTCGGTCATCAGATTAACGCACTATTGCAGACCCAGTTTCCTCCTGAGGAATTGCGTGCGGTTCTGAAGAAAATATATCCTACAGAGCAAGCACACCAGTTCATCGATGCGCTTGATGCGGAAGATTTGCGGTTGTTTGCTTCGAAGTTGCGTAAAGGGGTTCACGTTGCAACGCCGGTTTTTGATGGAGCACGTGAAGAAGAAATTAAAGCTGGTTTAGCCATGGCGAATATTGCAAGTACTGGTCAATCGACGCTTTTTGATGGGAAGACTGGGCAGGCATTCGATAATGATGTGACAGTCGGTGTAATGTACATCATGAAACTTCACCATCTTGTGGATGATAAGATCCACGCTCGTTCCATTGGGCCATACTCGTTGGTTACGCAACAGCCGTTGGGTGGTAAGGCGCAATTTGGCGGACAGCGACTTGGTGAAATGGAAGTCTGGGCCATGGAAGCTTATGGGGCTGCGTACGCTCTGCAAGAGTTTCTTACTGTGAAATCTGATGATGTTGTTGGCCGAACACGGATGTATGAAGCTATTGTGAAAGGCGAGCATAACCTGGAGTCAGGATTGCCCGAATCGTTCAATGTGCTTTTGAAAGAGCTTCAGTCGCTGTGTCTCAATGTTGAATTGATTGAGGACCCCAGCACCTCACACTCGGAGAATTCTATTACTGTTGTCCAGCAAATGGCTAGAGAAGTTGTCGAGAAAATAAGTACATCTGCTTGAGCTTACTTGGCATTGGGTAGTTGGCATTGGGCGAGAAGGCGTCGGAATAGTTGGTCCGAGATCTCCTCGTCATTTTCCTCTACTCAAAGCCTGGCAATGAATACCCGTGAGACCGAGTGGCGTTGATATGTCATGTATTGAACGTCGTATTAGCTTGGTACCCTTATCCACGACCGTTTTGATCAATATGATGTAAGGAGAGGTTTCGTGAAGGATTTATTCAACTTCTTCGAGAAGCCCAAAGATCCACTTTCGTTTAGTGCTATTCGGATTAGTCTTGCCTCCCCAGACAAAATTCGAGAGTGGTCTCACGGTGAAGTGAAAAAGCCGGAAACAATCAATTATCGTACATTCAAGCCCGAGCGTGATGGGTTATTCTGTGCGAAGATATTTGGCCCAGTTAAGGACTATGAGTGCAACTGCGGCAAGTATAAACGCATGAAACACCGCGGTGTCGTATGCGAGAAGTGCGGTGTCGAAGTTATTCAATCAAAAGTGCGACGAGAGAGACTTGGGCATATCTCACTTGCAACACCGGTTGCGCATATCTGGTTTTTGAAATCGCTGCCCTCTCGAATTGGCAACTTACTAGATATCACATTGAAAGAACTGGAAAAGGTTCTTTACTGTGAGTCTTATGTTGTTGTTGAGCCGAGAGAGAGCGGGTTGCAGTTGGGCGAACTTCTGACAGAAGAGAGATATCAGAAGCTGATAGAAGAACTCGGTGACGAAGCCTTTGTTGCGGGAATGGGGGCTGACTCAATTCGTGAGCTACTGCGTACAATCAACATTGTTCAACTGTCAGAGCAGTTGCGTGTTGAAATGAGAGAGGCTACCTCTGAGGCAAAGCGTAAAAAGATCGCTAAGCGTCTGAAGGTGGTTGAGGCGTTCAAAGAGTCCGCTAATAAACCCGAGTGGATGATGCTGGAGATAATTCCGGTTATTCCTCCGGACTTGCGTCCATTGGTTCCGCTTGATGGAGGGCGTTTCGCCACTTCGGACCTAAATGACTTATATCGGCGAGTAATTAATCGCAATAATCGGCTCAAGCGGCTTCAAGAACTCAATGCTCCGGAAATCATCATTCGCAATGAAAAGCGAATGCTGCAAGAAGCAGTTGACGCTCTCTTTGACAATGGGCGACGTGGAAAGACAATTACAGGTCCGAATAAGCGGCCGTTAAAGTCGCTTTCCGATATGCTCAAAGGAAAGCAGGGGCGGTTTCGGCAGAATCTCTTAGGTAAGCGAGTTGATTATTCTGGGCGTTCTGTAATTGTTGTTGGGCCTGAGCTAAAGCTTCATCAGTGCGGTTTGCCTAAGAAGATGGCTTTAGAACTCTTCAAGCCATTCATATATAATAAGCTCGAGGAGCGGGGTCTTGTCACAACAATAAAAAGTGCCAAGAAGCTAGTGGATAAGGAGAAGCCGGAGGTTTGGGATATTCTTGAAGACGTGATCCGTGAACATCCGGTGATGTTGAATCGAGCACCCACGTTGCACCGGTTAGGTATTCAAGCATTTGAGCCAGTCCTAATTGAAGGCAAGGCTATTCAGATGCATCCGTTAGTCTGCGCGGCATTCAATGCTGACTTTGATGGTGACCAAATGGCGGTGCATGTGCCGCTCTCCATTGAGGCGCAGATGGAGGCACGGGTGCTCATGATGTCAACTAACAACATTCTGAGCCCTGCGCACGGTAAGCCAATTATTATCCCCTCTCAGGATATCGTTCTCGGTCTCTACTATATGACGCGTGAGCGTAGCTTTGTTCGCGGCGAGCATCGAGACTCAGCGAGTGGTCAGTATTCGCGTGGCGTATACAGTTCGCCGGATGAAGTGCGGATGGCGTATGACCATGGCGCATTAGATCTGCAGGCGCGAATCAAGGTTCGAATGGTTAACCCGGATGGGAATAACCCAGGAAAGAAGCAGCTCATAGAGACTACCTGTGGGCGCGTTCTCTTATCAGATATTCTTCCAGATGATATGCCCTTTCGGCTCGTCAATCGAGTTATGGGTAAGAAGCAATTAGCCGATTTGATTGATTCTTGCTACCGAAGTGGGGGGCAAAAGAAGACCGTCCTACTTGCTGATCGCCTACGCTCTGCTGGTTATACCAATGCAACCAAGGCAGGTATTTCCATATCAATTGAAGATATGAAGATTCCGCTGAAAAAGAAGGTGTTGCTTGATCGCGCAGAGAAAGAGGTTGCTGAGATTCAGGACCAATATAACGAAGGTCTAATCACAGACGGAGAGCGATATAACAAGGTTGTTGATATTTGGGCCCAAGTAGCTGAACAAGTTGCTGGGGAAATGATGAATGAAATTGGAACCGCGGAAATGCGGGACGAAGAAACTGGCGAAAAGAAACGTCAGCCTTCATTCAATCCGATTTTCATTATGGCAGATTCTGGTGCGCGCGGTTCACAGCAGCAGATACGCCAGCTTGCAGGAATGCGAGGCCTGATGGCTAAGCCATCAGGTGAGATCATTGAAACACCAATAACGACAAATTTCCGCGAAGGTTTGTCGGTTTTGCAGTATTTTATCTCGACCCATGGAGCGCGGAAAGGTCTCGCTGATACAGCGCTTAAAACCGCCAATTCAGGTTATTTGACGCGCCGTCTTGTTGATGTTGCGCAAGATGCCATTATTGCGGACTTTGACTGCGGCAGTCTTGAAGGCATTGAAATGACCGCCCTGGTTGAGGGGGGAGAGATAATCGAAAAACTTGGGGACCGTATTTTGGGCAGAGTATCGCTCGAAGATATTGTTGAACCCTATACTGGGCAGACAATCGTTGCTGCGAACGCAGAGATCACAGAAGACAAGGTGCAAGAAATTGAGAATGGAGGAATTGATCGAGTGAAGATTCGATCGGTTCTAACATGTCAAACGCGCCGTGGTATCTGTGCTCAGTGCTATGGTCGAGACTTAGCTCGCGGCTATATGGTCAACATAGGTGAAGCTGTTGGCGTGATCGCCGCTCAATCAATCGGTGAGCCGGGTACGCAGCTTACGATGCGTACCTTTCACATCGGTGGTGTTGGCCAAGTACGCATTCAAAGCAGTAGTCTTGAGTCTCGCGGCTCTGGCTTCATTAAGTTTGAGAATTTGCAGTTCGTTGTAAAGAGGAATGACAGCGCATCTGAGGCTGGCGTTAGTGAGTATCTCGTTGCAATGAATCGGCACGGCGAATTGCTTGTTGTCGATGAGGCAGGTCGAGAGCGCGAGCGTTACGGTATTACATATGGCGCAAAGCTGTATGTTCGCGAGGGTTCGAGAATTGAACCCAAGCAGCTTCTGTCGGAATGGGATGCGTTCTCGTTGCCAATTCTGACAGAAGTTTCCGGTATTGTTAAGTATGGAGATGTTCTTGATGGTGTTACCATGCAAGAGCAGTTAGATGAGCATACAGGCCTCTCGCGAAAAGTTATCATTGAATCTAAAGACGCAGATACACGCCCGCGCATCACTGTCAAAGATGAGCATGGGAAGACAAAGCGAGTTCCTACCTCGACACAAGAAGCACGATATTTGTTGCCCGTAGGTGCAAATATTAGCTGTAACGATGGAGATCGTATCGAAGCAGGGGATATTATCGCGCGAATTCCTCGGGAAACAGTCAAAACCAAAGATATTACCGGCGGTCTACCGAGAGTTGCAGAGTTGTTTGAGGCTCGTAAGCCTAAAGAACATTCGGTGATTTCCGAAATCGATGGCGTGGTTAGCTTTGGGCGCGATACTAAGGGGAAAAGAAAAGTGATCATTTCCCCTGACATCGGGGAGCCGCGGGAGTACCTCATTTCGAAGGGAAAACACCTCTCTGTGCGCGAAGGTGATCGGGTACGAGCGGGTGAGCCATTAATGGACGGCAGTTCTAACCCGCATGATATTCTTAAGGTGCTCGGTGAGAAGGCTCTTGCTAAGTATCTAGTGGACGAAGTTCAGGAAGTTTATCGCCTCCAGGGAGTTAAGATAAACGATAAACATATAGAAGTTATTGTCCGACAAATGCTGAGGCGTATTCGGGTTGTTGATGTAGGTGACACTAACTTCCTTGTTGATGAACAGGTTGAGCGACACATTTTTGAGGAAGAGAACGAGCGAGCGATAGCCGCTGGGTTTCATCCCGCGAAGGGCGAGCCTCTTCTTCTAGGTATAACGAAAGCGTCGTTGTCAACGGAATCTTTTATTTCAGCATCGTCATTCCAAGAAACAACCAAGGTTCTGACGGAAGCTGCTATCTGTGGCAAGGTCGACTATCTTCGTGGTCTTAAGGAGAATGTGATTATGGGACGCCTCATTCCGGCAGGAACCGGTATTCCAACATACAAAAATCTAACCATTAATGTTGAGTTGGGAGATGCACAAGCAGGAAGTGAGGTAGGGCCGAAAATCGCGAGTAGAGCAATTGCTGTCGATGGTGGAGATGCTTCATTCTCCAGCGATGATCAGTAAGGTGCCCAGAAATAGAGAGTGAAGCAAATCTTTTTGTTGACTGAGGAGTTGTGCTCAGTATACTCCGCTTCTCGGTAGCTTTGAATGGTGCTCGTCGAATTTTAGGATAGAGTCGGATGCCTACGATCAATCAGTTGGTGAAGCAGGGCCGGGTAAAGCAAAAACGGAAAACATCGGCGCCTGCTTTGAAGTCCTGCCCCCAGAAGCGAGGGGTCTGCGTGCGTGTTTATACCTCGACGCCCAAAAAGCCTAACTCAGCCCTCCGTAAGGTGGCTCGTGTGCGGCTTACGAATGGAATGGAGGTAACCACATACATTCCAGGAGAAGGGCACAATTTGCAGGAACACTCGGTTTGCTTAATTCGTGGTGGGCGTGTAAAGGATCTGCCAGGTGTTAGGTATCATATTGTCCGGGGAACGCTGGATACCGCAGGCGTAACCAATCGGAGACAAGGTCGTTCTAAATATGGCGCGAAGCGCCCGAAGTGAGTTTGAGGAATAATTATGCCGCGCAAGGGTGAAGTTCCTAAAAGAGAGATCGTAACCGATCCAAAGTATACGGAGCATCCAGAGGATGTTCGCCGGCGAATTACAAAGTTTATTAACTTTGTAATGGATTCCGGGAAGAAGTCCGTTGCTGAGAAGATCGTTTATGGGGCCTTCGATAAAGTTGCTGACCGTGCAAAAGAAGATCCCATCAAGATTTTCGAGCGCGCAATGAGCAATGTTAAGCCAAAGCTTGAAGTAAAATCCCGTCGTGTCGGCGGGTCAACGTACCAGGTTCCGGTTGATGTTCGGAGCGAGCGTTCGCAGGCGTTGGGAATGCGTTGGTTGGTATCGTATTCGCGGGCGCGTGGTGAAAAAACAATGGTAGAAAAATTAGCCGCAGAAATATTGGATGCGGCTAATAATCGTGGCAATGCAGTGAAGAAGCGCGAAGATACTCATAAAATGGCAGAAGCGAATAAAGCATTCGCTCACTATCGTTGGTAAGTCTCCCGCCGTTACAGGTTTGTAGAGTTAAGTAATAACAGCCATCGCAGCGCGATTGGCATAAATGGAACATATTAAGAGGGAAATCCATGGCCAAGGAAAAATTTGTTCGAAATAAGCCCCATGTAAATATTGGAACAATTGGACATGTTGATCATGGAAAGACGACGCTCACTGCTGCAATAACGAAAGTTATGTCAGACAATGGGATGGCGAAGGCGATTAGCTATGATGATGTTGCAAAGGCATCTGAGTCGCAAGGTCGTCGCGATGATAGCAAGATTATGACCATCGCTGTATCTCATGTTGAGTACGAAAGTTATAAGCGGCATTATGCTCATGTCGACTGTCCTGGCCATGCCGACTATGTGAAGAATATGATCACGGGTGCCGCGCAGATGGACGGTGCAATTCTCGTTGTATCAGCCGTTGATGGCCCCATGCCGCAGACTCGTGAGCATGTGCTTCTGGCACGACAAGTCAATGTCCCTCAGTTGGTCGTATTCATGAACAAAGTTGATGTGAATACGGATCCTGAACTGCTGGATTTGATAGAGCTAGAGATTCGTGAATTGCTTTCCAAGTATAAGTTTCCCGGGGATGATGCTCCAATCGTTCGCGGATCTGCATTGCAAGCACTACAGGGAGTGCATGCTGACATCGCGGATGGCGCTATATTCAAGTTGATGGAAGCTTGTGATTCATTTATTCCTGAGCCAGTGCGGGAAACAGATAAGCCATTTCTGATGCCTGTTGAGGATGTCTTCACGATTTCCGGCCGCGGTACGGTCGTTACTGGTCGGATCGAGCGCGGAATTGTGAAAGTGGGTGATACGGTAGAAGTGATTGGTTATACAGATACCAAAAACACTGTTGTGACTGGTGTCGAGATGTTTCGCAAATTATTGGATTCAGGTCAGGCTGGGGATAATGTTGGTTGTCTCTTGCGTGGTATGAAAAGGGAAGATATAGAGCGTGGTCAAGTTCTGGCTAAGCCCGGTTCCATCTTGCCCCATCGCAAGTTTAAGGCAGAAGTTTACGTTCTGAAAAAGGAAGAGGGAGGTCGCCACACTCCTTTCTTTACGAACTATCGTCCGCAATTCTATTTTAGAACAACTGATGTAACAGGAATCGTTCGGTTACCTGATGGTGTGGAAATGGTTATGCCTGGCGATAATATCCAGATGACGATTGAGCTTATTACCCATGTGGCGGTCGAGTCTCAATTGCGATTTGCTATTCGCGAAGGTGGTCGAACGGTTGGCGCAGGTGTTGTTACAGAGATTATTGAGTAGACATTGGAAATGACCACACCAAAAATCCGAATTAGACTAAAGGCTTACGATCATAAACTACTGGATCAGTCGGCAGGTGAGATCGTAGATACTGCCAGAAGGACTGGGGCAAAAATTGTTGGCCCGATTCCTCTGCCAACAAGAATTAATAAGTTTTGCGTCTTGCGCTCTCCTCATATCGATAAGAAGTCGAGAGAACAATTCGAAATTCGTACGCACAAGCGATTGTTGGATATTCTTGAGCCAACGCAGCAAACGCTTGATGCACTGATGAAGCTGGACTTGTCGGCTGGTGTCGACGTTGAGATTAAGACCTAGTTGGTCTTTTGGAAAATGATTCATGGCAAAATTCGACGTATTGAACTTCTCAGGCGAAAAAGTAAGTGAAATTCATCTGTCTGATGCTGTTTTTGCTGCAGATGTGAATGAGCACCTCGTTTGGGAAGTGGTCAAGAGTCAATTATCGTCTCGGCGAACTGGCTCTCACTCAACGCTGCACCGAGGCGAGGTTCGCGGTGGCGGCAAGAAACCCTTTCGCCAGAAAGGGACTGGACAAGCGCGCCAGGGATCAAATAGGTCGCCAAATCACGTGGGGGGCGCTGGTGTATTTACTCCCAAACCTCGTAGTTACAGGTATTTGGTGAATAAGAAATGTCGGCAAGGGGCACTACGGTCTGTATTAAGCCTTAGAGCAAATCAAAAACAAATATTCGTAATTGACTCACTCAATCTAGCTGAGCCAAAAACGAAACTTGTTGGCGAGTTCCTTGCGAGGCTTAATACGTCAAGTGCTCTGTTGGTTGATGCTGCCGATAAAACTGCCTTGGCTAGATCAACAAAAAATATCGCAGGGTCGAAGTTCCTTCCTCTACACGGATTGAACACATATGATATATTGCGGTATTCATCGTTGGTGCTGACGGTTGATGTAATAAAAGCTGTGAATGCACGGCTGTCGTTGGCCGGTAACTAAATTATTCTTTGGATTCCGTATGAAATCACACCAAGTTGTAAAAAGTCCTTTTCTGACGGAGAAATCCAACCAGGGTAAGGGGCTAAATCGTGTTTCTTTTGAAGTTCACCCTTGTGCTAACAAGATAGAAATATCTAATGCAATTTCTTCGCTCTTTGGGGTGGAGGTTTTGTCTGTTCACACAATGAATGTTCGTGGGAAGGAAAAGCGGCAAGGCCGGTTTTCCGGTAGGCGGGCTAACTGGAAGAAGGCAATAGTAACACTATCGCCTTCGAGTAAGATTGAATACTACGAAGGTGTTTGATGGGAATCAAGTTCTATAAGCCGACTTCACCGGGCCGCCGTGGTATGACGGGTTTTGACTTCGCTGAGATTACTAAGTCGAAGCCCGAAAAGAAACTTACCATCGGTCGGTCGGCGCGTGCAGGGCGGAATAGTCAAGGTCGGATTACAACCCGATTTCATGGTGGTGGTCATAAGAGACGTTATCGCTTGATTGATTTTAAGCGATCGAAGTGCGGTGTTTCCGCAAAAGTTGCTGCCATTGAGTATGATCCAAATCGTTCATGTCGCATTGCTCTCTTATTTTACGGAGATGGTGCGAAATCGTACATTCTTTGTCCTGATGGTTTAAGTGTTGGGGATTCCGTAATCTCTGCTGTATCTGCCGATATTCGGCCTGGTAATTCACTCCGGCTTCGCTATATTCCGCTGGGAACTACTATTCACAATATTGAAACCAAGATTGGATTTGGTGGCCAATTGGTCCGTTCTGCAGGGGGAGGGGCACAGCTTATGGCCAAAGAAGGGCAATGGGCGCAGGTGCGTCTACCCTCGGGGGAAGTGCGCGCAGTGCATATGGATTGCCGTGCGACAATAGGCCAGGTTGGGAATATTGACCATGCCAACATTCAATGGGGTAAAGCAGGGCGGTTGCGCTGGAAGGGGCAACGTCCCCACAATCGTGGTGTAACTATGAATCCCGTGGATCATCCGATGGGTGGCGGCGAGGGTCGCTCCTCTGGTGGTCGTCACCCTTGCTCTCCGTGGGGAATGCCGACCAAAGGGTATAAGACGAGAAAGAATAAAGCTACCGATAAGTTTATTATACGGCCTCGCAGCGTGAAGGGATAGTTTTAGATGGCTCGTTCAATTAAAAAGGGACCTTTTGTTGAAAGGCATCTGCTTGCTAAGGCATTGGATGCTCAAAAGACTAAGTCAAAGAAGGTCATCAAAACGTGGTCTCGTCGTTCCACAATTATTCCTGAGATGGTTGGTGTTACTTTTGCCGTGCACCAAGGCAAAAAGTTTGTTCCTGTTTTCATCACAGAAAACATGGTGGGTCACAAACTAGGTGAGTTTGCTTTGACCAGGACTTTCCATGGCCATTCTGGCGATCGGAAGGCAAAAGTTGCTGCGCCAGCTAAGTCGGCAGCTCCAGCAAAGAAGTAGAATCGCTCGTTGGACGTCGATTCTGCTTCTCTAAAATATTGACTAATGTTTTGGGACTCAACTGATGGAAGCTAAAGCAATATTAAGGCGTGTTAGAATCTCTCCTCGCAAAATGCGTATCCTTGCAAATCTTGTGCGGGGTAAGCGCGTTGAAGAGGCACTAAGACTCCTGAAACATTCATCTAAGCGCTCAGGTATAGTACTGCATAAACTATTAGTTTCTGCGCTAGCTAATGCTGAGCACGCGGGAATTGGTGACGTTGACAACTTCTTTGTGCGCGCCTGCTGCATTGATAATGGTCCGATTGAAAAACGGTGGCTGGCACGTGCAATGGGTCGCGCAAATCGAATTCAACGTCGAACTAGTCACGTAACAATTGTAGTGGCAGCTGCCGCATAGGTAATTATCGCAATGGGTCAGAAAACTCATCCAATCGGTTTCCGGCTTGGCATTATCAAAACCTGGAATTCTAAGTGGTACGAAGAAAAGCATTATGCAAAATGGTTGCATGAAGATATAAAGCTGCGGGCAGAGATAAAGAAAAAGCTTAAGCATGCTGGCATTGCTGGTATTGAGATTGAGCGAGCCGCAAATAAGGCAAAAATCAATATCTATACAGCTAGGCCTGGTATTGTAATTGGAAAGCGCGGTGCTGGGGTTGAGCAATTGAAGAAGGAAATTCAAAGCTTAACGCTCAATGAAGTATTCTTAAATATCCAAGAGATTCGGAAAGCCGAAACCAATGCGCAACTAGTAGCCGAAAATATTGCTACTCAATTGGAACGGCGAGTTGCATTTCGGCGGGCTATGAAAAAAGCCATACAAACGGCGATGAAGTTTGGAGTCAAGGGGATTAGGGTTGCTTCGTCTGGTCGCCTAGGTGGAGCAGAGATGGCTCGTTATGAGTGGTACCGAGAAGGTCGAGTGCCGCTGCATACGTTGCGAGCAGATATCGATTATGGCTTTTCGGAAGCATTTACGACATATGGTGTTATTGGCGTGAAATGTTGGATCTTCAAGGGAGAAGTTCTTCCTGTGAAAATCGCGGCTAAGGCCTGAGTTGTTAATCTTGTTGTAACGGAGGTACGTATCCGTTACTGGAGTGTAGATAATGTTGTCCCCAAAGAGAACCAAATTTCGAAAAGCCCAAAAGGGGCGAATGAAGGGAGTTGCAAAGGGTGGCTCTGCAGTTGCATTTGGCGACTTTGGCCTGCAAGCGACTCAATGCGGTCGCTTGACGTCTCGCCAGATTGAAGCTGCTCGTATTGCAATTACCCGCTTCATTAAGCGCGGCGGAAAAGTTTACATCCGGATTTTCCCCGATAAGCCTACAACTAAGAAGCCTGCCGAAACTCGTATGGGTAAGGGGAAGGGAGCCCCAGAAGATTGGGTCGCTGTGATTCGCCCTGGTCGAGTGATGTATGAAGTTGAAGGGGTTTCCGAGGAATTGGCACGAGAAGCCTTTCGGTTGGCGCATCATAAGTTGCCAATTTCGACGAAATTTCTTGCCCGGCCACAAGGGAGTGTTGCATGAAGTCACGCGTTGATGTAAAAGAACTACGTTCTGTACAGCGGGAAGAATTTCCGCTGCGGCTGGCGCGTCTTGAAAAACAGTATTTTGAATTGCGCGTAAAGCATTCCACAAGTCAGCTGGATAATTCAGCACAGCTACGTTTGTTGAGGCGCGAGATTGCTCGAGTGCTTACGGTTTTATCGGAGAAGGATAAAGGGATTCGGTAAATGGTCACATCAAACTGCGAAACTGCTGATTCAGCACGGGGAAGCCGGAGAAAGCTCCTTGGTGTGGTACTGTCGGATAAAATGGATAAGACAGTGGTTGTGCTTGTGACAAGAAAAGTTCGGAACCCTGCATTTGGCAAGTTTCAGTTGAAGCGAGCTAAATATAAGGCGCATTCCGAAAATAATGCTGTGCATGTTGGCGACAAGGTCGAGATATCAGAGTCACGGCCCTTATCTAAAGATAAGCGCTGGCGCGTAGAGCGTTTAATTGAAAAAGCTCGCAGGTTGTGAGTTGAGGTCGGGTAATTACGATGATTCAAATGACTACGGTTTTGGATGTTGCTGATAATTCGGGCGCAAAGAAAGTGTATTGTATTAAGGTACTAGGCGGTTCAAAACGAAAATACGCTTCTCTTGGTGATGTAGTGGTAGTGTCGATCAAGGAGGCATTGCCTAATGCTAAAGTCAAGAAAGGTGACGTTGCGAAAGCTGTCATTGTTCGAACAGTTAAAGAAATTTGTCGAGTTGACGGTTCATATATCAAATTTGATAGTAATTCCGCGGTATTGCTGAATAAAGAAAATGAACCAATTGGTACTCGAATATTTGGCCCTGTTGCTAGGGAACTACGAGCCAAGAAGTTTATGAAAATAATTTCCCTTGCACCTGAGGTATTGTGATGGAACGGGTGAAGAAGGGCGACTTAGTCGCGGTCATTGCAGGTAAAGATAAAGGAAAGCAGGGCCGAATTTTGTCAGTCTTGCATAAGTCACAGCGTGTAATTATTGAAAAGTTGGCGATGGTTAAGCGTCATACAAAAGCGAGTGGCAAGTCGGTCGGTGGTATTCTAGAAAAAGAGGCTACGGTGCATGTCTCCAATGTTATGCCAATCGCTGCAATTGATGGTAAGCCGACGCGTGTACGTTCCACGGTTATAGAGTCAAGTCGGGAGCGTCTTGGCGTTCGAGGGACGCTTATCTCCTGAGGTTGGAGAGTCATTTTAGTCATTCAGTACCTGTCCGGTCGGGCAGAAATGATGCGAGAAAGCAATGAAAAAAAGTCCTACTCAACCAAGTGAATTGGCCGGAAAAGGCCAACTAAAATCGCCGGTGTCAACTGCGAAGGGCTCTACAAAGCGAACGCCTGCTCTAGCGAAGGCTGAGCATTCCTCGGAGCCAATAAAGAGAAACGGTTCGCCGCGATTGCATACGATATATACAACTGATGTTGTGCCAAAATTGAAAAAGGATTTTGGATATAGCAACGTCATGGAAGTGCCGCGTGTTGTGAAGGTAACAATAAACATGGGCCTTGGGGCGGCGGTTGGTAATCCCAAGATAATTGAGTCTGCGGTAAGCGAGTTGCGAGCGATTAGCGGACAGTCACCTGTTGTAACGCGTGCGAAAAAGTCAATTGCAACCTTTAAGTTGCGTGAAGGACAGAAGATTGGCGCGATGGTAACTCTCCGTAGAGAGAAAATGTGGGAGTTCCTCGACCGGCTTATAAGTTTTGCATTGCCGCGCGTTCGTGATTTTAAGGGAATTTCAGTGCGCTCGTTCGACGGTCGTGGTAATTTTTCGACCGGGATACGTGAGCAAATCATTTTCCCAGAGATTAGTTACGAGCGAATAGAACAAATTAAGGGCATGAATATCTCTATTGTGACAACAGCCCAGACGGATGAAGAAGGGCGAGCCCTGCTTCGATATCTTGGAATGCCTTTCAGGAGTTAACATGGCACGTCTTTCGCAGGAGTGGCGAACTAAGAATTTAGTTTTTAAGTATAAGAAGGTCGACGAGAACGGTAATATTAGTTCTGTCCGCTATCGCAACCGTTGCCCGTTGTGCGGTCGAGCCCGTGCATTTATGCGCAAATTTCAACTATGCCGGATTTGCTTCCGTAACCTTGCGGTGTGCGGTGAGATTCCAGGCGTAGTTAAGTCAAGTTGGTGATGTAATGAGTGATCCAATCGGTGATATGCTAACAAGAATTCGGAACGCAGCTCTTGCGAAAAAAAAGACGGTAGTTATGCCGTATTCGAAAATGAAAGAGCGTGTTGCGGAAATATTACGAATGGAGGGATATGTCACCTCTGTCGAGATTCTAACTCTCGGCGTGGGACCTTCATTGCAAATTGTTCTTAATTACACTGGCAATCAGATGCCTGTAATCCAGGAAATCCATCGTGTTTCAACACCTGGCCAGAGAAAGTATGCAGGTAAGGCTGGCATTGCAAAAGTGCGGTCTGGTTTGGGGATGTCTATCTTGTCTACCTCACGAGGGGTTCTGACTGATGCCCAAGCACGGCAAATTGGTGTAGGTGGCGAAGTTTTGTGCGAGGTTTGGTAATGTCTCGAATCGGCGCAAAAGCAATTACCCTTCCGAAAGGGGTCAGTGTAAGTGTGCAGAAGTCGATTCTCACAGTTAAGGGAGTGAAGGGTGAGCTTCGGCGGCCAATTCCCGTAGGGATTGGTACAAAAATTGATGGTGGTGTATTGCATATCACGCGTAGCAGTGACGAACGGACGCAGAAGTCTTGTCATGGCTTATTCCGCGCTTTGGTCGCAAATATGATACGTGGTGTAACCGATGGTTTTGCGCGTAAGCTAGAAATCAATGGTGTTGGTTATCGTGCAGAAGTTGTGGGAACCAAGATCAACTTGGTTGTCGGGTTGTCACATCCTGTAGAGTTTGAACTGCCAAATGGTGTTCTTGCAAAAGTTGAAAAAGGCAAAAGCACAGTCAATATTGGTCAGGATGCAGTATTATTGACGGTCAGTGGTATTGACAAGGAGTCTGTCGGGCAGTTGGTCGCGAGAGTTCGGAGTGTGCGTCCTCCTGAGCCATATAAAGGAAAAGGTATTAAGTATTTTGAAGAACGGCTAACCCGCAAAGTTGGTAAATCAGGCACTGGCTAAGCTTAGCAGAATACGGAACTAATCTCATGTCAAGTTCAATTGATTCAAGGCAAAAACGGAAGCTATCAATTCGGAAGCGCATCGATGGGACCCCTGAGCGTCCGCGCCTATCGGTTTTTCGCTCGGCCAAGCATATATATGTTCAAGTGGTGGATGATGTTAATGCTGTTACGCTGGCAGCTTCATCTAGTATTTTGAATGAGATGCGGCTTCAGTTTAAGTCTGTGAAGAAGTCAGAGCAAGCAAACGCGGTAGGACGGCAGATTGCCTCAGTATGTTTGAAATCTGGTATTCAGAAAGTAGTTTTTGACCGAAATGGTTTTCGTTACCATGGTCGGATATCCGCTTTGGCTGATGGAGCTCGAGAGGGTGGTCTCATCTTTTAGGAGTTTTACGTGGCGATTAATGTAAGTGAAGTTGGTGAGTTGAAGGATCGGGTTGTTTTTATTAATCGAGTCGCGAAAGTAGTTAAGGGTGGACGCCGATTTAGTTTTTCAGCTTTGGTTGTAGTTGGCGATGAAAATGGCCACGTTGGGACAGGTCTGGGGAAAGCCAATGAAGTTCCGGAAGCCATTCGAAAAGCAACAGATCAGGCAAAAAAGCGACTGTTCAAAATACCGTTAACCGATGGTCGTACTGTACCTCATGAATGTGTGGGGGTATTTGGGGCCGGTCGAGTTCTTGTGCGGCCAGCTTCACCCGGCACAGGGGTTATTGCTGGTGGGGCAGCCAGAGCTATTGTTGAGGTTGCAGGAATAAAGGATATTTTGACTAAGTGTATAGGTACGTCAAATCCGCATAATGTTATTCACGCAACTGTTAACGCACTACAGCAGTTGCGTGATCCTAGTGAGTCGGCGAAGAATCGCGGGAAACTCTAGCTATAGTAGTTTCGCGAAAGAATATTGAGGTGTTGCAATGGCAGTTAAATTGAAAATTGTTCTTGTGCGTAGTGGAATTAATCGGCCTCAACGTCAAAAGGCAACACTGGAGGCCCTTGGTCTTAAAAAACTTAATGCGAGTAGAGTGTTAGCTGATAATTTGTCCGTGCGTGGCATGGTACGAAAAGTGTCGCATCTCGTTACCGTTGAATCATTTGAATAGGGTCTGGTCTCACATGATTACGTTGAATACCTTAAAACCGGCAAGCGGTGCAAATAGAGGCAAAAAGCGTCTTGGTAGAGGTCATGGCTCTGGTCTCCATAAGACATCAGGCAAAGGAACGAAAGGACAGAAAGCTCGCACCGGACATCATGGAATTCCCAAGCCTGGCTTCGAGGGTGGCCAAACATCAATGGCGAGGCGCTTGCCGAAAAGAGGCTTTAGAAATCCTTTTCGTCGGAATATCTCTTGCGTAAATCTGGGTGATATTAGCGAACGATTCGAGGGGGTGTCTTCTGTCTCGGTGGGTGATCTAAAGGCGAAGGGACTAGTTCCCAGGGCGGCTCGATTTGTAAAAATATTATCTACGGTAAAGGACGGGCGTGTGCTTGTTCCGCTAAAATTGGAAGCTCACTACATTTCGGAAGCTGCTCAAAAAAAGCTACAGCTTGTCGGTGGTGTGTTTAGCAAACTGTAGTTTGCGGTAGTTCAAAATTAGCACAGACCGGGATATACTCAGAAAGTAGACAATATATGGCGTTTAACATTGGAAATATTGCTAAAGTTCCAGAACTAAGACGTCGTGTCTTGTTTACTTTGGTATTGTTGGCAGTGTATCGAATAGGAGTTTTCGTAACTGTGCCGGGAGTCGATCGGCAAGTTATGAAGGGAATTGTGAAGGCTGCTTCGGGGTCGTTTCTTGGTTTGTTTAATATGTTTTCGGGGGGAGCGCTAGAACAGTTGTCAATTTTTGCACTTGGAATTATGCCCTATATCAGCGCGTCAATTATTCTGCAACTACTTGGTGTTGTTGTTCCCGCCCTTGAAAGGATGCAAAAAGAAGGAGAGCAGGGTCGTAAGCGCATTAATCAATACACACGTTATGGAACAATAGTAATTTCAATGGTGCAGGCGTTTTTTATCGCGCGATGGCTTGAGGGTAATAACAAAAGCTATTCCCAATTTGGAGCGGTAGTACTTAGTCCTGGCCTTGGCTTCGAGATTCTGACAGTACTTACCCTGACAACTGGAACCGCTTTTATCATGTGGTTAGGCGAGCAGATCACCGAACGGGGGATAGGTAACGGAATCTCATTGATTATTTTTTCAGGTATCATTGCACGGTTTCCAGATGCGATGGTGCAGTTGTTCCAGAAAACTGGCGGTCAGGGCGATATGACGCTGCTGGACTTGCTAGTCATTGCCTGCATTGTTGTTTCCGTCATAGCTGCAATAATTTTTTTCGAGCGTGGGTATCGCAAAATTCCTGTGCAGTATGCCAAGCGGGTTGTTGGGAAAAAGGTGTACGGCGGACAATCGACACATCTTCCTCTAAAGATTAACATCGCCGGTGTAATACCTCCAATTTTCGCCTCATCTATCTTGCTGTTTCCTGCTCAGCTAGCTGGCTTTGTTCAGTCTTCGTGGATGCAAAAGGCTGCGGACATTTTGAATCCCTCAGATTGGCGCTATAACGTTTTGTATCTTGGGCTAATTGTATTTTTTTGTTACTTTTATACTGCTGTCACCTTCAATCCAATTGATATCGCTGACAATATGAAAAAATATGGAGGTTTTATTCCTGGTATTCGGCCCGGGCGAAGGACTGCAGAATACATTGACCGGGTTCTTACGCGAATAACACTTGGCGGGGCGTTGTATATTGCAACAGTTTGCATTCTCCCTTCGCTAATGCAGCAGAAATTCAAAGTTCCATTCTATTTCGGAGGCACATCGCTGCTGATTGTTGTTGGAGTGGCATTGGATACCGTTCAACAGATCGAGAGTCACCTAATTACTCGTAACTACGAAGATTCTAGTAGCAGCCGTGGTCCGAGGATTCGTGGTCGGAATGTGTCTGGGCGAGTTTGAGAATTTGACTATGACGTGATGCTGTCTACGATCGATGAAAATCTACTACAAGACTAGCGCTGAGATTGAGAAGATACGGGTTGTATCTCGGATCGTTTCTGATATCCTCGATGTCTTAGAAGATTGTTGCCACGTAGGTGTTTCGACGTTTGAATTAAACGAGATCGCTGAGCATGAACTTAAGAAAAGTAATGCATTGTCTGCTTTTTTGGGATATTCATCGCCCCCTTATCCTGCGGTGCTGTGTACCTCGATAAATGATGTTGTTGTTCATGGTGTACCTCGTCGTGATCATGTCTTGATGGACGGGGACATTATTGGGTTGGATTTCGGGGCGTTTTTCGGCGGTTTTTGTGGTGACTCTGCTCGGACAATCGTGGTTGGGAACGCCTCAGAGCAGGCACGAAAGTTAGTTTGGGCTGCAAGAGAATCCTTGCATTTAGGAATCAGCAAGGCTGTTCCTGGCGCGAGGTTGCAGGATATAGGTTGGGCGATACAGTCATTCGTTGAGCCAATTGGATTTTCGGTTGTTAGGAAGTTTGTGGGACACGGGATCGGTCGTGCGATGCATGAAGATCCTCAGGTTCCTAATTATGGTGAACCTAATAAGGGTCTCCGTTTGAAGGTAGGCCTGGTGCTTGCAATCGAGCCGATGGTAAATGCCGGTACATCGGAAGTGGATGTGCTCGATGATGGGTGGACAGCTGTTACTAGAGATGGAAAATTGTCAGCTCATTTTGAGCATACGGTGGCGATTACTGAGAACGGTCCCCTCATTTTAAGTGGCGCTTATCGCTAGCAAGAGTAGATATTGTATTGCAGTGCCGCGTCGTATGGTCTATAGGATGTTGATGTCCTTCCGGTTGATATTGATTGGAGAGAGTTCATGAAAGTCAGGGCTTCCGTGAAGAAAATTTGTGAAAAGTGTAAAGTTGTTCGTCGAAAACGCGTTGTTCGCGTTATTTGTGAGAATGCTCGACACAAGCAGCGTCAAGGCTAGTTTAAGGATTTATAACTGATGGCACGAATAGCCGGTGTAGACTTACCTCGAAATAAGCGTCTCGAGATCGCGCTCACTTATATTTATGGAATTGGTTCAGCCAGATCCCGCGAAATTTTGCAGAAGGCCAGTGTGGCGTTTGATAAACGCTCCGACGAACTAGAAGAATTGGAGATTCGTCGGATTCGCGATGTGATCGAGGCCGAGTTTAAAGTTGAAGGTGATTTACGACGCGAGATTTCTATGAATATCAAGCGGTTAATGGACCTTGGATGCTATCGCGGCTTGCGGCATCGTAAGGGCTTGCCGGTTCATGGTCAGCGTACGCACACCAATGCGAGGACGCGTAAGGGGCCAAGAAAAGGAATGCTTCGGAAGAAGCCTTCCGGTGGGGCGTCGCAAGTAGGGTAGTATTTTCATTCTTCGAGAAAAATCATGTCTACGACAAAAGCCAAGATAAAAAAGAAAATTCGTAAAAATGTGCAGAGTGGAGTGGCTCATATCCAGTCTACATTCAACAACACAATTGTGAGTATTACAGATGTGTCAGGAAATGTCATTTCCTGGTCATCTGCGGGTGTTCGTGGGTTCAAGGGCTCTCGAAAATCCACGCCATTTGCGGCCCAGTTGGCGGCAGAGGATGCAGCTAAAAAGGCAATGGATCATGGGATGCGGTCTATAACGGTTCTCGTTAATGGACCAGGAGCCGGTCGCGAGTCGGCATTGCGGGCCTTGCAAAGTGCAGGTTTTAAGATTGGCTTGATTCGGGATATTACACCAATTCCACACAATGGATGTCGTCCGCCTAAACGGCGTCGAGTTTAATTGTATTTCATAATTGTAAATACGTAATACAAGAGAGAATCATGGCTCGATATATCGGACCGGTATGCCGGCTTTGCCGGCGTGAAGATCAAAAGTTGTTTCTCAAGGGTGACCGCTGTTACACGGATAAGTGTGCGTTTGAACGGCGTGCTTATGCCCCGGGACAGCATGGTCAGAATCGGCGTAGAAAAGCCTCTGACTATGGAGAGCAACTCCGCGAAAAGCAAAAGGTAAAGCGGCTTTACGGAATTGCGGAGCGTCAATTCCGAGGTTACTATTATAAAGCTAGTAGAATGAAGGGAGTAACCGGCGAGAATCTTCTTATTTTACTGGAGAGGCGTCTTGACAATGTAGTGTATCGTTTGGGTTTTGCCTCCGATCATGCGGAGGCTCGTCAGCTCGTGCGGCATGGGCATATTTTAGTTTCTGGATCGCGTGTGGATATACCGTCTTTCCTGACAAAGGCAGGAGACGTAGTTTCTGTGCGGGAGAAGAGCCAGAAAATGGTGAAGTTGGTAGAATGCCTGGCTGCTATCGACCGCCGCGGGGTCCCTCAGTGGCTCGAGTTGGAGAAGGATGCTTGTCGTGGTCGGGTAAAGAACTTTCCTGCGCGTGAAGACTTTACTATGCCAATTAGAGAGCAGTTGATCATCGAGCTTTACTCGAAGTAACCGCGGTATTCGGAGAGATTGAAATGCCCACCCCGCAAGCCAGTTCAGCAGCATTTTCTCGTAATTGGCGTGATTTGATTCGTCCAAAGCTCCTAGAAGTAGACCGAACAACACTTACGGGGACTTATGGCCGGTTTTCGTGTGAGCCGTTGGAGCGTGGCTTTGGTACGACAATTGGTAATAGCCTCCGTAGGGTGCTGCTTTCCTCCCTGCAAGGTGCTGCGGTTACGGCCATTCGAATCGATGGTGCGCTGCATGAGTTCCAAACTCTAACCAATGTTGTTGAAGATGTGACGGATATTGTCCTTAATATTAAGGATGTCCTGATAAAGCTTCATGATGGTAAGGCCCGCACTCTTCGCATTTGTAAGGAATCGGAAGGCACGGTAACTGCTGGCGACATTATTCTATCGGACGGGGTTGAGGTGCTTAATCCGGCGCATCATATCGCAACCGTTTCGCGTGGAGGGAAATTCATCGCTGAATTTGTGGTGCAAATGGGGCGTGGATATGTATCGGCAGATAAGAATAAGTTTGCCAATATGCCTATTGGCACTATTCCGATCGATGCACTATTTTCTCCGATAAAAAAAGTTAATTATGTTGTTAACAATGCTCGCGTGGGCCAGCAGACGGACTATGATAAGCTAGTACTGGATGTCTGGACGGATGGCTCAGTTCGTCCGGAAGATGCTGTCGCATATGCTGCCAAGATACTGAAGGATCAGCTAACAATTTTTATCAACTTCGAAGAGACTTACGAACCGCTCGATGAGCCGGTTTCTGAAGAGCAAGAGAAGCTGAACGAGAATTTGGATAAATCAGTAGATGAATTGGAGTTGTCGGTTCGGTCTGCTAATTGTCTGCAAAATGCTAGTATCCGGTATATTGGTGAACTGGTTCAGCGTTCTGAAGCCGAAATGCTAAAAACCAAGAATTTTGGACGTAAATCTCTGAAAGAGATTAAGGAAATTCTTGCAGAAATGAACCTTCAACTTGGGATGAAGTTAGAAGGTTGGGAATCGCCTGCTGCTCGGAACAAGGTTTGATTGAAAGATAGGATCAGAGAACATACATGCGTCATCAAAAATCAGGTAGGAAGTTTGGACGTCAATCTGATCATCGCAGAGCGCTTTGGTCGAATATGGTTTCTTCGCTCCTCGATAGCGAACGTATCCAGACAACGGATACGAAGGCAAAGGAGCTACGACAATTTGCTGAGCCGGTTATCGCATGGGCTACTTCTGTGAGCTCAATTATGCTCAAAGATGCAGCAGCGCGGACATCCGATGAGAGACTTCAAGTAGTTCATGCTATTCGCATGGCACAGCGAGTTGTCAAAAGTCGCGATATTTTGAAGAAATTATTTGACACAATTGGTCCGCAGATGGCGAATCGTCCTGGGGGCTACTTGCGGATCATTAAGGCTGGCCATCGTCACGGAGATGCAGCACCTATGGCAATTGTCGAACTTGTGGGGATGGCGGTCCGCTAGAGCAAGGCTGTTTCTAGTTAATGAGTAACTTAGTATGATGACGTGCTTTTGCCGCGTCATACCGTTATCAGTACCCACGCTAGCCGCTGTTTCAAAACTTCTTAGACGGGCTGAAATGTCTGGGTTGCTATGCGGCGGCGTTTTCTTTTCTGCCGTGTAGCCCTTACATTAAAATATCTCTAATCGAGCTCCCTCGGAATTTCATCTATCCCCGTGACCTGCCCCCTAAAGTTGATCCAATGGAGACTTGGGAACGGCGCTTTTGACCTATTCCCCACAAAGTTGATCCAGGGTTGCGCTTCACGTCAAACCAGACTCCCATCAGATCTCAAGAGTCTAAGGGTTTAGCTCGGTTAAGCAGCCATTTGGCTGATCTGCTTCCAATCGCTCTACCAATCAATAAGAGACTCCGGTTTGAGCCATACCTCAGGAAGGATTCCGCTTGGCATTTCCTTCAGTGACGTGCCCCCCAAGATCTACTCCAGTCAAAAAGAGAGTCCTCCCAAACGCGAA
>ERZ795056.1148-NODE-1148-length-31290-cov-20.691084_pt1 | contig 31290 bp, 27 predicted proteins | sample MGYA00375140_ERZ795056 | MGnify/ENA primary metagenome ERZ795056 (study PRJEB30185, sample SAMN05720227) | activated sludge metagenome | isolation source: Anaerobic digester | place: USA | collected 2015-03-09 ... | reverse complement strand
TATCCCCCCTATCTTCACGGGTCTGAACACCCCTTTGAAAGGCTGTCGCGGATGAACATGCGCAACCTGGCGCTTCTTGGCGTCGTGCTCTTCCTGCTCATTGCGCTCGTCACGGTCATGACCTCGTCGTCCGGAACGTCCGGGGCGCAGGACATGTCGTACTCGCAATTCCTGCGCGAGGTCGATCAGGGCCGCATCAAGGAAGCGACCATCAAGGGCGATAAGGTTACCGCCACGCTGGACAGCAAGAAGATTGCCGTCACGCGCGACACGTTCGAGTTCGACTTCGCCCAGAAGCTGACGGCCAAGGGCGTCAACGTGAAGATCGAGGATAGCGAAGGCGGCGGCACGATCCTGAGCTACGTGTTCTCGGCGCTGCCCCTGCTCTTCATCGTCGGCCTGTGGTTCTTCCTGATGCGCCAGATGCAGGGCGGCGGCGGACGCGCGATGAGCTTCGGCAAATCGAAGGCGCGGCTGCTGACGGAAAAACATGGCCGGGTGACGTTTGAAGACGTGGCCGGCGTGGACGAGGCCAAGGAAGAACTCGAGGAGATCGTCGACTTCCTGAAGGACCCGTCGAAGTTCCAGCGCCTGGGCGGCAAGATTCCGAAAGGCGCGCTGCTGGTCGGCCCGCCGGGCACCGGCAAGACCCTCATTGCTCGTGCCGTGGCCGGCGAAGCCAACGTGCCGTTCTTCACCATCTCGGGCTCCGACTTCGTCGAGATGTTCGTGGGCGTCGGCGCGAGCCGCGTGCGCGACATGTTCGAGCAGGCGAAGAAGAATGCGCCGTGCATCATCTTCATCGACGAGATCGACGCGGTCGGTCGTCATCGTGGCGCCGGTCTCGGCGGCGGCAATGACGAACGCGAACAGACGCTCAACCAGCTGCTGGTCGAGATGGACGGTTTTGAAGCGAACGAAGGCATCATCATCATCGCGGCGACCAACCGCCCCGACGTGCTTGACCCTGCCCTGCTGCGTCCGGGCCGGTTTGACCGTCAGGTGACTGTCGGCAACCCGGATATCATGGGCCGCGAGAAGATCCTCAAAGTGCACATGCGCAATGTGCCGCTGGCCAAGGATGTCGAAGCGAAGACCATCGCACGCGGCACGCCGGGCTTCTCGGGCGCGGATCTTGCGAACCTTGTGAACGAAGCTGCCCTGCTGGCGGCGCGTCGCGGCAAGCGTTCGGTCGGCATGCGGGAATTCGAGGATGCCAAGGACAAGGTCATGATGGGACCTGAGCGCAAGTCCATGGTCATGACGCAGAAAGAGAAAGAGGCGACAGCGGTTCACGAAGCCGGCCACGCCATCGTCAACATCCTCGTGCCGGGCAATGACCCGCTGCATAAGGTGACGATCATTCCGCGCGGCCGTGCGCTGGGCGTGACATGGTCGCTGCCGGAAGCGGATCGCCTGAGCTACACGAAGAACTGGGCCGAGGCGAAGATCGCCATGGCGTTCGGCGGACGTGTGGCCGAGCAGCTGGTGTATGGGGAGGATCACCTCAACACCGGCGCATCGAGCGACATCACGCAGGCGACGAGCATTGCGCGGAGCATGGTGACCGAGTGGGGCATGAGCGAGGTGCTTGGACCGCTGCGCTATTCGGCGAACGAGCAGGAAGTGTTCCTTGGTCACTCGGTGACGCAGCGCCAGAACGTTTCGGGCGAGACGGCGAAGCTGATCGACCAGGAGATCCGCCGCATCGTGACCGATGGCGAGAAGAAAGCGCGTCAGGTGCTGACGGATAACCGTCACCTGCTCGACCAGCTGGCCGCGGCGCTGATGGAATACGAGACGCTGAGCGGCGATGAAGTCGACGCGCTGTTCAAGGGCAAGCGCCCGGATCGTCCGGACGATACGCCCACGGGCCCGACCTCTGCTGTGCCCGTGATCAAGAAGAAGCCGCGCGAAGGCTTCGGCGGACCGGAGCCGGAACCGCAGGGCGCCTGATCCACAGCAAGCGTTCCACGCGCAGGCGTGGTTGCAGACAGACAAATGACGGCGGCTCTTCGGGGCCGCCGTTTTTGTTTGGCTAATGGCGGATTGTGGTGATCCGCGCCGGGGGCCGCCCCGTAGCAGGATAGTCGAACGGTGTCGGGGGACATCACAGAGGGACTCCCCATGACACGTTCACTTCTGACCGTCGCCCTGCTGGGCGGCGCGACCGCACTTGCGCCAACCGCATTCGCACAGACCGCTGACTGGACCGGCCTCTATGTTGGCGGACAGGTTGGCTATTCGGATCTTTCCGGCGACGACGAAACGGTGGTGTTCGACACCGACCGCGATGGCAATTTCGATGATACCGTTCTGACGATCGGCGCGGCCAACGCGTTCTCGCCGGGCTTCTGTCAGGGCGCCGCGCAAGGGCGTACGCCGGGCAATGGATGCCGGTCGGGCGAAGATGGCAACATCAACTACTCGCTGCGCGCGGGCTATGACTGGCAGTTCGGCAACTGGGTTGTCGGCGCAGTGGGCGAATACTCGGTGGTGAATATCGGCAACGACGTTTCCGCGTTCTCGACGACGCCGGCGTCCTACACGTTCACGCGCGATCTCAACGCGGTGACGTCGCTGCGCGCGCGGGGCGGGTATGCGTTCGGCGACTCGCTGGTCTATGCGACGGGCGGCATGGCGTGGGCGGACATGGACCATTCGTTCACGACGACCAATGGCGCGAACTCGTTCACCCGCTCTGGCGGCGATGATGTGGACGGATACCAGCTGGGCGTCGGCTACGAGATGCAGCTTGGCAATATGGGCTGGAGCAACTGGTCGCTTGGCGTCGAGTATCTGTGGACGTCGCTGGATGATGGCGACTACGAGGTCGCGGTTGGACCCGGCACAGCGCCGCCGACCAATCCGTTCCTGCTGGTCGATCCGACGGGCACCGACATGCGCCGCACGGGCGATGATTTCGAGTTCGGCACGCTGGGCGTGACGCTGAACTGGAGGCTGTAGGATCGAAGGGCTGTCGATCTGATCGCATCTGGAGAGACGGCGGCTTCTTCGGGAGCCGCCGTTTTCATTTGCGGGAAACCGCTGCTATGGCTTCAACGTCTGACGCCTTTGGCGCGCGGGAGGCTTGCATGTATTTCACCGGACGCTCGATGCTGGCGGGTATCGCCATGCTTGCCCTGACGAGTGCGTGCAGCGCGACTGAGCAGGGTCCCGCGGCGCGCGGCGAGGCGATGGTGGCGGCGGCTGATCCGCTGGCGGTCGAGGCCGGGCTGGAGATGCTGCGGGCGGGCGGAAGCGCGATCGATGCGGCGATCGCGGTGGAGCTGACGCTTGGGCTGGTGGAGCCGGAATCGTCCGGCATCGGCGGTGGTGGATTTCTGATCCACTACACGGGCAGCAGCGAGAAGATCGACGCTTACGATGGGCGCGAGTGGGCGCCGGCGGGCGCGACGCCGGACATGTTTCTCGTGGATGGCAAGCCGCTGGATTTTCCGCTGGCTCAGGCGAGTGGAAAATCGATCGGTACGCCCGCGCTGATCCCCATGCTGAAGCTGGTGCATGAGCAACATGGCAGATTGCCGTGGGCGCAATTGTTCCAGCCGGCGATCAGGCTCGCGGAGGATGGCTTTGTTGTCGGGCCACGCCTGAGCAAAAGCTTCGCGGACAACAAGGCGACGCTGGAGAGCGACCCGGAAGCGCGGGCGCTTTATCTGGATGCGGCGGGCAAGCCCTGGCCGAAGGGCCATCTGTTCAAGAATCCGGCTTATGCGAGATCGCTGCGCGCAATTGCGGCGGATGGGCCAAAGGCACTGACGCAAGGGCCGATGGCGGAGGCGATCGTTGCAGCCGCACAGCGCCAGCCGCGCGCGGGCACGCTGACCGTCGCCGACCTGCAGGCGTACAAGCCGCGCAGGCTTGATCCGCTGTGCGGCGCGTATCGCGTCTATCGGGTCTGCACGATGCCCTCGCCGTCTTCGGCGAATGCAATGCTGTCGATCCTTGGCCTTTATGAGCGGGCGCGGCCACAGCCGGACGGGCCGACGAATGTGCAGGACTGGGCGGCCTATGTCTGGGCGAGCCGACTGTCTTACGTCGATCGCGACCACTACATGGCGGACGACCGTTTTGTGACCGCGCCGACGAAGGAACTGATTGCGCCGGCGTATCTCGATGCGCGTGCGAAGCTGATCGATCTTGCCAAGGGCCCGATGGCAGTTCCGGTGGGTACGCCCGCCGGAGACGCGCTGCGCAACAAGTGGGGCAGCGAGGCGATGCAGGAGCATGGCACGACCCACCTGTCGGTGGTGGATGGCTATGGCAATGCAGTGTCGCTGACGGCGACGATCGAATCCGAATACGGCGCGCACCGGATGGCGAACGGCTTCTGGCTGAATAACCAGCTGACCGACTTCTCGCTGGAGCCGGTGATCAACGGCAAGCCCGCCGCCAATGCGGTGGCGCCGCGCAAGGCGCCGCGTTCGTCGATGTCGCCTTCGATCATCACCGACAAGGATGGCGAACTGGTTCTGGTGGCCGGATCGATGGGCGGCAGCACGATCATCGCATCAGTGTCGCGCTCCATCATCGGCGTGCTGGACTGGAAGCAGACGCCGCAGGAGGCGGTGGGCACACCGGCCGTGTTCGCGCGCACGCCTGACATTGCGGTGGAGACATCGCGAATGGCGCCGTCGATGACGGACGCCCTGCGCAAGCTGGGCTGGAAGATTGTCGATGAGGGTCTCTACAGCGGCACCCACGTGATTCAGGTGACGCCGAACGGCCTGGCTGGCGGAGCTGACCCACGCGAAGAGGGCGTGGCGATTGCCCTGCCCGCGACGCGCTGACGCCAAAACGCGCCTAGCTCACCTTCACCATGCGCTTGCCGATACGGCGGAGCGGTAGGTCGCGCCCACATCCATGCGCGGTTGGCATCCGGGCGTCTGCCGTTTGTGCGTCCCGGCCTCGCCAGCCGGCGCTTTGGCGCGATAGTGTGCCCGCCAGAAATCGGCGCAACAGGATTCGCGGGAGTTTGGGCATGAAGTCGTTGATCGGTGCGGGTCTTGTCTTTGCTGCGGCCATGGGCGCGCCTGCGTTTGCCCAGAACAACTGGAACAAGCCGACAGAGCCGTTCCACATTGCCGGGAACATCTATTATGTGGGGACGGAAGGGCTGGGCGCTTACCTGTTCACCGGGCCCAAGGGGCATGTGCTGCTGGATGGCGCGACGCCGCAGGGCGCGCCGATCATCGAGGCGAACATCGCCAAGCTCGGCTTCAAGCTGTCTGACGTGAAGATCCTGCTGAACAGCCATGCGCACTTCGACCATTCGGGCGGTCTGGCGCAACTTAAGAAGGATACAGGCGCGGAGCTGGCCGTGATGGATGGCGACGTTTCAGCGATCGAGGGAGGCTTCTATCTGGGCAGCGAAAGCAACAAGGCGATGGGCGCGCCGCCGGTGAAGGTGGATCGCGTGCTGAAGGATGGCGACAAGGTTGTGCTGGACGGCATCGAGCTGACGGCGAACCTGACGCCGGGCCATTCGAAGGGTTGCACGTCGTGGGGCGCCAAGACGACCGAGGGCGGCAAGACTTATGACGTGCTGGTGTTCTGCTCGGCGACCGTTGCGGCGAACCGGATCACCCCGCCGCTGCAATATGCGGGGATCGTCGAGGACTATCGCGCGACCTTCGCCAAGGTGAAGGCGATGAAAGCGGATATCCCGCTCGCACCGCATCCGGAATTCTTCGGGCTGCTGGAGAAGAACACGAAAGCGCAGACGGAGAAGTCTCAGGCGCCGTTTGTTGATCCGGCTGCGCTGGGGACGTTGATCGAGAAGCTGGAGAGCGATTTCGAGCGGACGCTGAAGGAGCGCATCGCGAAAGCGCAATAGGCGCAGAAACGCCCCCGCCTTGCGGCGAGGGCGAGCTGAAGCGAGCTAGTTGCGCACCGGCGGCGGAGGCGGCGCAGCGGGCACGGGCGGCGGCGGCAGCGTGCCGCCCTCGCACAGGATTTTCATGTTGTTCATGCCGCGCATGAAGTTGGTGCGGCGACGTTCGACATCGGCAGTTTTGGCTGCGTCGTCGCCCGCCACGAGCGAGAGATCATAGACGAGCGTGTAGAGGATTTTCGTCGTCTTCGCGTCGATCGCACGGGCTTCGAGATTGCCGTGATAGAGATTGTAGAGGCGGCCTTCGCGCACCGGCTGGGTGTAGGCGTAGGAGTATTCCGTCTTGGCGACGAGGATTTCGGCGCCCACGGAGCGGACCGAGCCAACCTCGCCCTCCTTGCCGGAGATCATCGTGCAGGTTCCGGGCAGCTGCAGCCATTCGGTGATGTCGCAATACTTGCCGATGCGGGCCCAGACATCCTTCACCGGCTTGTTGATGGTGATTTCCATCGGGATGGTGACGTAGTTGGGATTGGCCACCTGAAGCGGCGGCGGCGTGGCCGGCGTAGTCGCTGGCGGCGCGGGCGCGGCGACCGGGGCGGCTACGACCGGCGGAGTCGCGACCGGGGCAACGCTGGCCATGACCGGCGCGGCGGGCGCTTCAACGACTTCGCGCTCATGAACGATGAGGCAGCCGGACAGCATGGTTGAAAGCAGTAGTGCGCCTAGCGTGCGCGTATGGATCATCTCGTCCTCCCGTGGATCTGTGTTGGGACATCGATAGCCCTGCCCCAACCTGCGTCAAGCAACCCACTTCGAGCGCAACGGGTTGTCATGCACTGGTAGGGGCTGGGTTGGCGCGTGCTGGCCGGTGTCGGAACGCGCCTCCGGGGCGCTAGGCCTCGTCAGAATCTTCTTCGAACAGGGGTTGCTGGAAGGCGGCGGGCGCCTTGAGGCCGATACGTTCCCATGCCTTGGGCGTCGCCACGCGGCCGCGGGGGGTGCGGGCGACGAAGCCCTGCTGCATCAGATAGGGCTCGATGACTTCCTCGATCGAGTCGCGCGCTTCGGACAGCGCGGCGGCGAGCGTGTCGGCGCCGACGGGGCCGCCGCTATAGGTCTTGACGAGGGCCTGGAGATAGCGGCGATCAAGCGCGTCGAGCCCGTCTTCATCGACTTCGAGACGGGCGAGCGCGGATGAAGCGCCCTTGCAATCGATCTTCACGCCATCGGCTTCGCAGAAATCGCGCACGCGGCGCAGCAGACGGATGGCGATACGTGGCGTGCCGCGCGAACGGCCTGCGATCTCTTCGGCGCCATCCTGCGTGATGTTGGCGCCGACCTTCAGCCCTGCCCGCTTCACGATCGAGCCGAGTTCTTCGCGGGTGTAGAATTCGAGGCGGATCGGGATGCCGAAGCGATCGCGCAGCGGCGTGGACAGGAGACCGGCGCGCGTTGTGGCGCCGACCAGCGTGAACGGCGGCAGGTCTATCTTCACAGAGCGAGCGGACGGGCCTTCGCCGATGATGAGATCGAGCGAGTGATCTTCCATCGCCGGATAGAGGATTTCCTCGACGTGCGCGGGAAGACGGTGGATCTCGTCGATGAACAGCACGTCGCGCGGTTCGAGATTGGTGAGCAGTGCGGCGAGGTCTCCCGCCTTGGCGATGACCGGGCCGGAAGTGGCGCGGAAGCCGACTCCCATCTCGCGGGAGAGAATCTGCGCCAGCGTTGTCTTGCCGAGGCCGGGCGGGCCCGAGAGCAGGACGTGGTCGAGTGCGTCCCCGCGCTTGCGAGCGGCGGCGACGAAGATTTTCAGGTTTGCCTTCGCCGCCTGCTGGCCGGTGAAATCGTCAAACGCAGTCGGGCGCAGCGCACGGTCGAGGGTTTCGCCGGGCTGGCGTTCGGGATCGGTGATGTCGCCGTCTCTGGCCATGTCTGACTTGTGCCCCAGTTCGCCGCCCAAGGGAACACTTGAGGAACGAAGGAGGCGTTAAGGCGCAGGGTTTCGGTGAAGACCGCTGCTAGGTTTTCTGGCGAGTCGCACGATTAGCAAAAACCGCCCGCACCTTCATGCCGAGAATGATCGAGGCCAGCACCACGGTGACCGCGTTGGCGATGATGATGGACCACTGCATCGTCATCACGCCGTAGATGCCCCAGAGCGTGACCCCTGCGGTGAACATCGAATACATGACGAGCGAGATCGCGCTGGTTTCGCGCGTGCGAAGCACCTTGGCCGCCTGGGGCACGAAGGAGGCCGTGGTCAGGAAGGCAGCGAGGCTTCCGATCACTTCTGCCAGCGGCATGGAATTATCCCCGGTTCTACCTGACCTTCGGCGCGCTCACGCGTTCTATAATTCTCGCGCCGCCGGACCGGATCGGGCTATACCATGGCTTATGAACACAGCGACCGTCTCCCTGGCCGCGACACGATGACCAAAGCCAAGGCGCAAAAGCCCGAAGCTGCGGACATGGGGTATGTGCGCCTGATCCGTATGCGGAGACTGGCGAACGGCCTGCTCGTGCTGATCATGGCGCTGTTCGTCTTTTCGCATCTGTGGGAGCCGCCAGGGCAGGACTGGGACATGCACTGGCGTTTCCTGCGCGCCTTTGCGGAAGCGGCGATGGTCGGCGGGCTGGCCGACTGGTTTGCCGTGACCGCGATTTTCCGGAGACCGCTGGGCCTGCCGATTCCTCACACGGCTGTGATTCCCAACAACCAGGACCGGATCGCCGATGCGGTCGGGCGGTTCATCGCCGACAACTTCCTCAAGGGTGAACTCGTCGCTGAGCGGGTGAAGGACAAAGACCTTTCCGAGACGCTGGCGAAGTGGCTGGCCGATCCGGCGCAATCGGGGGCGCTGGCTGGCGGGCTTGTGCAGGCGGTGCCTGCCCTGCTCGATGCGCTGGACGACGAAACGGTCGCGACCTTCCTGCGCCAGCAGGCGGCGGAAGCGGCCGAGGGCGCAAGCGTTGCGCCAGCTTTCGGTTCGGTGCTTGAGGCGCTGGCTGAGCAGGGGCGGCACCAGCACCTTCTCGATGCCATGCTGAAGCAGGGCTATCATCTGATGGAAGCCAACAAGGACCTGATCCGCGACAAGATCCGCGATCGATCAGGCTGGCTGATGCGCTTTGTCAGCGCTGACCGGAAAGTCGCCGATACGGTGATCAACGCGGTGAACGACCTGCTCTACGACGTGGCGTCTGACCCGCGCCATCCGTTGCGGGCGCAGCTCAATGACATGGTGATGAAGTTCGCGGATGACCTGCGCGATGATCCCGTCCTTCAGGCCCGCATTGGCGGCTGGATCAAGGAAGCTGCGGCGCATCCGACCGTTGGACAGGCCGTCGAGGCGGGCTGGAGCGAGTTCAAGTCGGCGCTGCGGCGCGACTGTGCAGCGCCCGACGGTCGATTGAAGGCGTGGCTTGAAGGCGCGCTGATAAATGTGGGCGAGGGCCTGCTGCGCGAGCCCGGCGTGCGGGCGGCGCTGAATGCGCGGCTTCGGTCGTTGTTGGTGGAGTTGGCCGACAGGCATGGCGAGGATGTCGCCAAGCTGGTGTCGGAAACGATCAGGCGCTGGGACTCGCAGACCATCGTCGAGAAGCTGGAATCCAATGTCGGGCGCGACCTGCAGTATATCCGGCTCAACGGCACGGTGATCGGCGGGCTGGTGGGCCTGCTGCTTCACGCGGCCGCGGAGATTGCCCGCGCTGCCTAGTTGGCTGGCGCGAGTGCTTTCAGGGCGGCGCGAATGAGCGCGGCTTCCTTGGCATCATCGCCTGCGTCACGCGCGGCCTGCGCCACGGCGCGAGAGGCATCCGACGAATTGTAGCCAAGATTGACCAGCGCCGAGATCGCGGCCGCTCGCGCGCCCGTGGCCACGGGTTGCGGAACAGTTGTGGTTGCGGCGAAGCTGGACGCGAACAGGCCCATTGGCGGCGGCTTGCCCTTGAATTCCGTGACGATGCGTTCGGCCAGCTTCTTGCCGACGCCGTTGGCGCGCGAAATGGCCGTCGTGTCCGCGAGCGCGATGGCGTCCATCAACTGCGGCAGTGTGAGCGTGTCGAGAATGGCGAGCGCGATCTTGGCGCCGACGCCGGGAGCATCCTGCAGGCGCGCGAACCATGCACGCTCTTCGCCCGAGACGAAGGCGAATAAGCGGATTGCGCTTTCCGACATCTGGGTTTCGATGAACAGTTCGGCGGACTCGCCGACCGTGAGTTTCTGCAAAGTGCGCGAGCCTGCATTGACGAGATAGCCGACGCCGGACACGTCGATCAGCGCCTGCCCTTCACCCGTGGCGGCGATAATACCCTTGAGACGGCCGATCATGCCTTGAGCCTTTGATGGGCGATGGGGCGATGGTGCGCCCCGCAGATGGCGACGGCGAGCGCATCCGCCGCGTCGGCGGACACCTCTCCCGCCTTGGGAAGAAGCCGGCGCACCATGAAGGCGACCTGCGTCTTGTCTGCCGCGCCCGTGCCCACGACGGATTGCTTGACCTTGGTGGCCGCAAATTCCGCAACCTTCAGCTTCGCCCCAGCCAGCGTGGCGAGAGCGGCGCCGCGCGCCTGACCTAGCAGCAGCGTCGAGCGCGGGTTGATGTTGACGAAGGTTTCTTCCACCGCAGCCTCGTCCGGCGCATGTGCATCGACGACGGCGCGCAGCTTTTCGCATAGTTCGGCCAGACGGTCGGCCATGTCGGCATCCTTGTCGGGCTTGATGACGCCGTGGGCGATCCACGTCAGGCGCGGACCGTCCATGGCGATCACGCCCCAGCCGGTGTGGCGCAGGCCCGGATCGACCCCGAGTATTCGAATCATGCGGTGCATTCCCGCCACTGTGGCGCCTGTCGAACGAATTGAGAACACGTCAGGAGTTAACAAGGCGGAAACCAAGCCAGCACAGGCTTCGCCACCATGACGATTTCCCGTTTCAGCCTGACCCGCCGGACTGCCCTGCGCCTGGGTGCGCTCGGGGTTGGCAGCCTTGCGCTTGCGCCGGCGGCGATGGGCCAGACGACGGTCCAGTGGCCGCTGACGCTGGCCTATGCCCGCATGAGCCCGACCGGCTTTGTGCATATCCGCGGCGACGAGCAATCGGCGTGGCAGACGATGCAGATGCGGCTGGGCGGCCTGATCGATGCGATCCAGCCGATGCAGCCCGCCGACATGCTGGGCGGAAGCACGCCGCAGGTTGAAGGCGGCGCGAACTGCGCGATGGTTGCGCGGCAGATGGCGGCGCGCGCGGGCTTCAACTACGTGATCCTGTACGCGACGGAGGATGGACAGCGCACCTACAAATCTGATGGCAGCTGGTTCTCTGACCTGTTCGCCAATCTGCGCTCCGATGTCGACAAGGATGGCCGTGCGAGCGGCGAAGCGCATCTGCTGGACGTGTCGGGCGGGATGCCGCTGGCGACGGTGACGGCAGATGCAAAGCCGCGCGATCCGCTGAACCTGTTCGATGGCGGACGTAATCCGGAACGCGAAACGCTGGCCGGGCTGACGCAGGGCATCGAGCGCCGGCTGCAGGACATGGCCCGGCTTGCCTATGAAGCGCAGCGCTCGATCGCCGACTAGGCCGGAACAGCCCTGCCCGCCTTGTGCTTCCTGCGGCGCAGCGCGACGCGGACCACGTAAAGCAGGATCATCGCAACGGTCGCCAGCATCAGCGCGCTCTGCGTCATGCCGGTGGTCGCCGTGCCGAAGCGCGGATAGCCATCGACAATCGTGAAAGCGAAGGGACGCAGGGCGCTGATCCGGACAAACATTTCGTTCGCGAGCCCGCCGAGCAAAATATAATAGCTGAGCGCCATCGTGATCGGGTGTGTGTAGGCCCATACCCCGTGACGTTGCCGCGTGGAAGCGAACCAGCCGATCAGCGTGAGTATGGTTGAGGCGATCGCGAGCCAGTGGAAGAAGCCGAACACGCCCGCACCGAATTTCATGTTTATGAAGTCGATGTCGAAATCGTAGATGGCGAACACCAGCACGTTCGCGACGATCATCGACCAGACATAAATATCGCCACGCAGGCGATGCCAGCGGCCGCGATCGAACATCACCGAGTTCCAGCCGCCGGCGACCAGCGCCGCGATGCAGGCAAGCGAATGCAACCAGCCCAGAAGGCCGACATCTTCGAGATGCATGTTGGAAGTATCCTTCTCTTATCTCTTCTTTTGCGGCAGCCTGTGTTCAGGTCTCGCCGATGATGCCGCGGAGAAAGGCGACATAATCCTCGAAGGCCCTCCGCCCTGCGCGCGTCAGCTTTGCGCGTGTGCGTGGCCGGTTGTGATGGAAATCCTTCTGCACCTCGATATAGCCGGCCTGTTCGAGCGAGCTGATGTGTGCCCCGAGATTTCCCTCTGTGGCACCGGAGAGCGCCTTGAGCCGCACAAATTCGAGCAGGTCGCGGTCAGGCAATGCCTTCAGCGCAGACATGATCTTGAGCCGAACGGGCTGGTGAATGATGGGATCTGGCTGGTCGGTCATGATCCGGCGTTCCGCATCCACAGGCCGCCCACGATCAGGCCACCGCCGCCGACAGCCGCCATCCAGTAGCGGAAGTACTCCGGCAGCATGAAATAGCCGAGCGTGGTCAATCCGATCAACGCAAGGCCAAGCGGCATCATGCGCCAAGCCTTCGTCCAGATGCCGATGAAGGCGTAATAGACGCCGACCGCCAGCGGGATGAGCGCGCTCATCTGGTTGTAGTCGAGCGGCGACATCACGGCGACAAGCGCTGTGTTGAATATTCCGATGACGGCGAACGATGCGCCATAGCGCCAGCCGAACTCCGCCGTGCGCGCGTTCGGTGCGCGGCGCGCGAGAAGAATGCTGCCAACAACGCCCACTACGATAAGCGGCATCCACACGATCGACATTTCCTGGAACGCGGCGCTGACGGTGTAGCCGATCACCCAGATCACGCCCCACAGGATGAGGTATGGCGAAGAGACGCGATGATACTGGGAGGCCGCGGTGCGGTTTTCCGTCTTCTCGATGTCGTTGAGCGCACTTTGCGCTTCGGCTGGGGTCAGTGACATGTAGCGGCCTCCTCAGTTTCAGAGAACTCTATTGCATAGAGTATTCTGTGTCAATTCCCATCGTTTATGGCTCTTTCTGAACGTTTGAAGCGGTCTCCGCGGGGAAACGAGATCAGGTAGATGGCGTGAATGTGCGCACGAGAGCGGCGTTTCCGGTTGAGCGGCGAGGTTGCGCCAGTAAGGTCGCGCGATGAATTTCGGGAGACGGACGATGCGTTGGAAATACATGGCGACGGCGTCGCTGCTTGCACTGACGGTTGCGGCATGCGGGCCTGCGGAGGATCTGACGACGGTTCCTGCGGCGGTCTATGATGAAGCGACGACGGCGCAGCTGACGTCTAACCCCCTCCTCGCGGAATGGGCCGGCCCGAATGGCGGGCAGCCCGCTTTCGACAAGATGGACCTCGCGCAGCTGAAGCCCGCGATGGAAGCGGGAATGGCGGCAAGCCTCGCCGAGATCGACGCGATTGCGAACAATCCCGCGAAGGCGTCGTTCGAAAACACTATCCTCGCCATGGAACGGGCGGGCAAACCGTTCGACCGGACGATGACCTATTACAGCATCTGGGGCTCCAACCTGTCCACGCCGGACTTCCGGGCGATCCAGACGGAAATGGCGCCGAAGCTTTCGGAGTATCAGTCGAAGATTACGCAGAACGCTGCGCTGTTTGCACGTATCAAGGCTCTGCACGACGACGCGGCAAACCTGAAGCTGACGCCGCATCAGGCTCGGCTGCTGAAGCTGGTCTATGACCGCTTCCAGCTGAACGGCGCGGAGCTGACGGGCGAGAAGCGCGAGCGTTATGCCGCGATCAATGCCGAGCTGGCGGAGCTGCACACGAAATTCTCGAACAACCTGCTGGCCGATGAAGAGGGCTGGGTCACTTACCTGACGCCGAAGCAGCTTGGCGGCCTGCCCGCCTCGTTCGTGGCGTCGTCAAAGGCGGCGGCTGACGAGCTGGGCAAGCCGGGGCAGTATGCAATCACCAATACGCGCTCTTCCATCGACCCTTTCCTGACCTATTCGACCGAACGGGCCCTTCGCGAACAGGTCTGGCGCAATTTCTACAGCCGGGGCGATAATGGCGACGCGCATGACAACAATGCTGTGATCGCGCAGATCCTGAAGCTGCGGCATGAGCGGGTTCAGCTGCTGGGATATGCGACCTACGCCGACTGGCAGCTGCAGGACAACATGGCGAAGTCACCAGCCGAGGCTACGGCGTTGATGGAAGCCGTGTGGGCGCCGGCCGTTGTGCGCGCGAAGGAAGAGATCGCCGACATGCAGGCGCTTGCCGCTTCCGAGGGCGCGAAGATCACCATCGAGCCGTGGGACTATCGCTTCTATGCGGAGAAGGTGCGCAAGGCGAAATACGATCTCGATGGCGAGCAGCAGAAGCCGTACCTGCAGCTGGATAAACTGCGCGAGGCAATGTTCTATGTGGCCGGAGAGCTGTTCGGCTTTGCCTTTGCGCCTGCGCCAGAGACAATCCCGGTCTTCCATCCCGACGTGAAAATCTGGGAGGTGACGGACAAGGCGTCGGGCAAGCATGTCGGTTACTGGTATCTCGATCCCTATGCGCGGCAGGGCAAGCGCTCGGGCGCGTGGGCTTCCGGTTATCGTTCGTATTCGACGTTCGACGGGCCGGTGACTACACTGGTGTCGAACAACTCCAATTTCGTGAAGCCGGCGCCGGGCGAGCCGTTGCTGATTTCCTATGACGATGCGGAGACGTTCTTCCACGAGTTCGGCCATGCGCTGCATGGGCTTTCATCGAGTGTCGAATACCCGACGCTGAATGGCGGCGTGCGGGATTACACCGAGTTCCACTCGCAGCTGCTGGAGCGCTGGCTACTGACGGACCAGGTGGTGGACAAGTATTTCCGCCACTACCAGACGGGCGAGCCGATGCCGAAAGAGCTGATCGACAAGATCAACAAGGCGGCAACGTTCAACCAGGGCTTCCAGACCGTGGAGTTCCTGGGGTCTGCGATCATGGACATGCGCTATCACACGGTTGATCCGACAAACCTTGATCCGAGGGCGTTCGAGAAGGACGAGCTGGCGAAACTCGGGATGCCGAAGGAAATTCCCATGCGCCACAGGTCGACGCAGTTCGGGCATATCTTCTCGAGCGAGGGATATGCGGCCGGGTATTACGGCTATCTCTGGGCCGACGTTCTGACGTCGGATGCGGCGGAGGCATTCCGCGAAGCGCCGGGCGGTTTCTATGACAAGGAGGTCGGCAAGAGACTGGTGGCCGACCTGTTCACGGTGCGCAACGCGGTTGATCCGAATGAGGCCTATCGGGCCTTCCGCGGACGCGATGCGACGCGGGATGCGTTGCTGAGAGACAGGGGCTTCCCGGTTCCGGCCAGGTAGGTCAGGAGCAGAGTTCGAGGATTTCGACGATGTCGTCCGCGCTCCTGATGGGGCGCGGGTTGGTGCGGATCGAACGGTCGTGCATCGTGTGTTCGGCGATCGCGCGGAAGTGCGAGGCGCCGATCAGGAGTTCCGACAGGCGCCATGGCAGGCCGAGAGTCTTGACCAGATCGCGCACTACATCCGCAGCGGGAAGCGCGCGCTTGCCCATCAGGCGCGACACGAGCGTCTGACGATCGATGCTGTAGTCGCGGTTCCAGCTCAGGGTTGCGTGGAGCGTGATGCAGGAGGTGATGCCGTGCGGAACGCCGTAAGAGCCGCCTAGCGTATGGCCGATGGCGTGACTGGCGCCCATTCCCCTGCCCGATGCAGCGCCGGAAATGGCGAGCCACATGCCATGCTGGCAGTTGGCGCGGGCTTCGAGATCGGCGGGGTCTTCGTGGGTGGCGGCAAGGCCCTTGGCGAGAAGGCGCAAGCCCTCTGCGGCGACCGCATCGCCCATGGGCACGCGCTCAAGATTGCAAAGCTGTTCCACCGCATGATCGACCGCTTTCATGCCGGTGGAAGACCAGAGGCGCTGGGGTGTTTCGAGCGTGACGGCGGGCTCGAGGATGACCGCGCGCGGCGCAAAGTCGGGGTGCGTGAAGCTTTCCTTGACCCGTTTCTCGCCATCCGTGACGCCGGCGAAGGGCGTGAACTCGGCTGCGGAAAGCGTTGTCGGAATGGCGATCATGCGAACGCCGCTGGGGATCAGCGAAGCGTCCTTTCGATCGTCGCCCCGGCCCATGCGGTAGGGCGAAAGCTGCCGCGTTTCGGTGAAGTCGGCCCAGAGGCAGAGCTGGATGAGCTTGGTCGCGTCGATGACGGAGCCGCCGCCGAGGGCGATAAGAAGATCAGCTTTTGCCTCACGCGCGGCTGCGGCGCCGGCGAGGACGTCGCTGCGAGGCGAGTGTGATGCGATGGCGTCGAATCTGCCGACGCAGAGGGGGCCGAGGTCAGCCGCGAGTTTTGCAGCGAGCGCGTTGCCGAGCGAGCGGGTGGTCAGGATGAAGAGGCGTGAAGCGTTGTAGCGTTTCGCGAGTTCGATCACGGCTTCATGTGCGGGGCGGCCATAGATGACCGCGTCCTGACGTGGAAAGCGATAAGCGCCATGGATCATTTGCGGCCCACTTTCAGCGCGTATTTCTTTTTGCGTTTCTGCGGCGGGCCATGGAACCAGTCGATGACGTAGTCGAAGGCGTCTTCATCATCCACACCCTCCTCTGTGCGGGTCTTGCCGCGGCAAGAGTAGCCGGCGGTATGGACCGCGTTGCGGTCGCCGCTGATGAGGTGGTGCCAAGGGTGGAGATCCTTGCCTTCATGCACCAGACGATAGGCGCATGATTGTGGCAGCCAATCGACGGTGGAGACGACTTCCGGCGTGAGCTTCACGCAGACGGGGACGTATTTCTTGCGATTGGGATAGTCGGAACACTGGCAGGAGTTTCCGTCCAGCAGCTTGCAATGAAGGCCGGTGAAAAAGAGCTTTCCGGAATCCTCGTCCTCGAGTTTGACGAGGCAGCATTTGGCGCAGCCATCGCACAACGACTCCCACTCCTCGGGGGTCATCTCGTGCAGCTTCTTGGTTTTCCAGAAGGGCTCGGCGGGCATTGCAGGGGCGTAGCCGACGCAGGCGATTAGGGCAATCGGCGGCGGATCAGCGCCAGACAAGCGTTCGTGTTCTCGCGGGTGGCGAGTTGGGGTGGTTTTGGGTTTTAGTGCGGCTTTCCAGGTGGCCGTGTTTTGGGTGTGGCGATGGGATTTCCATCGCTCTTGCCGACGCAAGCCGGGAGCCATTGAGGGGCTGTCGTGCTGTCGCAATAAGCCCCGGATAGCGCTGCGCGTTTCCGGGATGACAAGCGGTGGGTTTGGCCGCGGGGTTCCGGCTCGCGCGCTGCGCGTGTGTCAGGAACAACAGTGGCGTCTGCGGCTTTCGCCTGCGATCTCAGAACGGGTCCTTGAGAATGTCCTGCCACTCGGGGTGCTTGCGGAGTGTTGAGTTGGTGAAGGGACAGAGGGGAATTACCTTCAGGTCGCGGGCGCGGACGTCCATCACCATGTATTCAACGAGCGCCTTGCCGACGCCCATACCGCCGAGTTCGTCGGGCACGCCCGTGTGGTCGATGATGAGAATCTTCTCGCCCGCTTTCGAGAACGTCATCTCGGCTTCAGGCTTGCCCGCGATGCGCGCGACGTAGCGGCCGCCGGTTGGCTTGTCCTCGCGCGTGATGACGACGCTGGATTTTGGAATCTCGACCATGACCTGCTCCTAACTCACGCTGCGGAAGCATCGTCATTCAGCGAGCCGCAGAGAGCAAGCGCCGAGGAAAATGCAGATCGAAATGGTTGAGGTGTGGATATGTTGTCGCACACGCGAAACACGCCGGACTTAATCGCCTCGCAAAATCGCGCGCGAATCCAGAGCCCATGAGTGAACGTCCCATCCTGTGACGCACACGCGATAGCGAGAGGCGTTAATATTGAGGCTCTATTCATTTACGTCTTCAGCAGGACTTCACCAGAGCCACGTATTCTTTCACCATCGAACGAATACTTCGATTGGAGTTGGGAAATGACGACGGGTTGGGGAGAGGCGCAAAGTCGCGCCGAACACTCGGAAGCAAGCGGCGCGCATGCGCCGGCGCGCACCGAAACGGCGGACACCGCCGGATCTGCTTCAAATGCGTTCGCCAGCCTCCCCGCTTCAAGCGGAGCTGAAGGTCTGCTTTCGCAGCCACCCGAGTGGCCTGAAAAAGCGATCTACGTTTACATCTGACGACTGCTGAAAATCGACATGACGGAAGCCGGCCGCGCCATCGCGCTGCATGCGAGCGGCTGTCTTCGCGCGTGTCGTGACGGCCTGGCCGTGGACTGAACCGGGGGGACGAATATGGGCGGAAACAGTTTGAACACGCACAAAAAGCTCGTCTGGCGCGAGGCCGGAGGCGGGCGCGAAACCCTAGCGGACAAGCAATCATGCCGGGCGGCCCGAGTATTCCGAAAGTATAAATTTCTTTTGTGTACTACTAGCACTCTTATTAGGAAACGCCCGATGCCGAACGCATCCTCGCTACTGTACAGCCTGGCCATCGGCGCAGTCATTTGCGTCGGGGACGCCTCCGCGACGACGCCGGCGGGCGAGATGATCGAGAACAGCGCGAGCGTGCGCTTCGCGATGGATGGCGCGACCCGCACAGTGACCAGCAATACAGTGCGCACACGCGTGGCCGAACTGGTGAGCTTCGAGGTTGGCGTGGTGACGCCGATGCTGGGCGGCGTGCTGGCGGGCGAGCAGCACGTCCACGCGATCGACATTACCAATACTGGCAATGGCAACGAGTGCTTCGCGGTTTCGCAAGCGCACAGCACCGACGTGCGCGAGCCTGTGGAACTGGTGGCGCTGTACGTCGACAGCGATGGCGATGGCGCGCTTGATGAAACGGGCGATGACGCGCTTGGCATTGGCGATTGCGGTCCGCCAGTTTCGCCGGGCCGTAACATGCGCGTGTTCGCGATCGGGCGGATGCCTGGCACAAGCTCCGCCGCGCGCGCGGAGCTGGCGCTGTGGGTGACGCCGTCGGAAGGCGGGCCGGCTTATGGCTCCGTGTTGCCGGGCCGCGGCGACGACACAAGCGACTTGGTGATCGGCTTCGACGCGGAGCGCAGTTCGGCCCGCATGTGGACGCAAGCTTCGCGGCTTGTCGTGTCGCTGACCAAGTCGCAGCTGGTTTCAGGCCGCGAGCAATCGAATGCGACGACTGGAGATATCATCACCTACTCGCTCCTTCTGAAGGCGAGCGGCGAAGGCATGGTGGCTGGCGCGCAAGTGAGCGACCCCCTGCCCCCCGGGCTTTCCTATCTTGCCGGGTCACTGACGCTCGATGGAGTCGCCCTGAGCGATGACGCCGACACGGATGCAGGCCAATCGGCTGGCAGCGTCGTTGCGGTCCGCCTGCCAGACATCGCTGCCCCTTTTGAACGCACCATCACCTTCCAGGCGGTTGTCCGCCCGCAATCGTCCTGAACGGAGACAGAGCCATGAGACTTTTCATTGTCGCAATCGCCGCGCTTGGCCTCGCCGCCCCCGCTTTCGCCAATGGCGTCACGCTGGAGTCGTCGGTGCGCGAGGAGATCGTGACCGTCGACGCCAAGGGCCGGCAGACGGTGACGCTGACTGAGCCGACAGCTGTGGCGCCGGGCGATGTAGTGGTGATCCGCATTGCCTACGAGAACACCAGCGCGGAGCCAGTTGCGGATGTGGTGATCTCCAACCCGGTGCCCGAGCACCTTCGCTTCATGGGCGTGCGCGAGGGCGCGGGCATGGTCTCTGTGGATGGCGGCGCGACGTTTGGCGCGCTGGTCGATCTCAAGATCAGGGAAGCTGACCAGACCAGCCGCCCGGCGACGGCAGCGGACGTGACGCATGTGCGCTGGCGCTTCCAGCAGCCTCTGGCGCCGGGCGCCACGGGAGCCGTGGCCTTCGCCGCGCGCCTCGACTGATCACACACAGACACAGACCAGCAGGATTCATTCCGATGTTCCCGAACGAGCGCATACTTCGCCTGATGGCCTTCACCGCGATCTCTGCGGTGCTGGCGGGCACGGCCTGGGCCAACGGCACGACCGCCGGCCAGACCATCAACAACACAGCCACCATCGGATATTCGGTGGGTGGCGTTCAGCAGCCGGACGTCAACTCGAACCAGGCTTCGTTCGTGGTCGACATGCTGGTGAACCTGTCGGTGGCGGAACTTGGCGGGTCGGCGACGGTGGTTGTGCCCGGCGCTACGGGACAGGTGACGACATTCACCGTGACCAACACGTCGAACGCCGTGCTGGACTTCCGCTTGCTGCCATCGCAATCGGCGGACGGCGCGACGACAAAGTTCGGCGGCACGGATGCAGGCACGGCGACCAATGTGCATGCCTATGTCGACAATGGCGACAACGTCTTCAACGCGGCTGACGACACGGCAATCTACATCGACCAACTGGCGGCGGACGGTTCGATCAAGGTGTTCCTCGTTGCGGACATGCCGTTCGGCGTCGCCAATGGCGGCGCGATCGGTATTACGTTGACGGCGTTTGCGGCGTCGGCGGCGAATGCCGCGCAGATGGGATCAGACCTAGTGTCGACGCCGGGGGCCGATACGCCGGGAGCAATGGACATCGTGTTCGGTGATGCGGCGGGCGCATCCGACTCCTCGCGCGACGGGAGCTATAGCGACAGCGACGAGTATCGCGTCGCTTCGGCGACGATGAGCATTACCAAGCAGGCGCGTGTGATCAGCGATCCGGTGAACGGGACAACCAATCCGCGTTCGGTGCCGGGCGCGATCATCGAGTACTGCATCGTGATGCAGAATTCCGGGTCGGTTTCGGCGACCACGCTGCAGATCAGCGACAACGTGCCGACGCATACGACGTTTGTCTCCGGGTCGATCCGCTCGGCGGGCACGGTGACGTCGGGCTCATGCAATGCTGATGGCGCGATCGAGGATGATGACGCCAGCGATTCCGGCGAGCCGGATACAGCTGTGGGTTCGTATTCCACCGGGCTGGTGGCTGTGACGCTGGCGGCGGTGGCGGCGGGCGAGACGCGCACGGCGCTGTTCCGCGCGACAATCGACTAACGGGAACGGGCGGTCGCTTGCACCATGCACTCGGCGTTCGCCACATTTTGCAGGACGACGCTGTGCGGCCTCCTCACGCTTGCCGTGTTATCCGCTACGGCAGGCGCGCAGGAGATCCGCAACGTTGCGCGCGTGACGTTCGAGGATGATGGCGCGCCGGTTACGGTGGGGTCGAATGCGGCGGTGCTGTCGCGTGTGCCATATCATCTCTTCCGCGCCACTGGCTTCATCTTCAATGCGAAGACCGGCGAAGCTGTCGATGGCGTGGAAGTCCGTCTGCTCGACAGCAATGACGTGGCTGTGCAATCGGCGATGTCGGGACCAGCACAGAGGCGGGCAGGCTTTGCGCGGGTGTCCCTGGCTGCTGCGCCGCAGGCAGGAGAGTTCAGGTTTCAGCCCGTGCAGCAGGGGGCGTATCGGCTTGGCTTCGTGCTGCCGGACGGCTGGCGCCTGGCTATTGGCGCCACGCAGGCGTCGGTGAGTGGCTTCCGGGGGCCGGATGGGCGGCCGGTTCTGCTGGAGCCGGGATCGTATGGGCGGCAGTTCTCGGTCGCGTATGATGGCGAGGTCGCCATCGATGTGCCAATCGAGCCGGACCTGCCGCAACTGCGCGTGGAGATGACCGCGCTGGCCAGTGAAGTCTCCGAGGGAGACGCGCTTGGCTATACGGTGACGATCGCTAACGACGAGGCGGCTGGCCCGGTGCGGGACGGAGTTCTGACCATCAGCCTGCCGCGTGGCTTCCGATATGCGGCGCGCACCCTTGCCGCCGACAACGGGCAGCAGAGCGATCCAATGATCTCGGGCGATAGCGAGACGCTTCGGGTCGAGCTGGATGACATTCCCGCCGGCGAGACAGCGACGGTGACTTATCGGGTGCGGGTGACGTCGAATGTGCGCCTGGGCGATGCGACGAGCACGGCGTTTGTCGCGACCAGCATGGACTATGCGAGTGGAATGGCAGTTGCGCGGGTGAAGGTGCGTAGCGCCTTTCTTGAAGAGCGCGTCACGATCATGGGCCGCGTCGAAGCCGGCGTTTGTGGCGCGGGCGAGCGTATGGGCCTGCCCGGCGTTCGGGTTGTGCTGGAGACCGGCGCGTGGGCGCTGACGGATCGCGAGGGGCTGTACCATTTCGAGGGCGTGCAGCCGGGCGTTCACGTTGCGCAGGTGGATGTTGCGAGCCTGCCAAAAGGCGCGAAGCCGATCCTGTGCGACGACGATGTACGCAAGGCCGGTTCCGCGATTTCGCATTTCATTGATGCGGCTGGCGGCGATGTCGTGCAGGCGAACTTCCTGGTGTCGCGGCCGGATGCTGTTGAGATCGTTGCAACGGCTGAAGCCAAGACCGCGCTGGTTGATTTGTTCGCCGGGCAGTCGCCGGGGACGGATTGGGTTTTGCCCACGGTTGACGCCAACCCCAACGCCCCTGCCCTGCATATCGCGATCAAGCATGCGCCGGGCGCTAAGATCGAGCTGCGGGTGAACGGCGAACCGGCCCCAGCGGTCACGTTCGAAGGGGCTGCGGGATCGAAGGATGGCTGGATCGAGATCAGCCAATGGCGCGGCGTCGTGCTGAAGGAGGGCGACAACGCGCTGGACGCCATCGTCACCAGCAAGACGGGCGACGTGACCAGGTTGAGCCGCAAGGTTCACTATGCCAACACGCCATCACGCGCGGTGCTGGTGAAGGAACAATCCAGACTGACGGCCGATGGCGCGACGCGGCCGATGATCGCCGTGCGCATTCTCGACGCGGCGGGCAAGCCGGTGCGCAAGGGCATGACGGGCGGCGTGCGCGTTGGCCAGCCCTACAAGCTGGCGTCCGAGAGTGCCGCGCAGCAACAGCGCCAGTTGGCGGGCACGGAGCGCGCGGCGCCCGTCTATCGCGTGACGACGGATGACGGCCTTGCCCTGATCGAACTTGAGCCGACCACGTCGGCTGGCTGGGTGGACCTGGCGTTCGAGTTTCCCGCCGCCATGCGCGCGCGTTCGGAGCCGGTACGTGCGTGGCTTTCGGCTTCGCGCGAAGACTGGATGGTTGTGGGTTATGCGGCCGGCACGACGGGCTTCAACACGCTTGCAAGCAACTCGGAAGCGTTGCGCGATACCGACCATGACACAGACTTCACCGAGGGCCAGACAGCCTTCTACGCCAAGGGCCGCGTTCTGGGCCGCTGGTTGCTGACGCTGGCCTATGACAGCGGCAAGAAGACGGATGACGCTTCCCTGCTCTCGGCTATCGACCCGGACCAGTACTATTCGCTGTATGGCGACGCCAGCTCGGTCGGCTACGACGCGGCGAGTTCCAAGAAGCTCTATCTGCGCCTCGAGACCGACCAGTTCTATGCGATGTTCGGTGACTTCGAGACGGGCTTCGGCGATACGCAGCTGGCACGCTTCAGCCGTACGATGACGGGCGTGAAGGTTGAGAGCGCGGGACGGACGATGACGTTCTCCGCGTTCGCCACTGAAACGGCGCAGCGCAATGTACGAGACGAGCTGGCAGGCAATGGCCTGTCGGGCCCCTACCAGCTTTCCAACCTGTCGATCATTTCGAACACCGACCAGATCCGCATCGAGACGCGCGACCGCTATCGTTCCGAGAAGGTGCTGTCTGTGAAGGCGCTGAGCCGTCACATCGACTACGAGATCAACTATGCTGCTGCGAGCATCACCTTCCGCGAGCCGGTTCTGAGCAAGGACGCGGATTTCAATCCGGTCTTCGTCGTGGCGGAGTACGAGACGCAGGGCGTCGCGGAGAAGGAACTGACTGCAGGCGGGCGCGTCACAGCCTTGCTGTTCGACGAACAGGTGAAGGTTGGCGCGACGATCATTTCACGCCGTGAAGATGGTGCGCTGGAACAGCTGGGCGCGGTGGATGCCGTTGTGCGGCTTGGCGAGACCGCTTCGCTGCGGGTTGAGGCCGGCAGCTCGACCGGCGGCGTCGCCTATCTCGCGGAGGTGCAGCACGCCACCGATACGATCGAAGCAGTTGTCTATTTTCGCCAGCAAGCGGCGGAGTATGGGTTGGGCCAGTCTCCGCTCGGTCAGGGTGGCGTGAAAAAGATGGGAATTGATGTGCGCCAGAAGACCGGCGCCGAATGGAGCCTGGTCGGGTCCGCCTACAAGGAAAGCTCGATGCGCGATGCTTCCGAGCGTGTGTATGGCGATATCCGGGTTGAACATCGCAGCGAAGGCCGCACAGTGTTTGGCGGCGCGCGGCATGTGGCCGACCGTGGCGCCACGGGCGCGCGCGCCACAACGCAGGCGCTTATGGCGGGCGTTACACAATCCCTTCTGGACAACACGCTGGATGTGACGGCTTCGACCGACCTTGTCGTGGGCGGTGATCAAACGACCAGCTATCCGACCCGCCATCGTATTGGCGCGCGTTACCAGATTTTCGATGGCCTCAGGCTGATCGCCTCGCATGAGATGACGCCGGGCGACGGGCCGGGGGGCAGCGCTTCGCAGGTTGGCTTCGAAGTGGAGCCATGGGCAGGCGGGCGCTTTGGATCGACGCTCAACCAGTCGAAGGTTGGCGAGGCCGGTTCGCGCACGTTTGCGCAGTATGGCATGAGCCAGTCCTTGCCGATCGGCGCCCGCTGGACGGTGGATGCTTCATTCGATGGCGCGCGCCCGGTGAATGAAGAGGACAACGTGGCGCCATCGGCTTCTACGCCGAGCTTTGCCAGTATGGGGGCGCAGCAGCGTTTCTCGGCGCTGACGGGTGGCGCGACCTATCGCGATGAGACGTGGTCGTGGAACACGCGGCTAGAGTATCGCGACAGCGATGCGGATGACCGGATCGGCATCGTTTCCAATGCGTTGCGGCAGGTGAGCGACACGACCTCGGTGGCTATGGCCCTGCGGGTTTATCGCCAGACCGACGCGGCGGGCTATGCCAGTGACATGGCGGAGGGCCGCCTTGGCGGACAACACCACCCGGCCGGCGGCGACTGGATCGTGCTCGACAAGGCAGTGATGCGCTATGAGGCCGACGACAAGAAGGCGATGAAATCGATGCGCCTCGTGAACGATATCGCGGTGAGCTATGACGCCGGCGAAGCCAACCCGTGGCGAGGCGGCGCCCATTACGGCGCGAAGTATGTCACCGAGAAAGCCGCCAGCGACGATGCTGACGGGTTCGTTCATGTGATCGGCGTTGATGTGGCGCGGCGCGTGACGCCCGCCGTGGACATCGGCGTTCGCGTGGACGCCCGGCAGGCGCGGGGCTTCGAAACGGCCTATTCAGCGGGACCCGCCATCGGCTGGACACCCGTTGCGAACACCTGGGTAAGTGTTGGCTATAACATTGTCGGCTTCCATGATCGGGATTTCGAGGAAGCACGTTATACACGGCAAGGCGCCTACTTCACTTTCCGCATCAAGTTCGACCAGACATCGCTGTCGCATCTTTCGGACCTTGTTGGGTAGATGAGCATGAATGCCTGTATCCGCCTGATCGCGGCCGCCCTGCTCTCGCTGCACGCCCTGACGGGCGCTGCGTTCGCGACGAATGTGTGTGCGACGCCCGGGCGCGACCTTTCCATCACGGTGACGGGGGTGGTGAATACCTACTGGAGTTCCACAGCGAGCGTTTCAGCGGGCGCAACATCGATCGTGCTCGGATCATCGACGGGCGCGGCGACGTCGATCGCGAGCGGCGATCTTGTGCTGATCATCCAGATGCAGGACGCACAGTTCAACAGCGCCAACTCGAGCAGCTATGGAGATGGGGTGGCGGGTGGAGCGGCAACGGGATTTACCGCGCTCAACCAGAGCGGGGTTTATGAGTTTGCGCGGGCGACCAATGGCGTGGCGACGACCGGGGGAACCCTTCAGCTGGCCACGGCTTCGGGCGGGCTGTTGAACAGCTATGCGCATGCGAATGCGGACCTGATCGGCGGACGCGGACAGCGGCGCTATCAGGTTATCCGCGTGCCGCAGTATGCGAATGCGACACTGGGCGCGAGCCTGACGGCGGCGGCGTGGGATGGCTCGCGCGGCGGCGTGCTGGCGATCGATGTGGCGGGGCGGCTGGATCTGGCCGGGAACACGGCTGACGTGACCGGGCTGGGCTTTCGCGGGGGCGGCGGGCGCAAGCTGACGCTTGGCCTTGCGGTGTTGACCGACATTGCTTCGGGGTCGCTGCTATCGACCAACGGCTCGAAGGGCGAAGGCATTGTGGGCACGCCGGAGTTTGCGACAAGCCTGCTGGGCATCATCGTCGACCTGCTGAGCGACACCCTCCCCGGTGGAAGCAGCGCGCGCGGCGCGCCGGGCAATGCCGGCGGCGGCGGCATGGACGGACCGCTAGCGATACTGGGCAACACCATCCGCAACAGCGGCGGCGGCGGCGGCAGCGGCTATGGCGGAGGCGGCAATGGCGGACATGCTACCTGCGCAGCGGCGCCTGCCTGCGGGGCCAGCGCGCAGAATGGCGGCTATGGCGGCGTTGGTGTGACGGCGATGGCGTCGACGCGTGTGCTGCTGGGCGGCGGCGGCGGCGCTGGGGCCAGCGATGATGGCTCCGGCCTTTCGGGCACGGGCGTTGCGTCGAGCGGCGCGCCGGGCGGCGGCGTTGTGATCATCCGTGCGGGCGTGGTCGCGGGCACGGGCGGATTCATTGCCGATGGCGGCGCAGCGAACAACAGCGTGGTCAATGACGGGTCGGGCGGCGGCGGGGGCGGCGGTGCAATTCTGCTGTGGGCGCGTCAGCTGGAAGCGGGCGCAAGCCTGAGTGCGTTCGCGCGCGGCGGCAGAGGCGGCAGCAATACGGGAGGGGGCACCGCGCACGGACCGGGCGGCGGTGGTGGTGGCGGATATATCGCGAGCGCGGTGGCGGCGACGCTGGATGTGTCTGGCGGATCGAATGGCACGACCGTGAACGGCGGCGCGTTCGGCACGGCTTATGGCGCGACTAGCGGCGTGCTGGGCTCGAGCGCGGCAGGGCTCGGCGTGGGATTGAGCCTTACGGGCGTGTTCTCTGGTTCGGACTGTGCGCCGGTTCTGGAGAAGCTGTTCGAGACGACCAAGATCACGCTGGGCTTCAAGACACGTCTGAAGGTGACGATCCGGAACTACAATGCGTCTGCGTCGCTGACGGGCACCGGCTTCACCGATACCTATCCGGCAGGCATGGTGAATGCGCCGGTTCCGAATATCGCGACGACGTGTACAGGAACGGTGACCGCGGCGGCGGGAACGAACACGTTGCAGCTGGTGAGTGCGACTATTGCGGCGGCGGCATCGTGCAGCGTGTGGGTGGACGTCACGCCAAATCAGGCAGGGACCTTCCTCAACAGCATAAGTGCGGGCGGACTCGTCGGTACGCTTGTCGATACGACGGTGGCGTCGCTGTTCAAGGCGGAAGGGAGCTGCGATGTCATCCCGCCGCTCACGGCGACCAAGACGGCTGTGACGATATCGGACCCGCAGAACGGCACGACCAATCCGAAGGCTGTTCCTGGCGCGGTGGTCGAGTACGCGATCGAGGTACGCAACCCGACAGGCGAGGCGGCGGGCGCGATGGCGCTGACGGATGCGATACCGGCCAACTCAAGCCTTGTGGTTTCGGATATCGGGGTCGGCGGCTCCGGCCCGATCTCGATCACGCAGGGGACGCCGTCGAGCACGCTGACCTATACGTTCACTTCGCTGGCGAGCCTGACGGACAGCTTGGACTTCTCGAACGACAATGGCGTGACATGGACCTATGTGCCTGTGGCCGGCACGGGCGGCGCCGATGCGAACGTCACGACGATCAGAGCGAGGCTGACCGGCACGCACGCAGCGAGCGGTTTATTCACGCTGAAATTCAGGGTGAAGGTGAAGTAGTCCGGCGCTTCAGGCGAAGAGCGAATCGACGTCGGACTGGACATCGGCCACGACAGGCTCCCCACCGCTGATCACGCCGCCGAGGCGGGCGATTGCTGCGAAGATTTCAGGAGCACGGTCGGCAAGCCGGGAGGAGGCTTCGGGCGCCTTTTCCATCAGGTCCTGGACTTCAATGATGGCGAGTTCGACTTGCCGGCGGGCAGCAAAGAAACGAGCTTTCACGGCCGGGGGCACGCTTTCGTAAGCGGCGACGGCCAGATCACGATCGCGGAAGGCGGTCATGCGGAAATGCGTGGCGTAGCCGACGGGGCGCCATTCGAGCACGGGTTCGCGCATTTCGGGCATATCGCCGAGCGTGGCGATCATCATCGCTATCTCGTTGTAATGATTGAGATAGTCGGTCGCCAATCCGGTATGGGGATTGATGTTTGCGGCTTTCAGCACGTCTGGATGAGGCAGAGGCGCGGGGCGCATTGATGACTCGCAACAGAGAAAGCTGCCGGAGGGTGCGCCGGGAGGATTTACGGGCGCTTAATCACGCGGCTAAGGAGAGGGATGCGCGATCGCCTGTTCTTTCCCCTCGCCTTCGTCCTGGCCAGCAGCTTCATCATGATGGCGCTGAACCCGTTTTCGGAGCGAGTGCCTTCCGGACCAGTCAGCGCCGGCGCGGGCAATGCTGAAGATGTGACGGTGCAAGGGGCCGAGCTGCATCGCTTCGTGCCCGGAAACTACGACAGCATCAGCTTCGTGGCGGCGACGGGCGACGTACCGCCCGCGCTGCGCATTACGCGCCAGGCGACCGAAGAATATCAGGACCCGCGATCGGGCCCGCATCTCGTTTTCGCTGAAGACGTCGAATTCGCGATGGAGCATCGCCGCATACAGATCGATATCGAGGCGCGGGCTGCGGGCGAATTCGCAGCGTCGCAATTCGAGGCGAACTATTTCGCGAAGACAGAGTACGAAACCGGCTGGAAACCGTTCGACCTGACGCCGGAGTTCCAGACATACCGATTCATCTTCGAGACGCCGCCGCGCGGTGAAACGGTGGGGTATGATTTTCTGGGCATTCGACCTGTGGCGCCAGATAAGCAGCGCACGATGGAAGTGCGATCCGTCCGCGTCCACGCGCTTACGGGCAAGAAGAAGTAGGGCGACTGCGCCGCCCTACTCTCGTCTTATCCGTTGAAGCCGCGAATGGCTTCGATGATCGTGTCCTGATCGGCCTTGCTGAGATAGGGGTGCATCGGCAGCGAGAGCACACGATTGCGGATCGCTTCCGTGACCGGCAGGCCGCCCGGCGCTTTCGGATAGACCGAATAGACATCCTGCATGTGGATCGGGATCGGATAGTAGATTGCCGTAGGCACGCCCTTGGTTTTGAGGTGGGCGGCAAGCGCGTCACGGTTGTCGTGCTCGATCGTGTACTGCGCCCAGTTGGAGAAGCCGCCCTTGATCACGGCGGGCACGCTGCGGACGTGTTTGGCGAGGCCCTCATTGTAGCGCTGGGCGATGGTGTCGCGCTTCTGAAGTTCGTCTGGATAGATTTTCAGCTTCTCGGACAGGATCGCAGCCTGCATGGCATCGAGGCGCGAGTTCACGCCGATGCGCATGTTCAGATAGCGCGGATCGTTGTCGTACTTCTTCGCGGCCATGTCTTCGGCGGATGCCTTGCCGTGGATACGGATCGAGTCGACGAGGCCGGCGAGCGAGTCGTCGTTGGTGAGGATCGCGCCGCCATCGCCATAGCAGCCAAGCGGCTTGGCCGGAAAGAAGGAGGCGGTGGCGACATCCGCCCAGTCGAGCGGCTGCTTGCCATTGAGCGTGCAGCCGAAGCCCTGAGCCTGGTCAGCGACGAGTTTGAGGCCGTGCTTCCTCGCGATGACAGAGATGGCCACATAGTCAGCAGGCTGGCCAAACAGATCGACGGCGATGATGGCGCGCGGCTTCAGCTTGCCGTCTTTCTTCACCGCTTCGATGGCGGCTTCGAGGCTGGCGGGGTCGATGTTGTAGGTGTCGGGCAGGACGTCGACGAAGACCGGGCTGGCGCCGACTAGCGGCACGACTTCAGCGCTGGCGACGAAGGTGAAGCTCGGCACGAAGACGGCGTCGCCGGGGCCGATGTTCCAGGCGCGCAACGGGATCAGCAAAGCATCCGTGCCGTTGGCGCAGGCGAGCGCGTGCTTCGCGCCGGCGAAGGTCGCGAGCGCCTTTTCGAAGTTCGTGACTTCGGGGCCCATGATGAAGCCGCAGGTGGAGACGACGCGGGCGATGGCGGCGTCGATTTCCGGGCGGATGCGGTCACGCTGGGCGGCGAGATCGATGAAGTTCATGGGGCTGACTCACGCTGACTGACTGTGGGTGACATGCCTGCGGCGAGAGTCAGGGGCAAATCACCTTGCGCTGCAAACTGTAACGGAACGGGGCTCAGGGCGCGACGGGCGGTCGCAGGTTCCAGTCGATGACGACGGGCTCGGGCGAGAGGCGGATTATGCCGTAGCCGCCGGTGGGCAGCTTTGCGTCGGGACGGTGGGCGTTGGCGGCGGCGAGCGCGAAGCGGGCGATACCGTTTGAAGTGACGATGAGGTGGACGCCTTCCTCTTCCGCAAGGTCGGAAAAGAGTTCCTGCCAGTTGCCGATGATAGCCGCCGGATCGACACGCCAGCCGGGAGGCGGAATGGAATCGCGCTCCCACGCATCGAGCGCCGGCTTGCCGATGCGGGCGATGACGTCTTCCTCGGGGCGGTTCTCGTCCGGGCCGTAGTCGATTTCGCGGAGGAAGAGATCGGTGATGAGTTCGGGAGCATCGGGCCGGGCGGTCAGGATGGCGTTTGCAGTTTCGCGCGTGCGCTTGAGCGGGCCGGAGCGGGCGGTGGCAAAGGTGACCGTGGCGAAATGAGCGGCGAGTTTTTGCGCCTGAGCCTGGCCGGATGTGGAGAGCGGCAGGTCGGTGCGACCGCCTACACGGGTGACGGTGTCGCCTTTGTCGAAAGTGTTGCCGTGGCGGACGATGTAGAGCGTGGCGGTCATGCTGTGTAGGGGTCGCCAAGTTCGCGGAGGACGCGCGTGGCGCGCTCCGCGTCTTCGGGTGTGTCGATGCCGGCGGAGGGAAGCTGCGAGGGCGCAACGCTGACGGCGTAGACCGAGAGGCCGTTCTCAAGGAAACGGAGCTGTTCGAGGCCTTCCAGTTCTTCGTAGTGCGACTGCTTCAGCTGTGCGATGCGGTCGAGCGCGGTGCGGGAGTAGCCGTAAAGGCCGACATGCTGAAGCACAGGCGATTGATCGCCAGCGGCGCGGAGTTTGTCTTCCTTGCGAATGGCGGGGAGGATGTTTTTGGAGAACCACATCGCGCGGCCATCGGGCGCGCGGATGCAGGTGGTGCCGGAAAATGGCGTGGTCTTCTTGTTTTCGCGCAGCGCGTCGAGCGCTTTCCAGGTGAGCTGTATGACGGGCGTTACCACGTCGCCTCGCGATGCATTCGCGATGAGG
>ERZ795056.1146-NODE-1146-length-31337-cov-6.691388_pt1 | contig 31337 bp, 28 predicted proteins | sample MGYA00375140_ERZ795056 | MGnify/ENA primary metagenome ERZ795056 (study PRJEB30185, sample SAMN05720227) | activated sludge metagenome | isolation source: Anaerobic digester | place: USA | collected 2015-03-09 ... | reverse complement strand
ACCCGCAAGATGGAGCAAATAGTGGCGCGCAAGGAGCGCGAAAAAGAGCGCAAAGAGAGACGAAAGAGCGAAGCCCAGCGTCAGGAAGAGGCGAAGGCACGTGCTGCAGCTTCAAAAGAGCGGAGCGTTTCAGACAAACCGCTGCAGGTGGGGGATAAGGTAAGGATCAAGGGTTCCGAACTGGTGGGAGAAATAACACAGATATCCGACAAAACCATTGCCGTGGCCGTAGGCAACATTATCAGCAAGATGGCCCCTTCCAAAGTAGAGCGCATCTCCAGTCAACAGTATAAGGATAGTACGCGCTTTTCCAAACCTCAGTCTATCATCACCTCTACTTCGATATCCGAGCGAAGGCTCAACTTCAAACCAAAAATCGACATTCGTGGTGAACGTTTGGACAGCGCTCTGGATATTGTCACCCGTTTTATCGATGATGCTCTGATGGTGGGTTTATCCGAGGTCAAGATTCTTCACGGAAAGGGCAACGGAGTGCTTCGCGAAGAGATACGCAAGTACCTCAAGACCGTGCCGGGGGTGAGTTCCCTGCGGGATGAAGCTCTGCAGCTGGGGGGAGCCGGCATCACCGTCGTTACCTTGGATTAATTTTTTAGAATTTTATAATTATGAGGAAAATTGGGATATTGTTCGCGTTTGCCGCAATAATTACACTCTTCGCATCCTGCGAAAATGCAGAGGAAAAAGTAACAATCGTCGCTAACGGCTTTTTGAAATCCTATTATCTGATGGAGTACGAAGATGCTGCCACCTATTGCACTGATGAATTTGCTGAAATACTCCTCCAGGCCGTTGCCGCAAAGCCGGAAGTATCGGATCTTCTTGAAGAACTTTTGGTCGCTGCTACAAAAGCTACTACTTACACCATCATCAACGTTGATACGGAGTCAGTAGAGAATGAGGCAACTGTCTTGTTTGAACTCCTCCCATATAAGGCGGAAGTACCTATAGAGAGAAGGCTCATCTTGACAAAGTCGGATGGGGAATGGAAGGTCTCAGATTTTAAATAGGGCTTTGCAGCGTTCTATTGCATCAAGCTTTTCCCATCCGAAAAACTGCACATTCTCTTTTATTTTCTTTCCATTACGGATAAGTTCCATTTCTTTTACAAATGGATCTCGTCCGAAGTGGCCATAGGCTGCGGCAGCTGAATAAATGGGGTTTTTGAGGCCGAATTTCTCAATTATGACTGCCGGACGAAGGTCAAAACATTCGTTGATGACAGCAGCAATCTCGCCGTCGCTTTTGCCTACTTTGGAAGTACCATAGGTGTTGACGAAAATGCTTAGGGGCTTTGCTACGCCGATGGCGTAGGAGATCTGAACCAGCATTTCATCGGCAACTCCCGCTGCAACCATATTTTTAGCGATATATCTTGCAGCGTATGCTGCAGAACGATCCACTTTACTGGCATCTTTACCTGAGAAGGCCCCGCCGCCATGTGCTCCTTTTCCTCCATAAGTATCTACGACGATCTTTCTACCGGTAAGGCCGGTATCTCCGTGAGGCCCTCCGATGACAAATTTGCCGGTAGGATTGACGTGGAGTATGAAGTCATCCTTGAAAAGTGCCTTGTTTTTCGGAGTTAGAAGATTCAGGAGTCGCGGAAGCAGGATATTCCTCACATCCCCCTCGATTTTGTTCCGGTCAACATCCTCATCGTGTTGTGTGGAGAGCACTATGGTGTGAATCTTTCGGGGAATATTATTGTCGTCATACTCGACGGTAAACTGGCTTTTTGCATCCGGACGCAGATATGGCATCGGTGAGGGGAACTCCCTGCGGATTTTTGAAAGTTCCAGAAGGAGGATATGAGAAAGAGTGACCGGCAGAGGCATATATTCCTCCGTGTCCTTGCAGGCGTAACCAAACATCATTCCCTGGTCACCGGCACCCTGTTCTTCCTGATCTACACCCTGTGCGATGTCGGGAGATTGCTCGTGGATGGCAGATATTACTGCACATGAATCGGCGTCAAAGCGGTATTCGCTTTTTGTGTAGCCGATGCGTCTGATGGTGTTTCTCGCTATGGACTGGATGTCCACATAAGCCTTTGATGTAATTTCCCCGCCGATAATGACGAGTCCTGTGCTTACGAATGTTTCGCAAGCAACGCGAGACTCCGGATCCTGACGGAGAAAATCATCCAGGATGGAGTCGGAAATCTGGTCGGCAACCTTATCAGGATGCCCTTCAGATACTGATTCTGATGTAAACAAATATGACATTTGATATAGTATTTAAATAAAAAAGTCAAATCACGCGGGAATGCAGGATTTGACATCAGAAAGGCCATTTTAGCATTTTTTACAGTGGTTGCAAGCAGTCAAATCTTTCCACTCCTATTTTTCGGACGCAAAGTTAGGAATAATCTTATTATCCGCAAAACTTTTTTACGACTTTTCAACAATCAATGTTGAAAAGTCACAGAAAAGTAACACTATCAAACAAGGAAATTATCGCAATTTAGTGTAACTTTGCACAAATAGAAGCGAATTTTATTTATTAACCAAATCATATTTATGAAACTAACAATCAAGTTCCTGTTGTCCGCGTTCGTGGCACTGGTATTTTCTGTTACATCATTTGCGCAGATTACCACCTCATCACTCGGCGGACAGATTACAGAATCATCCGGTGTTCCGGCTGTAGGTGTTGCGGTTGTTGCCACGCACCAGCCCTCCGGGACAGTTTACGGTGCGGTCACCAATGCCGAAGGTCGCTATGCGATCCAGGGTATGCGTGTTGGTGGTCCCTATTCAGTTGAAATCTCCTGCCTCGGCTTCCAGACAGTTACCTACACCGACATTGTTTTACAACTCGGTGAACAGTATGCTCTGAACTCAGCTATCCAAGAGAGCTCTGAACTTATAGCAGAGGCGTTGGTGATTGCTTCCCCGGTTTCAAAGTTCTCGACTGAGAAAACAGGTGCGGCCACCAACATTTCCAGGCAGCAAATGGAGAACCTGCCTACTATCAGTCGCAGTATTACAGAAATCACAAAACTATCTCCTTACGGTGGTAGTGGCATGAGTTTCGTCGGTACTGATGGACGTACTGCCAACTTTACTGTTGACGGTGCCAACTTTAATAACAACTTTGGTTTGAGCTCCAGCCTTCCCGGTGGCGGCAGTCCGATTTCAATCGATGCCATAGAAGAGGTACAGGTTGTGATTTCTCCTTATGACGTACGCCAGACCAACTTTATCGGAGGTGGTGTAAATGCCATTACCAAGTCGGGTACAAATACCTTCAAAGGTTCCGCTTACGTATATCATCGTAATGAGAATATGCGCGGTAATGCCGTTGATGGTAAGGAGATCGCAGGCGCACGCAACAGAGACAGAACTACAACTTACGGTGCCACCCTCGGCGGCCCGATTGTAAAGAACAAACTCTTCTTCTTCGTCAACTTCGAGTATCAGAAGAGCCCTACCGTTGTAAACCGCTGGAGAGCATCTGTTGATGGTGTGGCAGATCCGGATAACTACATCTCCCGTACCACCCAGGCTGACATGAAGAGGGTTTCAGAGTTCCTGAAAACCAAGTATGATTATGACACAGGTTCTTGGACGGACTTCCCTGCCGACGAGTCAAATATGAAGGTTCTTGCTCGTTTGGACTGGAACATAAGCCGGAAACACAAACTAGCCCTGCGTTACAACTATACTCTCAACCAGAGGTGGAACTCTACAAACGCATCTTCATCAGACTGCGGACAGCGTACCACCCAAGCACGTTTCTCACAGTACTCCATGGCTTTTGCCAATTCAATGTACTCGATGGACAACAGGGTAAACACCTTCTCGTTTGACCTTAACAGCCGTTTTACCGACAATCTCTCCAATCAGCTCCTCGTAACCTTCTCCAAACTCGATGACATCCGCGGAACCAATTCTTCAACCTTCCCCTTCATCGATATTCTTGATGGTACGGGCACAATCACTCCGTATATGTCTGTTGGTTATGAGCTCTTCACCTGGAACAACGGTGTGCACAACACGGTGGTAACTGCAAAGGATGATATCACCTACTACGCAGGTGCCCATAAGATCACAGGCGGTCTCAGCTACGAGTACCAGATGGCTGACAACTCCTATATGCGTAACGGTACAGGTTACTACCGCTACCATTCACTCGAGGATTTCCTAAGCGGTGCAACTCCGGAGACTGTCAATATGACCTACGGTTATGACGGAGAACGTAATCCTGCAGCCCGTGTTACTTTCCATAAGCTATCGGCTTATGCACAGGATGACTGGGATGTAAATAGCAGATTCAAACTTACTGCCGGTCTTCGTCTCGAGACAATTCTCTTTGACAACTCCGACTTGATGACCAATAAGGCCATTCAGGACCAGGACTACAACGGTTACAGTATCGATACCGGTAAATGGCCCACCCCTAAGGTGCAGGTTTCTCCCCGTATCGGTTTCACCTGGGACGTTCTCGGTGACAAGAGCCTCAAAGTACGTGGTGGTACAGGTATGTTTACCGGCCGTCTTCCTCTTGTGTTCTTTACCAATATGCCGACCAACTCCGGTATGGTTCAGTACCAGTCAAGGATCACCACCAGATATACTGCAGGCGTACCTAAGCCCGATCCTCTTCTCGAAAACTTCAAGGGTGGCCTGATCACCGATATGGATGCACTCCGCGAAAAAATGATTTCACTGGGCAAGCCGGGTACGGTTTCTCCCGAGGATGGTGTTCTTCCTTCAGCCATTGCAGCTGTGGACCCCGGATTCAAGATGCCTCAGGTGTGGAAAACTTCTCTCGCAGTTGACTATGCATTCCCCACATCATTCCCGATGAGCATTTCCGTTGAGGGTATTTTAAATAAGACTGTAAACGGCGTTTGTATCCAGGATATAAATATGAAGTCGGTAGAAGGATTTGCAAGACTTAACGGAGCTGACAATCGTCATATCTATCCTTCCAACTACACTTACAACAAGACTTCAGCATATCTGCTTACCAATACCAACAGAGGTTACGGTGGAACCGCCAGCGTTACATTCAATATGACGCCTATTAAGGATCTCCATTTCACCGCAGCTTATACCCGTACATTCTCCAAAGAGCTCACCGGTATGCCGGGTAGTGATGCTTCTTCAGCATTCACATACATTCCGACTTCAGAGGGCCCCAACAATCCTACTCTCCACAATTCACAGTATGTGACTCCTGACAGAGTGTTTGCATCTCTTACCTACAGAGATAAGTGCTGCAATAGTTTCAGTCTGTTTTATGAAACCTGGAGAGGCGGTGCCAACTACACCTATATGTATGCAAAGGATCTCAACAATGACAACTATAACTACGATGTAATCTACATTCCAAGAGATGAGTCTGAGATCAAATTTGCATCACAGGATGATGCCAACCGCTACTGGGGATTTGCCAATAAGGATCCTTATCTGAGCAAAAATAAGGGTAAGTATGCAGAGGCATACAGTGTTTACTCTCCTTGGATACACAGACTCGATTTCCGCTATACACATGACTTCAAGGTGAAAGTAGGCAAGTCTACCAATACCCTTCAGCTCAATATTGATATTCAGAATTTCCTCAACTTATTCAACTCCTCATGGGGTGTGAGTAAGTTTATGAATCCTCTCCTCAACTCCGGTCGTATCCTTGACGTACAGTCAATCGGCGCTGACGGAGTTCCGGTATTCACTACCATAGATGCTGTAAATGCAGATACCCAGACCTGGACATATTCTCATAGTCTCGGTCAGTGCTGGTATGTGCAGGTAGGTATCAAATATATGTTTAACTAATGCATAACACGAAATAGAATATGAAACTAAGATATTTACTCACAGCATTTGTAGCGACTCTGGCTTTTGCTGTAGGATGTGTGGATCAGTTGCCGGGTGATTTAGCTTCACTGCAGGTTTCAAGTTCCTATATTTCTATTCCCCCTGCAGGTGGCAGCCAGACCATTACGGTCAAGGCCACTGAAGCCTGGGCATTCAATTCAGTGCCTGACTGGCTCAAAGTAACTCCCACTGCGGGTGGAGCAGGTGAGATTGCTGTCACATTCAGTGCCGGTGAATCTCTCGATACACGTGCAGCCGAGCTTTCCATTAAGGTCGGTGCCAATGAACAATTTATCAATGTGACTCAGCAGGTGGGTTCAGGCGAACTTACTCCTTCTACTTGTGCTGAGATCATTGCCGGTCCTGTAGGCAAGACTTATCAGGCAGAGGGCGTATGTACATCAATCGCCAACACCACTTATGGTAACTGGTACCTCCAGGATGATACAGGCTCCATCTATATTTACGGTACAGTGGACAAAACCGGCAGCTATAACTGGAAGAGCTTTGGCATCGAAGTTGGTGACAGAGTTCTTGTTGAGGGTCCCAAAGTTGTTTACAACAATATTGTAGAACTTGTCGACGTAAAAGTTCTGAAGGTTACCAAATCCCTCATTAAAGTGGAGTCGGACCCCATTGAGATAGGCAAGGCCGGTGAAGCATTTGAGGTAGAACTTACCTGTAAAGGTGACGGTCTGTCAATTTCAATCCCCGATAACGCCAAGTCCTGGCTCACAGTTGAGGCTATTATACTCAATGGTACTAAGGCGGTTGTTAAATTCAACGCAGCTCCTAATACGGGCGGTGCAAGAAAGACAACTTTGGTATTCACCACCACTTCCAAGGGTCAGGTTAATACTGCAGAGACTACGGTAACACAGGAAGGCTCGATCCTCGAGATGTCCATTAAAGATTTCCTTGCACAGCCTGAATCCGAAACTGCACTCTATCGTCTCACAGGAAAGGTAAGCAAACTTGCAGCCAGTGCATATGGTAATTTCGACCTTGTGGATGCAACAGGTAAAGTATACGTTTACGGTTTGACAGCCACGCAGGTTGCTAAGAATGACAAATCATTCCCCAGCCTTGGAATCCAGGAAGGTGATATGGTAACCCTTATCGGAACAAGAGCCGCATACAAGGGAACTCCACAGGTTGGAGGTCCGGCTTACCATGTAAGTCATACAACACATACTGAGGTGGCATCAATTGCCGACTTCCTTTCCAAGGAAGTTGCTTCCAAAGTATTTGAGTCTCCCTATTACAAGATAACCGGTACCATTACCGAGATTTTGAACGAGACTTACGGCAACTTCTATCTCCAGGATGCAAGCGGTACTGTGTATGTATATGGCCTTACCGTATGCGGTGTTGCCAAGAATGACAAATCATTCTCCTCACTTGGTCTCAAAGTAGGTGATGTAGTAACTATGATCGGTCAGCGCGGTCAATATGCTAATGCAAAGGTTCCGGAGCAGAAAGAACAGGTGTCAAATGGATACTATATTTCGCACACTGCCGGTAGCGGAGGAGGAGATGTAAGTTCCGGTGTTCTCACCCTGACGGTTGAGGGTCTCCCTGCAGCTTACTCCGGTGATGTTACTGAAGTTACCCTTTCAGGTCAGAAATTCAAGATAGTGAATGTGGCAAACTATGGCAGTGGTATCCAGATTAGCGGAGCCAAGAGTAGGGATGCCGGTTATATCACCAATGTTGTAGGCACAAAGAAGATTAAGACCATCAAGGTTACCTGCGCTTCAGGTAAAACATGGTATCCTAACAATCTTGTGCTTTACGCAGGCGCTGCGGCTAATCCCGGTGAGACTGTGATTGCAGCCACTTCGGATGAGACCTCTTCTACTTACGACCTTTCGGGTGGAGACTACAAGTTCTTTACTTTGAAAAATCCATCCGACTATACGGTATATCTCGACAAAATTGAGATTACCTACGCTGAGTAAAAGGGGGCTAAAACATCTCCGCTTCAGGAGATCGGAGGGGTGACTGTGATACGGTCACCCCTTTTACTTTAATTGTATGGCTATGACGGATTCTCCGAATAAATTGCTACATTTGTATATTATGAACGGGAGAATGACGCAGGGAAGATTGGCCGAGGATATTGCCCTCGAATGGCTTCAAAAAGAGGGGATGGAGCTTAGAGAGCGTAATTGGAGGTCGGAACACAAAGAGATAGACCTGATAATGGAGAGCAGTGATTTTCTCCACATCGTGGAGGTCAAATCGTTGAAATCTCCCTCTCCGATTGCTCCGTTCCAGCAGGTAGACCGGCTCAAACAGCGTTTTCTTGTAAGGGCGGCGAGGAGATATATCAGGTCGAGGAACATTACAAAAGAGGTGCGTTTTGACATCGTGTCAATAATGTTCCACAAGGATGGTACGATGGATCTGGAGTTTATTCCGGCAGCATTCTTTCCGATTTATTATTAGAATTTTCTTTCGATATGAATAAGAATTACTATTGCATTATTATGGCCGGCGGCGCAGGAAGCCGTTTCTGGCCGATGAGCAGAAATGCCAGACCAAAACAGTTTCTAGACATCCTCGGAGTCGGCCGAACCTTCATACAGTTGACATACGACCGATTTGCGAAGATAGTTCCCGTTGAAAATATTCTAATAGTTACCTCGGAGCAGTACGCCGATCTGGTCAAAGAGCAACTTCCCGACATTATTCCGGAAAATATCCTCCTTGAGCCCTACAAGCGTAATACTGCGCCCTGTATCGCTTATGCGACTTACAAGCTCTTCGATAAGAATCCCGATGCCACGGTGGTAGTCGCTCCTTCAGACCATATGATCACCGGAGAGGAGAATTTCTGTAACACCATCTCCTGCGCTCTTCAGCATGCTTCGGGTAGCAAAGAATTATTTACCATAGGTATCAAACCAACCCGTCCCGATACCAACTACGGATATATCCAGATCAATCGTCAAACCAACCGTATTATAAACGGTCACTCTTCCTATGCAGTAAAGACATTTACAGAAAAACCTAATGAGGAGCTTGCAAAGGTATTTATCGAAACCGGAGAATTCTTCTGGAATTCGGGAATATTTATCTGGAATCTTCGTGCAATTAAAGCAGAACTGGAGGATCACCTTCCTGAGGTGGCTACTCTTTTTGCCAAAGGCGCCGGACTCTACAATACCCCCCGCGAGAAGGATTTCATAGTGAAAGTCTATGACAACAGCCCTTCCATTTCGATAGATTACGGTGTGATGGAAAAAACTTCCAGAGCCTGGATATTCCTCTCCAACTTCGGATGGTCTGATGTGGGTACCTGGAACTCCTTATATGACCGTTCGGTTGACAAGACTCCCGAGGGGAATTTCATTAAAGCTTCCAACACCCTTCTGCGCGGAGTCACCAACTCCATCATATGGGAGAAGGATCCCGAAAAACTTCTGGTTGTTCGCGGCCTGGACAACTTTATGGTGATAGATGAAAAAGATGTGCTCCTGATCTGCCCCCATGATGAGAAGGTGCTCAAGGATATATTGGCAGAACTTGCAATTGAAGAGCAATCAAAATATCTTTAAACAAACCAATGAAAATAAACGTACAATCCGAGATAGGAGCTCTCGAAGCGGTGCTCCTGCACACTCCCGGAGCCGAAGTGGAGAATATGACTCCCAGGATGGCTCAGCGTGCACTTTATAGCGACATTCTCAATCTCTCCATAGCCCTTCGCGAGTATGAACAGATAGAGGGGGTGCTTTCAAAAGTGGCAAAGATCTATCAGGTAAAGGATCTGCTGCTCAAAGTGCTTGAGGATAAGGAGCGCAAAGAGGCGCTTGTAGGCAGAATCTGTGTTACCGAACAGGTTCCGGAGCTTTTTGAGCAATTGATGGAGATGCCTCCTCAGGAGCTGGCTAAAGTACTTATAGAGGGTCGGCCTGCCCGTAAGAATACCCTTACCTCATTCCTAAGTGATGAATTTTACGCCCTTTATCCGCTATATAACTTCTATTTTACCCGCGACTCCTCAGTCACCATCGGCAATCAGGTACTCATTTGCAGAATGGCCAACAAGGTGCGTATGCGCGAGTCTTTGATAATGGAGGCAATCTATAGGGGTAGCGGTGCTTTTGACTGCGATATAATCAACGCTCACGACTTTCAGCCTACAAATCCTGAGATTTATATGGAGGGAGGTGATATTCTAATCGCCCGTGATGATATACTTGTGATAGGTAATGGTATGCGCAGCAGCACGCGTGGAATAGATTTTCTGATATCGCGCCTCTGTAATGCCCACCAGAAGGGTCGTAGGCATATCATAGTACAGCAATTACCCTCCGAACCGGAGTCATTTATCCATCTGGATATGGTATTTACTATGCTCGACAGAGATAAGTGTATGGTATTTGAGCCTCTTATTGTCGGCGGCCACCATTACCAGACTGTGCATATTACCATTGACAATGGTAAAGTGACAAAAATTCACAATGTAAACGGCATTCTGCCGGTGCTACGTCGGTTAGGACTGGATTTGGAGCCGATCTATTGTGGAGGAAAAGATGAATGGGACCAAGAGCGCGAACAGTGGCACAGCGGCTCCAATGTGTTTGCCTTTGCCCCAGGTAAAGTAATCTGCTATGCGCGTAATGAGATGACGTTAGCAGAGATGCAACGCCACGGATTTGAAGTGTTGACAGCCTGGGAAGTGATTCAGGGGAAACGCAATCCTGCCGATTATGACCGTTGCTGCATTGCAATTGAAGGGTCCGAACTTCCTCGTGGTGGAGGTGGCGCCAGATGCATGACAATGCCTTTGAGCAGAAAACCGGTTGTCTGGTAAAAATTATTTTTAACTTTGCGGGCTGAATTGAATAAAGAGATGAATCAGAAAATTGAAGAAATACTGGCGGCAATCTCGGAACTGAGAGCCAATACCGAAAAGGAAATCGAAGAACTGAGGATCAAATATCTAGGAAAGAAAGGTGAAGTTACAGCCCTCTTCGAAGAATTCCGTAATGTGCTACCCGAACAGAAGCGTGAATTCGGACAGAAGCTCAATGTTCTAAAGAATGCCGTTCAGTCTAAAATAGAGTCTCTTAAGGAGAATATTGCTGAGAAAGGGGCAACCAAAACCTCCTGCGACCTTACCAAGCCCGGTGACAGGATGGATCTAGGTACGCGCCACCCCATCTCCATCACCCGCGAGGAGATTATCTCTATTTTTCATAAATTCGGTTATACAGTGGCAGAAGGGTCGGAGATTGAAGATGACTGGCACGTTTTCGGAGCCCTCAATTTCCCTCCGGAGCATCCGGCGCGTGATATGCAGGATACTTTCTTTATCCACGCCAGCGACAATCCGGTGTTGCTGCGTACCCATACCTCTTCAGTACAGGTGCGTGCCATGGAAAAGATGGATCTTCCAATCAGAGTGCTCTGTCCGGGACGCGTATTCCGCAATGAAGCCATTTCAGCCCGCGCACACTGCATTTTCCATCAGGTAGAGGGGCTCTATATCGACAAGGGAGTCTCTTTTGCCGATCTGAAACAGGCGGTTCTGCTCTTTGCCCGTGAAATGTTCGGGGAAGAGACCGAAATCCGTCTCCGTCCCTCCTATTTCCCTTTCACCGAACCTTCTGCTGAAGTGGATGTAAGCTGTAACATTTGCAAAGGGAAGGGCTGCAATATCTGTAAGGGTACGGGCTGGCTTGAAATTATGGGTTGCGGTATGGTGGATCCCAATGTTTTGGAGGCTTCAGGTATCGATTCAAAGGTTTACAGCGGGTTCGCTTTCGGAATGGGCATCGAGCGTATTGCAATGTTAAAGTGGCAGGTTAAGGATTTACGCCACTACTTTGAAAATGATGTCCGTTTCCTGCGTCAATTCGAGACTGTAATCTGATTTATTTGATTTAAACGAGAGATTTTTTTTGAAGAATACAAAAAAGTCTCTATATTTGTCGTCCCAATAAGGAAATGTAGTTTTTTTATAGTTGCGGAAATAGCTCAGTTGGTAGAGCACAACCTTGCCAAGGTTGGGGTCGCGAGTTCGAGTCTCGTTTTCCGCTCAAAGTAAAAGCAGCTGTGAGGCTGCTTTTTGTTTTTGGGTTTACGATTTGGTTTTCTTCTTTCGGAGTCCAAAATAGATCAGCACGAGACCTATGACAAATAAAATTATTGAGCCCCAAACGTAGCCTTTGTCATATTGCATCAAAGTGTTATACTCAAAAATGTATTTGATGCCTTGAAGAAAACCGACCAGCGCTAAAATGATGCCCAGTATAAGAGAAACTTTCTTCATTTCTTCAAATAAAAAAGTCAGGGCTATGAAACATAACCCTGACTATGGTAAAGTTATCTTTCTACTGTTACTGTAGTTGGACTATAAATGCCACCGGTTATAGCAGCCAATAAACCATCAATGAATGTGTGTGTTACGGTTACGGTGTAATTGCTTGCGCCACGGGCCATCTCCGCCGGGTCACAAGTGCTGAGTGCAACCAACCCACCGATTAAATAATGGTTTTTACCTGTAACTACATCACCTCTGGTAGCGCCTCTACCTACTGAAAAAGTCAATGTGTAGCAAGAGGTCATGATGACTGAAATAGCAAGCAACATTACTACTCTTAAGATTTTTTTCTTCATAGTTGTTTGATTTAATTTTTCCCTACTCGTAAGGCTTTTCGGATTACGCCCCGTTTTTTGCGTGGAGCAAGGCCTCCACTATAGAAGGTTAATAATAAAGTTACATACAACGCTTCACCTTGGCAACAAATATACAAAATTTATAGAAAAAACTTTATACATGCTGAATTAATTGTTTGGCAATCTTATAATGGTGCGTTGCGCCTCCGTACTACTTATTCGTAGACAATTTCTAATATTTTACGAGCCACATGTGGTCTGTAATGAGAAATTTCGTAGTAATTCCTATAATCGTTTGTGAATTCATTGATTCCGGAAAAATCAAAAACATTATCCTCTCCGAAAGTGTCTTTCAAATAAATCAGGTCGCTTTCATTCAATTTCATTTGGTCGTACAGAGGACTGATAATTACTTTTACTTTTGAATTATGTTTTTGAAAAATGGATTGAATATTCTCAAATAGCTTCTTTTGTGCCGCCAAAATGTTTTGTGGTGAGTGGCTTTGAGTTAGAGAATCCCTATCATAAAAGAGAGATAATAGTTCAGGTGTATAATATCTCTCTTCTTTAATTAAGTTTTCAAAATGTTCTAATCTTATCTCATTAGTCGTGATATCATATTGCTGAGGCAAGTCAGTTAACAAACCGCTTTTTTTCATATATGGTTTCAATTCATCGGATTGCTTAAAGTCCATATAGGCGTAAAAAAAGTCAGGACTTAAAAATGCGAAAAAGAATGTCTTATGAAACTCCAACAAGTTGGAATTATTAACCAATGGAGGTGATGTTATAAGCAAATGACCACTTCTAGGCTTATCCTGGGCTATTATTGAATGGTCCAGGACTATTAAAACATTATCAAGATTAAACCCATGTTTATCTATAAAAACAATTTTTTTATTCAATGCCCACAAAGATTCAAGAGCTGCGTCAAAGTGGAAACATTTAGACCCAGGCTCCAAATACTTTTTCCAATCATCAATCTGATAAAAAACAGAACGGGAATTGCCAAATATGAATGAGTTGTAGTTGGTATGCTTGCTGTTTTTTATAAATGTAGTTGTACTCACGAAATCTTTGTTCAAAGCTACCCAAACATTTTTATTTGCATCATAAAATGAATCATAGGATTTGATGACCTTAAAGGGATCCATTTTTACATATAAAACCAACAGGGCCAAAAATGGAATTATAAGGAAAACCGAAAATTTAAGTAGCCTCTTAATGAACCGTTTCATAGTACTTTAGAACTGAAAGTAAATAAATTGTTGTGCCTGGCCGCCAAACAAAAATATTACAAGTATTATAGCATAGTACATGGCATATCTGACCGGACGTTTCCAGGTAAGTCCCAATTTTTGTATGGCAAATTGATCCTCTCTCCCAATCCATTCTATTGCAACGAATATCCCTGTTAAAATAATTGTCATCAAAGCTCTCTCCATTTTATCAAATTTTGGCATTTCAAATAGGGAGCTTGAGAAAATTCCTGAAATATAGTTGAATGCGTGACCTACATTTTCGGCTCTGAAGAATATCCAGGCGAATACAGTCAATCCGAAGGTGAAAAGTATTGAAAAGAATTCTTTAGCACTTGGAAGCAGTTTTCCCTGAGCTACAGTTCCCAGATGATTCCTATTCTTATTGGTCAATAAAAGAGGTAAAAAATAGATGGCATTTAACGCACCCCAAGCGATAAATGTCCAGTTTGCACCATGCCAAAACCCACTGATGATAAAAATTATAAAAGTATTTCTGATCTTCATCCATGTGCCACCGTGGCTTCCTCCCAATGGGATATAGAGGTAATCTCTAAACCAGGTCGAGAGTGAAATATGCCAACGTCTCCAAAATTCAGCAATATCTCTTGAAAAATAGGGAAAATTAAAGTTCCGCATCAAGTCGAACCCAAAGAGTCTGGCAGTACCAATTGCGATATCTGAATACCCTGAAAAGTCCCCATAAATTTGGAAAGTGAAAAATAGTACTCCCAGGAGAAGGGTACTGCCGTTCATATCTGCTGAGTTGTTGAAGATTTGATTTGCAAACTCAGCACAATTATCTGCAATCACAATTTTTTTGAACAAGCCCCAAAGCATTTGCCGCAAGCCATCAACTGCTTTCGAATACTCAAAAGTACGTTTTTTGTAAAACTGGGGGAGTAAGTTTGTCGCTCTTTCGATAGGACCGGCAACTAATTGAGGAAAAAAGCTTACAAATGCGGCAAATGCGATAAAGTCCTTTGTCGGTTCAAGTCTCCTTTTGTAAACGTCAATGGTGTAACTTAGGGCTTGGAAAGTGTAAAAACTGATTCCAACAGGCAAAATTATATTTAAACTTTGGGCTTTGATATCCATTCCAAAAAAGGAAAAGGCCGCAACGAAGTTATCTACAAAGAAATTATAGTACTTGAAAAAGCCTAAAAATCCCAGATTAACGATAATACTGACCCATAGTAAAATTTTTCGTTTGCGTTGATTCTCCTCTTTCCTAAGCAGGATCCCTATGAAATAATCAACAACGATACTGAATGTAATCAGTGATAGAAATCTCCAGTCCCACCAACCATAAAACACATAACTTGCTACTAGAATGAAAGTGTTTTGCAACTTCAGATTTTTATTTGTTGCAAACCAGTAAATTATAAAAACTATCGGTAAGAATATCGCAAAGTCAATCGAGTTGAAAAGCATAAATTCAGGCTAAGGTTCAGATATTGATATTGTCGGCAAATATAGCACTATCTGCGCAATATTTTTTATGTTCTGTGTTGTCCGACTTTGACAACTATCCCATTTTCAAAATATATGTCCAAAACATCCGGATCAATATTGAATAATTCAGGCACAAATCCCAAATCATAGGCGATATGGTCTTCATCATAGGTATGATAATCTTCCCCTAAAAGCTCGATAACCTCTTCCTTTGTTTTCCCGATCAACATCTCACTCTTTATGATATCTTTTGACATCTTATATCGCTTTTCCTGATTTTCATCCCATTTCTGTTTATTGAAATCAATATTTGGATAGTATGTCATAGAAAACACCCCGATCAATACAATTCCAATATACAACATGGAACTCATTATGACAGCCGGAATGATGGCTAAATATTTCCTATTCTGTTCATTCCCAAGTTTTATTTTCTTAAAAACCCACCTGCTCAGGAAATAGAACGGAATTGCAAGAATCAATATTATTATGGGGACTTCAAGACTCATATTGAAACGTCTATTCAGTAGTTGCTGTGGTGTTCCCTGGTGCAAATATAGTTATTAAAGAGAATGGCTGGTGCTGAGTGCCACTACTGTAGCTCAATTATTCTCTCTTCAACCGATATGTGTCCATCAGCTTCTGCTTCAATGGTTGCTATTGAATAAAGAATCCAGCCTGACTCATGAATTATGGCAGAGAGCCATGTATAATTTGAAACACCCTCTATTTCATCTATCTCAGGAGACTCAACTCCCATTGCCTCTGCCATCCTGGTCACAAAACCATAGACTGCGTGCAACAACTGCTCGGGATTGACACGCTGCTCCAATCTGAGTATGAAATTATTATCATCCGGATTTAATTCATCGAGCCAAACCACCATTTCCGCATCCAGGGGGTCGCCGCCATACATATTTGGAACCTGCAACTCCGTATAATAGGGCTCCCCATACTTATATGCAGCCCCATGAAAAGAATAAAATTGTTGAATTTCTTTTAAAGCTGATAATTCGATAGCTTCCTTTGTGCTATACATCTCTTCAAATTGCTTAAGGAAATTTTCCATATCAGGGACACCGGCAATCTCTTCTTCCAATACATTGAGCCCCACAATCGTAAAATCCCTAACCTCTTCCCAGTTTATCACCTCCTCAAAAACACCAAGCTCATCTGTCCTAATCAGCACATGCACACCATCGTTTAACAAGGAGAGTTTCTGAGTAAACGGATTTTCAGATTGGACCTCAGTATCTCTATAATGCCAGTCAATTGTGTATGAGTTGGCAGTAGAATCAACAATCGTGATATCTACGGTATATTTAAAAAGAACCCTTGAAGTAGTATCGGAATCTTTAACAAGGTACTTTTCATGAGTCACAATATAGGTCTGTGTCTCATTTTTATACCAATAGCCAACAACCTGAGCAGTCGAATCGGCCATATTAATCTGGCCATAAACAACGCTGCTCAGTAGGAGGAGGCAGGTGAGGAGGAAGGGTTTCATGTTAAAATACATAATTACGGTATGAGTGACAAGGAGTACTTGAATTACCACTAAAAGCATTGTGGCAAATAGGCTTGTTAATATTTCGTTGTTTTTTAATCTGGTTCAATTCCTAAAATTAATAGAGGGACCGGCGGATTATTCCTTCCGTGTCTTAAAACGTTATAAACTTCACCTTCATAATAAGCAACTCCGCTACTCATTTGTGATTGCATTTCCTTCGTTGGCAAAATTTCAATTCCAAGGTTTATTATACCACCTGAATAGAACAGCAAGTGTTTTACAAATAAGTCAAATGCCACAAAAGCATATTTACCGAATTGAACTTCAACGGCTATTTGGTCTTTCACAAAGTCAGTTTGCTTGTACGATGAGATTGGTTTTTGAATGCCTTTTGAGATTAAAAAATCTTTTTGCTTATCGTATGGCAATGTGATTAATTCGGGAAGAATTTTCTGGTCAGTTGTTATGTAATATCGATAGCGACTTTCCTTCCAGTTTAGTTTGTTGAATTCCTCATTAAAAGCTTTATTCAGTTCTATTGGGCTAAAAAGCATCTCTCCTGTCATAGTTTTTTCCTTACTTTTTTTTGTCTTAAACTTTGACGCATCAATGCTTTTTATAATATTCTGAATTTCCTCGTAAAGCTTATTATGATGAACTATAAGATATTCTTCTCCATTCAAATGCGAATATTTCTGGGCTATCTTCATTTTTGTTTAGCTATATTATTATACTTTCTATTTACATTATCAAGGTCAAGTTGCAACCATTCTTTAGGGACTTGAGAAAGTTTATCATTGCCAGATGGTTTATGAACAGGTTTATTTATTGGCCTGATTTTTAATTTACCTTCGTTAAAGTCAATAATCCTTTGTTTGGCAATGTTACAATACTCTTTCTCCTTTTCAATCCCTACTGCATTCCGGTTATTTTTAATTGCAGCAATTAGTGTTGAACCTACACCAGCATAAGGGTCAAGTACCCAACTTTTTTCATTTGTTAAAGCAAGAACACATCTTTCAACTAATTCAATCGGGAATTGGCAAGGATGTTTTGTTTTTTCCGGGTGGTTAGATTTAACATTTGGTATATTCCACATAGCTGTTTCCCAATCCCTTTCGACAATTTCCCAAATGTCGCTTGGGTTTTTACCAAGAGGGTTTCCTGATAGTAAACCTTTTTTATCTCCTTTAAAATGGCGTTTACCAGGATATTTAGCAGGAACTCTAACATTGTCAAGATTGAAGATATAATCATTTGTTTTGCTAAACCATAGAATTGTTTCATATCTACCACTAAATCTATTGGAAGCGTGTAATCCGTGTCCAAAGTACCAAATAATCCTGTTACGTAACTTTAATCCGTGTTTTTTAAAAATCTGATAATAATAAATGTCTAATGGATAGACTTCTCCTTTATCAACATAATTGCCAACTTGCCAACAAAGGTTGCCTTTGTTTGATAGTGTTCTTATCAGCTCATTAATTATTCCTTCTTGTGTCTCTAAGTATTTTTCTATACTTGTCTTTGTTTCATATGATTTACCAACATTGTAAGGAGGCGAAGTTATTATTAAATCGAATTTTCCATCCTCAATTTCTTTAAGAACTTTCAGACTGTCCCCATTTATGACATTATAAGAGATGTCAGGGCTAATATATTCAAATAGAGATTCTTTAACTTTCATTTCTTCCAATGTTCTATTGTGCAAATTTAATATTTATCTACTGTTTTCTGTCTTAATTCTCACGAAATTGCCAAAATAGGTCTTTTTACAATAAATGCCAACATCCAATTTACGAAATAAATATACAACTTTCCCCGTAATAATTTTTTATCTTTGTTTGGCTTAGGGTTGAGTAAATTTTGCAATTTATAATCATTTATAACCGTTTGTAACCGTTTATAATCACTCTAAAACCATTTAACAACCAATTAACAACCATCTGACAACCATCTTATAACCATTTAAAAACCATTTTAAACCCATACACCATGAAATTACCCAACCGGATTCTTCTTCTTTTTGCATTATTGCTATTTGTCCAATGCACTGCTTCGACTAGTAAACAAACTGATAAGATGCGTGTGGGGGTGTTTGAGGGGCACGGAGGGTCGCAGACCTGCATTTGGGAGGCGGTGGCGGCGATAAAGCTGGATGGCGAGATGACTGTGCGCACCGTTACGACCGCCGATATTGCCAACAATGTACTTGATGAGCTTGATGCCATTATTATCCCCGGAGGTGGCGGAAGCCGGCAGTACCTCAACCTCGGCGCAGAAAACCAACAGCGTATCAAGGAGTTCGTGGCCCGTGGAGGCGGAGCCGTGGGCATTTGCGCGGGCGCTTACCTCTTTTCCAACACTCCCGAATATTCCTGTATGCAGCTCAACGGCGCGCAGGCGATCGATATTGAGCACGACAACCGTGGGCACGGAATAGCTAAATTTACCCTTACCGAGGCCGGAATGGAGCTTTTTCCTGAAGTTGCGGAGCTCGATACCCTCTATGTGATGTATTACGAAGGTCCGGTTTTCATTCCCGCCGAAGGCGACAGCATCCAATATGAGACTCTCGCCATTATGGAGAGCGATGTGCATGAGGAGGGTAACGCTCCGGCCAATATGACCAACAACAAACCTTTTTTCACCACCAACCAATATGGGGAAGGGCGCGTTTTCAGCTGTATAGCGCACCCCGAGGCGACTCCTGGCATGATGTGGATGATCCCGCGTATGGTGCGCTGGACGCTAAATAAGCCGATTGCCGGCTACGCCGAAAATGTGATAGATCCCACTATTTTCAATCAAGAGATCCTGATGTCCATACCCGACCTCAGGCAGGAGAGCCGCTATTTCCGAACCTTTTTATACGGGACTTCCGAAGAAAAAATCGCAGCGCTCGATTGGCTGCAAAGCAAACATTCGTGGGATGCCAAACGCTGGCTCCAGGGATTGCTCTTTGACGGCGATGCTCAGGTCAGGGTTAGAGCAGCACAATATATAGCCGACATACACTATATTCATTATTTACCCGATATGCGCGCTGCTTATCAGACGGAAAAAGACGAAGCAGCCAAGGTTCAGATAAAAGAGCATTTGGATCGATTGGAATCGCTATTGCCGAAATAGGCACTGAAACGGGTTATATAAATAAAAACAGTAGTAATAATTTACTTTTCTCATATTTTTTTATTATCTTTGATAATCTGAAAATCCGGAGATTAAGAGCCTGTTTTCACTTTTAACAGATATAATAACAATCAAATATATATATCACTATCAGTATGAAAAAGAACATTTTAATTTTAATTACCGTAGCATTTCTGATTGCCGGATGTGGCAATCCGCAAACCGGAACATCAGAGGTTGATCTCGTTGCAGCAACCGAACAAATAGAATTAGTTGATCATGGTGCACAACCCATCGCTTTCGATATTGAGGATGCAACGAGCAGAAATGAGAACTTCCGTACCGCTATTTGGACGGGTAATTTCTTGCAAATGACTCTTATGACCCTGCAGCCGGGTGAAGATATTGGCCTGGAGCTTCACACTCAGACCGATCAATTTATCCGTGTAGAAGAGGGAGAAGGAGTTGTCTATATGGGAGATGCTGAGGATAATCTCGATTTTGTGCGTGATGTAAAAGCGGATTTTGTTTTCTTTATCCCTGCCGGAAAATGGCACAATCTGGTAAATACAGGTGATGAGCCTTTGAAGCTTTATTCGATTTATGCACCTGCCGAGCATCCGTTCGGGACAGTACATGCAACCCGCGCAGAGGGGATTGAGCATGACCACGATCATTAATAGTCAGTGGTCAGTATTATTTAGGACTATCCGTTAAATTTAAGAGCAAGAATGACTTATCACTCTTGCTCTTTTTTTGTAAAATGATTATTTTGTGACTTTACTTTGCGTTCAGTTGTGTTTAAACGACTATAAACGATTATAATTGCTTATGAAACGAATAATAGATACTGAAAGAATACCTATTAAACTTTGGCTGGATGAGATTGATGATAATACCCTTTTTCAGGTGAAGAACCTGGCCAATTTGCCCTTTGCTTTCAAACATATAGCTTTGATGCCGGATGCGCATACCGGATATGGGATGCCTATCGGCGGGGTAATGGCGGCAGATAATGTGGTTGTGCCCAACGCGGTAGGCGTGGATATCGGATGTGGAATCTGTGCGGTCAAGACCGATTTGAAGCTGGATCCCAACATTCAGCGAAGGCTTAAGGAGATTGTAAGGGATATTGAGGAGAGGGTGCCGCTGGGTTTTAAGCACCATAAGAGAGCGCAAGATGAATCTCTTATGCCGAGGGGTTATGATGTGGGAAGTATGGAGGTTGTTAGAGCCGAATATAGATCTGCCCTGCGACAGCTCGGTACTTTGGGAGGAGGCAATCATTTTATTGAGATTCAGAAGGATAAGGATAATTTCATTTGGATAATGATTCACTCGGGGAGTAGAAATATTGGCAAACAGGTGGCCGATCACTATAATAAGCTCGCAAAGAGGCTGAATAAGCAGTGGAACTCTCCGGTGCCCCCGAAGGCGGACCTGGCCTATCTTCCATTTACTACAGAGGAAGCGCACAGGTATTTTGAGGAGATGAATTATTGCGTCGATTTTGCCCTGGCCAACCGCAAATTGATGCTCACAAGGGTGCAAGAGATATTTTTGGATTATTTCCCTAACATTAAGTTCGGTGAAATGATAAATATTGCTCACAATTATGCAAAATGGGAGAAACATTTCGGGAAAGATGTGGTGGTTCATCGTAAAGGTGCTACTTCGGCGCACAAGGGCGAGCTCGGTATTATCCCCGGTTCGCAGGGGACCAAATCCTATATAGTTGAGGGTCTGGGCAATCCTGAGAGTTTCTCCAGTTGCTCGCATGGAGCCGGTCGGGTGATGGGGCGCAATGAGGCCATCCGAAGATTGAGTTTTGAGGAAGAGGTGCGAAAGCTCAACAAAAGGGGGATTCTTCATTCCATTAGGACCCACAGAGATCTGGATGAGGCCCCTTCCGCCTATAAAAATATCCAACAGGTGATGCTGGACCAGGAAGATTTGGTCAAAATAGTCACAGAAGTCTCCCCTCTCGCGGTGATTAAAGGGTAATTTTTTAAATTTGTCAAGAAATAGATATAACTCAAAAAAATATGACAGCAAAAACCCATAAAACAAAATCCGGCGATATCCATTATTGGGTCAATATCATTGATGCTGAAGCTGTAACCTTGGTGTTTCTTCCGGGATTGACATTGGATCACAGACTTTTTGAAAAACAGATTGAGTATTTTAAGGATAAGTATAATCTGCTTGTTTGGGATGCTCCCACTCATGCCGCTTCGTGGCCTTTTAACTTCGATTTTACTCTGTTTGATAATGCGAAATGGTTAAATGAGATACTCGATCAAGAGAAGATCACACGCCCGGTTGTTGTGGGTCAATCCATAGGTGGGGCGACAGGTCAAATTTTTGCTCAAACATATTCTGAGAAGGTAAAAGGATTTGTTGGCATTGATGGTGCTCCACTCCAAAAAACAGGGTTAAAACGCCGAGAACTTCGGCTGATGAAAAGGCTCGAACCTTTAGTAAAACTGGTTCCATGGAAAACTCTGTTAAAATTTTTCCCTAAAGGCTCTGCCGAATCAAATTACAGCAGAACTCTTGTGTATGAAATGATGATACCCTACGAGGGTGACAAGAAGAGATTTGCCAAACTTCTGGGTCACGGTGCCAAAGTTCTTGCCGAGGCAATCGAGAAAGATATGCCCTACGATCTACCATGTCCGGCCCTATTGGTTTGTGGCGAAAAAGATCGGTTAAAAATATGCCTGGAATACAATAAAATCTTGCATAAACAGACAGGTATCCCTCTCGAATTAATAAAAGATGCCGGCCACAACGCCAATACCGACGAGCCGGAGATAGTAAACCGGCTTATAGAGGAGTTTGTTGAGAGCAGGGTTGAGTAATTTAACAAAAATGTATTGAGTTTATCTTAAAGACTCTCTATATTTTTTGTGATATTTCGGCCACAAACAACACTGTTTTAATGGACAATATTTAAGACAAAAATGAATTTCAAAAAATCTTTGAGCTGGGTTTTTAGATTAATCTTATTGGTTATCCTTTATTTTCCCATTTGGATAATAGGGGCAATGGTTGTCGGCGATTTGATGCCGCAGGTTCAATCGGAGCCCGGATTGCTTAGCCAGGAAGTTGGCACGCTTGTGTTGGCCGTGATCAATACCCTTTTAATAGTTGCATTGATCGTTACTTCGCGATGGCGCGGCTGGCGGCTGGCATTGGCCCTCGCTTTCGCTTACTACGGGTCGTTCACATTTATTACTCAAATAGAAACCTGGTATTTCCTTTCAGAAATCACTGTTTCGCCCGAACTGCTTCCCCGCCTCTTTATTATGGGACTATCCGTGCCGCTTATTTTTATTCCGCTTGCCGTTCTTATATGTAAAAAATGGAAGAAAACAGATTTGGGCGTAAGTAGGATAAAATGGAAAATACCAATTTTGCAGTTTCTATTAAAATTAATAGTCATCGCTGCCGTTTATCTGGTGATTTACTGGGTAGCAGGATACTATATCGCATGGCAGAATCCGGAACTCAGAGCTTTTTATGGCAGTTCGGGCGACATAGAGCCTTTCTTTGCTCATACTTTGGGGACAATCCGTAATACGCCGGGGCTGATTTTACTCCAATTTATCCGCGGGGTGCTCTTTGCACTGATAGCGCTACCGGTTATCATCGGTTCCAAGGTTAAACCATGGGCAACTGCATTGCTGGTGGGCTTTCTCCTGGCAGTACCCCATTTAGGTCATATTTTGCCCAATCCCTTGATGCCTGTAGCCAGCGTAAGACTCAGCCATATGATTGAGACATTCACTTCGACCTTCCTCTTCGGCTTGATCATCGTTTGGCTTTTGCACCGCAAGCATAGCAGTTTCAGAGATTTATTCTATAAAAAGGAGATATAATTCTTACTTTTGTATCAAATTAATATAATTGATACTATGAAATCAAAATTTCTTTTAGTCCTTGCCGCATTAGCCGGTTATGTGACCTATTTGTTGATTTTATGGCTTATAAGGTGGTCGACCGGCACTACCCCTGTTGTCAGGGATCATGATTTCATCTTAGCATTTGTAGTGGTAGGTTTTGTTGTCTTAGCGCAGATTTGGCGGAAACGAAAAGAGAAAAAGAATGAATAAGTATTTGAGTGATAAGTTGAGAGTCCTTTCATTTATCTCAATGATATTGGTTGTATTTGTTCACTCTTATCATTTAAAATTGCAATTGGGTGAGGAGGTTTTTCGTCTTGATGCCGGATTCAATGTTTTTATTCAACAATTTATCAGCCAGGGTATTGCAAGAGTAGCTGTGCCGATATTTTTCATTATTTCAGGGTATTTGTTTTTTCTGAATTTTAAAGGAACAAAAAGTGAATTTATCCTTAAATATAAGAAAAGAGCGAAGTCGCTATTAGTGCCATTTTTATTTTGGTCGATATTGGGATTAATTGTCCACTTAATTTTACATCTTTCTCCTATATTCGAGAACTATCGATTAGACGCTGACTATTCATTTATTGGAGTTTTAGATTTAATATTCATTAATCCTGTTCCGGCTCAATTATGGTTTTTAAGGGATTTAATTGCCCTGATTGCTTTTTCCCCACTAATCTACCGGTTGATCAAGCATTTGCGGTTAATACCGATTATACTGGTTTTCATTATTTGGATAGTGTTTCTTCGCTTTAGTAATAAGTTTTATTCCATTGAATCTATTTTATTCTTTTTCCTGGGAGCTTATCTGGCACTTCATAAAAGTGAATACCTAACCAGACGGTTAACAAAAAAATATAATTTGATATTTCTGTTACTATGGGTGTTAATAGTATTTGTTAAAACCACACTATTGTTCCAAAACATTAAGTCAGCCGTTCCATACTATTTATTGCATCGAATTAGTATATTAGTTGGCATACCGGCTATTTGGACTCTTTATGATGTTGTAATGAATAATAAAGAGAGTGTAAATAAAACCCTTCTTACTCTTTCTTCTTTTTCGTTTTTCATTTACCTCTTTCACATGCCATTGTTAAAGTATCTACAGAAGGGTCTCTTTTATATTGTAGGAAAAAATGAAATTGTATCCATTGTCAGCTACTTTGTTCTTCCAATAATAATGATAACTGTCAGTGTTTTGTTGGGTGGTTTGCTTAAAAAATATACGCCAAAGTTTTATGGATTGATTACGGGAGGAAGGTAAAAATGAGAGTTGTTGTTTTATCGGATAACAGGGCAACTGAGGCCGGTTTTGAGACGGAGCACGGTCTATCTGTTTATCTTGAAACTGAGAGATACAAATGCCTGCTCGATGTGGGGGCTTCGGATCTGTTTGCCCGCAACGGGAGGCGTTTGAATATTGACTTGAGTGATGTGGATTATCTTTTTGTTTCGCACGGACATTCCGATCACATGGGCGGATTGCCGGTTTTTTTAGAGATAAATAAAAAAGCCAAAATAGTCCTCTCTTCACAGATATTTAATCGTGAGTTTTACTCTTCGAGAAATAGTTTGAGAAAACTAAGTTTCGACTTTGAATTTAGTACTGTTAGAGAACGGCTGATTGCGGTTGATGAGAAGGCGTTGTTTGAGGAAGAGATTGTTGTTTTAAAGCCTGAAATCAGAAAACATCCATTACCTAAAGCCAATCGAACGCTTTTTAAAAGCATCGGAGATGAGCTTATAAACGACGACTTCGACCACGAGCTGATTGTTATAGTTGGGAAGGAACAACGATTTGTCTTTACAGGTTGCGGACACAGCGGCTTGCTAAATATTTTGGAAAGTGTAACAGTAGAAGGAGGTGGTCAAATAGCTTGCGTGATGGGAGGATTCCATCTGTTGGATAGCCAAAACAATCAGGAATTTGAAACCGGGAAAGAGATAATGAAATTGGGGCAAAAGCTCAAGAGTCGTTTCCCTTCTACCCGTTTTGTAACAGGACATTGTACGGGTGATTATGCTTTTAATCATCTGAAAAGCATTCTAGGCGAGCAGCTCACACAGTTTTATGTTGGTTATGAGCTGTCAATTTAATTGGTTTTGATTTACTCTTGCTGCGTGCGATCAAATCTTTCATTTGGTAAACCAAATATGCTTCTCAACACTCCATGAATGAGTGCAATCGGAAAACTCACAAATCCCATTATGATCATTACCAATTCATAAAATAGTGAACTGTTTTTGTAAGGTTTCCCTTGAAGTCTGGCAAGAAATGCACTGAAGGGGATCCCGAATATGTTTCCGGCTAATATGCCTTGACATATTGCAAGAATGACACGCGCTTTTGGCGCACCATATTCCTTTACAATCTCATTGTAAGAGCTCTTATTAGGGTATCCTCTCGAATCTGCAAAGTGTTTGGTAAAAATTATAGCATTTGCCTCCTCAGTCTTAATGAAATCGGTGCCTCCATTCAAAAAACTATCTATTTCTTCCTTGCTCATGCCCTTTTTCAGAGAAATTTTTGTGTGCAGAGAAGCGCATGCAGCAGAACCATTCACTCCGGTTGCAGTTAATAGTAAACGCTCTTTAAAACGATCGTCAACTAATTTACTTTTTCGATTTCCCATCACTTTTGCAATTACACTTGGGACAAAAACGAAAGAACGATAAAGCTCCAACACACTAAACGTTCGTTTATGTCTATCCTTTTGGACCGCATATTTGAACATATTTATACTTTTAGTCATGGGTTTCTGTGTTAGTTCTACTTTGGCATTTTAAGTTCTACATATTCGCAGATTTAGGTCAACTCTCACTCACTTTTCTCTCGCTTTCGATCAAATCGTGCATTTGGTAAACCAAATATAATTCTAAGCAATCCATGAATATGTGCAATGGGTAAAAGTAACCCTCCTACCATAATCATCCACAATTCATAAAAAAGTGAGCTGTTTTTGTATGGCTTCCCATGAAGTCTGGAAAGAAATGCGCTGAAAGGGATTCCGAATATGTTTCCTGATAATATGACCTGGCATGCCGCAAGAATAATACGCGCCTCTTTCTTACCATATTCTTCTACAATCGCATCGTAAGTTTCTATTTTAGGAAATCCTCTCGAATCGGCAAAGTGTTGGGCAAACATTATTGCTTTTGCCTCTTCAGGTTTAATATAATCAGTGCCTCCGCTCAAAAAACTGGCTATTTCTTCACCGCTCATGCCCTGTTGCAAAGCCATTTTGGTGTGCTGATAAGAACATACCGCGCAGCCATTTACTTCAGTTACTGCCAAGTGCAAACGCTCTATCAACCGGTCGTCAACTAATTTCCTTTTTCGATTTCCAATAAGTATTGCTATCGCTTTTGGAGCAAAAACGAAGGAACGATAAAGTTCCCGTAAACTGAACTTTCGTTTAATTGCACCTTTTTGGATTACTACTTCAGATAAACTCTTTTTTTTGGTCATGTAATGGTGTTTGGTTTTACTTTAGATATCTGAAACTTTAAAATAGTCAAAAAAATGGATAATTGCTCAATAATAAAAAAAGACATCTACTATTTCAGTGTAGAAATATTTTTTTAAGGGCCACAAACAATTTCAAAGACTTCTATTTTATTCCGCCAAGAATCGTGCCGTAAAAATAATCAAATTTTGCTTTGTACTTAGTTCCTTATTGCAAAGCTTTAAATAGTTTTATTTCAAAATACAATGCCGTAATTGCCAGTACTACAAATATTGCAACTTTTGTTATCAATGCTCCTATTGGCAATTCTATTCCATAGTGTATCTGAAACATAGTTTGTATAGGAAGCATGACCCCAACCAATAGGCAAACTGTTAGCATTATTCCCAATAATATATAACCTAGCCTATTTTCTTTATTGAGTACATAGATGCAAATAAAGCACAATGGAGATATTATCCCCATGTCTAATACATATGTTATTTGCGTGGTGTATACTTCTATTAATTCTAATGACCTTCCCTTAACAAGCGACGTAATAATATCAGGCAACCATGCAATAAATAATGAGATTCCCGATATAATCAGAAATATTTTCATTCCTTTTATGGAGAGATTAATCTTCTCATTAAATTGAATTTGGGATATACCGATAATCAGACCAAAGAAACTTAAGCTGAACAATCCGATGTAAATCAAGTGTAGAAAATTGTATGTAACACCAAATGCTATACTGGTAGAGTAGTATGTAAAGATGGCAATGATTGAGGTGAGAAATAATTTTGTGCGTGTATTATTTCTCTTATAATCTAATAGCAAGGAGATTATCAATAAAGGGACGCCGATAAATAAAATGGTAAAATCAGTTCCTTTAAATATTGGGACCATAAAAAACGAGTCATGCTTATACAGCCCATCTCCAAACATTTTTACAGCATCGTCGTATTGATTGATAAAGATAGAAGACTCACCGCCATCGGAATAAAATAAGCCAAATGAAGTGGCTATTACTGACAAAACAATAATCAGAACTGATATAATATGTAATACGCGTTTCATAACTTATTTCTGTTTTGGTTTTGTACGTTCGTTTTTTTCAATCAATTTTGATTACAACATTGCCTCTTGTTTTCCAAAGCTTTATTGTCACTACAACCATCAATAGTGCTTGAACTACTGAGCCAATCAATTGTCCGATGGCAACTGCCGGAATCGGTTCTAATGGCCAGGGTTCTATGAACGCCGAGAGACAGGCTCTAAAAACCCACACTACGGTTAAAAAGGTATAAAAAACGAGTGTTTCAAAATTTAATGCAAATGCACTTTTTGCCAGTATAATTAAAACTAAACTGCTTCCGAATAGCAATGATGAAAAACACAAATTTGTATAATCAATTCCCACAATAAGAGTTTCATATTGCATAGGGATATAGTCATACCAATCATAAAGATATGGCACAAAAAAATGCCAAAACCCAACTAACATACTCAGAGTTAGAGTAATGTAGTATAGGACTTTTGTGCCTGTTTTAATTGACTTTTCTGTGTTCATTTTATGCAAGTAACTGCTTTCATTTGTAGTTGCCATCAGGTTATTGCCAATCCTAATTATACCTTCTTATACACTTCTTCAAATGGTACCCTGAACCGGTCTCCCCAAATTCCAAGTGTTCCCTTTCTGATTCCGCAAGGAATAATCATATTGATTTCGGCACTGCAAGGTAGTTTGAGTAGCCTTTTTACTCTACGGCTGTCAAAACCCTCCAGAGGGCAGGTATCATAACCGATTTCTGCCATAGCAATCATAAAAGTCTGTGCTGCGAGACCGCAGGTTTTATGCACAACCACACGCATATCACTTTCGGAAATTGTTGTTACCATTGGACGGAAAAGAGATATGGATGTAGCGAGTATCTTCCTGAAAAATCCGTGTATCCAAAAAAACCTACTGTATATAAACGGCATCAGGCGGTTATAGTACATTAGACGATCTTTCCATCGTTTTTCTTGTCGCTCAGGTGGACTATAACGGGCAATGTTACCTTTTTCAAATTCCAGAATAGCTTTAGAGCGTTTACGGTGTAAATCACGGCGAGTTACAAAGACTACGACTTGTTTAGCTGTTTTTGTTGCTTTTTGGTCCAGACAAGCATGGGATATTTTCTTCAGCATTTCAGGGTTGGTAATGTGATAAAATTCCCACAGTTGCATATTGGAACTGTTTGGTGCAAGTGTCGCCAGTTCTATGCAGCGCCTTACCTTGTCTGTGTCCAGCTCTTTCGCTTCGTCGAAATATCTGACGGAACGACGGTATTCAAGTGTTTCCTGTAGTGACATGCTATTGAATTAAATGGTCAATAAATTATTGTTTTCACATTTTCTCTGTCACCTACAAATATACACTTTCAATTTTATTCCTATTCGAAAATCACGTTTTATTTTTTCTTGCTTATAGAGAAGTTAAGCCTATATGTAATCATTGGGGAAAAGCCCTGTAACAACATCTCATTATAGGTGCCCGTTTCAATATCATAAAAGAGGCCATAAAGATTTTTTCTATTTGTCAGGTTTTGGAAGTCGATAAATAATTCTTCGGTAACCCGTTTCCAATTTTTCCTGTAACCTATTCGCAAGTCGATTCTGAAATAATCACGTACTTGCAATTCATTAATACGAGTATTATCGATAACTATTCTGTGTTCAATTCTACTTTGATTCTCCAAAACGGGAGTGTAGCGAGTACCGCCGGCCAAAGACCCCTTTATATCGGCAAAGAGCGTCCATCCTTTTTTAAGTGGCAGCTCGTAGCCTGAAGCAAGATTAAAGAGATATCTTCCGTCGAAAATGGTACTCCACTCTTTTTTGTTGAATCCGTTTGTGAAGGTTGATCTGTAAATGGTGGAATTAAACAGGAGATAGTAATTTTTACTCATAAACTTCTCAATGGTAAATTCCGCCCCATAATTTTTCCCCGTGCCTTTATTTACCAGATTTCCCTCTCGCATAATTACATTGTCACCCGCGCCACCTATCTGTAACATGGTATAAGTTTCGTCAGGATCATTTTTTACAGGTATATTATAAAGCCATTGATAATAAGTTTCCACTTTTAAGTGCCAATCGGGAGCAAAAGCCCAATCGTACGAAAAGTCGCCATGTGCACTCTTCATAAACCCAAGCATCTTGTTGCTATAATCAATACCGCCTTGAGGAGTCAGAGTTCGGATGAAATAGAATGAACGGGGGATCATCTGGCTATATAGTCCGCCGGCTAACGCGAATGTGTGTTTTGGTGCAGGTGTATAGCGGAGGCCAAGCCTTGGTTCGACTGCATAAGATTTGTTTAGATGCAGATACATCCCATGGACTCCGCCTGTCAGCAACAATTTAGATGTCAGATTATGTCTATACTGAGCATAAGCTCGCGCAAGACTGAAATAACCTTTCTCATCCACATTGGTAAAAAGTCCTCTATCATCGCTGAATGACTGTTTTTCCAGATAATTTACATTATATAAATCGTATTTCACACCTCCTTCTATGGATGAGTTGTAGGAAAATCTATGTTCCAGTTTAGTGTGTAGCGAGTATTTGTCCTCCAGTGCACTCTCATCCCAAAGTGTTTTCCAATCCGCACCGGGTTCTACTAAAGACATAGTGTCCACCGGCATATGGGTGTCGCTTCTAACGAGAGAAAAAAGAGTGGTGAGCTTTGTTTTAGGGGTAAAATCAACGCTATGTGTGGCTCCAACTACCAATGTTTTGGCATTTATAGCAACCCGCTGATCGGTTTTTTGTAAGAATTCTTCACCAATATCAACTTGGGTCACTTCAGACGCAACAAATTTAATACCGCTAGTACCGTATAATCCGATTATGGAAAGATGGTTTTTCTCGTTTAAATCAAAGTCAAGTTTTACAGTAATATCCTGATACTTAGGTGCTATTCCTTTATAAAACCCCATCTTTTCCATGAGGTCTGGGATGGAATATCTATATGAAATAAGGTAAGATGAAGTGCTTTTCTTTGAAAAATAACCTTCCGAACCCAATTCAACACCGTTGAAACCCATCTGTGCCCAAAATTCATGTTTCTTATTGTTTCCCTTTCTCATTTTCAG